>Ga0307477_10001371_pt1 | contig 20861 bp, 17 predicted proteins | sample atmos_gasesECM2C_FD_203316 | JGI IMG/M metagenome (GOLD analysis project Ga0307477, IMG submission 203316) | Hardwood forest soil microbial communities from Morgan-Monroe State Forest, Indiana, United States - atmos_gasesECM2C_515 | ecosystem: Environmental > Terrestrial > Soil > Temperate...
AGGACGATGCGGGCCGCCTTGCGGGTGACATCGAGCGTGCCCGTCGCTTCGCCCCCGGGTTGATCGACCGCGAAGGCGGCCAGCCCTTCGGGCGTGCGGGCCACGACGATGGCGAAGTCGGCGGTGTGCCCGTCGAGCACGAGGGGCTTGACGCCGTCGAGCGTCCACCCGTCCCCGACCGGCTGCGCGGCGGTGGCGGTCCGGTGAAGCGGGTCCCCCGAGCCGTACTCCTCGAAGGCCAGCGTCCCCCGCCTGGTGCCGGACGCGAGGTCGGCGAGCAGGTCCTTCGCGCCGAGGTGCACCGCGGCGAGGGTCGCCCCGACCGCGGATGAGAAGTAGGGACCGGGAAGCGGGAGTTTGCCCATCTCTTCCTGCACGACCACCAGATCGATGAGGCCCAGGCCGGTGCCTCCCTGGGCCTCGGGAACGAGCAGGCCGGTCCACCCCAGCTCCGTCATCTTGGACCACATCTCGTCGGTGAATCCGCGCCGGTCTTCGATCATCGCCCGCACGTAGGTCGAGGGCGCTTCTCGTTGCAAGAAGTCTCGGACCGCAGCCCTCAAGGCCTCCTGGTCGGCGCTAAAGGTGAAGTCCACGGGCCGACAGACTAAACGCGTTCCCTGACACGCGCGTTAGGGTTCGACCGTGGACTTCTCCTACACCGCTGAGGACGAGGCCTTCCGGGCCGAGCTGCGCCAGTGGCTCGATGACAACCTGGCGGACTTCCTCAACCAGGGCGAGATCGGCACGGGGACGGCCGAAGGCCTCCTGCGCACGATGGAGCGGCGCAAGGCCTGGCAGCGCCGGCTCAACGAGGGTCGGTGGGCGGCCATCAACTGGCCCGTCGAGTGGGGCGGTCGCGAGGCGACCATCATGCAGAACGTCATCTACTCACAGGAGATGGCCAAAGCCAAGACGCCCGGCATCTACAACGCCAACGGCATCTGGCAGATCGGGCCGATGATCATCCACTGGGGAACAGAGGAGCAAAAACACCGCTGGCTCCCGGGCATTCTCAACGCCGACGAGCACTGGTGCCAGGGCTTCAGCGAACCGCAGGCCGGCAGTGATCTGGCCAATCTGCGCACGGCGGCCGAGCAGGACGGCGAGGTGTACATCCTCAACGGGCAAAAGATCTGGATCTCGACTGCCCATATCGCCAAATGGGGCCTGTTCCTGGTGCGCACCGATCCCACCGCCATCAGCCGCGGGGCCAAGCATGAGGGCATCACTGCGCTCATTGTGGACATGGAGGCGCCGGGCATCGAGTGCCGCCCGATCCGGGAGATCACCGGCGAGGCGATGTTCAACGAAGTGTTCTTCGAGGACGCACCCGTGCCCGTCGTCAACCGGCTCGGGGACGAGGGCCACGGCTGGCAGGTCGCCATGGGCACGCTCGGGCACGAACGGGTCGGCACGGCGGGGATCTCCATCGGCCTCAAGTACGAGCTCGACAACATGATCGCCTCGGCTCGCAAGCACAATCCCGAGGCGTTGACGGATCCCGACATCCGCGACCGGGTGGCCCGGGCCTATACCCAGATCGAGTTCACCCGGCTCCTCAACAACCGGGCGCTCTCCAAGGTCCTCAAGGGCGAGAAGAACTGGCCGGAGGTCCCCCTGGCCAAGCTCCAGTGGAGCGAGCTGTCCCAGTACCTGGCCGAGCTCAACGTCGACATCCTCGGTCCTGTCGGTCTGCTGGCCAAGGGTGGGACGGACGCCGTCGACGGTGGTCACGCGGCGTACAACTACCCGTGGCAGCGCTACACCTCAATTGGTGCCGGCGCGACCGAGGTGCAAAAGAACATCATCGCCGACAAGGCCATCCGCCTCCCCCGCAAGTAGCGCGTTGGATCCGGCCCACGCCGCGACGCTGGGCGACCTGGTCGCGGAGCACGCTCGCAGCTACCCCGACAAGCCGGCGCTCGTGTGTGAGCGGGATCGGTTCACGTACGCTGAGTTCGACCGCCGAGTGGACCAGCTCGTGGCCGCGGCGCGAGCCGACGGGTTCGAGGCCGGCGACCGTATCCTCTGGCTCGGCCAGAACTGCCATCGGGTGCTGGAGGCTCTGGTGGCCGCCGCCCGCCTGGGCGGGATCTTCTGCCCGGCCAACTGGCGCCAGTCCGCGCCGGAGTTGAGCTTCGTCATCGATGACGTCGCGCCCCGCCTCGTGATCTGGCAGCAGACGGAGATCGGTGATGTGGTGGCCGAGGCCAGGGCGGTGTCCGGGTCCCATGCCCGGTGGCTGCAGCACGACGGGCCCGGCGGCGACAGTTACGAGAGCTACCTCGCGGCGGCGCCCGAGGCTTCTCCGAGCGAGGCGGCCGTCGATCCGTCAGGCCCGGTTCTCATGATGTACACGGCGGCCTTCGGCGGCCGTCCCAACGGCGCCCTCCTCAGCCACCAGGCCATCCTCGCGCAGAACCTCATGATGGCCATGCTGCAGGAGATCACGCCGGAGTACGTCTATCTCAACTCGGGTCCGCTGTTTCACATCGCCACGTTCATGACCACGCTGGCCACCTTGCACATGGGTGGCACCAACGTGTTCACCCGGCGGGTGGACGCCGAGGAGATCTGTCGAGTCCTGGCCGAGGAGCGGTGTACCGGTGCGTTCGTCCTTCCGCCCACCATCGACCAGATCCTCGAGGTCAACGCCGACCGTCGCTACGACCTGTCTAGCCTGCGCACCTTTCCCGGCAAGCGGGCGTGGAACGAGATGGTCACCGCTGACTCGAGCCCGTGGGCCCGTCGCCCGGCCGGCTACGGCCAGACCGAGGTCATGGGGATGCTCACGTTCAACGCCTTGGGGCCGCCCGGGGTTGGGACATCCGGACGCCCGAGCCCACTCGTGCGGGTACGCATCGTCGATCCCGAGGGGCACGAGGTTCCGGTCGGCGAGACGGGCGAGATCGTTGCTCGCGGCCCGACCATCACCAACGGCTACTTTCGGCGCCCCGAGCTCAACGCCGCCCGCTTCGCCGGCGGGTGGTGGCACACCAACGATCTCGGCCGGCGCGAGCAGGACGGCACGATCAGCTTCGTGGGGCCAAAGACGCGGATTGTGAAGTCGGCGGCCGAGAACATCTACCCCGCTGAGGTCGAGGCCTGCATCGGCCGCCATCCAGCGGTGAAGGAGTGCGCCATCATCGGGGTGCCCGACCCCAAATGGACCCAGTCGGTGAAGGCGATCGTGGTGCTCCGCGAGGGCGAGCAGGTGGGCGCTGAGGACATCATCGACCACTGCCGCCTCAACATCGCGTCCTACAAGAAGCCACGTTCCGTCGAGTTCGTCGACGCGCTTCCCCGCCGGGGCTGGGCGGTCGACTACGACGCCCTGGACGCCGCCTTCGGGGGCGGCGGCTACCCCGGTGGAGGCAACCGCAGCGCCTGACCGGGCCGGTTACCCGCCGGCTCGGACAGCGAAGCTGACCGTGTAGGTCCCGCTGCAATGGCTACGCAGATCGGTGGCGGTGTACTGCGCGGTGCCCGCGGTATGGGTGAACGTTCCCTTGTACTCCTCGAGATCGTTGCGGGCGTCGAAGCCGCCATCGGGACCGATGCTGCCCGAGACCGCGTCATGGGCTTCGACCTGAAGGATGTCGATCGACCCGCCGGTCTGGGTGATCAGGAAGGTGCGGGTGAACGCCGGAGGAAAGGTTGGGCACGCGCCTTGGAGGTTGGAGAATGTGCCCACCGCTGTCGCCGGGCCACTCGTGATCTGGAAGGGCGGAGCTGTCGCCGACGTGGTCGTGACTCCCGACACGGGCGCAGCGGTGACCGTCTCCGGCGGGGCGACGATCGCGACCCCCGAGGCGCGAGGGGACGAGCCCCGCTGGTTGAGGGCCACAGCCAGCGCGGCGGCAGCCACGGCGGCGCCGGCCGCGAGGAGGCCCCAGGAGCCGCGCCGGCGGGCCGGCTCGTGTGCTTCCTCGATCGGTTCCGGTTCCACCCCTTCGGCGGGGAAGGCGACCAGGCGAGGTGCGTGAAGACCGCTCGGATCGAGGCCGATCTGCACTCGCGTCACGGGCCGGCCGGCGGCGTCACAGAGGGTGCCGTCGGGAAGGCGGGCCACCTCGAGGCTCATCCGAGGATCCACCGGGGCCCGCCGCCACCACGCCCCTTCCGGTGGGAGGGGAGCGGGCGAGACGACCAGGTCCCACGCTTCCGGCAGCTGCACGCTGACGAGCGCCGGCGACGGTCCTTCGGCCCGGGCCGGTAACGCCACGCGGCCGACTCCCTCTGTGCCCGTTATGAAGCGATCCAGGACGGGGGGCCACGGTTGCCGGAAGTCGGCCGGATCATCGGCGTAGCCCTTGAACACTGTGACGACGGCGCCGCTCACCGGTCGATCGGGATGTCCGGCCTCGTGGACAGCGATGGTGACCACAGATACCGTCAGGCTTGGTCGCCCAGGAACACGATGCGGCGCTCGGCGAACCTCCAGCGGTCCGGCTCGCGCCTGAGTATGTCGTGGTAGCGGCCGGCGCTGGTGATGGCCTTGTTCTGGTTGATGAAGATGTAGTCGGTGACGGCTCGGGCCGTGTCGCCGTCGACATCGATCACCGAGTTGAAGCAGATGTGCTTGCCCCGGAGCTCCGGGGGCTGGCCCTTCTCGATGAAACCCTTGGCCGCGTCGCGGCCCTCGTACGTCTGCCCCATCACCTGAAACCGACAATCGAAGGTGTACAGCTCGGCCCACTCGTCGAAGCGGCCGTCGTCGCAGAAGTGCGCGTACTGCGCCAGCGTCCGCCGAATCTCGTCGAGGTCACTCATGAGCCCGCAGGATAGAGGCCGACGAGATCGGCGAACCGGCGCAGGCCGTCGATGGCGTCGGGACTCCGGCGCCACGGGCCCACGATGAGGCGGTCGACGCCCGCCTCGGCCCAGCGCTCGACGTCCTCAGCTGTCTCTACCGGTCCTCCTACCGAGATCGTCATCGGACCGCCGCCGTGTTGGGCTCGCAGTGACCGTAAGCGGGTGATGGGCGCGGCCACCGACGAGACGGTGTGGTCCATGCCGATCCAGCCGTCGCCGACCCGGGCGGCGCGCCGTAGCGCCGCATCCGATTCGCCGCCGATGAGCAAGGGCGGCCACGGCCGCTGCACTGGCTTCGGTGCGAACATCACCGGCCCGAAGCTGAAGAACTCGCCGTCGTGTTCGACCACCTCCTCGGTCCACAGCTGCTGGCACACGGCCAGTGCCTCGTCGAGGCGCCGTCCCCGGGTGGCGAAATCGAGGCCGGCGGCCTGCCATTCGCTTTCGAGCCATCCGGCCCCGATGCCGACCTCGGCCCGTCCTCCGCTCACGATGTCGAGAGTTTGCACGGCGCGGGCGGCCACGAAGGGGTGACGCAGCGCCAGGTTGTAGACGTGGGTGCCCAGACGGATGCGCGACGTTCGTCCGGCCAGATAGGAAAGGTAGGAGAAGCAGTCGAACACGGGCGTGCTCGGCGGCACGGGCGGGTGGTCCTGTCCCGGGTGAGGAGATCTGGTCATGTGCACGGGGAATACCAGGTGCTCGGGGAGCCAGGCCGACTCGTAGCCGAGCCGCTCGGCTTCCATGGTCACCTCCGCAAAGAAGGCCGGGTTGAGCCGGCCCAGCGCCACCCCGAAGCGCATAGTCATGTTGTGAAGGTCCCGTCGGCGCTTCGCTTCCACCCGCCGGCAGCGAGGTTGCCGCCATCGACGTGGATGGTCGTCCCGGTGACGAATCGCGAGAGGTCTCCCGCCAGCCACACGGCCGCGGCCGCCACGTCATCCACGTTGCCTCGTCGAGGCAACGGCGTACGCGGCGGGCCGGGAAGATCACCGATGCCGGGGGTGGGGATCACATCCGGGGCGATGCAGTTGACCCGTACGCCTCGTTCGCCGAGCTCGAGGCTCAGCGTCTTGGTCAGATTGGCTACAGCCGCCTTCATGGCTGAGTACACGGCAAAGCCGGGCGCGGCGCGGTGGGCCTCGATCGAGGTGAGGTTGATGATCGACCCGCCTTCGGTCATCCACGGCAGCACGTGACGAACGACGTGGGTGACGCTCGTGAAGTTCTCGCGGATTAACGCATCCTGGCCTTTGGCGCTGACGTCGGCGAAGTTGGCCATGAACCCGCCCCCGGCGTTGTTGACGGCAATGTCGATGCGCCCGAACCGCGTGCCCACGTCGGCGATCCAGGCTTGGACCAGGTCCTCGGCGCGCACGTCCAGCACTCCGGTCACGCAGGCCCGACCCATGGCGGTGACGGTGGCGGCTGTGGTCTCGAGGCCGGCGGCGTCGCGGTCGCCGATGGCGACATTGGCGCCGAAGGCGGCCAGCGCGACGGAGATCGCCGCACCGATCCCGGCTGCCGCGCCCGTGACGATGGCTACCCGCCCGGTGAGCAGGGCGTCGTCGGGCCCGATCACGGAGGCGGACTCTACACTGACGCCGATGTCACAGAAGGAGGGGGCGTTGTCCTACAGCGTGAAGGGCAAGCGGGCGTTGGTCACCGGGGGCTCGGCCGGCATTGGCGCGGCGTTCGCGAGGGAGCTAGCCCGGTCGGGAGCGGTGGTTGGCATCTGCGCCCGCCGACGACAGTTGCTGGATCAGGTGCTCGCTGACTGCCAGGTCGACTCACCGGACTCGAGAAGTTGGGTCGTGGATCTGGCCGAGCTCGACGGGATCGCGGGGTTCGCCGCCCAGGTCGAAGCCGAGCTCGGTGGCGTTGACATCCTCGTCAACAACGCCGGCATACCCAAGCGTCGCCACATCAAGGATCTGACGGTGGCCGAAGTCGACGCCGTCAACGCCCTCAACTATCTGTCGCCCGTACGACTCACGCTGGCCCTGCTTCCCGGCATGGTGGCCCGAGGAGATGGCCGGATCGTTAACGTCTCCTCGGTCGCGGCGCGGCTCGGGCCACCCCGCGAGGCGGCCTACTCGGCCACCAAGGCCGCCATCACCCTGTTCTCCGAGTCCATGGCCGTCGATCTGCACGGGACCGGCGTGACCGTTCACGTCGTAAACCCCGGCATCATCGACACCGAGCTGTTCCACCTCCCCGACAATGAGCCCACTCTGTCGGATCTGCCGGCCGAGCGGGCCGAGGACCTGGCCACGGCCATGCGCGAACAGCTCGAAAATGGCACCTTCGAGATGTTCTTCCCGTCGTGGTTCAAGGACGTCGCCGTCAGCAAGCTCGCCGACGAAGACACGTTCATCGCCGGTTCCGCCGAGTGGGTCGCGGCCCGGATCAAGACCCTCGAGGCCCAAGGATGACAGCCCGAACCAAGATGCTACGTTCGGCGGTGATGCCGGTATGAAGGTCGAAGGAGCGACGGTTCTCGTCACGGGAGCCTCCTCGGGCATCGGTGCGTGCTTGGCCGAGGCGCTGGCCGAGCAGGGCGCAACGGTCGGGCTGGTGGCGAGGCGCAAGGAGCGTTTGGAGGAGGTGCTCGAGCGCTGCCTTCCGCATTCGCCCCAATCACGCCTATGGGCGGTCGACCTCGGTGACCTCGACGCCGCTGAGCGAACGGCCTTGGACGCCTGGGACGCCTTTGGTCGTCTGGACGTGCTGGTCAACAACGCGGGCATACCCAAACGGCGTCACGTGACCGAGCTGACAATGGACGACATCGAGTCGACGATGCGCATCAACTATCTCTCGCCTGTACGGATGACGCTCGCGCTCTTGCCGCGCATGCTGGAGCGCGGAGAGGGCACGATCGTCAACGTGGCCAGCATGGCCGGCCGTCTCGGCAACGCGCGCGAGGCGGCCTACTCGGCCAGCAAGTTCGCCCTGACCGGGTGGAGCGAGGCGCTGGCCATCGATCTGTACGGCACGGGACTGGTCGTGCGCCTCGTCCAGCCGGGACCGATCGACACCGAGATATGGAACCTTCCTGATGAGGACCCCCCGATCTACGACGGCGAGAAGGTTCCGCCCCGGGAGGTGGCCGACGGCATCGTGGCTTGCCTGTCGAGCGACACGTTCGAGCATTACCTGCCCGACCTCAAATGGGTCATCGACGGCAAGCAGGCCGACGTCGACGCCTATTTGGTCGGCTCGGCCCAGTGGGTGGCCCAGGTCACCGGAGGGAGAACGACATGAAGGCGCTTGTCTTCGGTTTTGACGTCAAGCCGGAGCCGTACGAGGTGCCCGAGGACGCCAACCAGCTGGTGCAGAACCTCGCGACTACGCCGGTGACCCTCCAGGACATCCCTGATGCCAAGCCGCTGCGCCCCGACTGGGTCGTGGCCAAGCCCAGGTTCGTCGGCATCTGCGGCTCGGACTCCAAGCAGGTCCTCATGGACTTCGGCGAGAGCGACATCGACAACGCCATGAGCGGGTTCTGCTCGTTCCCGCAGGTCATGGGCCATGAAGTGGTAGCCGACGTGGTCGAGCTCGGACCCGAAGCGCGCGGCCTCGAGGTCGGCCAGCGGGTGGTGCTCAATCCCTGGCTGTCCTGCGCTCCGCGCGGCATCGACCCGGTGTGCCCGTCGTGCCAGGCCGGTGATCTCAGCTTGTGCTGGAACTTCCTCACTGGACCGATCAGCCCAGGCATCCACACCGGCGTGTCCAGCGACGCCACCGGCGGCTACGCCGACCTCATGCCGGCCCACACCTCGATGCTGTTCCCGGTGCCGGACTCGATTCCTGACGAGACCGCCGTGTTCGCCGACCCGTTTGCTGTTTCGCTGCATAGCATCACCCGGCATCCACCGCCCGTGGGCGGCAAGGTCCTGGTCTACGGCGCAGGCTCGCTGGCCAGCTCGGCCATCGCGATCCTGCGGGGCCTCTACCCGTCGGTCGAGGTCGCCGTGGTGGCCCGGTTCCCGGCCCAGGCGGCCTTGGCCAAGCAGCTCGGCGCGTCGATCGTGGTCGAACCCGAGCCCCGGCTGGCCGTCATCGAGCAGCTCGCGGCGTGGTCGGGTGGTGTGCTGCGCCAGCCCATGGCCGGGCTCCCCATGGCCCATCCGGGCGGCATCGACGTCGTGTACGACACCGTCGGCAAACCCGAGACGTTCGAGGTGGGCGTCCGGCTGCTCAAGCAGCGCGGGACGCTGGTCAAGAGCGGCGTGCACGGTCCCGGTCGTTGGGAATGGAGCCCGCTGTACTTCAAGGAGATCTCGTGGGTGGGTTCCAACGCCTTTGGCATCGAGGAGGTTGAGGGCGAGCGCAAGCACGGCTTGCAGCACTACCTCGATCTGGTCCAGGCCGGACGCGTCGACCTTACCGGGATGCTCACGCACACCTTCCGCCTGGAGCAATGGCGGGAGGCCTTCTACACCATCGCCAACCAGGGCGAGACCGGGGCCATCAAGGTGGCGTTCGACTTCAGGTGAACCAGAGCGCATGACCCACCCAGCCGCCACCGCCGATGAGCTTCTCATGCTCGGCGCGGCCACCTTGGGGGAGAGCGGCGGGCGGCCCATGCACCCGCGCATCAAGGCGGCGTGGGCCGGCGCGACCTTGGCCGCTCCGGCCTACGCGGTCACGTGCGGATCTGGGGACAATCTGGCCATTCACGCCGCGGTGGCTGAAGCGCCGCGCGGCAGCGCACTCGTCGTGGCCGCCTGTGATCCGCCGGCGCTCGGGTACTGGGGCGAGGTGCTGACCACGGGCGCCGAGGCCCGCGGGCTGCTCGGCCTCGTCATCGACGGCGGTGTTCGTGATGTGGCCGCCCTCGAAGCCCACCGGTGGCCGGTGTTCTCCGCCTTGATCGCTCTACCCGGGGCCGTCAAGGTCTCGGGCGGGGAGATCGGCGGCACGGCGAGAGTGGGCGACGTAGACGTGCACACCGGGGACTGGGTGGTGGCGGACCGGGACGGGGTGACCGTCATCCCCGGCGAGCACCTCGACGCCGTCCTGCAGGCCGGACACGCCCGAGCCGACAAGGAGGCCGGCATGTTCCTGCGACTGCGGTCCGGCGCCACCACCGTCGACCTCCTCGGCCTCGATACCGGGCCGGTGAAGCGCAGTTAGCCCAAGCGCTCGATAACCGTGCAATGGGCGTGCCCGCCGCCCTCGCACATGGTCTGCATCCCCACCCGCCCGCCCGTCGCCTCGAGGTGGTTGAGGAGTGTGGCCGTCATGCGCACGCCGCTGGCTCCCAGCGGGTGGCCGATGGCGATGGCGCCGCCACGCGCGTTGAACCTTTCGTCGTCGGGCTTGAACTCGTGGGCCCAACGCAGAGCGATAGCAGCGAAGGCCTCGTTGCACTCGATGGCATCAAAGTCGGCGGTGGTCAGTCCCGTACGCTCGTACAGCTTGCGGGTGGCGTAGTTGGGAGCCGACAGCACGAGCACGGGATCCTCAGCTGCGATCACGAAATGCAAGAACCGGGCCCGGATAGGCAGGCCGAGGCGCTCCGCCGTGGCCCGGTCGGCGATGATCATGGCCGAGGCGCCGTCCGTCATCTGTGACGAGTTGCCGGCCGTGATGTCCCTGGCGTTGTCGGGGTCCCAGGACTGCGCCGGAGGGAGGGCCGCCAGCGCGGCCAGGCTGCAATCAGCCCGGACCCCCTCGTCGCGATCGAGCACCGCACCGGTCACGTTCCCTTCTTCGTCCTTTATCGGAACAGGGATGATCTCCTTGGCGAAGTGCCCGCTGCTGGTCGACTCGGCGGCGCGTTGGTGGCTGCGTACGGCGTAGGCGTCCATGTCCTCGCGGGTGATCCCACACTGGTCGGCCAGGACCTGCGCCACTTGGAACTGGGCCCACAGGCGCTGATCGATCACCCGCAGGAAGTCCTGGCTGAACGGCCCCGTGCCCCCGCGCGCGTTGGACGCCATGGGTGTGCGGCTCATGGACTCGACCCCGCAGGCAATGGCCACGTCGTACATGCCCGACATGACGCTGGCCGCTACGAAATGCATGGACTGCTGCGACGAGCCGCACTGGCGGTCGACCGTCGTTCCCGGCATCGTCCACGGCAGGCCCGCCGCGACGATGGCGTTGCGAGCCACGTTGCAGGCCTGCTCGCCCGACTGGGTGACGCAACCGGCCACGACGTCGTCGACCAGCTCGGGGTCAAGCCCGTTGCGCTCGATGATGGTCTTGAGGGTGAAGCCCAGCAGATCGGTCGGGTGCCAGCCGGCCAACGCGCCCTTGCGCTTGCCGAACGCCGTCCTGGCCACGTCGACGATGACCGCCTCCCGCAGTTCCACCATGAGGGCGAGTGTAGACTTTCCATGACATAAGCGTCAGGTTCGTCAGCTCGCTCAGGGGGCGTTTGCATGGACGTCGATCTCGTACATCTCGCCGGTCACCGCGGCCGTCTCGCCGCCGATGTCACCGTCGACCCCGTAACCGCGGAAGTGGTCCGCGGGACGATGGAGACGATCTGCTGGGAGATGGCGACCTATGTGTCGCGTACCGCGACCACGCCGATTCTCAACCAGTCCAACGAGCGCAACGCCACCATCCTCGATGCCAAGGGTCGGCTGGTGGCGCTGTCGGTCGGGATCCCGCAGTTCATGCTCACGTCGACGCTGCCGGTGCGCTTCGCCCTCGACTTCCTCGGCGAGGAGGAGTTCCGGGAGGGCGACGTGTTCATCGGCAACGACCCCTATCACGGCGGGGGCCACCTCCCCGATTACAACGTGTTCGCGCCGGTGTTCTCCAAAGGGCGCATGGTGCTCATCGCCAGCATCCAATGCCACCACGGCGACACCGGCGGGGCCGTGCCCGGCGGCTACAACGTCACCGCCGCGGACATTTGGGGCGAGGGTGTGCGCTGGCCGGCGATCAAGGTCATCGATCGCGGCGTGGAGCGCCGTGACGTGCTCTACGCCTTGCAGGTCAACAACCGCCAGCCGGGCTATCTCGGCGACCTGCGGGCCCAGATCGGTGCGGCCCAGATGGCCGCGTCGCGGCTCGCGGACCTTCTCGATCGCTACGGCGTGGGAACCGTCGAGGAGTCCTGCGACTACATGATCGACTACGCGGCCAAGCGCTTCCGGGAGGAGGTGGCGGCGTGGCCTGACGGCGTGTACGAGGCCGACGCCTACGTCGACCATGATCCGCTCGGCCACCCCGACATTCACATTCACGTCAAGATCACCATCGACGGCGACCGCCTCAAGATCGACTACTCGGGGTCGGACACCCGCAAGGAGATCCAGGCCTGGTCGACGTTCGGCAACACCCGCGGCTACACGGTCGCGCAGGTCGCGTCGATGATGGATCCCGACATCCCCAAGAACGAGGGCTTCTTCGACGGCATCGAGCTGACCGTTCCGCAGGGATGCGTGCTCAATCCCGACCCGGGCCGGCCGGTCAGCGCCGGCACCCACCACCCGGGCGCCGACATCGGCGAGGTCATCGCCTTGGCCTTCCAGCACGTGATGCCGGACAAGGCCGTGCCCCAGACCTACAAGACAGGCATCCCGACCACCATCATGGGGACCGACCCGCGCAGCGGTCTGGCCTTCGTCGACCCGTCGACCGAGGTGTACGCCGGGTGGTGCAACGCGGCCAAAGGCATGGACGCGTGGGGCGCGCAAGCGGCGTCGTTCGGCAATCTCTGGAAGGCGACGTGCGAGATCAACGAGAGCCTCTTCCCGCATATTCAATGGGGCCGTGACTACCGCACCGACTCGGGTGGCGCCGGCCAATGGCGCGGCCTGTGCGGCAGCCACTACCGCAAGGAAGTCCGGGTGCCGGCCAAGGTCTACACCTACGTGGTGGGCATGAAGTACCCGATGCCGGGCATCGCCGGCGGCAAGCCGGGGGCGCCCAACCGTCTGGTGATCAGGGAGAACACGGACGATCCCTTCGTCGTGCAGCACACGGCCAACTACGTGCCCATGGCCGCCGGCGACCATCTGGTCTACGACTACGGCGGCGGCGGAGGCTGGGGCGATCCTCTCGCCCGCGATCCCCAGGCCGTGCTCGACGACGTCCTCGATGAGTACGTCAGTGTGGAAGGGGCCGCGCGCGACTACGGCGTGGTGTTGACCGGGTCACTCGAGGACCTCACGCTGGTCGTCGACGAGGAGGCCACCGCCCGCTTGCGGGCGACTCGCCGGTGAGCGGTTTCCGGGTCGGGGTCGATGTCGGAGGAACGTTCACCGATCTGATCTGCGTGGCCTCCGACGGTTCGATCCTGCTCGACAAGACGCCCACCACGCCGGCGGACCAATCCGACGGCGTGCTCACCGGATTGGGTCAGCTGGCGGCGACCTTGGGTCTGCCGTTGGTTGAGTTCTGCGGACGCATCGAAGCGTTCGTCCATGGGACCACCGCGGCCGACAACATCATGATCGAGATGAACGGAGCTCCTACCGGGCTGCTCGTCACCGAGGGCCACCGGGACGAGATCGAGATGCGCCGGGTGCACAAGGAGGAGATTTGGAACCCGGCCTACCCGGCTCCTGCCCCGATCGCCCGCCGCCGGTGCCGCATCCCCATTCCGGAGCGCCTCGACTTCGAGGGCAATATCGTGCTCGACCTCGACGAGGAAGCTGTACGTCGCGGAGTGGCCCGCCTGCGCCGGCTCGGGTGTACGTCGATCGCGGTCACGTTCCTGCACAGCTTCACCAACCCCGCGCACGAGTTGCGCGCTCGCCAGCTCATCCTCGAGGAGTTCTCCGACGTCGAACACATCAGCCTCTCGCACGAGGTGATGCCACGGGCCCCCGAGTTCGAACGCACATCGACGACGCTGGTCAACGCCTACGTCGCGCCGAGCATCGCCCGCTACACCCGCGGCCTGACCGAGAAGCTGCGCGCCGCGGGCTACGGCGGCCACGTGCTCATCATGCAGTCGACCGGCGGCGTGATGCCGCCCGAGTACGTGGCCCGGCGGGCGGTCACGCTGCTCGGCTCCGGACCGACCGGCGGCGTCATGGGCGCGGCGCTGGGAGCGACCCGCAGCGGCTCACCCGACTTCGTGGCCGTCGACATGGGGGGCACCTCGTATGACGTGTGCCTGGTGCGCGGCGGCAAGCCGGAGATCAAGTCGGACTGGAACTGGCGCTACCGCTACTACATCGGGTTGTCCATGGTCGACGTGCAAAGCGTGGGGGCTGGTGGCGGCTCGATCGCGTACGTGCGGCAAGGGGCGTTGTTGGTGGGGCCCGAAAGCGCGGGATCCGTGCCGGGCCCGGTTTGCTTTGGCCGAGGCGGGACGCGGGCGACGGTGACCGACGCCGACGCCGTGCTCGGCTACCTGCCGCTGACCGGGTTCGCGGGCGGGCGCATGAGCCTCGACGTCGACGCGGCGCGCGCCGCCATCCAACGTGACGTCGCCGAGCCGCTCGGACTCGACGTCGTCCAGGCGGCGTGGGGCATCGAACGCATCGTCAACGCCAACATGGCCAATGCCGTGCGCAAGGTTCTCGCCGGCCACGGCACCGATCCGCGTACGCTGGCCATGATCGCCTACGGCGGCAACGGCGCCGTGCACGCGTGGGCCCAGGCGCCCGATCTGGGCATCCGACGCATCTTGGTGCCGAAGGCCGCGCCGGCGTTCTCCGCCCTCGGTCTGCTCGTGGCCGACTACCTGGTCGATCTCGTGCGCGCCTACGTCGTGCCGCTGTCACAGGTCGACGTGGGTCGCATGACGTCGCTGATGCGGGAGATGCTCGACGAGGCGGCGAAGGAGCTGGCTCCCGCCAACCTGTCGGCCCAACAGCAGTCGTTGGAGCTGTTCGCGCAGATGTGCTATCCGGGCCAGAACTTCGACATGAGCGTCCCGGTGCCCGAGGGCGTCGATCTGGCTTCCACCGGCCTGCTCGACCTCGCCGGCCGCTTCCACGACCAGCACGAGGCCGAACGAGGATTTGCCTTCCGCGGCCAGCAGCCATTGCTGCGCGGGGTGCGTCTCGTGGCCGGCGGCCGCACGCCCAAGCCGCCCTCGCTGGCTGCTTTGGGGAACGTGACCTCCGCGTCGGAAGCCCGTCGCGAACCTCGACCCGTGTTCTTCGGTGACGCGTGGATCGACACGCCTGTCTACGACGGCGCCGTCCTCGCCCCGGGGGCAGAGGTCGACGGCCCCGCGCTCATCGAGGAGCCGTTCACGGTCGTGGTGTTGCCACCGGGGCAGTCGGCCGTGCTCGACGAGCATGGCAACTACGACATCACCGTCGCCTAACCCCTCGGCAGGCCCAAGATGCGCTCGCCGATGATGGTGCGCTGGATTTCGGATGTGCCGCCGGCGATCGATGCCGCCTTGCTCCACAGCCACTGACGCTGCCACCTCGGCTCCGAGCCGGCGACCTTGAGCGCGGTCTCGGAGAGATGCTGCGTCATGTCGGTCCACGCCAGTTTGACCCAGCTCGACTCGGGACCGGGCTGTCGTCCCCGGGAGAGATTGCTGAGCGTGCGCCAGTTGTGCAGGCGCAGCACTCGCAGCTCGATCCAGGACTGGGCCAGGTCCTCCGCGAGGTCGGGGTCGTCGAGTGCGGCTTGGCGGTAGAGGTCGTCGAGATAGATCTCGTGCACGACTTGCTCCTTGAACGGGAAGCTCGTGCCTCGTTCGTGGGCGAGGGTGGTGTTGGCCACCGCCCACCCCTGGTTGAGGTCCCCGACGAGGTAGTCGTCGGGCACGAACACGTCGGTCAGGAACACCTCGTTGAACTCAGCCTCGCCGGTGATCTGTACCAGCGGTCGTATCTCGATCCCGTCGGCCTGCATGTCCACCACGAGATAGGAGATGCCGCGGTGCTTGGGCAGGTTCGGATCCGTGCGCGCCAGGCAGATGCCCCAGCGCGCGAACTGGGCGTAGGAGGTCCACACCTTCTGGCCGTTGAGGATCCACCCTCCGTCGGTGCGTTGGGCCCTCGTCGAGAGCGAGGCGAGGTCGCTGCCGGCGCCCGGCTCGCTGAACAGCTGGCACCAGATCTCCTCGGCGCTGAGGATGGGGGCCAGCCAGCGCTGCTTTTGGTCGGCGTGGCCATGGGCCAGCAGCGTCGGTCCGGCCAGGTTGATGCCCACCCGGTTGACGGGCTGCGGGGCCCGGGCCCGGGCGTACTCGGTGTTGAAGATGGCCACCTCGACTGGCGACGCGCCGCGGCCGCCGTACTCCCACGGCCAGTGAATCCCGATCCAGCGGGCTTCGGCCAGACGGGCCTGCCACCGGCGGCCCCAGGCGATCTCGGCGTCGACGCTCGCGAACGGAGGTGGAGGCTCGAGATGGTCCGTCAACCACTGTCGGACCTCGGCGGCCATGGCCTGCTCGGCCGGGCTGAACGACAGATCCACGCGTTTACAAATCCCAGAACCGGTCGCGGCCGTGAGCCCGTAGCTCTTGGAAGAGCGCCTCAGCCTCCTTGTCGGTGAACGGCTCGTAGGCGGCGGCGCCGCGGGGCCGGTGCCAGATCGGGTCGGGCTGGGTGCGATCGGGGCGGTATTTGTCGTGCACCAGCTCACGCTTGAGGATCTTGTTGCTCGGCGAGGTAGGCATGGCGTCGGTCACCCGTACATACCGCGGTCGCCATTTGGGGCCGAGATCGTGCTGGCCGTCGATCCATCCGGCGAACTGCTCGGGATCGAAACGAGCGCCGTCGCGGAGCACCACGGTCGTCATCACCTGATCGCCGGCCTCCGCGTCGGGGACGCCGTACACTGCCGACATCAAGACATCAGGGTGGCGGGCCACGGCGTTTTCGATCGGGCCCGCGGGAAAGTTCTCGCCGTCGACGCGGATCCAGTCGGCGTTGCGCCCCGCGAAGTACAAGAAGCCCTGCTCGTCGAGGTAGCCGAGATCGCCGCTCCAGTACCAGCCGTTGCGGGTGCTGCGGGCGTTGGCCTCGTCGTTGTTGTAATAGCCCTCGAAGGGGCCGACCCCGGCCACGTTTACGATCTCGCCGACGCAGGCCTGCGGGTCGACGAGCCGGCCGTTGGCGTCGAACGTCGCCCTTGGGAGCACTTGGCCGTCTTCGTCCACGACCTTGACGTTGTCGGGGGCCAGGCCGAGCGCGCCGGGCGGGGGGTTGTCCACCCGGGTCACGGCCAAGCCGCCCTCGGTGGCGCCGAAAGCGTCGATGACGCGCACGCCGAAGCGGCGGCCGAACTCCTCCACCACCTGGGGCGCGCCCTCATTGCCGTACGCGACCCGCAGCGGGTTGTCGCTGTCGTCGGGCTGTTCCGGTGTGGCGAGGATGTAGGCCAGCGGCTTGCCCGTGTAGTTGAAATAGGTGGCGCCGTAGCGGCGCACGTCGGGCAGCCATCCCGAGGCGCTGAACTTTCGGGCCAAGGCCACCGACGCACCGGCGATGATCGAGGGGGCCCAGCCGACCATCACCGCGTTGGAGTGGAACAGTGGCATGCACACGTAGCCGATGTCGTCGGGTCCGAGGTCGAGCATGATCCGCATGCGGCTGCCGGTGACCAGCAGCCGGCGCTGGGAGCAGATGACCGCCTTCGGCGCGTCCGAGGTTCCGCTGGTGAAGATGAGGGCCCAGGTGTCATCCACGTCGGGCTCGAGGCCCGCATCATCGGCCGACTGCGCGTTGAGCGCGTCGTCGAGGGACCCGCCGACGACCAGGATGTCGGCGGGGTCGAGGCCGAGATCGTCGTGAATGGGTTCGATCAGCTCGGCGTGGCGAGGCTCGTAGACGAGCAGGCCGCAATGGGTGTGGCGCAGATCGCGCACCAGGTGCTCGCCCCGCCGGGTGTGGTTGGCCCCGACGACGGTGGCCCCGGTGAGGGCGGCCCCGCCGAACGCGAAGAGATACTCGGGAACGTTGTCGAGGAGCACGCCGATGTGAAACGGCTGATCCGACCGGCGACGGGATAGGAACAGGTTGGCCCAGCGACAGCACTCCTCGAAGTACTCGCCGTGGGTCCAGACCCGGTCCTCGAAGTGGATGGCCGGACGGTCGCGGCGCTCAGGGTCTCGGGCATTGCCCCGCAACAGGACGGCAGCGTTGGCCGCCGGCAGCGGTGCCTCCCCGGGACCGGGGACGGTCGCCGCGTTCTGTGACATCGGTGTCACAGGTTAGCGTCGGCCTTGATGGCCGGTCTGCGCCCCACATACACGCACGCGCGTGCCGCGTCGTATGCCCGCGCCGGCGGTCCGTGGGATGTCCCCGGGTTGGACGAGGTGCTCACGGCGGCTTCGATCGAGGTCGTCGACGGGAGCGCCCGGCTGTCAGCAGACGCGTTGGAGGCGGCGGTGGCCTCGCGCGCCGGATGGCTGCGCTCCCAGGCTGTCGGGCCCGGTGACGTGGTGGCGTGGCAGCTGCCCAACGGGCTGGACGCCTACCTGCTCTATCGCGCGTGCTGGCGGCTCGGCGCCGTCGCCGCGCCGGTACATCACGCCGCTGGGCCCGCCGACGTGAAGGCCACGATCGAGCAGGTGCGTCCGGCGCTGGTCGTGTCGGCCGGCGCCGGGCTCGGGACGCCCGTCGGGGTGGGATCGGTCGACGCCGACACGCTGGCCGTGGTCTTGTTCACGTCGGGTTCGAGTGGCCGACCGAAGGCGGTGCTGCACACTCACCGAGGTCTGGTCTACAAGGCGCGCACCATGACGGCCGTGCACGGCTTGTCGGGTGCTGACGCCGTGATCATGCCCGCGCCATTGGCCCACATCTCGGGACTCCTCAATGGGGTTCTGGTCCCGGGCGTGGCCGGGATGAAGACGGTGCTGATGAGCCGATGGGAGCCCGACCGGGCCCTTTCTCTCATCGCCGCTGAAGGGGTGACCTTCATGATCGGGCCGCCCACCTTCTTCGTGAGCCTCATGGACGCGCCGGGGTTCGGCGCGGAGCGGGTGGCGCCGCTGCGGCTGGTCTCGAGCGGCGGCGCGGGCGTGACACCGGCCTTCGTGGCTCGGGCCGCGTCGACCCTTGAGTGCACGGTCAAGCGTACGTACGGCTCGACCGAGGTACCGACGGTGACGACGTCCACGGCGTCCGATCCGCCCGACAAGGCGGCGACGACGGACGGCCGGGCCACCGGTGAGGCCGAGGTGCGGATCGTGGACGGCGAGGTCCAACTGCGCGGCCCGGAGGTCTTCGTGGGCTACGTCGATGCGGACCTGACGACAGCGGCCTTCACCGACGACGGCTGGTTCCGCACCGGTGACCTGGGCCTGCTCGACCCCGAGGGATGGCTGACGATCACGGGGCGCATGAAGGACGTCATCATCCGGGGCGGGGAGAACATCACCGCCAGCGAGGTCGAGGCCGCGCTCGAGGCGCATCCGGTCGTGCTTCACGCCGCGGCCGTGGGCTATCCCGACGAGCGCTTGGGGCAGCGGGTGTGCGCCTTCGTCGTCGCCTCCGGACCCTTCGATCTCGAGGCGTGCCGGGCGTGGATGGAGTCCCGGGGCGTTACGCGGTTCAAATGGCCGGAGCGGGTGGTGCAGGTGCCGTCCCTGCCCCTGTTGGCCGCGGGCAAGATCGACCGGGCTGCGCTGGAGCGCCTGGCCGCTCAGTAGCGAGGCGACCAGGCCGCCGTGCGGAGCAGGCGGCTACGCCACTGGTCCCGATATCGCAATGCTTCGGCCATGTAAGTACCCGGGGCCTTGCGTTCCGGCGGGGTCTCAGTGGTGAGCAGGTCCAACAGACGGTCGTGGCTGTGAATGCGCTGCAGGAGGATCGCCTCGCGGCGTTTGTGGGTGCCGTGGGCGACCTGGAAGCACGACTGGATCTCGAGCAGACGTGAATCGGCGGGCTGGCGGGCCAACAACGGGTAGTAGTCACGGCCCCAGAAGTCGATGTAGTCGTCGAGGGAGGAGTCGGGCCAGCCCGTGTCCTCCATGTAGAGGGTGGGCTCGTGGGTCTGGCCGGTGGCGACCGTGCTCAGGTCGACATCTTGAAGCGGCGACCAGTGCACCGGCAGCAGGATCTTGCCCTGCACGTCGTAGCGAAGCTGATCGACGTACCGGGCCCAGCGCTCGAGGTCGCCGCTGGTCACCCGCTCGGCCAGGCGCTCCCACGCCGCGCCGCTGTCCACGGCGGTGATGGTGACGACCTGGTAAGAGGGTCCGCTGCCGTGCGCATGGTTGAAGTACCACAGCAGGCGAGCGTCGTCACTCCCGGCCAGCACGTCCATCCATTCCCGGTAGGCCGCCTCGAACTCGTCCTCCTGGGTGCCCACCACCCGATGGGTCTCGTGCAGGTAGAGCGTCATCGGGCCGACTCCGCTTCGATGAGCTCAGCAGCGGCGCGCCGGGTGAGCTTGCCCAGCTCGTTGTAGGGCAAGGCGTCGACGACGACCAACACCTCGGGCAGCTTGTAGGAAGCCAGGTGCGGTCGGCACCACTCGCGCAGCTCCTCGAGGGTCGGCGCTCTGGCATCGGGGCGGGCGACCACGGCCACGCCGACGCGCTCGCCCAAGTCCGGGTCGCGGATGCCCGCGACAGTTGCGTCGGCGACTGCGGGATGCGTGCGCACCGCGTCACTGACCTCGACGGGTCCGAACTTCTCACCGCCCCGGTTGATCGTGTCGCTGATGCGCCCCGTCGGGAACAGGTAGCCGTCGGCATCCTGGCGGGCGAGGTCTCCGGTTCGCAGCCAGCCCGGCCGTACGTTCTGGGGCGAGTCGACCCAGAGCTCGCCGACCTCGCCGGGCCCGACATCCTCGCCCGTGGCCGGGTCGACGATCCGCACCTTGACCCCCGGCAGCGGCTTGCCGACCGATCCGGCGCGTGCCGGGTCGTGGTGGTCGGCAGCGGTGAGCGTGGTGTATGCCCCGAGCGTCTCGGTCTGGCCGAAGACGTTGGCGAAGCTCACTTCGGGGAGGGCGGCCACGGCGCGTTGGATGAGGGCGACCGGTGCGGCGGCCGCGCCGTAGGCGATCGAGGTGAGGCGACTGAGGTCGGTGGCGCCAAACTCGGGGTGGTCGAGGATGCGGCCGAGCATGGTCGGGACAAGAAAGCTCGACGCCACGTGGTGACGCTGCGCCAGGCTCAGCCACTGCCCGGCGTCGAAGCG
>Ga0307477_10001374_pt1 | contig 20838 bp, 16 predicted proteins | sample atmos_gasesECM2C_FD_203316 | JGI IMG/M metagenome (GOLD analysis project Ga0307477, IMG submission 203316) | Hardwood forest soil microbial communities from Morgan-Monroe State Forest, Indiana, United States - atmos_gasesECM2C_515 | ecosystem: Environmental > Terrestrial > Soil > Temperate...
TTCGCCGGGAATCTGATATTCGCCAATCTTCGCAAGATCGTCGTCGGCAAGCCGCTTGTAGGGTGATTCAACGATGGGCTTGACTTCGGCATCGGGGCCGAAGATCACGATCATGCCGGCGAGTTTGCCGCGATATTTGTCGAAATCTTTTTTATCTTCAATGTTGGCGCGAATGCATTTGCCGGCGACTGCACCGGTAGTGCCGGGTGTCCATGCCTTGGAGTAAACGATCAGTGGCGTGATGTCGGGTGAGGTCATGCGAGCATTGACGTACTGGTTGGCCCATCCGCGGCCGAATGGCCCCCAGGCTTCCAGGTGCGCATTGCTGAGGCCCATCTCCGTGAGTTTGTCGCGCGTCCAATCGTTGGCGCGCTTCATGTTGGGGGAGCCGGTGAGGCGTTCGCCGATCGAATCCATCAGGCCGGAAGCCAACTCCGTCACTTTCGAGTTATGAAAGCCCTCATAGCGGATGCGGGTGATCGTTTCGAGGTCGACTTTTTCCTGAGGTGCCTGCGACCAACTGATCGGTATGGCCGACAGGATCAAGACGAGCGAGCAGGCGAGTCGCGCGGGGCTCTGCATGATTGGTCCTTTCGTGGGGAATTAGAAGGGGATTATACAATTCGAGTCGGTTCGCGGGTCTTTTGCCCGTGCGTGGATGCGGCCTGGCGCTTTCCTATTCCGAATGAGTCTCCGGTTTCTTCTCTGGCTCACCTTCGTCGGGGTTCTTGGCGATGTACTGAACGATGACGGAGATGCGCCGATTGACAGGGTCGAGAGGGGCGTCTGGTTTCCGAAGGCGTTGGTCGGCGAGGCCGCGAACTTGAGTGATCTGATCGGAGCGCATTCCATGGGACTGCATGATGCGGCGTGCGGCATTGGCGCGGTCCGCGGAGAGTTCCCAATTGCCCGTAGGTGGCCGATGGGGCATAAGTCTGCGAATCGGTGTGGCCCTCCATGGATAGCTTGTTGGGAAGGCCGCTGAGCTCTGGAGCAAGGGTCATGAGCAGTTCCGCGCCATCGGAATTGAGCTTGGCACTGCCGCTGTTGAAAAAGTGCCGCTGGCGGATTCCGAGAGCTCGATGCGCAGACCCTCGGCCGTCACCGTCATGTCGATATGACTCTTGAGTTTTTCGAAGTCCGCCATCTGCCTCATCGCGTTCTGCAGTTGTTCTTTGAGCCTGGGCATGTTGTCGCGGGTCAGGAACGAAATTTTCGCCAGCGCCCTGCATGTTGGAGCCGACTTTCTTGGCGGTTCCGGTCGGGTCTTTGAAATAGCCTCCGACTGCTTCCTGAACCTGCTTGCTGCTGTTGAGTAACCAGAGCACGATGAACCGGGCCATCATGGCGGTGACAAAATCGGCGTAGGCCACTTTCCATGCGCCTCCGTGGTGGCCCGCATGGGCGCCTTTCTTTTTCAGGATGATGATGGGGCGCGCTTTGTCCATAGTTCACGCTAGGAAGTTGGGTTTCGGCTACTGTGGTTCATCGGCAGGGATTCACGGACACTTCAGCCGCAGGAGAAGGGAAAAGCCAGGTAAGTCTCGTGTTGCGAGAAGGATACAGGCCGAACCCTTTTCGGGCGCATATGGCACGGAAGTGCCATAGGCAGAAGCCTGCCCCCGTTTTATTTTGCTTGGTGAGCAGTTCTGGGGGAGGGCTGCCCGGGCGTCCCTGAACTCGAAAGAGTTCCGGGACGCTCGTCATTTGTAAGGGATTTTCTCTTTCGTTTAGCGACCAAGGCCGCCAGGTTTTGATCGACCCGAACCAAACAATAGAGTCCCGCTCTTCAGGCCGTGACGAAGGATCTCGGTCGCGGCTAAACTATTCTTTCCATGTCCAAATTCGCCGAACCGATGTCACGACTGATCGATGAGCTGAAAAAACTGCCGGGAGTGGGTGCGAAAAGCGCACAGCGACTGGCATTCCATATTCTTCGCTCAAGCGATGAAGATGCCGAAGCACTGGCGGCCGCCGTCCGTGATGTGAAGGCCAACCTGCGGCTTTGTTCGGTATGTAACAACATTACGGACGTCGATCCCTGTGCCTACTGCACGAGCCCGACGCGGAACCAGCGGCTGGTTTGCGTGGTCGAGGAGCCTACCAATATCGCGGCGATCGAGAAGACCAAGCATTTCAACGGAGTCTTCCACGTACTGCATGGTGCTATTTCACCGCTGCACGGAGTCGGACCGGAACAGTTGCGCATCTCCAACCTTATTTCGCGGGTTGATGCGGGCAACGTGGATGAAGTGATTCTGGCGACCAATCCGACGGTCGAAGGCGAAGCAACGGCCGTTTATCTCGCGCAGCAGTTGCGGCGTTCAGGCGTGAAAGTTACGCGAATCGCCATGGGAATTCCGGTCGGCAGCGACATCGAATACACGGACGAAATCACGATGCTCAAGGCGATAGAAGGCCGTCGGGACGTGTAATTCTTCGCGAGGTTTGCATCGCCCACGTGTCGGTGGCCGAATGCTTAATTCTTGGCGAGTGAGGAGAGGAATTCCCGGGCGCGTGAGAGTTCCGGTCTGATCGAATCCCCAAGAGTGCACGTGGCCACTAGTTCGCGATAATAACTGGCCGCTTTGTCAGCGTGCTTTGCCATCTCTGCGGCGTGGGCTGCGCCGTAAACCGAGTTGAAGCGGTTCGGGCTGACCTTTAATTCAGCTTCATATTCTGCGAGCGCTGCCTCCGGACGATTCATGCCGAGCAGAATGTCCCCCATCATTTCGTGTGCCGGGGTGTCTCCGTCGGTGGCGAATAGGCCATGATCTTTGGCGGCAATCGGGCGTAGTAATTCCAGCGCTTCATCGCTCTTGTTCTCCGCATGGTCGATCCAGGCTTGCACGACTCGGCTATCTTCATCCACGGCATTCGCCGCTCCCATTTGTTTCTTCTTTAGAAGATGCTCGTGCAGAGTCTGAATGGAGGCGAGATTCAGCTTTGCCGTCTGCAAGTCGCCCAGACGCGCGGCGCCGATGGCTCGCGCCTTGTAGGTGAGAGAACTGTCTCCGTCCTCATTGTCGGTGAGCGAGGGCAATGCTACTGCGTCTTTCCAGAGATGCAACTCCATAACATAGCTGGCGGAATACTCGACCTGTGCTGAGGTGTTGGGATCGAAATCCGTGCCATACATGTTGTTCATCTTGGGCAGAGTCTTTACTTCATCGATCACGCGCCTGGCTTCTTTCTCGCGTCCTGACTGCAGGTAGGCATACACCAAAAATTCCATGGCGTGATACTGATGGCCTTCATCGCCCATGTGGGTTGCGGCGGCGTTGCGGCTGGCGGCAATCGACGCGAGATTGGAATTGATATCCTCCTGCCACATGCCTAAACGGGCAAAAATATGGGACGGCATGTGCAATGCGTGAGGCGCCGCGGGAGCAATCTGCGCATAGCGCCGCGCAGCAGGAAGTCCCAACTCAGCCATTCCGGGAACGTCGTATGTATGAATCAGGTAGTGCGCAACTCCGGGATGTTGGGGCTCCATCATAAACAGTTTTTCGAGGATGGGAGCGGCCTGTTTTCGACTCGCATGTGTGGGATCATCGTCGCTGTCGGATTCTTCCAGAGCCAGGGCATAAAATGCAGCCGCCTCGTGGTCGTCGGGATAACGGCGGTAGAGTTTTTCCATGGCTTTCAGATACCTGTCGCCCCGCTTGTTGTCCTTTTTCTCCGGATGAGCGTAGACCGCAGCCTCGGCGGCGATGTAGTCCCGTTCGCGGGCGGTCGCTGCGTGCAGCGATTTTGCGATTTTGATCTCGTCCCATCCCCGTTTGCGCTGCTTTTCATCCGGCCCTGCCCACCGGCTGAAGGTTGTGGCAATTCCCCAATGAGCCATCGCACAATGCGGATCGTCTTGGGCGACTTGGCGGAATGCAGTCTCGGCCGTGGCGAAGGCGAACGAATGCAAAAGCGCGACTCCTCTTTCGAATTGTTTCTGCACCAGTGGGTCGCAGGAAATCGGGAAGTGGACAGTTCCCAGTTGTTGCTCGGTCAGCGCGTCGTGCTGGTGCTGGGCGTTGACGGCTGGGGACATCGAGACATAGGACAAGAGAGCAAGGAAGGGCGGGATGAAGCGCACTAGATGTTCTCCCAGGAGGTCTTTGAGGAATTTCTGATTGTCAGGAGCCTAACACGGAACTTCAGGCTCGAGGAACCCATTCATTTCGTCGTCCGCAGCAGTCAGTCCTTCTGGCAGGGTTCCGCGGTTGTATTCGGCCATGCGATTCTTCCATTTGAGGAAGTCGGTAATGCTTTGCGGCTCGATCCGGACCTCGACGCGTCGCAGGCTGGATAGCAGCAAGTTCATTTCGTAGCGAAAGCCCACTGTGGTGCGAAGATTCTTCGCTGAGGGCTGCAGCAGCTCAATGTGCCCACGCCTATATTCCAAAAGTCCCCAGCCGGTCGGTAATTCCTCGAGTTTGATCAATGCCGGCGGCGTGAGATAGAACCGTTCGCTGCCAACACCGCGCTCTGGCTTTTGGCGGAAGGGCTTCTCACGGTCAGCCAGAAAGTCGGCGCGAGTGATCTTGCACTCTACCAGCACTGAATGGCTTGCCTGCTTCCATCCAATGGCGTCAGGCATCTCTCCGCTGACGCAAGCCTGCTCCGACAGCACGACGCCACAGCGATACGAGCGCAGCCAGCGGACCGCCTTCTCGACTAGTTGTGCGTGATTCATAACTTGAGAGTTGTAACTCCGGAACGTCCGGTAGAAAAGTACCTGAAGGGCTTCTATCGGATTGCCCGGGCTTTCATAGGTCGAATGACTACAGGCCGCCGTATCACAGTCTCCAGTAAGTATCTCTCTGCCGCGGCTGTCTGCGCTGTCGTTGTTCCCTGGGAGTAGCCCTCGGCGACGATGACCAAGGCCTCGTTCTTGCCCAGAAGCACGGGTTTTCGCATGAAGCCGTTCGCACGCGGCGACGGTGGCGGAGCATTTTCGATCCTCAACCTGCGAATGTGCCCGTCATGAGCGGAGTCCAGCGCATTGGCGAGGCGCAGAATGGCGGAGAGGAGAATCACACTCTTCTGCTCGTCCGGTAACAGGTCGCGGATGGACTTATGGCTTCGCACCGGAAGCGGACCCACATGAAATCTCGCCACCAGACTTGCGCGTCGCATGTCGTCTTCATTCCATCCTAGCGGCGTGCCGTGCTTCTGAATCAGTTCTTCAGATTGTTTGTGGTGTCCTTTCTGACCTTCGGACTTACCGACGTCGTGCAGCAGAGCGGCAGCGTAGAGGCTGGAGCGTAGCTCGTGTGGGTTACCATTCTCGAGCGGAGTCATTCTCAACATGCGCCCGGCCAACAGTCCGTCGTAAAGCTGCAGTGAAAGTTGAGCCACCCGCTCGGAATGTGCGAAGTCCGGATCGAGTGCTTTGGCCCAGAGTTTCATGCGGCGGGTCGCAATCTGCTGAATCTGTTTGCCATGGGGCAGCCCAGCGCGCCACACATTCCAGAGAGAATCCGGCCCCACGGATTTCTGGCGATATTCGTCGATGCGCTTGGTTCGTTCGTGCGTAATGCGCTCGTGCCATGCCTTGCGGCAAGCTTCATCTGTGAAAACGTGATGGGACTGTGCGGTAGCCCAAAGCACGTCGAGATCATGCACGTCGCCCAACAAGTCCTGCAGATGTTTCAAATCGTTGGCCCAAGTCTGGTGCTCCGCCGGAAGGAAATTTTCGACAATATACCGGAACCGCTTGATGCCGATGCGCAGCGTGTGGAACGCGACTTGTGACCGGTTTCGCAGGGCAACCGTATGCAGTTCACGCGCCGTTGTCCAGCGCTCCAAAGCGAGATGCTTGAACACAGCACTGCCGGGACGAATGCGCGCTGCTCGATGGGGCAACGAGTTGCTCCATTGTCGCCACTGCTTACGGTCGAACTCTTCAAGCGCTGCACGAGCCTCGCGCTTATGTTCGACCTCGCGGGTCTGTAGAATCTGGAGCAGCGAATGCGCGGGATGCTGGGGTGCATCGGGACTATCCGCGTCCAATTCCATGTGTGGGACAACCTCGCCGCCCGCTGAGCTGTCCCGAGGAGTGGATGCTGAGATCCCCACCAAGTTGAGCTTCTCGATCCACTCCATCATGATCTGAACGTCGCGGAGCGCGCCCAGTCGCTGGAACAATTGCTTGCCAGCTCTCTTCATCGCCTTCCAGTTGCGATCAGGATCCATCGCGATCATGCCGTCGGCCAGGGAACGGCAGCGCCGCAGAGCGACGCGGAGGTCGTGCACGGGGTCGGCGCTAAAGTCGGCTGAGACTTTGTTGCACTCGTCCAGAACGCGGAGCATCCAGTAGCGGAGGCCTGTGGTTTTCGGAGAGGAGTTTGTTTTCGCCACGCGAGAGTATTCTACTGGGAAGCTATGTCACAATGAACCGGAGAGTAAAGTGCGGGTTCCCCTCAGGGGCTAAAGCCCAATAAAAAATGAGGGCTTTACCGCAGCACTCAAAGAGCTGCGCCACCCAGATCGAGATTTCACCGAACTCGTTCTTCATGCCAGTGTCGTCAGCGTTCTGCTCTCCCACCCGACGAGAATCCGACTCCGACAAAACGCTACTGCACGGTGTGAACCTGGAGACCAAAGGGGCTCAGGGCATCGCGGATAACCTTCTCTTCACCGACTGCAATGATTGCCGAGCGATGGGCGGGGAAGTATTTCTTCGCGACCGCGTCGACGTCAGCGGCGGTTGCCGCCGACACTTTTTGCCCGGAAATGCCGATCTGATCGGGCTGTAGGCCGGCGATCCAGAGTGTGGCCAGCCGGCGAGCGAGCGAAGCGCGATCCTGCAGACGCAGAGCTTCGAGACCTATGAGGTAGCGCCTGGCTTTTGAGAGTTCTTCAACACTTGGAGTGGTGGTAGCCATGCGGTTCAATTCGTATTCCATCTCATTCAAAGTGGGGGCGGTCACTTCATTGCGGACGTCGGCATGCGAAATCATCTCGGCCGCCCTCTGGTATGACGTGAGTCGAGCGAAGGGACTGTAGGTGTAACCCTTGTCCTCACGAATATTCGAGGTAAGGCGGGAACCGAATGTGCCTCCGTAAATTGCATTGGCCACTTGGGTTACTTCGTAGTCGGGGTCGCCGAGTTTCGGACCGAGGGTGACGAGTTCGATGGTGGTTTGGACCGATCCGGGCCGGGGCACGATGTAGATGGCATGCTCTGCCGGGGCGGAAGGCGTTGAGACCGGCGCAACGGGAGGATTTGCCGGGGCTTTCCAGGCTCCAAGCGCAGCTTTGAGTGTGGCGAGGATCTTGTCATCCTGGAAATCGCCAGCGGCGATCAGAATGACCTGATCGGGACGGAAACGCTGTGCGAAAACTTCGCGCAGACCGGCAGAAGTAGCCGCTGCGATGGAGTCACGCGTGGGAAAAGTAACGTGATAAGGATGATCGGAGAACAGCACCCTATCACGGGCGCGCGCGGCGAGGAAGGAGGGCTCGGCTTCGCGCTGATCGAGTTCGTCGGCGAGATTGCGCTTGGCAAGCGTGACCTCCGTGTCGGGAAAAGACGCGTTCTGCAGAATGTCAGCTAGCACGGCGATTGCGTTGTCGACCTTCGAGGAAAGGACGACCGCCGATAGTTCGAGACTGTCTTTGCTGGCAGAGGTGTTGAGATCGCCGCCGGCGGCCTGGAGTTCCTGTGCGATCTGTTTGGCGTTTCGTGTGCGCGTTCCCTGGTCAAGAGTTTTGGAGAGCAATTCGGAGAGTCCGGGGCGGTCTGCAGGATCGGCCGCCAATCCGCCATGCACCGCTACGGTCAATGCAACCTTGGGGAATCCGGCCTCGGAAACGAGCCACAGGGTCAGGCCATTGTCCAATGTGGCGGATTTTACGGATGGCGTGGCCAGTGGTTTTTCCGGGCCGTAGGCCGGAAGATCCTTGGGTAGCGGCACTTCTTTTTGGGCGACAGCGAACGAGGCCAGCAATAGAAGGGCGAAGCAACTTCTTCCTCCCTTACTCTGCACGACTGCACCGACGATGGTCTGGGCTCTCATTAGGATCATTGTGCGGCTCCAGGCTGTTTCGCGCCCTCTGAGTCCTTGTCTTTGGGCGCAGGCACTCGGTTGATCAGAGTACGGTTGGTCGCGACTAAATATTTGGCGGCGAATGCTCGGACCTGCGCAGCCGTTACTTTCGCCAGGTCTTCCGGGATCTGATAGACAAGATCGAAGCTCCCGTCAAACAGGGTTGCGTGCGAAAGGGCAGACGCACGGTCGATGGGATCTTCGATGTTTGCGTACCAGTCGGAGCGCATTTTCGTCACAACCCGATCGACGTCCTGCTGGCTGGGACCTCTGTCGATCAGATCACGGACATTGGCGTCAAAGGCGGCGAGCAGTTGCTCTTCGGTGACATTGGACGGGTAGACGACGAACGATGTCATCAGCGTGGGGCCGTTGTACTCGAAGGGAGTTCCGAGCGGCCAGTTCACCCCACCATCCACGGAGAGCGCGACCTGCTTGTCTTTGACAAGAGCCTGATATAAACGAGAAGCCTGACCGTTGTGGAGCAACTCTCCGGTCACGGCGGCGGTCAGGGCATCGGGCGAATGGCGGGGTGGCATCCGGTAGCCAATGGCGAGCGCGGGAACCTTGGCCAACTGGTCAGTCTGGGACGAGCGTCGCTCGGCGGTTTGAGGGGATTCGTCAACTTTGGGACGAGGTGGTACGTTACGCGCTGGGATGGCGGAGAAATATTTGTCGACTTTGGCGAAAACTTCTTCAGGCTTGACGTCGCCCACAATGGCAAGAACTGCATTGTTGGGGGCGTAATACTGTTCATAAAACCTCTGCACATCTTCAATTTTGGCAGCGTCAAGGTCGTGGAAGTCGCCGTAGAAATTGTGCGCGTTGGGATAGGTGTCGAAAGCCTTTCCCGGAAGATCGATCGCGAAGAAGAGTCCGTAGGGGCGATTTAAGACGTTGACTCGAACTTCCTCCTCGACCACATTGCGCTGGTTCTCGAGATTCTTGACGGAGAAATCGAGAGTCTTAAGGCGGTCGGCTTCGATCCACAGGACAGGATCGAGCGCGGATATGGGAGCGGTCTCGATGTATTCGGTGTGGTCGTAACGGGTGTCGCCGTTGTTGTTCCCGCCGCCCCCTTCGATGACACGGTCCAGGACTCCCTTGGGCGCGTTGGGCGTACCCTCAAACATCATGTGCTCAAAAAGGTGGGCGAATCCGGTGCGACCCTCGGGTTCGAGGCGGAAGCCGATGCCGTAGCTGATGCAGAGTCCGAAGGTTGGGGCGGAGTGGTCTTCGCTGACGACCACGACCAGCCCATTTGAAAGTTTCTTCATGCTCGTCGGGGCCTTCCACTGCTGAGCTGCCGCGTGGGAGGAGACGCATATGAGCAGCAGGTATATCCCGCAGAACTTGCCGACGGTGGACTTCATTGGACCGCCTCCGCTCGAAGCTATTTTGAGAGGGCCACAGTATACGCAAGTAGCCGGTGGACCGGCTAGGCTTGGAAGAGATGGCTGAGCTTTCCAGTTGCTCACTGCAAGGGACTTCTGTTGGGGGTGTTTGTTATGAGCTGCTGGGAGAGGAATAGATTGGCAGGCCTCGCCGGCCGGAGTCAGCGGATTGTGACGAGAATCTTGCCGAGCACCAACAGGTAGCCGACGATCGCGACGAAGCCATGGGTGCGGATGGCTCGGTGACTGGCGGGCCAAGGGAACATCAGCAGCCCGAATACCGGCATCAGCTTGTCGGGCCACATCAATCCGGCGACGCCAAAAATCAGGTTCAACTGCACAATCAGGTAGAAGATCAGATTTTCCATAAAAATAATTTTGAGGGGGAAGCGCAATTCTATTACAGCGAGCCCAGCGGAATGAAGCGAAAGTTACCAAAGTAACTGTATTGTTTTAAGCCCTAGAACTCTCCGGATTCACGTCCTCAAGCCTCAGCTGTGGCCTTCACACTGGATCACACTGGACGCTTACCTCCGTAACGTTTGAGACCTTACCGTTTCGGCATAACCTTGAGGTGCAAATCGATATTTCGAGGAGTTTTTATCTCCGGCATGGACACATCCCAAGGAGCGCGCGCAGCGTCAGCGCGGGCGTTTGTTCACAGCTTGAACATCCTTATTAAATACGCACGGATGTATGGCTACAGTCACAAACGCACCGAGGCGCAATTTGAAACCACTTGGAGCGAGTTGCAAAGTGCGCTGCCAAGCGGTGGTTTCCTGCTGGGAGTTTCCGACAACAAGTTGCTGCTCGATGGCATTCCTCTCGAGTCAGGCCAGGCGGAGAAGAGCTTTGCCACTCTGCTGACTACGGCCGGGCTGGCCAGCCTGCATTTCTCTAAAGAAGTTACGGAAGAAGATTTCGTGCGCCTGGTTCGGGCCTTCATGGCTGCGGGATCGAAGGCAACCGATGTTGCGAAACATATCAAAGAAGCGCTCGGTGGTAAGCAGGGATCCATCAAGATCAATGAAGTGAAGTTCGTCGCCGCCGACCCGCTGACCGGAGACGTCAGCATTGCAGCCCAAATCGCGGCCCAGACTTTAGGGCCGGAATTCAGGCAGTGGCTGAATGATCCTCAGAAGCTCTTGCAGTTGATTGCGGCTGCCGAAGGCGCCAACTCCGGTGGTGGAAAAGTTACCGACGGAGCGCCAATGGTTCCGCTCGGCAGCGTGCCCAACATTCCGCTCGCAAGCGGCTCAGGCGGTGGGGGCGGAACCGGAACTGGCGGCGGAGACGGAGTCGCTGGCGGAATGGGTGGCGGCACTGGAGTTGGTGGCGGTGGTGGGACTGGAACAGGCACCGGTGTAGCTCCGGCGTGGAAGGGCGGCATGGTTCCCCTGCAAGAGCAGGAAGTGATCCAGGCAATTCGGTTGCTGACTCGCTTTGGACAGGTGCAGCATGATCCCAACGTCAAAGAACAAGACCTGCACAAGGAACTGAGTGAGACTGACCCCAACACGCGATTGAATCTGCAACAGTTGCTGGGCAGCCTTGCGGCGCGCGCCACGTCCGCCGAAGAGGAAGACACGCCGCTGTTGATGAAGGCCGCCGAGCACATGGCCATTCGCTTCGCGCTCGAGCGTTACCAGAAGGGCGAAGTCAAAGTAAACGCCGTCCATCAGATGATGGAACACATGAGCCGGCAGATGGACTCGCTGCGGCAGATTCTAAAAATCCAGGAAGAGAAGATGAACAAGGCCGGCATCCTGGTGGAGTCGCATGCCGACATCCTGGATCGCATGTTCTGGGCTGAGGTACCGGAGGCGGGCAAGAAGAGTGTGTTGCTGTCGCACGAAGCGCCTTGCGTTCCGCCCCGCAACCTGCGGCAGTTCGTGGAGAGTTTGCTGGAACGTGATGATAAGCAACTCGCCTCCGACATTCTGAACAATTACTCGAGCTGTTTGGGTGCAAAAGAAGTTGAACCGCGCCGCCGCACCGCGATCGGATTGAGCCAGATCGCCGATCTTTACGCGCGCCTCGGCGGCCAGCCCATGGCGCAAGCCGTCCGCAAGCTGAGCGAACAGATCATCGCCGAAAAAGATGCCGAAATGCAGAGCCTGCTCAGCGCAGCATTCGTTCGCTTGAGCCAGGAATCGAGCGCGGCCAAGAACTATGCGGCCATCAACGAAGTGTGCGCCGGCATGGAGCTGATCAGCGTTGAGCGCCCGGTATTGATGAGCGATCTTCGCCCGCGTGTTGGCGTCGAAAACCGTTTGCCAGAGTTCATCGAAGAAGCGCTACGGCTGGAGCCGGTCCCGGCGGACTTGTTGGCCGTCTTGCGTCGCACGAGCCAGGCTGGAGCCGAGCATCTTGCGGACCGGTTCTTCCGTTGCATGCGACGCGATGAGTGCAATCGCATGATCGAACTGGCGAAGGAGTTGGGATCGCCAGTACTGCTGCAATTGCGCGAAATCTTACGTACGGGCCAGCCCCGGCAAGCTTCCGGCGGAGTAGGACTGATCAGCAGGCTGGATGTCGGTACTTTGCTGGAACTGCTGCCGGTGCGCCTGCCGGAATGGAACCGTTTCTATCACGACATTGTGGTGCGCCAGATCGCCTACGGAAACGCAGCCGACCGTGGACGCACACTGCTGGAACTGGCGGAAGTGCTCGATGCCCTTGTGCTGCCCGAAGCGGTCGATGAAATCGGGATGAGCGGCGATCTGACCGCCGTGCCTCCGCTCATCGCCATGGCTCGTCCGGGTGATGCGGCTTCGCGTTCCCCATACATACAGTTGAAGGCCATTGAGTCGCTCGGGCGGTTGAAGGATGCCGAGGCCGTAAATACGCTCAGGGAAATCCTGGAAGCCAAGAAGACTTTCGGATGGGTGTATCACCGCGAGCTACGAATCGCCGCGGCACAGGCTCTGTCGAAGACCGATCCGCGCTACGGTGCCCAAGTCATGCATGACAGCGGATTTGAAACAGCCGAACTGGCGATCGCACCGCTCGATCTAGCGCCGGCGTGTCCCTGGGTACGGCAACGCCGCTATGAGCGGATGGTTTTGGCTAAGACCGTGTCTGGAACGATCGGCAGCTCCTGGGGCAAGTCGAAGATCATGATTCGGGAATTGAGCCTCGGCGGTGGCATGGGGACGAAGGAAGACAATCTCCGCATTGGGAGCGAAGCCGACCTTGAGATTTCTCTGGGCATGCGCTCCAAGATACGGGCGCACGTGCTTCTGCGCCGCGCTCGCGTGAATGAAGTAGGATTCGAGATCGTGAACACCGATCTGGAGAGCCGCTACAGACTCCGGCGCCTGTTGGTGGAGGCACTGAATTCGGCTCCGCAGAACAAGGGCCATGAGTGGGGCGGCGAGAGGAAAGTATAGCGATTAGCACGTAGCCGTTGGCCTTTAGCTCGAACCCAAAATCAAAAGCCTCTGCTATGCGCAGAGGCTTTTCAGTTCGGGCAAAACTGTTTTTTACTTCACCTTCAAGAAGATGATCGCCAGGGTGTACAGCGCCAGCGACTCGATCAGCACCAGGCCCAGAATCAGAGCGAACTGGATTCCAGGACGGGCGGCAGGGTTACGGGCAAGCGACTCGGTCGCGGCTGCAACGGCCTTGCCTTGGGCCAGGCCGCAGACCGCGGACGCGATCGCCATGGAGAATCCGGCGGTGATGGCGATCCAGCTTGCTTCGCTGGTACCGCCACCCTGCGCGAACGCAGGCATGGCGAAGCACAGCGCGGAAAGAATCATAAACAAACGGCTTAGTTGACGCATGGGTGTTGCTCCTTTATGAATTGCCGCCAGGAGGTGGTTGACGCCATACCGTGCAGGCGCCCTCACGCTGGTGACTTCAGTTGTCAGTTCTCAGTTCTTAGTTCTCAGTTCTCAGCAAAACCACGCCGAGAAGAGAGCCGACAACTGGGAGCTGGCTTATTTTATTGAGTTTTTCCTTTCTCACTGAGAACCGACAACTGAGAACCGAGAACTAGTTTCAGTGCTCTTCCGCCACCGCGCCCGACACGTAAATGATCGACAGCAGCATGAAGACGTACGCCTGCAGGACCGCTACCACAATATGAAGTCCGCTGAAGATGATGGGGACGCCGATCGGGATCATGGAAAAGAACACCAGCGTGATCAGGTCGCCGGCGAAAATGTTTGCCCAGAGACGCACGGTGAGTGAGAGTAAGCGCGCGAAGTGGCTGACCAGTTCGATCGGAAGCATCAGGGCCGCAAGCAGAATCCGCGCAATCAGCGGCATGCCTTCCATTGGCGGTCCGAAGAAGTGCAGCAGATACTTCGGGCCGGCATGCTTGAACCCCTGCGCGTGGTAGTAGAGGAACGCGCAAATAGCGCAGCCCAGCGGAACGAGGGGAACTCCAGTCGGCGACTCGAGCCCGGGAATCAACCCCATCAGGTTGCAGACCAGGATGAAGATGAAAATGATGGTAAAAAAAGGCGTGTAGGGCTCGCTATGATGGCCAATGATCTCGTGGCTCTGACTGAGTACAAATCCTTCAATACCCTCGAACGAATGCTGCAGCGCCCCCGGAGACTCCACCGAAAGCCGCGACCGGACAAGCAGGAAGAGGATCAGCAGAAAACCAAAAACCAACAACTCCATCGAGAAGGAGTTGCTGATCGGCGCCGATGCGTACTTCGGCTCAATATGAAGGAACCGCAAGAACGCGGTGACAGGCCCCGCAAACAAGTGATTCAGGATTTGGGTGAACCAAAGTTGTTCGGGCATGAAAGCTTCTTGCTGCCGGCTCCTGGCTTATTGCGGAACTCAGTTCTGTCCAGACCCGTCTCGCCTGAATGCTGCGTATAACTCATAGAACGCTTCGCAGACGATGGCACCCACGGGCAGAAACAGGCCCGCGAACAAACCCCTGAGGCTCGCGGGGAAACTGGTTAATATAGCATACGCAGCCAGCCCCAACAACACGTAGCGAAGCAGGAATCGGGCTACGATGCCCGCGCCGGACTGAGGTTTGCCGGTGTTGGTCACGCGATCTGCGAGGCCGGAGACGCCGCTCTTGAGCCATTGAAAATTCAGATAGGCGATCACGCATCCCAGCAGGAATCCGATGGCAGCCCGAAGCCCGAACTTGGCCCAGGCTACGGCGCAAAGAACGGGGCCAAGGATGAGCATGAAATTACGGATGCGTGGAAGGGCGGCGGCATAGAACCCTGCTTCCGCGGTGTGGTCGACGCCAGTGGCGTTGGGATTGACTTGGTCGGTCATCATGCGATGGACGACTGTTGAGGAGCTATCCTCCCGCTTCGAAATCGATCTCACTTCGTGTCACGTGAAATGGTGCGGATCAGTTCAATCAGGCCAGCGGCTGTGCCCAGCAACAGTCCAACGACTGCTATCCATGTAGCGTGCAGCCAACGGTCCAGGAGCGACCCCAGGAGATATCCCGCCACCGTCCCCGCGGGCAGCATGAAAGCGAGTTGGCTATATCGTCCGACTTGAACCCATGGGCTTTTCTTACGGTCGGGATCCTCGGGAGGAGTGGAAGGCATTGGGAAAGACGCTCAGAAGAAATGATACGGCAGGCTGTGGCATGTGGCGAGAGCCAGTTTGGCGGCTCTGACACGGCGGCTCCAGCCTCGAGGACGCACTCCTCTAATGCATCAGGTTGGCGACCTTTGACTGCTGCGCAATCCCCAATGCCCAGTTCACGATCTCGATGAACCGATTGGGCATGATGCCGATATAGAGCGTCGCCAATCCTGTAAGCCCCAATGCCACGCGCATCGCGAGACTTACGGGCAGCTTTTCTTCTCCCTTTTCCGGCTGGCGCATGAACATCGCGTTGGCGATCTTCAGGTAGTAGTAGAGGCCGAAGACCGAGTAGAGCACGCCGAGAGAGGCCAGAACGTAGTGTTTAGTCTCGATCAGGCTGAGGAAGATGAAGTACTTGCCCCAGAATCCGGCGAGGGGCGGGATTCCAGCCAGCGACAGCATGAACAGCAGCATCAGTACCGCTTCGACAGGGGCGCGTGAGTATAAGCCGTTGAGATCGTCGAGATCGTCGCCCGCGATGTTGCGGTGGCGCAGCGAAGTTATTACGGCGAAGGCGCCAAGGTTCATGAATGTGTAAACGAGCAGGTAAATCAGGATGCCCTTGAATCCATCGGAGAAGCCATCGTGCGAGGTGGCTGTGCCAAGAGCGATCATGCCCAGCAACATGTATCCCACATGCGCAATCGAGGAGTAGGCCAGCAGGCGCTTGGTATTCGTCTGGGTGAGCGCTGCGAAGTTGGCGCCAGTCATGGTCGCGATCGAGACGAATACCAGAAGAGGTACCCAAACATCCCGCATCGAGATCAGCCCGCAGAATTGGAACGGGCTTCCTAGCAGAATGCGCAGCAGCATCGCCCAACCCGCCGCCTTGACTGCGACGGACATGAATCCGGTGATGCTGGTCGGGGCTCCTTCGTACGCGTCCGGAGCCCATTGATGAAAAGGAATTGCGGCGATCTTGAATAACAATCCCGTCAATGTCGTCACAACGGCGATAATCGCGACCGGCCTGTACTGGGGATCGAATGCGCGATGCAGCAGTTGCTGATGAATGCCTGCGAGGTTCGTGATGCCGGTCAGCCCATATAGCAGCGAAAGCCCGTAAGCAAAGATCCCAGACGAAAACGCGCCCAATAGTAGATATTTCAAAGCGGCTTCATTCGAGCGCCGGTCGCGGCGTAGAAATCCAACGAGCACGTAGGTCGAGATGGCCATCAATTCCAGGCCGATAAAAATCAGGACGATATCAAATCCGGAGGCCATGCACATCATGCCGGCGACCGAAAGCAGCATCAAGGCGTAGTACTCGCCGTGGTTTTCGTTTTCCGTTTCGAGATACCGCACCGACATGAGAATGGCGATCGCGGTGCCCGCCAGAAACAGATAAAAGAAGTAAAGGGCGAAGCGGTCGACCACCATAGTGCCCAGCATGCCGACTTTGCCGGGCTCGGCGCCCAGAAAGAGCTGAATCTTGTAAACGCCGGCCGCGGAGAAGCAAACGCCGATAAATGCCGTCACGGCGTTTAACCACTTCATCTCCTTGGGGAGCATGAAGTCGATCAGCAGGATGCCAAGTGCAAACAGCACCAGCAGCGTGATCGGAAGCGCGAGCAGGTAGTCGGTCCAGGCCACTAATTCTTCTCCCTTGCCCGAGCCGTGGCAGGCGTGGTGCGAGTGACCGGGTGTATTGCTGCCAGCGTACCGGTGTTCACCGCGGCGGGCTTGGCCATGGCCGATGAGCCGCATCCCGCGCACTCGCTTGGGGCGGCAGTCCCGCCTGTAACCGAGGCTGTGGTCTCAGTTTTCGGCGTCTCACGATTGAACGTGGCTGCAAGATGGTTCACGGGCTGCTCGAGGATCTGGAAGAAAGGCTTGGGGTAGAGCCCGATCCAGAAGGCCATGATGAGCAGCGGAACAAAGGTGGCTACTTCTCGCGGCGTGAGATCATGCAGCTTCTCATTCTTCGGATTCGTGACAGGGCCGAAGAATACGCGCTGGTAGAGCCACAACAGATAGGCAGCCGCGAGCACAACTCCCGGCACGGCCCATGCCGTCCAGAACCAGCCGGGGTGGCCGGCAATGTCCTTCTGCAGGAACGTTCCTCCCAGAATCGTGAACTCGCCGACGAAGCCGTTGAGCAGCGGCAGTCCCATCGACGAGAGGAACATGATCATCGTGATGGTGGCATAGATCGGCATCACGTTCGAAATGCCACCGTATTCGGAGATCTCGCGGGTATGCCTTCGTTCGTAGAGGATGCCGACGATCAAGAACAGAGCGCCGGTCGAGATTCCGTGGTTGATCTGCTGCAGGACGGAACCGCTGATTCCAAGTGGCGAGAGCGCGAAAATCCCCAACGTACAGAAGCCGAGGTGGCTTACCGAAGAATAGGCCACCAGTTTCTTCATGTCCTTCTGCATCAGCGACACGAGTGCGCCATAGATGATCGCGATGACCGATAGCACCATCACCCAGAAGCGCGTGCGCCCATGCGTCAGGACGTCGGGAAAAAACGGAAGCGAGAAGCGGATGAAACCGTATGTCCCCATCTTCAGCAGGACGCCCGCCAGGATGACCGAACCTGCGGTTGGAGCTTCCACGTGCGCATCCGGCAGCCAGGTATGGAAAGGAAACATCGGGACTTTGATCGCGAAGGCGAAGAAGAAGCTCAGGAATAGAAGGGTCGCGGCGTACGGACCGTAGTCGGTATAGATTTGAGGTGCCGTCTTATACAGTTCTTGCAGGGCGAACGTGTAAACCCCGGTGATCGAGTGATGATGGAAATACAGGAACAGGATGCCGAGCAGCATCAGCACCGATCCGGCCAGCGTGTAGAGGAAGAATTTGATTGCGGCGTAGAGTTTTCGCGGGCCTCCCCAGATGCCGATCAGCAGGTACATTGGCACCAGCATCGCCTCCCAGAAAACGAAAAAGAGGAAGAAATCCAGCGCCATGAAGACGCCAAGCATACCGGTCTGCAGGACCAGGAACCAGACGTAATATTCCTTCACGCGATTCTCGATGGCGGTCCAGGACGAGAGAATCGAGATCCAGCCCAGCAGCGTGGTCAGCATGATGAGCAGGAACGAGATGCCGTCGATGCCGAGGACGTAACCTGCGCCGATGGAAGGAATCCAATTGTTCGCCGTACCTTCAATAAATTTGAAGGGATCCGGGTCTCCGCTTTTTACCTTCTCCCAAAACAATGGGACCAGCGGCAGTGAGATCAGAAAGCCTGCCAGGGCGAAGATGTTGGCGATCCAGCGAATTGCGTCCTTGTTCTCCTTGGGAACGAACAAGAGCAGGATCGCGCCCAGCAGAGGCGTGAAGAGAATAATGGAGAGGATGTGAGATTCCATTGTCTTTGAACTCTCAGCTGTGAGCTTCGAGCTGCGAGCTTCGAGCTGCGAGCAAACCCTTGTTCGCCTGCTCAAAGCTCGGAGCTCATAGCTCGCAGCTCTCAGTGATACAGGTAATAAAACACGAACCCTACCAACCCCGCGGTCATCACCAGGGCATACCACTGCACCAAGCCCCATTCGAGCAGGCGCGCGGGATAACTCAACATGCGGGCCAAAATCGCGGGGCCGTTCACACCAATGCCGTCGATGATCCACTTGTCCCACCAACTCGATATCGAGGCCACGAAGCGCGTAAGCCATCCGCTGGCGTTGACCGCGCCGTCAATGACGTTGGCATCGAACCAGGAACTGGCTTCGCCCAAGCCCATAGCGCCGAGGCGCACGCCGCCCAGCTTTCGGCGTCCGGTGAAGATGTAGTCGTAGCCTTCGTCGACGTAATACTTGTTCAGCAGAGTGTTGTAGACGGGCGGAGACAGAGCATTGATCGGCTCGACGTAGCCTTTGTCGGCCTCGCGATACGAACGTCCAGCCATGTACCAGCCGAGGGCAGCTGCGCCCACAGACAGGAACATGAGCAAATACTCGGTTCCACTGGACTTCTCTTCTTCTTTTGTTCCGGCGGCGAGTTGCCCTGGCTCTTCCTTCGCAAACACCCGAGCCTCTTTCGCGAATACCGGGGCCAGATACGCCTCGAAGCGATTCGTCTCGCCATGAATGCCGACCAACCGGGCAAGGCTCTGCGGGAAGCCGAGGAATCCCGCAAAGAGCGACATCACCGCGAGCACAACCAAGGGCATGGTCATCGACGCCGGCGACTCGTGAATGTGGTGCTCGACCTCGTGGCTCATCCGCGGCTTGCTCCAGAACGTCAGATAGATCAGCCGGAACATGTAAAACGCCGTCATGAACGCTGTGGCGTAGCCGATGTACCACAACAGGTGATAGGCCACGCTCTCGGTTGCCCACGACTGCCAGAGGATTTCGTCCTTCGAGAAGAATCCGGCGAACGGCGGTATTCCCGCGATGGCCAACGTCGCAATGAACATCGTCCAATAAGTCGTGGGAATCCGGTTGCGAAGGTCGCCCATGTTGCGCATGTCCTGCTCGCCTGACATGGCGTGAATCACCGAACCTGCTCCGAGGAACAGCAAGGCTTTGAAGAATGCATGGGTGAAGACGTGGAACACGCCGGCGGCAAAAGCTCCCACACCCAGGGCCAGGAACATGTATCCCAGCTGCGAAACCGTAGAGTAAGCGAGCACGCGCTTGATGTCGTTCTGCACCAGGCCGATCGACGCCGCAAAAATCGCAGTTAGCGCGCCTACGATGGCAACTGTCTTCATCGAGGTCGGAGCCAGTACGAACAGCGCATTCGAGCGCGCCACCATGTAGACGCCTGCCGTGACCATGGTCGCGGCATGGATCAGCGCGCTGACGGGCGTCGGGCCCTCCATGGCATCCGGCAGCCATACATAAAGAGGGAGCTGCGCGGACTTGCCGCAAGCTCCAACGAAGAGCAGCAGCGTGGCGGCGGTGATGATCGGGTCGCCGATCTGAAAATGTCCGGACCGGGCCGCATCGTTCACGTCGATGTAGCGCAATGATCCCATCAGCCAGGCAATAAAGAACATCCCCAGGATGAACCCGGCATCGCCGATGCGATTGACGATGAATGCCTTGTTCGCCGCGTCGCTGGCGGACTTGCGCTGGAAGTAAAAACCGATCAGAAGGTACGAGCAGAGGCCGACGCCCTCCCAGCCTACGAACATCAGCGCGTAGTTGTTCGCTAGAATGAGGGTGAGCATCGAGAACATGAAAAGGTTGAGATAACCGAAGAAGCGGTAATAGCCGCCCTCATGGGCCATGTAGCCGGTCGAATAAATATGGATAAGCATCCCGACCCCGGTGACAAACAGGAGCCAGATGGCGGAAAGCGGATCGAGCAGGAACCCTGCATCAATCTGGAAATTGGCGGCCGAGCCGTCTTGCTTGAAGAAGTTCAGGTGTCCGGTGTCGGTACCGAGCCATGTATAGACGATCTTCTGAAAGGGTTGATGGTTGTTTGCTCCGGCCCACACGTTGTACTGGAGGACCGCCCCGCAAGCAAACAGAAACGCCAGCACGACGACACCGACGCACACGGCGTTGACGCTTTGCTTGGTCAGTTTGCGACCGAAGAAAAACATCATCGCCGCCCCGAAGGCCGGCAGCAGCGGGATTAGGTAGATGTGGTCTAGAAAGAGCATTCAGCACTCAGCATTTCAGCGCTCAGCCTGTCGGCTAAGCACTTAGCACTTGGCAGTTAGCATTTGGCCGCCTAGGTTCCTGGCGAACCAGAGGAATCCTGTGATGGCTAGATGCTAAGTGCTAATTGCTAAGAGCTGCTTTCCTACCACTTCAGCAAATTCACTTCGTCGACGTTGACCGTCTCCTTATTACGGAAGAAGGCGATCAGGATGCCGAGTCCGACAGCGGCTTCAGCCG
>Ga0307477_10001376_pt1 | contig 20815 bp, 16 predicted proteins | sample atmos_gasesECM2C_FD_203316 | JGI IMG/M metagenome (GOLD analysis project Ga0307477, IMG submission 203316) | Hardwood forest soil microbial communities from Morgan-Monroe State Forest, Indiana, United States - atmos_gasesECM2C_515 | ecosystem: Environmental > Terrestrial > Soil > Temperate...
TCGATGCGCTGCTCAGCGTCTCCCGTATCATCACCCCCGCCGACACATACCCCGAACCACCCTGCAAGCTGACCACCCGCGCCACCAGCGTGCCGTCACCCGTCAACGGCTGATACACAAAATGAAACGCATCGGCGGTCCCATAGATCTGCTGCCCCGACCCCGCCACCGTGAACGTCCCATTCCCGTAACTCGCACTCCCTGCTACCCCCGTCGAACCTACATCCCCGTCGGTCCAAACCGAGGGAAGCGTCGGGACGGACCGGACGGTGAGGGCAATCGTGGCGGAATTCGACAAGCTGCCCGACGTACCGGTGATGGTCACCGTGACCGTTCCTGTAGTCGCCGTGCTGCTGGCCGTCAGCGTCAAGGTGCTCGTTGTAGTTGCGGGATTTGTGCCGAACGTTGCCGTCACGCCGCTGGGCAAACCAGACGCGGACAAGCTCACGCTGCCGCTGAAGCCGTTCTGCGGAGTCACCGTGATCGTACTCGTGCCGGCGGTTCCTTGCGTAATCGTCAAGCTGCTTGGTGTTGCGGAAAGAGCATAATTCGGCGCAGCCTTCACGGTGAGTGTAATCGTGGTCTTGTGCGTCAAGTTGCCCGACGTGCCGGTGATGGTTACCGTGACTGTTCCTGTAGTCGCCGTGCTGCTCGCCGTCAACGTCAACGTGCTCGTTGTAGTTGCGGGGTTTGCGCTGAACGACGCCGTCACCCCGCTGGGCAGTCCCGACGCGGATAAGCTGACGCCACTGTTGAAGCCGTTCTGCGGTGTGACCGTGATCTTGCTCGTGCCGGCGGTTCCCTGCGTAATCGTCACGCTGCTCGGCGATGCGGAGAGGGTGTAGTTCCCTTTGGGGTTCACAGTAAGGGAAATCTTGGTCGCGTTCGTCAAACTGCCCGACGTACCCGTGACGGTTACACTGAACGCGCCAATGGCGGCCGTGGCGCTTGCTGTCAGTGTCAACGTGCTTGTGCTCGTGGTGGGGTTCGTTCCGAACGACGCTGCCACGCCGCTCGGCAGCCCCGACGCGGACAAACTCACGCTGCCGCTAAAGCCGTTTTGCGGTGTGACCGTGATCGTACTCGTACCGGCGGTTCCCTGCGTGGTCGTCAAGCTGCTCGGCGACGCCGAAAGGGCGAAGTGCGGCGTCGAAGCCGGCCAGTTATTCACCAAGTTGGCTGCGTTGACGGTTCCGATTCCCGTCGCGAAGTCCCATCCTGTCGTCGTTCCGTAGGCCGGGCCGAAAGAAGTGTTCGAAGTGGAAAGCACGCCCACCGCGCCATCGGCCAAGTAGCAATTGGGGCCAACGCAGTCCACGTCCATGTCGCCCTGCGTCACGTCATAGAAAATGCAGCTGCTCGCCGCTCCCGTCGTTGAATTGCACGAACTGCTGCCGCTCGAGCCATATTCCGTCGCCGCGAGCTGGTAATACACGGGGTTGGGATTACCCTGCGGCCCGCCCGCTTTTTGGTTGATAAGCGCCTGGATGCCGGCCATGATGGGCGACGCAAACGAAGTCCCGCCCGCGCCGGACCAGCCGCTGGGAGCACCCGTACAGGCCGCTCCGCCGTTCGCGGTATCCGACCAGCAGAACACATAGAAGTGGCCCCACAAGCCGTCCGCCGCGAACAGCGAGACGTCCGGAGTGTCGCGCACACCGTCGTTCGGGTTACCCACAAGCGACTGCCACGACGGCTTTGGCCATCCCTGACAAGTGCCGCTCACGACGCCGCTAGTGGACGGCACCCCTGTCGCGCAGCCGCTCGGGCCGCCGCCGCCGGCAACCGTGCTCAGGAGAAGTGAGCCGATGGAGGGGTCGTTGCACAGGCTGGTTGAGCCGTACGTTAGACTATGGCCCTCGTAGGTCGAGAGCAGCGCACCGGCGCAAGAGTTGTTCCACGGAATCTCTGGAATATACGACCGCGCGGAGCCGAACGCAGGAGTGTTGCTGGAATTCCAGTAAGTCGCGTTGGTGCCGGAGAACGTGTCGCTGAAGTCCGTGCCGCCCACCGCCACGTTGTACGGCGTGGACGCGAAAGCATTCACTGCAATTCCGTGCGTCGCCTCGGCCACGCTATTGTCGCAACCCGCCGCGCCGCTGTCGCCTGCTGCCACGAAAACGGAAACGCCCTCTGCCGCCGCTTGTTGATACGCCGCGTTGTACGCCGCGTTGGCCGCCGCTCCGTTCACCGTTTCGCACTGGCCGTAGCTGATGCTCATGATGGAGGGCGGGCTGCCGGCGTTGATCAGGTTCTGCACGGCGATCAAGCCGCCGAACGTGGTGCTGGTGTCCGCGCACGCCGCCATTTCAATCGCCGCGTTGGGGGCTGCCGCGCTGGCCCATTCCGCGTCCAAAATCGCTTCTGCATCATTGGGGGCGATGACCCCAGGATTGCCGCAGTTGCTGCCAGGATGCACTTGCGTGAAGGAGCCCGACGTGTAACCGGAAAGCCCGAACGTCGAACGGAACGTGCTCCAGTCCGAAGCGCTGAAGACGTTGGTGTCTTCAATAAGCACAATCTTCTGGCCCTGTCCTGAATAACCCGCGCTAAAAAGAGGATTCAGGTTGTAAATCGTCGCCAGGTCCGCCGGTACCACCGCGTAGCTGGTGCCGCCAGAGATGTCCGTAAACGTGAATTCCGTCCGTGCCTCGTGCATCTTATGCATCGCATGCGGCTTGAAGTCGTGCAGAGAAACGACGCCGGACACCACGGAAGCCAGCGCCGCGGGAATTCGCGGATCGCTCATGTTGGCGATGTGCTTCTCGCCTCTAACTTCCAGGTGATGGATCTCCGTCTGAAAAGCTTTGCGCACCTGGCCTGCTGTGCCGGAAAAATCGATGACCATCCCGCTGGGATAGACCACGTTGACCTTAAAACCGTGTGATTCGAGCCAGCCGGTGATTGTGTCCAGGTCTTGTTGCGCTAAACCAAATCTCTGTCCGAATTCTTGCGCGCTAATCCAGCGGTGGAAGTTTGGCGATCCTTTTGTATGCAGCTCATCGATGAATTGCTGCAGCGCCTGCTCCTCTTCGGGAGTGCGTTTCAATTGGAGCAGCATGTGCTCCATCGGCAAATCTTCCGCGACGCCGCCGCGATCGTTCTCGGCCTTCGCTTCGGGATGGGTGTTGCCCCGCAGCGCAGCCCGGTCACCTTCATCAATATTCTGAGTAATGCGGGCGGGCGCGCGCTGTCCGAATTCGACTTGCGCGCTGACAGCGCGAACGGGGAAGAGAAGGGCCAGAACGGCAACAGCGAAGGAGACGAGTCCCACTTTGCGGAACATGGGGCTCCTTTCTTTCAGCATCTTTCAGCAAAATCTTTCCCGTACCCGCCGGCAGGGAGAGTTCCTGAGATGGCTAAGGCGTAGTCACGCTAACTTATTGAAACAGGAGGTGATACCCGAATTCCCAGGGTGCTAATCTCCAGACAAAGCGCGCTATTACTACCACTACTACCCCAGGTTCGGAAGAGCAATCGACCCTCCGCTTTGCCCATTGAATAACCCAAAGTAAGGCAAGAAAACAACGCCCCGAAGGACAGTTTTCGGCCAGGTCCCTGCCGTTTGCATGCCCGCCGTGGCGAGCGCCCGACGAGGCGCGCGAGTCCCGACTCTTGTCGGGACGGGTCCTGGTCGGAGCGGCGCCTGTCCCGACTCTTGTCGGGTGCTCCGACACAAGTGCGGCCTTCCCCTGTAGGGGCACGACATGTCGTGCCCGCCCGCTGCCACGCCGACTTTGGGGGTCTGAGCGGCGCCTGTCCCGACTCCTGTCGGGAGCTCCGACACAGAGGTTTTCTTTTCGGCGCGGCTTCAGCCGCTGAGGAATTGGTTTTGCCGCTGCCACACTGGCCCCATGGCCTGCTCGCCGTGGCGAGCGCCCGACGAGGCGCGAGTCCCGAGTCCGATCGGGACGAGACTGTGAGTCCCGACTCTTGTCGGGACGCTTTTTGTCGGGAAGCCCGGCACCCCGTGTAGTGGCGGGTCTTCAGACCCGTTCTTCGATTCTGTAGCGCCGCCCCTTTAGGGCGGCTTCTTCCTCTGCTCTCTGGGGGGTCGTAGCGGCGCCTGTCCCGACTCCTGTCGGTAGCTCCGACATAACCCCACCCTCACCGCCCGTCATTTGCGCCTTCTGCATCCCGAATGGTGTTACGGGACCGAACGAAGCGGGCCGATTTCTTCTTTCCCTTTCACTCCTGTGAAAGGGTCGGGTTGCGGAGAGAGAAATCTCTCTTCGCTTTGTGCAGGAATCGCCGGGCCGCTCTCCGCCCTCAGAAACTCGCCACGCCGTATGTAAAAGCTCGTTAAGTAAGAATCTAATAAATTCCAATATTATTGACTTAACTCCGACGTAAACGGCCTGTACGCTCCCCGCACAACTCAGGAGGTCAGCATGTTTCTTCCCCCCCGAAATTGTCCTATTCTCATTTGCTTAGCTCTCCTTCTCGCACCCCTCGCTGCCTCGCAGCAAATGCCCTCAAGGCCGCTCCCTGCTTCGGCCGATCAGGAGCAAATCGTCGCTTAGTGGACAACCGAGACCGGTTGGAAGAGCGAGCTACAACTCCGTAACAACAAAATTGGCAGCGACCTGACGGTGACTCCCGTTTTGCGGACGGCCTATGGAGCCGAGACGAGTCTTTCGGCGGTCACCATCAAGCCCCAGGAAGTCAAATCCATCGACATTGAAGCGGCCATTGGCACTATTGCGCCGCAGCTAGTCGGAACCTACGGCTCCCTCGTTCTCCGCTATCGCTCTCCAGGCGCTCGCAGCCTGTACGCCGCTCTGATGGTCCGAAATGTCGGCCATCCTTTCGCTTTCCACATTGACGCCACGGGAGAATCACAAGACCTTCAACCGGGAAGCCGCGAAGGCGTCTGGTGGCTGCCCAAGGACACCACCGCGGACTATTTAATTCTCACCAACCAGGGCAAGATCACCCTTCCTCTCGATTTGTCGCTCTACGACTCAAATGGCAGAGAGAGCAAGCAGAAGGTCCTGCTTGGCCCGCGCGAAACGACGCGGTATTCCATTCGCAAATTAATCCTGGCCGCTGGGCTGAGTGGTTCGTACGGAGGCATCAAAGTCTCCGCCGCCTCGCACGCGGGCTCCCTCGACACACTACATTTCCTGTTCGATGAGTCCGCTGCATTCTCTGCCATCTTGAAAATGTTTGACCACGGCCCAAACAGCAAGTTGGAAGAGAGGGATTTTGCGAAGACTGCGGTATGGACCTCGCGTGCTCCCATGCTCGCGCTTTCCAACCCCGACCCCGCCTTGGCGTTTCCTCCGGGTACAACTCTCCGGCCGCAACTCTTCATCCGCAACGCCACCGGCAAACCGGTCGATGCTGCTCTGCGCTTCAACTGGCGCGCCGACAGCGCGTCCGGCAAAGCAGCCGGACCTGCCCTGCGCCTGAATCCCTACGAGACGCGCCAGATCGATGTCGCAGCCCTTCAAAACGGAGGCGTGCTCCCAAAACAGGCAAATTGGACTTCCGTGACGCTGACCACCAACGGGCTGCCGGACGAGGTCATGGCCGTCGCTGCCAGTTACGACGACACGTTGCGCTACGGCGCACAGACTCCTTTTTCCGACCAGCTCTCTTTCAAGTGGGAGGGTGGGATGTGGGAGTTCGATCCCTACCGCAATTCCATCATCACCGCAGGCAATGGCGGCACCAAACCCATGCAGGCGGCTTTCACGATCTTCTATAATCAAGGGGCGGAGAAGTACGAGTTGGAACAAACGCTCCAGCCGGACGAACAGATGTGGATCGACGTTGGCAAGCTGATTCGCGAGCACGTGCCGGACAAGACGGGAAAAATACTGCCTGCCGACCTCACTTCGGGTTCCTACGAGTTTCGTGACCTGACCGATAAGGCCATCGGCTCTCTCTTCGAGGGCAAAGTCATCTACGACAAGACCTATGGACACGTCGCTTATGGCTGTGCCCAGTGTTGCGGTTTTGTTAATCCGACTTTGTTTTACGACCCTCTCGCCATCCCTTTTCTGGGTACCTCCCCAACTGGGGTGACGGCCTATGACCCGTGCTGGGATACTTACGATGATGTAAGCGGCGCCTTCTACAATAACTGGAGCACGGTCAGCACCACCGTCGCCACAGCGGACTACTACGCAACGCATACAGGCCATGCCGTCGGCTCGACAACTTCCAACACGTGGGGGTACCTGGCATGGGCAGTCACTCGAGCCTGTACCAGAACACGCTTCACCCCCAGCGGCGGCGATAACGTCACGCCGCCCACTATTACGGTTACCCTTAAGTTCACGGGGGGTAAGTCCCAGGGAGACAATCTTAAATTTCTCAATTCCCAAAACGATTGTTCCGAAAGTCTTGGACACATAGACTGCACTTCCACTTCAGGCTACTGGCTTTGGAATTTGGAAAGCAACGCCGTCGTTTCTGACGACGCGTCTAATTGGACGGTTTCAGTCGCAAACCAATATCACTATAAGGGGTACTACCGAGATAGCAAGAATAACTTGCAGCCCTTCAGCTGTAGCGCGAGCAACCCCAATGACGGTCCAAAATCCGGATTCCTGCAGCAGCCAGCCGGACAGAAATCAATTTTCTACCTCGATGGTTCCGGGCCTTTCCACGGGACTAATCCTAGTAACCAGTGCCAAATAGGGACCAGCCCCGTCGATTCGATAACTGACGTACTCAACTTTCAGGTGACGTTTTCGAGCAAAGTTACACCGCTCATCCAGACGACCTATTACGTTAAAATCGTGGTTTCGCCGGGCGGCAAATTGGATACAACAAACTCAACTGCGAATTACGGGAATATTTCACTTAATTTTTGAGGAGTTTTATGCGCCGAGCCCTTTACATTGCCATTTGCCTAACCCTCGGAACGCTAGGCACGAATAACCCGGCTCAGGAGCCTCCAGATATCCACAAGTTATTTGCTCAGCTAAACGAACTGGGCACAACAGATCGCGCAGCAATCGAAATTCTAAAGGCTGCCAGTGAGGACACCAGCGCGCGTCAGTACATCGTGCGGAAGCTTCCCGGCATGATCAATAAACAAAAATCTGAAGATGAGATCTGGCAGAATGCAGTTCGGTTGGCTGGCCAACTAAAAGCATCAGAGACAATCCCGCCCCTTTTAAAAGCGCTATCGCTAGGGCCGGCCGGTGGACCTATGAACACAACTTTCGGGGTCCAGATGCGGCTAGATGACGACATTGTAGCTAAGGCCCTTTCCCAGATCGGAGATCCAGCTGTCCCCGCTGTCACAAATCTTTTGAAGAGTGGCGAACGTAAAGCCAGAAGGCGAGCTGTCTTAATCCTTTTGAACATGGATTCTGCTGCTTCGCGCAAGGTTTTGCAGGATCAGGTTCAACGCGAAACCGACCCAGACCTCAGGGACTTTATCGAGAGGAGTTTACATTCCTAGGCGGCGCGTGCCAGAGCCGATAAATCCTAAAATGAATCTGGGCGCCCCTCGATCAGAGCGAAGGCGCACAGACTCCTTTTTCCGACCAACTCTCTTTCAAGTAGGAGGGTGGGATGTGGGAGTTCGATCCCTACCACAATTCCATCATCACCGCGGGCAACGGGGGCACAAAACCAACCCAAGCGGCCTTCACCATCTTCTATAATCAAGGGGCGGAGAAGTACGAGCTGGAGCAGCTTCTCCAGCCGGACGAGCAGATGTGGGTCGACATCGGCAAACTGATTCGCGAGCACGTGCCGGACAAGAATGGCAAGACCCTGCCTGAGGATCTCACTTCGGGTTCCTACGAGTTTCGTGACCTCACTGACATCGGTGTCGGCAGTTTGTTCGAAGGCAAGGTCATTTATGACAAAACCTACGGCCACGTCGCTTATGGATGCGCCCAGTGTTGCGGTTTTGTTAATCCGTTTTTGCTTTACGACCCCCTCACCATCCCTTTCCTCGGTGGTGCCGGGAATGGTGTGTGGGCTTACCATTCATGCGATGACAACTACTACGATGTGAGTGGCCACTTCAACGGTAACTGGAGCACCGCAAGCACAACTATCGCCACAGTGGACTACTACGGAACGCATACAGGCCATGCCGTCGGATCGACAACCTCTACACTAATGGGCTTCTCGCGCACGACTCGCAGACTGTACACTGCCCCGTACTCAGGGATGCTAGCAGCGGCGGCGTCAAGGTCCGGAAGCCGCACCACCTGAAAGTTCTTTCCGACACGTATCAGGCGAGCAGTGCTTGCCCGACCACGGCGCGCAGACTCATCACGTACCAAGAGGTCGACATCAACAACGCACCGGTGGGAACCATCCAGTCCAAAGAGCAGTTCGGAAACATTTCTACCAATACGTGCAAGAACGGAAACCCGGTCAGCTCGAGCACTTGCTCGACAGATCCCGATGGGGTGTTCACTGACGGATTATCAATCAACTGCAATTCCGTAGGTGGCTCCTGCGGTCTCACGGCTATGCATCAGCAATGGTTGTGGTGTCCCGGTGGTGGAGGGGCGGCGGTGGTCCTTGCGACAACGGGCGACGTAATTTTACATAACGACTCGATTTCGGTTGGGGGTAACACTGCGGGTTTTGTAGCGGGAACATATATCTACCCCTGAGGAGAAAGTATGGGCATTCCTCACATTCGCAATCCGATGATTTTGCTCTGGCTATTCTCCCTGGCGGAGCCTCAAGGGTTTTCGGAGCAGAATCTTCCGCCAAGTTTTGGAGTAGTTCAGGGGCGAGTCGTGGATGAACTAGGAAAGCCATTGGCTGGCGCAAGAGTGTATGCTGAACCCGTAGACGTTAGGGATAGTCCCACGGGGAAGCTGCACTTCGTCATGACGAAAGACGACGGAGATTTCACGCTGGAGCAAGTGGCACCGGGGATGAACGTGATCTGCGCATCCAAAGAAGAGGCTTTCTATCCCGATACTGGCGCGGCCGCTTTGGCCACGGACCTCACTGCTTTGCCGCGAGTTCGGGTTAAGGAGGGCGGGCTCACACCGGGTGTAACAGTTGTGCTGACCAAAGGCGGAAAGCTCACGGGATCAATCCTCAACTCCCTAAATGGTGAACCTGTGAAAAACTCACGAATTCGTTTGTCACGGAGCGACGACCCCCGTCTCTACATCTCGACAGGTCCGGATGAACAGGCTCGCTTCCAGTTCGTAGTTCCATCAAAGGCCTTCAGGCTCCAGGTTACCGCGCCTGGCTACAAGACCTGGAACTCCGATGACCATGGAGCCGCAATCCTTGTTCAACCTGAATCCACAAAGGAGTTGAGTATTCGGCTGCAGGCTGATTAGGCTCGCCGTGCAAGGTCCTGACAGGCTGTTCGCCATCTTGAACGTAGGGCTTGTATTTACTCGCTCTTGGCGGGTGGCCAGACTCCGGCCCTGTCGGAGAAAAAGACACTCTGCTTGCCCTGAGGTACGGAGGGTTTACACTGCCTGCCCCGGCTTGCCCCGATCCGGTCGGGGCCCTGTCGGGGAGTCTCGACCGCCCATTTTCAGTCTCTCGGGAAGGTTCCGACCGGGTCGGAAAGGGCTATCCCGCAGCATCCAAACCACTTACAATTAATCATTGACATACGGTACCAATATGCTATAATCGTCTCGTTAGGTTGGCACGATTCCTCCGTGCCCTGCGAACCATGCGCCCGCGCCACGCGGTCCTTCTAACTCCTTCAAAATCCGCAGTTCCGCGCCTCCCTCCCGCAACACCTTTAGAATCAACACTTGTAGAAGTGTTCATTCTAAGCAACTTTAAAGGCGAATGTGGATTTGACAAAGTAGCCCCTCTTTTCCCCTTGACTTTAGCACCAAACGAAGTATTCTGACCGCGCACTCAGCGTTCGTCGCGGGAGTGCAAGCTAAATAGCAGAAGCATATTAGCTCAGAGAAATCGGGTACGCGTCAGTATGCTGCTGACGTGGCTGTTCTACCCGTACTTCTCTGAGCTTTTTTTGTTTTCTGACGGTTTTTTGGGAGAGTTCAGCAAAAAATAAACGACCAACTGATCATCACATCAGTTGGTCGCTGAAAACTTGACGGTTTCACAGACTCCCAGAAAGGAGACGCCCGTGGTGTTTCTACAGGAATGTTTATACGCCCCGCGTGGGCCACCAGTCAAGGGTAATTCTTGATTGGTGGCAGGGGAGAAACAGGGGAACGTTTCTTCTTGGCGTTCCCCTGCCCAATGTGGGTGCGTGACTGAGCGGTTTAAGGTGTCCGACTTATAATCGCGAAGACGTGTTAGCGCACGTCCGAGGGTTCGAATCCCTCCGCACCCGCCATTATGCTACCATGCGTCTCATGGCATCGAACAAGAAGAGGGTACGGCACGTCCGAGTTGAGAAGGAGCAATTTGATAGCGTTCTCTCGCGCCTTCTCAAGATGGGTCCAATACCAGCGAAGCAAATCAAAGGGCAAAAAAAGCGAAGTCCGAAGCCACTGTTCCCCTCAAGGTAATAATCCCCGCATTGTGGTGATTGGCAGAGTAAAGATAACGAGACCAATCCAAACATGATGCCTTCGGAAGACGGATTATCAATCCTCAGGAAAATGCGGGACGAATCCTCTCGCATCTACGTGCGTTTCATTGAGGGCGATAAAAAGGAAGGATTCCTGTCCGTAGTGAGCGACGTAACAGACGAATCACTCATCTTGTATAAGTACGAAGTAGGGTTTTTCTTGCTTGTGTTGGACAGAACCGAATTTCAGTATTCTGACCCGCGAGAAGCTGAACAGGCCGAGAAGGAAAAGGCAGCACAATTATTTGATTCCTGCCTTGAACTGTCTTGGCCCAATGGCGCAGTTTGCCGCCTGTACGTTTTACGTGATGATTTATCCAATACCAAGTGACATAATCAAAAACGCCCCGAGTGCGAATCGGAGCGTCTTAGGAATCTGCGCGGACACACAAATTATCGCATAGGAGTGTGTCCGATGGGAACTACTGATTCCTCTCCCAATGTTGCTCAGACGCATAAATCCGAAGAATCTCCAGAAATTCTTTATCGCCAGATAGAACCTCTCCTAATTGAGCAGCACGTTTATCAATTATCAGGGCTGCGGCTTGCTGGATCGTGGCGCACTGAGCCTCTAATTGCGCGAGTGTTAGAGCCGCACGGCTACTGGGGGGAAGCTGCATTATCCAAGTCAGTGCAGTGTTTAGAGTCATTGCGCGAAGATGATGCTTCTTGCAAGCCTCCACTAAAATGATGAGGACGTTTCGCAAGTCTCGGTCGTTTTCCATTTGGTGATTTAAGCTCCAGCAGTGAGCTTTTTGTAGGGCAGAGCTTTCCCGCGAAGTAAGCCCTTCATCGTCTCGTCGAACATCTGACGCTGCGAATCTCTGCGGTTGAACCGATAAGAAAATTCGTTGCAGTAGCGGCAAAGGTGCTTTATAGAGACTTTGTGGAACGTGCCGTAGACACCGCGCTTGAGAAGAGAGAACGCGTTTTCGACGGTGTTTGTATGCAGGTCGCCAACGCCGTAGCTAACGCTGTGATTGATAGTGCGGTGTCGTCCTGGGAAGCGGCGCTTGCCGATTATGTGATAGAGCGCGGATTCATCCGTTTGCAGCGTTGCCTCTGAGCTAATGTGTTCTTCGATGAGCGGCTCGATGGTTTCCATCTTCGCATCCTTCATCGGCACTAAGCGAAGTTTGCCGCCGCGTTCAATCATGCCAAGAACTACATCACGAGATTCCTTCTTGACGTATGGACGGCCCTTGCGCGGTTTCTTTGGTGTCAGATAGGTTTCGTCAGCCTCGACTACGCCAGTGAGCAGGCCAGTGCCATCTTGCATGGCCTCGCGGATTCTGTGGCAAAGATACCAGACCGTCTTGTAGTTTTCTTTGGAGATGCCCAGATGACGCCCGACCTGCAATGCGCTCACGCCTTTCTTGGCTTCCAAGATCAATGCGACGCCCATGAACCACTTTTCCAGAGACAAGTGCGAATCATGGAATACCGTTCCGGTAGTCGCACTGAATTGATACCCGCACGCTTTGCACTCGTAGAGACGGCGTGAGGGAACCTTTACCTCGACCACCTTCTGTTTCTTCTTGCTGAATCGCGTGCGAGTGGTTTCGTTCGTGGTGAACTGGCGAATCTCTCCGTCGCCAGTGATGCCGCACTTGAGGCAGCAAACACCGTTCGGCCACCGCATCTTTTCAAGGTAGTCTAGGCAGGTATCCTTGCTGGCGAACTTGCGAGTTACGTCTATCAGGTTCATGGTAGCCTCACTGTCCAAAGGCTACCAGACTCCCTTTACTTTGTCAAGTCCATAATCACCCTTTAAACTGTCTAGAATGAACACTTATGAAAAACATGGGGGGGAGGGGGTGTCCGTCTTTCTAACCAGGAACTCCGCCCTCACCTTAGAATCTCTACTTGTTGCCGGCAGCCATACACTCTTTGCTCGCTCTTTGCGCTCTTTCACCAAAGAGTGTTTGAGAACTCCTTTGCAACCAATAAGATCCGCACTCTTCTTTAAAACAGCCGGGTGTGTGGGTATTTGCAACCAAATTCCTGAGCTGGAACCTCTCGAAGATTCCCGCCCTCTCGAAATCGCAGACTCCGGCCTTGCCGGAGAGTTTCGACCCGGCCGGAGAGACTCTTGCCTTTCACGGGTCACGAGTCCCGGGTCACGATTCTTATCCCCCGTACCCTTGCGCCAAAGCGGCCACGGTGCCAGAATGCTTCTGAATGTAGTAGTAACGCCACACCGGGAAACATCTCCGCTCTTTCCGGTGTCTAAGATCAGTAGAGCGGACACCGGGTGCGGAAGCGTCGTTCTTCCAAACCTCGGTCAAGGGTCGTACCATCAGGCAGGGAGGCCCGGGTCCCGTCCAGGTTGACCGCTTCGCGGTCACGCGTAAACGGATGCGGATCTCAGCGGGCCGGAAAGGCCGGCAGTGTCCGATTGGGCCAGCACGCTCTCGTGGGGCCGTGACGAATCCGAACTCGTCACCGAGCTGCAAACCGGCTCGGATGCCGCGTTCGATTGGCTCGTCACCCACTATCATGCTCCCGTGTACAACCTCATCCTCGGGATGCTGGGAGACGTGTCCGACGCCGCCGACGGCACGCAGGAAGTTTTTTTGAAGGCCTTTCGCGGCATTCGCAGTTTTCGCCGGGGCAGCTCTTTGAAGACGTGGCTCTATCGCATCGCCATTCGCGAAGCGCTCAATCACAAGCGCTGGTTCAAGCGCCATCTGCAAAAAAACGTCTCCATCGACGCAACGCCCGAAGAAGGGCCGTCCGCCCTCCAGGTTCAGGACCTTGGCGCAACGCCTTTCGAGCAACTCGCCGCGCGTGAGATCCAACTGGCCGTGCAGCGCGCTTTGCAACAGGTCCCGGATGTTTTTCGCAGCGCCGTGATTCTGCGCGACCTCGAAGGTCTCAGCTACGAGGAAGTTGCCGAGGTGCTGGAGTGCAGCGTCGGCACCGTGAAGTCGCGCATCCTTCGCGGACGCCGCGCGCTGAAAGATCTTCTCGAGCCGCTCTTGGGCGGGCGCGAACCGCGTCAAAGCTTGACGGAGGGACATTCGTCCGCGCATCCCGGCCCGCGTACGGCTCCTTTTACCGACGCGTTTTCGGCGGCCAGGCGCATGGCAGTTTCTTCGGAAAGCACGTCACTGCGGGCAAGTTCCGCGGGCAAGGATTTCCAATGAAGTGCACCACTGTACGAACCAAGCTGGCCACTTATCTCGACGACGCCATCACCAAAGCGGCGCGCGCCGAAGAGCGCGTCCAGATTCGTGAGCATCTGGAAGCTTGCCCCCATTGCCGCACTGAGCTGGAGCGCTATCGCAGGCTGGCCGTTTTGTTGTCGAGCACGCCGAAATTCGCGCCGCCTTCGGAACTTGCTGTGCGCATTCGCGTCGCTGCCGCCCAGGCCAAATCTTCTCAGGGTTTTCCCGGCCGTTTGCGCAGGATGCGCGACCGCGCCGAAATCCTTCTCGCCAACGTTTTCCGCCCGCTAACCGTTCCCGCGACCGGCGGATTTTTCTCCGCGATTCTCGTTTTCGTGCTCGCTTTGCAATCCATGCTGCCGGGCATTTTCGTGCCGGCCGTTCCCAACGATGTGCCGCTGAATATTTTGCGTCCGGCCGAACTCATCACACTTTCGGAATATCCGCGATCGTGGGCTCCCGAGCAGCACGATCTGGAACTTGCCTTGCCGCACGGCCTTCTCGTTGATGTCACTGTTGACGCCAACGGCCAGATGGTTGGCTACCTGATTCTCTCCGGGCCGAACAGCGTCGTTCTTCGTCATCAGCTCGACCAAATCCTCCTTTTCTCCCGCTTCCGTCCGATGCTGAGTTTCGGGCGGCCAACGGCAGGCGGCCATGTCATCCTGAGCTTCAGCGCCGTTCACGTGCGCGGATGAGTTCTCAGGCGGATTTTTTGAAGGGGATCGACGGAAACGGTTGTGACTTCGCGGGAATTGCCATACACTAGCGCGCGACGCCCATGATTTACTCCTGCTGGTTTCGATTTAGCGGTCCACCCAACTAGGTGGCGAGGGGCGTTTCTGTAAGTAATTTCAGCAAAGAGAGACTTGGCCCACTCGCACTGAGTGGGTTTTTTATTTGTGCCGCTTTTATTTTGCAGCTTTTTGGTTTTGCTATTTTTAGTTTTGCACAACGAAAAAGGATGGAAAGGTTCAAGCCATGATTATTTCCATGAAACTCCGCGCAACCCGGGAAGAGATCGACGAAGTGCGCAAACAGGTCGAGCACTTCGGTTACAAAGTTCACTCCATCGAGGGAGAAGAGAGAGTTGTGATCGGCGTCGTGGGCGTTGGCGACGTCACCGCGTGCATGGAATCCGTCGAAGCCATGCCCCAAGTGGAAAAAGTCGTACGCATCTCCGCTCCATACAAATTCGTGAGTAAGGAGTTTCGCGCAGGACGCACACGGATTCGAGTGAATGGGACGGAAATTGGCGGCGACGAATTTGTGGTGATGGCGGGCCCGTGCTCGGTGGAATCGGAACAACAGATCATGCGCTCGGCGGAAGGTGTTGCGCGAGCAGGAGCGAAGATTCTGCGCGGGGGAGCGTTCAAGCCGAGGACTTCACCGTATGATTTTCAGGGCATGGAAGTGGAAGGACTTAAGCTCCTGCAGAAAGCGAAGAACGCCACGGGGCTGGCGATTATCACGGAGGTGATGAGCGACCGGGACGTGGAATTGATCGCCGAGCACGCCGATATTATGCAGGTCGGTGCGCGGAACATGCAGAATTTCGTTTTGCTGAAAGCGCTGGGGAAGTGCGGGCGCCCCGTTCTGCTGAAACGCGGAATGAGCAGCACGGTAAAAGAACTCTTGATGTCGGCGGAATATGTGGTGGCGCACGGGAACCCGGATGTTGTTTTGTGCGAACGAGGAATTCGTACATTTGAAACGGTGACGCGGAATACCTGCGATATCACGGCAATTCCCGCTCTGAATGAGCTGACGCATCTGCCGGTGATCTTGGATCCGAGCCACGCGACCGGAAAGCGGAGCCTGGTGCCGGCGCTCGCGCGCGCGGGAGTGGCGATTGGCGCCGATGGCTTGCTGGTGGAAGTGCACCCTGCGCCGGAAAAGGCGATCAGCGACGGCGCGCAGTCGCTCGATCTCGGACAATTCCAGAAAATGATGCAGGACCTGAAACCATATCTTCAGCTCTGGCAGGAATCACGAAAAAGGGAGGCGGTTGCAGCGACCGCGAGCTGATCTCCAGCTAAGTTCATCTTTACCAATTCAAATGTTGCCGCGATTCAATTCGCCCAGGAGGTAGTCGCAGGAGCGAACGCAGAGCGCCATGATCGTCAGCGTGGGATTCTGACAAGGATTCGAGGTGAATCCCGAGGCGTCCATGACGAAAAGATTCTTGATGTCATGGGTTTGCTGGAACTGATTCAGCACGGACTTCTTGGGTTCGCTCCCCATGCGAGCGATGCCCGCTTCGTGAAGAGCCCAGCGCGGCGCAGAAGGATGCGCGTAGGTTCTGATGTTTTTCGCTCCGGCGGCTTCCAGCATTTCGCCAGCGGATTCGCCGATATCCTTGATCATGGCTCTTTCGTTTTCGCCATCGGACATGTGAATTTTCAGCGCCGGGATACCGTAGATATCTTTCACTTCCCCGTCGATCTCCACAAAATTGTCCCACCGCGGCAGAACCTCGCCAAAACCGGTTATGTCCAGCGCGGCGCGGGGCTCGCGGATCCGATCCTTGTACGCTTGGCCGAAGCCGGGCGCCTCAAAGTTGAAGTCGAAATTGCTCTCGCCTTCGTAACCGTAGCCGCGGAGGAATTTCTTGAAGGGCGAAGCGTCCTTGGTGTTGCGGAAGCGCGCAACGTAAATCCCCACGGGCTTGATGGGAACGCCCCAGGATGGCTTCTTGCCGGCGGCGGGAAATTCGCCGCTGCCGCCGCCGCTGCGCACGTGTGCCATCAAATAGTGGCCGAGGACTCCGCTGGAATTCGCGAGGCCGCTCGGATACTGGGGATTCGCGGAGTTGAAAAGGATGCGGACGGATTCCTGCGCTTGCGCGCACAGAATGACGGTACGGGCGTAAACTTCGCGCGGCGCGCGCGTGTTGCGGTCGATGTAAAGAACGCCGCGGGCGCGGTTGCGTTCCGCGTCCATCAGGATTTTGTAAGCCATGGCGTTGGAAATCAGGGTGCAATTTCCTGAGCTGAGCGCGTCGGCGACGGTGGTGAATGCGGAATTGAAATAGGAATGCGTGATGCAACCGCGCTCGCAGGGACCGCAATAGTGGCACGGGCCGCGGCCATTCAGGGATTTCGTGAGATTTGCCGAACGCGCCAGAGTGACGGTGCGACCCATCTTTTCCTTCACGCGATTGCGGAAGATGGATTCCTGGCAGGTGAGCGGCATGGGCGGCTGGAACTGGCCATCGGGGAGTTCCTCGAGTCCTTCGGCCATACCGGTAACGCCGACATACTTTTCCACCAGATCGTAGTACGGCGCAATGTCTTTGTAGCTGAGCGGCCAGTCTTCACCGTAGCCATCGCGCGAAGCCGCTTTGAAGTCCCAATCGCTGAAGCGCAGCGACACGCGGCCCCAGACGTTGGTGCGGCCGCCGGTCATGCGCACGCGGCCCATCCAGTCAAAGGGCTTGTCGGAGGGCGTGGTGTAGGGCTCTTCAAGATCGTTCACGAACCAGTCTTGGGTGTATTCGTTGCAAACGTCGAACTTGGATTGAATGGGGCGCGTCTTGCGAAGAATTTCCGGAGCGAGGTTGCGATACTTCAGTTCGAACGGTGGCGTGTGCTCGCCGAAATTTTTGTCAGACTGCGGACGCCCGGCCTCAAGGAGGGCTACTTTCAGGCCCGCCTCGGCGAGACGCTTGCACGCCCAGCCGCCCGAAGCACCTGAGCCCACCACGATGACGTCGTACGTTTGGTTTGCGGTGTTAACCATGGATCTCATTTCTTAGCTACGAGCCGAATGATCTTAGGGAAGTGAGAATGAAATTCGGATGCTAACAAGCGCGCGGATGCAGGTCAATCCAGTAAAACAAAATGAGAATTCAGAGAGTGGGTCAATTTCTGGTTAGTATGTCTATCAGGCATTGGGAAATCTGCTTTGGGATGCTAGGCTTAGCTGCTTTAACTCGCCACCGGTCGAGAACACACCCCCATGGACGTTCCACATTCGAGGGCTGTTCTTAAAAAACCATCAACGTTACAGGTCGCTCTTCCGACTGTTGGCCCTCTGGTTGTTGCTGTCTTCGCTACTGAGATCACGATGATCATAGGTGACCAATACGGCCAGGGTGCCGTGCCCTACGTTCTGGTGGGATGGTGCGTGGTACTAATCGGGTTCGCTGCCTGGCTCAATCAGGTCTTATTCGGTCGCATAAGAACATTTCTACCGTTCTTGGCTGCCATCGTCACTATTCTATTAATCTGGTTTTGGCAGAGGCAGGCGTTCACTGTGCTTGTTCCGAAGGCAGGTCTTACGTACGGGTACTTCCTCACGCCAGACGGGGCGCACGCTCGATTCTGGGTTCTTGTGTGTCCATTCTGGGCTGGTTTGGCTTGCCTGTCGGTTTGCTGCATCGCTGCACTGGTTTTATGGTGGCGTGCTGGCGCCCGCCGTTCATTGGCCTGCATGGTTCCGTGGTGGCTCACGGCCTTTATCATTTTCGCGCTGCCCTCGTTGTACCTTGACGGGCAGGGAAACGCCTCCGTGTTCATCTGATGACCATTTAGAAGGTCACGCACTGAAAGCCAATTCCTGGCTAGTCGGGTTATCAGAGATTGAACCACTACCGGAATTTCGGGGTTCTTGTTAGGCGCGAAGAATGGGTGTTACCATCGGCGAGGATTGAAAGCTTTTGCGCATTTTTGCAGAGTGAAAACGGATTCGGTGAGGAACTTGTGGTGGCCAAACATGGGCCGTTGCCGGTGATTCAAGATGGCCTGGGAGTAAGGCGCGGGCTCACCCGCCGGGAAATGGTGCGGCGGCTTCTTGCCGGAGCGGGAGTGGGCGCGGCATGGCCGCTCGCTGCAGCTTCCCACCCGATTCACAAGCTGCTTGCAGATGATGCGATCTTTTCCGAAGCAGACGCGCGAATAGCGGCCGCAGACTGGAAACCGGTATTTCTCGATGCGCATCAGAACGAATCGTTGATTGCGCTGTCGGAAAGCATCGTGCCCGGCTCGGGAAAAGCACAGGTGAACCGGTTCATCGATTTGCTGCTGAGTGTGGATACGCACGCGCACCAAGAGAAATTTGCGGCGAGCCTTTCGACCATGGAGAGTGAATCGCTGAAGCGTTTCGGGCATCCGTTCGCAGCTCTTGCGGAAAATCAAAAGAATGAGCTGCTGACGATTGTTTCGAAAGAGGATGAGCAACATAAAGAAAAGGAAGCTGCCTCAGGGGAGAGTTCTACAGAAGAACACACGGGACAATCTCCGCCGACGCTGCATGACCACTTCGAAAACCTGAAAGACTGGATCAGCGGAGCGTATTATTCTTCGGAAGCCGGAATGAGGGAGCTCGGATGGACCGGCGACTACGCATTCGAGAGTTATCCGGCTTGCGACCACGCAGAAGGTCATCATTGAAACTTTTCCCAGGGAAAGCAATGCAATGAATCAATCATCGAGCAGGCGGGAGTTTCTTCGTGTTGTGGGCGCGACTGGCGCGGGGATGGCGCTTGCGAATCCTCTGTTTGGAGCAAAGAAAAAGTCGGTTCTGCTATTCACGAAATCGTCCGCCTGGGAACACGATGTGGTGAAAGTCATCGGGGGAAAACCGAGCATCGTGGAGCGCGCCATCCGGGGGCTGGGTGCGAAAAATGGATTCGAGGTGATGGCGACAAAGGACGGCAGGATCTTCGAATCGGACGACCTATACAATCACGACGCGTTTCTTTTTTTTACGAGCGGCGACCTGACAAAAAAAGGAACGGATGGCAATTGGCCCATGAGCGAGCTGGGCAAGCAGGCGCTGCTAGAGGCAGTGGAACATGGAAAAGGATTCGTGGGCGTTCACGCGGCGGCCGATACGTTTCATACGCAGCCGGACCCGCCCGACCGTTCGAACCGGTACATCGCGCACGGAGAAAAGTCCGACCCGTACCTGCGGATGCTGGGCGGCGAATACATCATCCACGCTCGGGATGAAGATCCCCGGCTGCAGACCGCCAAAGTGATCGTGAATGATGCAAGATTTCCGGGCCTCGAAAGTGTGGCATCGCCGGTCAGCTTTATGGAAGAGTGGTACTCACTGAAAGATTTTGTGCCGGATATCCACGTGATCCTCACGCTGGATACGCACGGCATGCACGGCGAGTGCTATCAGCGCGCTCCCTATCCGGTCACGTGGGCGCGCCAGCACGGTAAGGGAAGAGTTTTTTATGTGGCGATGGGCGACCGCCCGGAGAATTGGGAGAATGCATTTTTCCTGAACTTGCTCGGCGGTGGAATTCGCTGGACGATTGGTGACGTAGATGCGCAGATTCCTCCCAATTTGCGAAGTGTTGCTCCGGGCTACGCCGAGATCCCTCCGAAAAGCCCGCCGGAAAATTAGCTATTTCACCCAGAAAATATCGTAGGCGCGGTCGAAAGTAACAAACATCAGGCAACTGTCTTTCGACTTACAGGAAAACCAGTGCTTCTCCTTGCCGGGCATCATGGCGAAGCCGCCGGCTTGCAGAACGCGTGGAGAGACGCCGTCCATGCCGGCTTCCACGTCGCCGCTGACAACGATCAGTTGCTCTTCCGCAGTGTGGTAATGCCAGGGGACCAGGCAGTTTGGAGCCGCGCGGAGAAGGAAGGTCGAAGGCCCGGTATTGGGATCACCGTTCTCTAGAGCGCCTGCAAGACACTTGCTGTCGGGATCTTGCTCGATTTTTGCGTCAGATAGCGGCCTGACGACGCCGCGGTGCTGTTCTTGTGAAGAGAGCGACGCCGCGGCCGCAAAAAACGTGAGGACAAATGGGACTACGCTAAGAAATCTTGTAATGAAGCTGTGAGAAAGAATGGGGTTGATCTTCATTGAGACTCCTCAAGAACTGGCATGCGGTTAGACTCGGAAGATTGTAAACGAACTACCGCGAAGAGTGTTGGTGGAGCCGATGGGATTCGAACCCACGACCTTCCCGGTTTCACCGGGACGCGCCCACCAAACGCTCGAGCATTGCCCGGTCTTTCCAAGCCTTGAGTTGGCGTTCCCGCTGCACGGCTGCGCTACGCGTAGGATGCTGTTCCTGGTACACCAACTTCCAGGGGCCGCGGTTCTTCAATGATTTCGAGTAATTCGCGTTGTGATAGGTCAAGCGTTCTTCGATATCAATGGT
>Ga0307477_10001377_pt1 | contig 20805 bp, 27 predicted proteins | sample atmos_gasesECM2C_FD_203316 | JGI IMG/M metagenome (GOLD analysis project Ga0307477, IMG submission 203316) | Hardwood forest soil microbial communities from Morgan-Monroe State Forest, Indiana, United States - atmos_gasesECM2C_515 | ecosystem: Environmental > Terrestrial > Soil > Temperate...
ATTTTTTGTTTTATTGTCGACCTCATTGTGATTCTCCTTCGTCTTCGGGCAGATGGGGTCCGGTTGGAAGCCCGGATCGTGCTCTCCATGACAACCCAATCGGGAAAGGCGCAAGTCTGCGTCTTGCTTTCATAACGAGCCAAACCGAACACGCGGGACTGTGGAGCAAACCGCGCAATGGGTCAATGAATGCCGACTTGTCTTTCTCTGAATTTCATATGAATGGGCAACCCGCTGAAGCGTTTGAGGTTAGCGGTAATTATTTCCCCGCCCACTCTCTGGGCGGTATAATCCAGATACTCTTCGGAAGGATTATGTCAGTGCCTACCCCGGCCAACAATTCACTTCTCTTCCGGTTCGGGCCGTTCAAACTTGATCTCCAGGCGTGTGAACTTCGCAAAGGAGACATTCTCCTGCACCTCCCTCCCCAGCCCTGCAAAGTGCTTGCCTTGCTTGCGTCGCATCCGAACAAGGTATTCACTCGGCAGGAGATGAAGGACGAGATTTGGGGCGCTGACACGTTCGTAGATTTCGACCAAGGACTTAACGCCGCTATCCGCCAAATTCGCGCCGCTCTCTGCGACGATGCTGAAACGCCTCGCTACATCGAAACGCTTCCACGGCGCGGCTATCGGTTCATCGGAGAGATTCACGGATACCCTGCGGCAGCCGAAGGCGCGGCGGCCGAAGGTCCACGCGAATCCTCACCGCTTTCGGGTCCGGCTATTCTTCGGCCAGTTTCCTACCGGCGACGCTGGCCCACGTTGCTTACATCGGTAGGTCTAGCTCTCCTGCTATTGGTCGCCGGTGCGTATCTGGGCCGCAAAAGCATCTGGTCGCACGCCAAGCCACGGACCGGCAGAATCATGTTCGCGGTGCTGCCTTTTGAAAATCTCAGCGGCGACCCGGAGCAGGAATATTTCAGCGAGGGGTTAACCGAGGAGATGATCTCTCGGCTTGGTCAGTTGGAGCCTCAGCGCCTGGGAGTTATTGCGCGGACGTCGGCCCTTCAATACAAAGGCACGAAGAAGCGCATCGATGAGATCGCCAAAGAACTGGGCGTGGATTATATCCTGGAAGGCACGGTGCGCCACGCGGGCGATCGCGTGCGGGTCAGCGCTCAGCTCATCCAGGTGAGCGACCAGACGCATATTTGGGCCAAGAATTACGAGCGTGACCTACGTGACATTCTGGCCCTCCAAGAAGAGGTCGCGCAGGCGATTGCCAGCGAAGTGGAGATCAGTTTGACACCCGGGCAGCAAGCTCGCCTGGTGAGCACCACGCCAGTGAACGCCGCGGCTCATGAGGCTTATCTCCGGGGGCTTTACGAACTACACGGGATGACCGTCGAGGCTACCGAAACTCTAAAACTCCAATCCATCGAAAAAGCGATTGGGTATTTCCAGCAGGCTCTCACTCATGACCCCAACTACCCGCTCGCCTACTCTGGCTTGGCTGATGCCTACACCGACTTGAGCACTGATTATCGAGCTCCTTTGGAAGTGAGGCCCAAAGCCAAGGCCGCTGCCGCGAAGGCAGTCGAGCTGGACGACACCCTGGCCGACGCGCACGCCTCACTTGGTTATGTATCGCTTGTTTTTGACTGGGACTGGGCCCGCGCGGAGTTTGAGTTCCGCAGGGCGCTCGAATTGAATCCAAGCTTGCCTCGGGCGCACGCCGGCTATGCGGAATATCTTCTCTTCAAGCTTGGCCGCTCCGATGAAGCGATTCGGGAGCTTCAGCGCGCCTATGCCTTGGACCCGCTGTTGCCCACTTCTCACGGCGACGTGGGGTGGTTTTATTTCCTTGCCAGACGCTACGCGGAATCGATCGAAGCTGAAAAAGTCAGGCACGCAGACATCGTCCTGGCGCTTTCTTATGCGGAATTAGGCCAGCGAGACCTGGCAATCGCCGCGGCAGACCGCGCCGTGAGCTCCACACAGATTCCCGCGAATCTGTCGCTAATCGCAGCTGCCTACGCCTTGGCGGGCAGGGTAGATAAAGCTCGTGCGATGCTCCCCGGGATCAAAGCCCAGGCGCGAGACCGCTACGTCTGTGGATTCAGCGTGGCTTGCATCTATTCAGTGCTGGGAGAGAAGGAACAGGCTTTCGCCTGGCTTGAGAGGGCGTATCGCGACCATTCCGATTGACTGCCCCTTATCGGGGTGGATCCCCGACTCGACAACCTGAGGTCAGACCCTCACTTCCAGGAAATACTGCACCGCATGGGCTTGTCGCGATGATTTTGTTGCCGCCACCCGCAGTCTGGTCCCGGACAGCCGTCCCTCGTGGTCCAGAAACGACGTGGGAAGCTTAAGATGAGGTTCTGGACGGGTGGTCGGGAAGTCGGAAGTAATGCTGCTACTTCCTGTTTGCCCGTCATCCGACAAGAATGTTCAGGCGATGCGCGCCGGGTATCGGTAAAAGTCGCCCAACTGGGTAGTAGTAATGTCCTGGTAAGAACGGGAGAAAGCAGGCCAGTGGGGGAGCAAATCATGTGGGAGAATACCGCCCGCCACTCAGAGGGGCCAATCTACGAGATATCGTAACCGAGTTCTTTGGCTTTTGTCCTTACTGCTAGTCATTACGTACCTCGACCGTGTCTGTATTTCGGTAGCTGGACCGCGCATACAAGAGGCCCTCCACATAGGACCTATTGCGTGGGGTTGGGTTACCGGCATCTTCACTCTTTCCTACGCAGCATTTGAAATTCCCAGCGGCGCCCTGGGAGACCGCATTGGACACCGCTCCGCTACTTGCTCGAATGCAGCACGAAGTGCTTACCATCCTCGCGGAAGCTCACGATTACGACTCGTATTTGCAAAAACTTGAGATCGCACGTGGTGTCTTTGCGAAATATGAAGACCGTCTGGCGAATGGCGAAGTGGACATCCGGGAACTTGTCGTCAGCAAGCGCATCACGCGGGAGCCGCGCGACTACCAAAAAGCTGGCGTCACGGCGATCGCCGCGCAGCAACTCTTTGGAAGTGGGGTGAAGCTGCGACCCGGACAGAACATCGAATATGTCATCACGAACTCCGAAGCCCATGTTCCCAACGACCGGGTTCGAGCCTACGCTTTGTGGGAAGGATGGTTCGGATACGACCGCAAGAAATACGCCGCCATGTTGCGCGAGGCTTTTGAACCGTTTGTGCTCTGCATTCCAAAACGCGCGGAACCGGTTCTTATCAGCGATTCTATTTCCGAAAATGACTTGAAGCGTTTTCCCCTGTTCTCCGCCTTGGCTATACACCGCCCTTGAATGCCGGCTTCACTACCAACCCGGTAGCAGGAAGGCTGGTAGCGTGATCAGGACTACTATAACCAGCAAGATTTTCTTCGCTTGATATTCTGATGCAAGTCCCTTCTCACAGTAGAAGTATTCTGGGCCGCGCTTGACGATTTCCTTCCGACCGGATCTCATGCCGGCAGGATAAAACATGCCCTCCCAGCCGTCTGCAGTGAAGGCCGAGGTGCCGAGAAAAACCGCTAGGTACGTTACTCCGTCTTTCCTGGGCTCAATTTCGTCTGACAAAGCAATTCAAACGGTTATGTGAACAGCTTCACTTTCTGTGAAAGGCAGCGCGTGCTGATGGGGGGTTAACATGTGAAGAAACGATATATGTATGATGATCTCAAATGTAGTAAACTCCCGGGCACTTACCTTTCTTTGGAAAGATCCCTTCTGAAAAGGAGAGACAATGAGACAAATAGCCTTCGTTCTAGGACTCTGCGTGGTTGTCCTGGTCGGATGTAAAAAGCGAGAAAACACACAGGATTCAAAAACGCCTGCGCCCACCGCAGTGACGATAAAAGCTACTTTTGACTCGACAGGGCAGCATTCGGGAACCGCAGCAGTTGCGGGACCGACAAAACTAACTTGCCTTAGGGCCTCAGGGATAAACGGGAAATGTTACGTCGTCGCTCCTGGCGTGAATAACATCATGGCACCGGGCACCACGGTAGGAACCAGCGGCCCAGGGACGGTCAACCTGAACTGCAATGGTACGGGGAATTACTTGGAATGCTATCTACAAGTAGGATGAGCCTTACAGTGCTAGGCTCCACTCCAAACCAGTTAGCCGCTTCCCCGACGTTCGCAGCAGGCAAGTGGTGGTGGGGACATGAAACGACCCACGTTCGCCAGTATGGACAATTGGGATTCGAAGGTTTCGCGTGGGAATATGCAAAGACATTTGGAAACGACATAGAAGGTGAAGCGAATAAGATGGGAGACATTGTCAACGCAGGCGGGCCAAACCTGACTCCCAGTAATAACCCCGCCGTGGCAGCCTTTGGAATGCTTAATGCCTCGGTATCGGGCTCGACAGGCACTTCAAACCAAGTACCGGAATATTTTGTGGCTCAATGCTTCTTTCCCGCTCAGCCCTACTTAGCTTATTACATGGTCACAAATACGAACCGGATAATAATCCTTGATCCAATCAGTGGCGGGTGGGCGCAGGTCGGATGGGCAACTCCTCCCCGGCGTGCCGGCGTCGCATGGTCCTTTGATACTCCCAATTGGGCATTCGCCGTTATGCCGGACGGCTCCATTTTGAGCCCTGTGGGACCAGGTGGGCAGTTTATAAAAGTCGGCTCAACTACGCTGCTGTATAAACCAGCGGTTGAAATGTGTCAAAGCGGTCATTACAGCGAGCCTGAAAATAAGATTACTTGGAATCTAACCTTAACGCCGCAGGCCCTGAATGGCACTCGGACTGACAACCAGTGCTCTATCGCCGCAAGGCGTGAAGGACAAGAGTGGAGGGGTAATCTAAGATGCCTGAACAATTTGTATCCGGTCAGTATGTCTCCGACCGATGCGTGTCGCACTATAACGTCGGATGTTGGGTGGCTGCAGTTTGTTAAGAACTGAGATTGTGCATTCGATCATCTAAGCGCGAAGTGTCGCTTGGTCACGGCCCTTTTTCTTGCTTTCGATGGCGGCCTTGTCAGCTTCCTTGAAGGAGTCAGCGATCTTGGCTGGATCATTGCATTCAACGATTCCCACGCTCATCGTCACAACTGGAGGCGCCGATCCATCTGATCCGACCCCTGGTACAAGTCTTTCCTTCAGCGCGAGCGCTACTCGCCCGACCATTCCCAATGCTTCTTGACCCGAAAGGTCGGGACAAAGAATGGCAAACTCGTCGCCTCCGATGCGGTACACGCGATCTCTATTCCGAATCTTCTGCCTCAACACTGTTACCAGATGCTTTAAGGCTGCGTCTCCAGTCATATGATCGAAAGGAGGTGAATTGAAATTCTTGAAGTTGTCCAGGTCGATCTGAATGCACGTCATGGGTTGGGGTAGAGGAAGTGTCCTGTCTGCTACCGCGACCAAGTCCTTGTCGAATTTCGCTCTATTGTTCGCGTGTGTCAGTCCGTCTACGAACTGAAGGTCGCGTAAAGAGGGTTTCGAAAGCAATTCTCGGACTGGGCTGGGCCTGCAGTCGCAGATATCCAGCATGCATACCATGCAAACGCCTGGGTACGCGGGCCAAAGCAGGTCTTCGACCAAAAACTGAGCAGCATTCCCGACACTTGCTTTGTGGAGTGAGCTCACTAATGCAAATATCCAAGCCAGATAGTCTGCAAGCTCATTATCGAAGTTAGATGCGTACAGATGAACAAACCGGACCGACTCTCCTAACTCTGAGGTTTCCTCAATGATCCGTATGTAGATTTTCTGCAGAGCCGCCAAAGCTTCTGCACTTCCTGCTTCAATGTTGGCCAAGCCCCATGAATGTTCGTAAATTTTCCGAAACATAGCCTGGAAATCGTTCAGCGAACGCCTTTGCGCCCCTGCTTGATTGAAAAATGCATCTCGAACTTTGGCTTCGTTGATCGGTTCTTTCTGTCCGGGCACACATTTGCAAGGTGCACCGATGCAGTAGGGACAGACACACGGATATTTTGTAAGCAGGATGTCTTCGAGATTTGCGCGCTCGCCCTTCACCTTTCTTGCTAGGGCAACCGCCCAGCCGAACATCTTAGGAAGAAATTCCTTTGCTCTATCCGGATTCTTCAATTTAAAGAGAAACTTACCAAACGCGCCGGTCACTTCCGAAAGATGTGCAAGGATTTCATACTCAGTACGGGCATAATTTTGGGACAAGCCATATATGGAGTGGAGCATCCTGACCCATTCGTTCAGCGTTTGTTCCTTGTGGTAGGCCACGCGCAGACTCCGGTTTCGGGATCAGTATAGGTGACAGGAACTGATGAATTAGATAAAGCCAGATTCTGATTTGGACAAGCAAGAATTACGTGAGATGTATTCTTAAAGTAATTTCGACTCGCCTCGCGCAAGGAGTCACGAATCGCGCGCACCGTTGTACTGAAACTGAAGACCAGCGAATTCAAGATTCTCACTCGCAGCCACACGCCAGGTTCTCCACCTTCTTCTTGCGAGGAACTGACGAATATCGCCCTGTCGCTGCGGGAACGCGTCGGCCTCAGGCCGCAGCAGCGGTTTCGCCTCGTTGGCGTCGGCCTAAGCAATTTTCACGACCCCGCGGATGCGTCTGCGCAGCCCGCTCTTTTCAGCTAGCCGTGGTCGTCAGTTGTCGCCTCCCGGCGACGTCGGGTGATCGCGAATGGTATTATCGCCCTGCGAGTCGAACGAGTGAATACTCTCCGGTAATGCCACGCGCACTGGGAACATTTGTCAAACTGCGGGAAGGCGAAAAGCTCTCAAGGTACCACTACTACCTGCAGCTTCCCGACCTACTGATGGATGTGGTTGAGCGAGACCCGACCGCGCCAGAGGCCGAGCGCCTTGCGCAACTAGCCCACTCATTCGCCCATGATTTGTTAAACCTTGCTGTGTTGGCCTCAAGGTTACTTTGGTACGAAGCTTTGACTCCCGATATGAGTCGGTCGCCGGACTTGGTCGCCGTGGGCACTGATGCGGAATCGTTTTTTCTATTCCTCAAAGCGGCGTGCGATTTATTTGCTGAAATGACTGTCGAAGTCGCTTTCGACGCGGGGATGAAAGGCCAAGTTCCGTCAGGATCCTTCGATGAACTGGCCCGATGGGTAAGAAACAACCCTGGCAGGATCGATCCAGGATTCCACTTTCTGGCCCGGGAGCTGGAATGGTTCGATGAGCTGCACGGGATTCGGACGAATCTTGCACACAGGGGTTACGACACGCTGGTCTACACGGACCGCGTGCGGTTTTCGTTTTTCACGGCACCATTTGGGCGGATTGAGACGAGACTTCTGAGAGAGGATCGCGGCCTACCTGCAAGGTCTGATCGACACACGCTTACTCCCCTTTTGCCATTTGTGAAGAGGCTCATCCAGTCGACGCTGCGCGTGTCAGACGAAATCGCCGCCGCTTTTCTTGCTCGCCTGGGGCTTCAGGGCCCTTCGAAGACCCATGCCCTATGCGGCGTTTACGTACCCGCGCTTCACGGCCTCGACTCATACGAGCCGCCTGTCGAATCACCTAGGCTGAAGATCATTGCTGACTGCTTGCAGAAATGCGAGGAGTACCTTACGGCGAGCAAATTCGGATTCCCCGACGGCCACTGGTGGCAGTTTCTTATCGCGCTCTCGGACCATTTCGGTACCTGCCCTACCTATATAGGCCGGTTCGGTGAGGGACCGCGTGATGTCCTTGTGGATTGGAAGATCATCTTTCTTATAGACGGGAAAAGGTTCGGAATAGTGGCACGCGAAATGATTGGCACGGAAAAAATGTGGCTCAAGGGTGCTCATGAGAACCTCGAAGAGTTTGGCTCTGATGCACAGCTTGCGAGGACTGTTCTCGTAGCGCGCCGCGCGAATCCCCCATTCGCTACTGGGGGTGTAGAGACCGCCGGATTTCCCCTAGTCGTCGCCGATCAGGCTTCTGTCGCGGCCCGGGAGGCTTTTGAGCTCCTAAGGAAATAAAGATCGAACTGCGATCTCGCTTTCGGAGTGGAGGTTATCGTCCCTCCACAATGGTGTGGGTTAGTTGCCAATGGACCCGGGGATTCTGGACGGATGGTCGGCAAACCTTACCGGATTGTGTCAGGGTTGCCCGTTTTTATCGGGAGTTGACCTTTGCCCCAATCAAGGCTTGGGAGAGTAAGCAAAGATGGGTCCCCTAAGAGCGATAATGTTATGTTTTGGGACGTTCGTCCTGGGCTCTGCCGGGACGTTGTTCCTCTAGCTCACGAATCTTTTTGAGCTGCTCTCGATAGCAGCCAGCCTCATGCAGAATCTCGCCGTTGTCGCTGTAAATATAAATCCGAAGGTACAACTCGTCATTGCTGGCAGCCAGATCTAGTGCCTTGTCGAAGGTTTCGCAGTCTTTCCAGAGAGGGCCGCTCGGCCATGCGAGGGTGTCTACTGGATCCAGCCCGATTACCCGGTATTGTCCCTTGGGTGCACGTACTTCCATCGGTGACCTCGGTGGCTGGGGTCTTCTCTAAGTATGCTAGCCTCGCCTCGAAAGCAAGCAGAAAACGGCGCATCCCAGTGTCGCACACTCTCGAGCTTTACTTGACGTTCCCGGAATCAATGGCAGAGCACTCTGATCCCTAATTTACGTGGCTGGTATAAATCGTTATACCGTTCCCATCGGGGTCCTTTATGCAAAAAAGATAATGTCCAAAAACAGCTTCGTCAGGGATCTCACCTGCTGCGATTCCCCGACTGATTAGCTCCAACCGATATTTTTTCAATTCATCCAGGCCTTTGCCTTTAATCATGAGGTCAAATTGCTCAGAGAATCTTTTATGGAATTGCCCTGTCAAACTTTCCGCTACGTCTTCTCCAGCCGGCTCATCAACTGATAACAGTACAAGATGAGTGCCTCCACGTAGTTCAATAATTGCGATCTTTTCTTCAATAAAAAATGGAGGAAGGCCGAGATTCGAGTAGAATTCACAACTGCTCCTAAGGTCAGCCACCTTAAAAACAAGGTGAGCCACTGCTAATTCCGGGTCAACGACAGTCTTCATCTCGCTCATAATTCGCCTCACAATTCAAAATTGCCCTACCAAATACGATCAGCACCGTTCATCGTTTCGCAGAGCTTTCTACAGATACCATACGGTATCTTTCAGAGCAAGCGCTTTATTTGTGCAGCTGGCTCATTCAATGGAATACAATTTTGAGACGGCGAGGAGACTTTCGAAAATGAAGGCGAGAAAAGTAAAAAACGCGTACATGAAAAAGAAGGACCCTCTCTTCGTTAGAGAATCCCTCTTAAATGCCGCCTTCGAACTCGCTGCGACCAAGGGCATGGCTGATGTCACCGTCAACAAAGTGAGCGAATTGGCAGACGTTACCAAGGGGGCTTTCTTTCATCACTTCGATAGCAAAGAGACGCTGGTGACGGAGCTGATGCGGATGCTGTTGACTCGATTGGACAAGCAGTTTGACCGACTGATGGCGGAGGAAGAGAATTCCGACGGATGCTTTACTCGTGCATACATTAGAGCCGCATTCTCCGAAGGTGCAGCTGAACGTAAATGTTGGGGCGCGCTCTTGAGTCTGATGGCCTCTAAAGATCAGGTCGGATGGGTTTGGAATAACTGGCTGAGCGAACGCCTAAAGAGACATTCGAAAACTGATTCGAGAATCGAGCTTCGTGCCGTAAGACTTGCGGCGGATGGCGTATGGCTTGAGAGAATCATGAACGCAAAATCGACAAACCTAAGAGGTATCGAAGAATACCTCATTGAGATGACGCGAATCCGTTAAATTTCTCGAGCTATTGCGGACAAGGAGAAATCGGGAATGGCTGTCCTTGCGTCGCGGGGGCCTTTCATCGAATCGCCGCGGGATGAAAGGCGACATCAGGGAGAGGGCCCTCCTACAAAGCAATCCGACTCAGCTAACTGACCCATTACCGCCGCTTGACGTTCGCTTTTTCTTCGCCTACTATGCCATCGAGAGCTGATACATGAGTTTACCCATTGCATTCACGAAAACAGAACGGCCCGCAACTCCGAACCCCTGGGTCTTTTCCGACCGGACTTTGACAATCTTTTATGGCTGTCCCGAAGTGCCCAGGCTCTCGCATTACTTCCTGCCACGACTACTCTTCGCTAAGAAACAGATTCTTTACCTGGACGGCGCAAACCAGATTAGTCCGCTCCTTCTAGCGCGTTTCGCAAGAGAACGCAGCCTTGACCCATCGAGCGTGAACAGCCTCATTCGCGTCGCGCGCGCCTTTACCTGTTTTCAACTGACCGAACTCGTCCGACGTGTGCCCAAGACTCTGGAGAGATTTTCTGCCGAGGTACTCATAGTCACGGCCTTGCCGGACCTCTATTTCGATGAGGATGTTCGGGATGGAGAAGCGCGCGCTTCGTTTGAACATGCGCTCGAAGGTCTACGTAACATCGCGCCGCTCTCCCTTTCCATTGCCGTTTTTTCCGACGCCACATCGTTCAAGACCAAACGGCGCGATTTCTTTCAGCGGCTTCGCACTCAAGCCGACCACGTCGTGAAGGTGGAATCATCTCCCGACAACAAACTTTCCTTTACCCGCGAGAAAAATACTCCGCTGCTTCCGGCCTGAACGGAAAAGATTGAGGTGCATTATGGGCAGAACCGTCCCTACTTTCGTTCAACTGATTCAACAAGCGGCGGAACGCTGGAAAAAGTTCCGGCGCGCCTTGCGGCGGGAAGACCAGCCGCATTTCGACCGGTTATTTGTGCGGGTGCGTTGCTATACCCAAGCGGCCACTTATCAGGCCCACGACAACCCGATGGAAGCGATCCTGCTCTCCATCGCTCTCGACCAGGAAAAGCGTCTCGATGCCGTCGAGAAAGTTCTTCAGAATGCAGGGGTGCTTTGTGAAATTGCTACAAGGATGGATTCTCGACCTCTACCCCAATCAACGCGGGATGACGCTGTGGCTGATCGACCGCAACCAGTCGCACTACCGTTTGACCGATAGCTTCGCGCCGGCCTTCTATGTTTCGGGCCCGGAGGAGCGTCTCACTCAGTTGCGGGACGCCGCACAACGCAAAACCACAGAGCTTCGCACGCGATTTACCGAGCGCACCGACCTCTGGCTGAATGCGACCCGCCACGTCCTCGAAGTTTCCGTTCTCCGTCCCTCCAATTTCATCGGCTGGGGACGATGGGTACACAAGCTCGACTCGAAATTGCAGCTCTACAACAGCGACCTCATGGTGGCGTCGCTGTATTGCTGGGAGAAGCGGTTGTTTCCGCTTTCCTTTGTGGAAGTCGAAGCTGACGACGAAGGAAAAGTTCTATCCATTGGATGTCGCGATGATGAATGGGCGCTCGACTACGAAATGCCACCACTCAAAATCATGCAGATTCGGTTATGCGGCCTTGCGCGGATCGACCCCACGCACGGTCGCCGCGCGGCACTCGAAATCGAAATGGACGGTACTTGCTGGGAGCTCGACGAAACGGGAGAGCCTCCGGCGATTCAATTTGCGGGATTGATAAACGCCACGACCCCGATGTGATTCTTTCCGAGTGGGGCGACTCGACTATTCTTCCGCTGCTTCGCCAGCAGGCCGAACGCCTGCGATCTTCTTTGCCGCTTAATCGCGACGAGTCCGCGGCCGTCCAGCAATCCCGCGGGCGCAGCTATACCAGTTACGGAAGGATTCTCTTCAAAGCGAGCTCCATCACCCTCTTTGGCCGCATCCATGTGGACAAGCAGAACTCGTTCATTTCGGAGAAGTGCGACTTCGCCGGCCTCTGGGAACTGGCTCGCCTTACGAAGCTTCCCATTCAATACGCAGCGCGGACGACGACCGGTACTGGCATTTCCTACATGCAGATGGAACTCGCCCATCGCGATGGCGTACTGATTCCCGAGCAGAAAGCCGAACCGGAAGATCCCAAGCGGCCCGACGAGCTATTGGTAGCGGACCGCGGCGGCCTCGTCTTCGTTCCGGAACTCGGCTTCACACCCAATGTCGCGGAACTGGATTTCGTGAGCCAGTTCCCCAGCATCATGGCACGATTCAATATCTCCCCCGAAACGGTGAATTGCCCGTGTTGTCCCGACGCTCCGCGCATTCCCGAACTCGGCTACCGCATTTGCCAGAAGCGAAGAGGGATCACGAGCCGCGTGGTCGAACGGCTTATCGCCAAGCGATGTGAACTCAAGAAGCTCCTAAAGACAACGCCGCCCGATACAGCACTCAGGATGAAATTGCAGCGTGATTCCATGAAGTGGCTTCTTGTATGCTGCTTCGGCTATACCGGCTACAAGAACGCGCGCTTCGGAAAAATCGAAGCGCACGAAGCCATCAACGCCGTCGCGCGGGAGACCCTTCTCGTTGCCAAAGAAATTGCGGAAGCCGATGGCTTTGAACTGATACACGCTTTGGTGGACTCTTTATATGTTTGGAAAGAAGGAGCGACGCGCGAGGACTACGAGCGGCTGAGAAAAGAACCCGCCTCCCGCTGGCGATTGAATCCGTCTACCGCTATGTGGTCTTTCTCCCTTCCAAGCAATACGCGGATGTGCCCGTGCCGAATCGCTTCTTTGCGGTCGGAGAGGATGGCGAGCTTAAAGTCCGAGGACTTGAATGCCGGCGCCACGACACTCCTCCCCTACTTGCTCGAATGCAGTACGAAGTGCTCGCCATCCTCGCCGAGGCCCACGACCACAAGTCGTATCTTGAAAAACTTGAGATCGCACGCGGGGTGTTTGCGAACTATGAAGACCGACTCACGAATGGTGAAGTAGGCATCGCGGAACTTGTCGTCAGCAAGCGCATCACGCGGGAGCCCCGCGACTATCAGAAAGCTAGTGTTACTGCGATTGCCGCGCAGCAACTCTTCGGAAGTGGGGTGAAGCTGCGCCCGGGCCAGAACATCGAATACATCATCACCGACAGCGAATCGGCCGTGCCAAATGGCGAACCCACGCACATTTTTTCATCTTTTCGGCGTCCAAGATCTCGCCCCACCGTGCGCGTCCCGTTTCCGGCAAATTTACGAACGGGCATTTGTCGCAGGCGGGATGGGTGTACAATGGCTGCCGTTTTCGGAGTCAAGACGGAAACTTTAGCCTACCCTGGGGCATTCTGACGACCTGGAGTTTACTGTTAGCTTCCCAGGCCAGCAACAAGAGGAGGCCCGTCATGCGTGTCAGGCAAGTGTTCATTCTAGTTTTTCTCCTGGCTGTATCCCTGTCCACGCAAGCACAGGTGCCTGATGTGGTGACTTGCTCCACCGTTTGCCCCGATGGTCGCCGCGTTACCTTCCCCTGCAAACAAAGGCCCCCGTGTTATTACGGCCCACCTGCCCCTGACCCGAAAGAAGTCGAGAGGAGGGAGAAGCAGAGAGTTCTTAAGACAGAGGGGATAGCCGCTTCGGAAGAGGGAAATTGGGCCGATGCGGTGAAGTACTTTACTGAGGCGCTAGGGTACGGTCCCGATCCAGAAATTTCCAGAATGCTGAAGGATGCTATACACCATCGCGACGAGCTGGAGGCAGATGAGGCCGAGAAAGTGGGAGAGGTGACGGCGCAGCTGGCGAGAGATTTGAACGCAAAGGAGAATGACAGTGGCACGGGTCTGACTCTGATGAAATCTGCCCCCCCGCGGACGACGAGCGGGTTATCCCTGATGAAACCAAACAGTTTGCATGGACCGAGTCAACGAGAAGCTGAGAAAGTGGGAGAAGTGACGGCGCAGCTGGCGAGAGATTTGAACGCAAAGAAGAATGACAGTGGCACAGGTCTGACTCTGATGAAATCTGCCCCCCCGCGGTCAACGAACGGGTTATCCCCAATGAAATCAAACAGCGACGCCGAGAAAGTGGGAGAGGTGACGGCGCAGCTGGCGAGAGATTTGAACGCAAAGAAGAATGACAGTGGCACAGGTCTGACTCTGATGAAATCTGCCCCCCCGCGGTCAACGAACGGGTTATCCCTCATGAAATCACCAAGTTTGCAGGAATCGAGTCAGCAAGCTTTGAGGAACGCTTTGGAAGATGCGGCAAAATCACCCACATGCACGGGCAACATTAGCTGCAATTTTTTCGTGGGCTATATAGGTACGCGGCTGAAAATCCCATATTTCAAGAATGTCCTAACCACGAATAATCCAGATCATTATGTTGCTAACAAGATGTACGACTTCATCTCTAAAGCTGGCCAGAGTAGGCCGAGCGGCTGGAGGCTGGTTGGTCCTGACGACGCTCAACGAATGGCGGACAGTGGAAAATTTGTTATCGCAGTCGCACGTAGTGTGTCGCCCCAAGAGCACGGTCATATCGCGATCGTTGTTCCTTCTGAGTGGGACCATAAGGATGAACCTGGAACTACCCCATGGGTACGCGACGGCGAGAATCCCAAATTCAGCCGTCGGGCGAGTCAGCGCTTCGGTAGCTCAGTAGGTGAACCCCTCTACGCAGTTTGGAAGGACCCAAAGGAAACGAGATGACTGAAAGTGGTGGTGTGCTTGCCGGCACAGCGACGAGCTGAACGATTTGCCCCCAACAACGACACCAGAACACGACATATTACGAGGCAGGACTAGCCGCGGGCACACATTTGGATCAAGAACCGGAGAGAATATTGGGATGCTTTGGATGAATCTTCGACAACTGCAATTTCCGGAACTGTGGAAATGAGCGAGAGCATCCGACGCTCTAAGGTTGTCAGGTCGACGCCAAGCCGACGCCGCTCATTCGTGCCGTCGAGGACACCGATGAGTCAGTCGCGTGCTTGAGGCTCTCGGTCTGTAACTAGACACTCGCGAGAGTGCCAGCGGTTTCGAATTGTTGAACGTAACGGCGCGGGGGATGGGCGAGATGAATCGCTTCGTTTTATTACTAGGGTTAGCTCTTACCTTTTCTCTGCCCTCCATTATTCATGCACAAGCTTCCGACAGATTAAACGGTGAGGCGCAGGCTGCTCTGGACCGGGGTTTTGCCGCCGCGGAACGCTCTGACTGGACGCAGGCTCTCGCCGAATTCACTGAAGCCCAGAAGTTGGCACCCACGAACCCAATCATTTTGTTCAACCTTGGTCTCGCACACTCAAATCTCGGGAATGATATAGCAGCGATTGTCTGGTTTCACGCCTATATTGCAGCTGAGCCGACCGCTGCAAATGCTCCAAAAGTTAGGCTTACTATCGCAAGTCTTGAAGCAAATGCGAAAGCAAAAGAAAAGGATATCTTCGATGCGGCAATTAAAGCCGCAAACAAGCTGAAGTCTGACCTTAACGCCTCCGATCTCGGGCGAGTTGTGGGAGATCTTGCCGAGTATGCAGGAGAAGCAGGGTACTCGCAGGGCTTCGACGCGATCGCTAATATTGAGCCAACACTTCGTCAGGACGCGGCCGACATTTACTGGTATGAATATGCCAAAACGCAAGCACAAGACGGAGATGTAGACGGCGCGCGCAAATCTCTCGGAAAGGTCTCCGACATAAGCTCCTTCATGGTATTGAGATTCCAGTATTCCGAGAATGGTCAGAAGCCCCCCCCACCACCGCGCCAAGATGCCGAAGACGCGTTTTGGGATGACCGCGCGGGCGGAGCATACGGAAATGAAAAAGTGGACATCAGATACGATCCTTGGAACGTCGATTTTCAATCTCTGTGCAAAATCGTCTCGCTCATTAGAGACGCGAAGATGCAGAAGCAAGCATTGTGGCGCATCAAAGATTTCCTCGGGGCATATAATCAGTGGCTCGGGGCTTCCTCATCGAAGATCTGGGTCTCATTCGCTCAGAATGATGTGACTCCGAGTCCCCAACTCGACAAGACCTTACAGGGCGTCGCACCAAACCGGATTCCGAGGGAGCTTGCTTCGACGGCTTCCTTCCATTACGGTCGAGTATTGCTACGCATTCACGCGTTGGACAAAAGGCTCTCCAACCACGTGGGCCACGGCAGCGAGGGAGGAGAGGTGAGCTTGTGCGGTCAGACTCTCTAGCTTCAAAACCGAATTAGCCGGCCGACAACACGACAACGAAGTTCTGACTCACCGTCCGCACGCCGTCTCTCTGCCCTTCCTGCCGAAAACCTGCGCTTGGACCGCCCGCTGCCTCTGATCAAGGGTCTCCGCTTCGCTCCGATAAACGCGAAAAACAGGCGCCCTTGACAGCGCGGACGGCCAGGCGCCTCTCCACGTTAGGAGGGGCTTTTTATGCGCCGCTCTGCGCGTGGCCTCTGAGAAGCAAAGACCAAACCTACCGAAAGGAGATTTTTTCCTATGCAACAACTCAGCAAACAACCTGCTTTTGAACTCGGGCAGATCGTCGCAACGCCGGGCGCTTTGGCGCGCGCTAAAGAAGGCAGGACAACAACCGGGCGAATTCCTTACTCGCCACATCAACCGCGATTTGGACGAGGAGGACCGCAAGGAAAACGAATACAGCCTAGAGCATGGGTTCCGGCTCTTGAGCGCCTACCGCACACAAGCTGGCGACAAGTTGTGGATTATCACCGAGTCAGACCGCTCTGTGACCACGCTTTTGTTGCGCGAAGAATATTAGGCCCAAAAAAAACTTTCCGAGAAAAGGAGACGAATAGAGATACCTGCGCCGGGACTCATTCAAGGGACCATTCTCATGACGTGGTATTGTTCGCGGACAACGATAGAGAGTTTTGAACATAAAAGCCTCTTTGCCAGAGGCTCTTCCTTCGCCACACCCCTGTCTAGGAATAGCTTTTTCTTTCCTCTCGCTACTTTATTCTGCGCATTCTCCGTTTAACTGCCTGCCTGCAGTATTCAGGCCCTCGCTTGGCGATCTCCTTCCCACCCTTCCGTCCAAGCTTGACGGCGGCGGGATCTTTTTTCTTCGGCAAAATTCAGAGGATGTAGCTCTAGCTCCCGCCGGTATTATGCATGACGCATGCTCGCTGAGCCAAACCGTGTAAACGTCGTATTCATGTCTCTCCTCGTGCGGAATGATCGGAAGATGGAACGGGATTCCAGGGTGTCACATTGTGGCGGCTGGGCGACGACTCAGCCCCTCGTTTGGCGGTAACATTCGGTTCTGTCGATATCTCTCGAAGACGCCCTTCTGAATGTCTGGCGGCAATCACTGGTTGAAAACAAAAAGACAGTCACGCTTGAAGGAGAGAGCTTCCCGGTTCGGTCAACCGCTAAGCGAAAGCTAAAGCAAATCGATTTTCAATTCGATGGGAAAGATTTACGAGGACTGGAGCAGAACCCTGAAACGAAATCTCGTTGGGCAGCGATGGCGAGGAACGGCAAGAAAGTAATGCAGTTCTTGGAAGGTGGAAGGTATGTTGCGGTCGTAGCGGATGGGAAAGTAAATCTCTACGAACCCAAGAATTAATCCAGCATCGAATTATGTGACAGCAATCACGGGCAGGAATCAGGAGGCATTCCTTACGAAATGCTACAATCCCGCCGTGACGCCCAAACGCCCAAAAAGTGGAGCCGATTCTGAACCCGACGCTCTTCTTGGACGCAAGGGGTTCCTGATTCATGGCGGACGGAAGGACGGCCGGAAAACTGCTTCGCAGGGATGCATTATTCTGCCCCCGGATGTGCGAAATCGAATCGGTTCGAGTGGTGACGATAGGTTGGAGGTGGTGCCGTGAGATATACGGGAAGAATTGGCGTTGGCTTTCTTTTGTGTTGTCTGGGATGCGCTCCCGCGGCAAATCCCGTGTCAAACGAAGTTGAGATCGCGCCAACGGGCGTTTCAAAGTTGCAAGCGACACTTGGCCGGAACACTTTTCACATTGCCGTTACCACCGCCCAGCTGAAGAGTTCGGACGCTCAGTTTCCTGTGGAGACCAGCTTTAAGAATGAGGTGTCCGTGGTTGCCCGCCTCACGATTGAGTTTTCTGACGGCACCCCGGTATATGTCCAGCGGTCCACGTTTTCCGATCTGTATAACGCGCGGAAAGCGTCCGTGGCTTTTGAAAATGAAAAGCAGGGTCTCTATGTCCTCACGATAGATGGCGGCGATGGCGCGGATCGTGCGGAGCGCTATCAGGCGCGTCTTTATTTTAAGGGAGACAAAGTTCATCGACGACTTCTTTACTATTCCACATTCGGCAAGTCGTCAGCCGAAGAGACGACCTACCACATGGGTGAAACTCTTAATTAGGAGCGAGAAACTGGTAGGAAATCAATCATGAGGATAAGACCACTGACTGGTTTGATCTTCTTACTCCTCGGGGGATTTGTCTCTACACTCTGTGCGCAGGGCGGCCTTTTGATTATCAGTTGGAACGTTACGTTGCCGTCGATCGATGCTCAGGGAATTCTCAAACCGTCGGAGTGGTCAGCTCTTCACAACCGCGATATAAGCGGCTGGGAAAAGAAAACCAGCATGTCACGCGAGTGGATCGAGAAAATTCTTGAAGGCATTGCACGGGGCGGCGTGGATAACCCATATCTCATCAAGAATCTGGATCCAGTGCACCTCAAGAATCGTGGACAGGTTTTTCTTGCACTGATGGATTCGGGCACGGCGCGTGCCTTAGCCGTATATGTTGTGGATGGGGAGTCCACCGTTCAAGAAAGTGCGGGAGGCAGATGGAGTTCCTAAAGTCGGTGCCTGTGCTCCAAAAGACTTCGTAACTGCCAGTAAACTGGGCGAGACGACTGCTTCAGTCGCGGGTGACAGTCAGATCGTTGTTAAAATGCCGGTTTCGTCTCAGGGGCAGAAATCGGAGTTGCTCGTGGCGGTTTTTGCTTGGACAGGAGAGGTCCGGAAGTTACTTCCCCATCCGAGTGGTGAATGGTGGGTCACGCGCAATGCGTCTGTCGGAAAAGCTCATGAAATCGGCGCAGCAGCTCTTAATTCTTACTGCACTCCTGTTCGCAACCTCATGCAACAATGGCAAGACTCTGGTCGTCGAGAGCTATTCCCTGAAACCAGCCAAACCTGTCACGCACTTTATCGCTGGCGCAGGCGAAGCGGAAATCACTCCTTATCCGGGAGTTCCTTTGGGAGGCCACGGCCCCGGCGGACGAATCGCACGCGGCACATGGATGGCGCTTTATGCGCGCGCGTTCTATTTCGAAGACGAAACAGGCAATGCAGCTGAGATGGGCTCCTGCGAATTGTTCGCTGTTTCGGCGGGGCTTCGTGCGGAAGTACTTCGTCTCATCAATCAAGAGGAGCGGCTTGAACCTGGCGAGGGATCTCATAGCGCTTGAGATAAGCGGCCAGTTCACGGCGGGGCAGGCGCACGGCCGGATCTTCCCCCGGCAATCGCAAAGCGGCGCAGAGAATCTTTGCCCTGCTCAATCGATTCTGATGGATTTCATCGATAACCCACAGAAAACCATGCACCTTCCACGACCCGTGCGTGTGGGGATCAAAGCCACTGGATCGATGCAGTGGTTTTTGAACCTCATGGAAGAGCTGGGAATCGAATGCCAAGTCGGTCATCCGGCACAGATTCGCGCATCCGCACCGCGGAAGCAGAAAAATGATCGGCGAGATGCGGAGTTGATTCTGAAGCTGCTGGTGGAAGGCCGCTTTCCGGCAATCTGGTTGCCTTCGAAGGAACTACTCGATCTGCGGGCGTTGTTGCGGCATCGTCATCAGTGGGTACGCATGCGGATGCGCATACAAAACTCGTTGCAGTCGATTGCCCTGGCGAATGGCCTACGTCGAGGCACGGCCCTATGGAGCCACGAGGGCCAAAACAGGATCGCATTGTTGCCGTTGGCGCCCCATGCTGCTTATCGGCGGAGTGAGCTGCAGGCGATGTACGAGAAGTTCGAAGGCGGAGATCGAGAAACTAAACCAGCGAGTCGAGGAGCAAGCCTGCAAACGTCCCGGAGCACGGCTGCTGATGACCCATCCTGGAGTGGGACCGGTCACAGCGTTGGCGACCGAGGTGTTCCTGGGAGATCCAGCGCGATTCGTAGACAACAAGGCCCTGGCTAGTTATGTGGGAATGATTCCACGTGAATATTCGTCATTGAAGAAGGCAGGCTGCTTGTGAGCGAAACAGGTACGGGACAAGGACAAACGATCAGTCCGCTCTTGGCCAATATTTACCTGCACTACGTGCTGTATGAATGGTTCGAGAACGAAGTGAAGCCCCGACTAAGGGGCGCCGCGCATGAGATTCGCTTCGCCGATGATGCCGTGCTGTGCTTCCAATACAAGGAGGACGCAGAAAGGGTGATGGAGGTCTTACCGAGGCGATTCACGAAATACGGTTTGACGATCCACCCGGAAAAGACGCGGCTGCTAGAGTTCGGACGGTATGCAGAGGAGAAGGCGAAGAGGCAGGGGAAGAAACCTGCCACGTTTGATTTCCTCGGCTACACACACGTCTGTGCTCGCAGCCGGAGAGGGAAATTCGCCGTGCATGTGAGAACGATGAAGAAACGGTTTCGACGGGGCCTGACGGCGATAGCTGAATGGTGCCAGGAGAACCGCCGTATGCCTGTGGAGGAGCAGCAGAAAACCCTCAATGCCAAACTCCGGGGCCACTACCAGTATTACGGACGACCGACGAACTACCGGAGTCTCTGGCGGTTCTTTCGGGAGGTCCGCCACATCTGGCAAAAGGGGCTCAGTCGGCGCACTCGCGGAAACGGGCTGACCTGGGAGAAATATGCAGCCATCCTACGGAAACACCCATTGTTGCTACCGCGTATCCAGCATTCTTGGAATGGTCCGGGGAGTCACGTTTGAGGAACCCGCTGCGGTAAATCTGCACGGTGGGGTCTGCGAGGGGGGAGAGCCGATGATGCCATGGTGAACCTAAACGGGCATCTCTAACAATGTCGGCTCTGTCAAGTCTTTTTTTTCTTTTTTTTGCACACCTCTCCATCCACCCCTGCGTTCACTCCTGCGAGTGGTCTTCGTCGTTATTCTTCTTTGCTCTCTCATC
>Ga0307477_10001378_pt1 | contig 20805 bp, 11 predicted proteins | sample atmos_gasesECM2C_FD_203316 | JGI IMG/M metagenome (GOLD analysis project Ga0307477, IMG submission 203316) | Hardwood forest soil microbial communities from Morgan-Monroe State Forest, Indiana, United States - atmos_gasesECM2C_515 | ecosystem: Environmental > Terrestrial > Soil > Temperate...
GATCAAACAATGGAGGGCCGCCACGTCGGCCTTGACTTTTATGACCTTCTCATAGAAGTGCTGTATCGGATGCGCCCCATTGCATGAGTGCAGGTAGGTTCGGGACGTCGTGCGGGGCGCATCCGATACAGCTGTTTGAAGGAAGCCGCTCGCGGGTGCGGCGGACGCGGGGAGCTATGGGAATTGAATCGATTTTGGTCTCAAGATCCTTGCCAGACGGGGACTTTGGGTCAAAAACCAGTTATTGATACTCATCGATATATGCCTGGCAACCATCTGCGTCATCTTACCTCCGGCGTCATCCGTTCTTCAAGCGGGTAGTTTCGGACGCTTGTGTCTATACAGGCGGAAGCGTCTGCCGCGCGAGCGGCTTCGTTCAAACGGGCTTGGAGGAGATCATGGGCGATTTCCTCCAAGCCGACTTATGGCCAGAGTGGCTTTCTGTAGCTCAACTTCAGGATTGCTCGTCTTCTGCCCACAAATTGGGGGAGGACACAATTGGCGTCAGGAGCGGTCATCGAGCGAAAACCGGGCGTCTATGAGGTGCAACGAGCAACGCGCCGGTTCAAGCGGTCAGCAGGTTCGCGAGAGATCGCGCCGCTAGATTAGCCTCAGCAAGACGCCCCGGTCCGGATGCGCGGCGACCACGCGGACGTGACAATGTCAAACCCTACGCTTTCGATCTCCATATGGGGACAGCGGTTGCCTTGGTCCTGGCTTTGGCTATGGCATCATCTCTTGGAGTTAAGTTAAGTCATGCCAGTGGAACCCTGGATTTTTCTTTCGTACGGCCGCCCCGAAGAAAAGCTCGCGCACGCGATTTCAAGTTTATTGTGGTCTCAACGCTATGAAACGTACAACTATCGCTTCGACTCAGTAGTAGTCCAAGACTTCAAATTAAAAGATGGTACGTACCACGAGATGCTGGAAATCGCGAGGTTTTGGATGGCCATTCTCACGCCTCGCAGCACCAGGCCGGATGACTTTTCCCCAAGTTTCAGACGCCCTGTTCTCGACGAGCTCTTGCGGATGCGCGATGGGGGTACTCCACTGATCTATCTGTCGAACGACAGAATAATGCGAGACTACTCTTTCCTGAATCCGAGCCACGTCCTCAACCTCTCTGAATGCGATTCGCCGCGCACGATAACAAACAAACTGATTGAATTGATCCCAGCCGATCTGAGGGAGAGATGCCAGACTTCCTGGAGAATAAATGAACGTCTCTCCGGGACTTCTTGGGATAAGCTCAACCGGGATATGCAGATAAAATACGACACCGGCTGTCTCCCGTCGGCTGCGGACCTTTTAGATGGAGTCACCGGTCGGGTGAGCATAGAGCAATTCATTGGTCCCGAAATCTGCACACTTAAGGCCGAAGTACACCGATGGTTTCTTACAGTAAAACTGTCTCAGTGCTTGAAAATTGTGAGCACGGATCGCAGTCAAGCAATGCTCCTTGCTTCACGGGACATCAAAGAGAAAGATCCCCGCCTCCTCACCGAAACCGTTCCTGAAAAAACATACGGGCCCACAGAAACGATCGAATCGGCTTCCGAGGTAATTCGAGGGCTTGTCAGAGTTAGTGATCAAATAGAAATTCTGGACTACCGTGGCGCATACGACATTGTTGGCAGGATTGCGTGGCCTAGGATGAGGCAAGTGCTGCTGTGCGCGGTCTATTCTCTCAGTCGGACGATGGCGCAAATAGAAATCTGCCATGACATCCGTGGGCATATAAGTGACGATTTCACCCGCTGGTCACATTCCCACTAGTCCCGGTCGGCGATTCTGGAAGGTGGCGACAAACGGGCTTGGAGGAGATCAAGCCGATCTCCCCGAAGCCGACTTCTGGACCGTCCGTCAACAACATCGGATCGCGTTTGCGAGTTCGTTGATAAACACTAGGCGACAAGCCAGGAGCTATCTCCCAGAAGCCTGTCACCAATGTCGTTGTGAGCTCGACCTTCAATGATTACAGAGCGCAACATTCGGCAGGAGCAAGCCCTTTGGGTCTTATCCGGCATTCACATCCTGTCTGTCTGCTCGGTAGTATGATTTCTTCGTTTCTGGAATGCCCCCCACTGTGGTCATGAGTACCCGCTTCCGACCCATCATCCGCGTGTTTGTCAGCTCGACTTTCGGCGACCTGCAGAAGGAGCGGAAGATTCTGCAGGCGGACGTCTTTCCCACGCTGGAGCGGCACTGCGCCGAGCGGGAGTTCCAGTTCCAAGCGATTGACCTGCGCTGGGGCGTGCCGGGCGAGGCCGGGCTCGACCACCGCACCATGCGGATCTGCTTCGAGGAACTGCGCCGCTCGCAAGAGGTCTCTCCCAAGCCCAACTTCTTGGTTTTGTTGGGCGACCGCTACGGCTGGCAGCCACTGACCGAAGAAGTCAGCGAGAAGGAGCATGTTGACCTAGAACGAGCGGCAGCAGAGTTGGACGGGGCGAACCCGCCAAAGAGAGTATCGAATGCACGGGAGGTTCTCGCTCACTGGTATCGCCGGGACGAGAATGCGGTTCCCCCGGTCCACCTGCTGCGGTCGCGCCACGAGTCGCCGGACGGTCGGGACTACAAGAATCCGCAGAAGAACAACCCCAACTGGGAGGCAGTCCAACAGGTTCTCTGGGCCGTCATCAACCAAGCCTTTCCAGCTACGGACCGCGCGAATCGCTTCGCACGCATCCCGAAGCTGAATGAGCCGCTGCTGTCCATCGTCAAGTTTCAGGCCTCAGCGACGGAGCAGGAGATCTGGCGGGGGGCGCTCGCGGTAGAGAATGCGTCCGAGCATGTGGTTGCATGGTTCCGGGAGATTCGCGAGCCGGAGCAGTATCGCAGCGACAAGCGCGCTGAGGACTTTTTCGACCGCGAGTTCTTCCAAGGGGATGACGCCCTCAGGCACGCGTCCAAGGAACTTGGACGAGCCTTGAAGCGCAAGCTTGGCAAAGTCATTCCGCTCGCTAGCGTCAGCCTGCTTGAATCCCCCGACACCCAGAGACTCGAGGTCACTGACGACCACTTGCCAGAGATGTGTCGCTACATCCAGGACGAACTGATCCGGATCATCGACCAGGAGATCAGCGAGTATTGGAAACCGCGGAAAACTATTGCGAGCAACACCCTGCGGGAACCCTTCGCAGCCCTGGAACCTGACCTCTCCGCCAGCCCTTTGGAACTGCGCAAGCTGGAACTGGAGCAGGAGACGCACGAGCGATTCGGGGCTGAGCGGGGAGCCAACTTCGTCGGGCGCGAGCAGGAACTGGCGGCCATCGCAAAGTATCTCGACGACGAAGACCGCAAGCCGCTGGTGGTCTACGGACCATCTGGCACGGGCAAGACGGCGCTGCTGTCTCGTGCCGCCAAGCTCGCTGAGGGGGGCAACCGTAAGGTAATCACGCGCTATTTTGGGATTACGACGCGCTGCTCCACCCTCCGCAATCTGCTCGTCAACCTGTGCCGCGAGTTGCGTGAGCCTGGCACCGCACCGCAGTCCCTGCCCACAGATATGACCGCACTGCAGGCCGAGTTCGACCGCCTGCTGGTCGCCGCCGGCCGGCGGCAGCCGGTCTTGCTTTTCCTTGATGCGCTCGATCAACTCGACCCGGCGGACAACGCTCGCGGCTCCTACTGGCTGCGGTCGCCGCTGCCGCCCGGCGTAAAGGCGATTGTCTCCTCCCTTTATGACCAAAACCTCGACAACTCGAGCGACGCGGATGACAATGAGGCGACGAATGTGCCATCAAGAGAACCTGCCGCAGTCAACCAGGCGTATCTCTCGCTTCAGAGCCGCCAGTTAGTGGAACGGGCGATCGCGGTTGAGTCTCTGACGGAGAGGCAGGCGAAGGAACTGTTGGAGCGCTGGCTCACTCGAGGCGATGAGAGAAGACCGGAGAAACGCAAGCTCACCGAGGCCCAATGGAAGGCCGTCGAAGTCCGCATCTGTTCGGCTAGCTCAACCGCCTGCCGACGACCGCTTTACCTGCGGGTTCTGTTAGAGGAGTGTCGGCAGTGGCCGTCGTGGAAAGCGGTCGTGTCGAAGGAACTAGGTGAGAACACGTCGGCGCAGCTTCGCAAGCTGCTGCACCGTCTCAGCAAGCCTTCAGTCCATGGGAGGGAACTGGTCTCGGCCGCCTTGGGATACTTGGCAGCGGCGCGGCGGGGGCTGAGCGAGAACGAACTGCTGGAAGTGTTGTGGGCCGATCCTACCTACAAAGCACACTTGGAACGAGCTTCCGCCGAGTTTCATCACGAACTCCCGAGAGACGCCAAGCGTATCCCCATTGCAATGTGGTCACGGCTAAGGTTTGATCTGGATCCCTACCTAGCTGAGCAGGCCGCGCCGGGCACGACCGTGGTGCACTTCTACCACCACCAGGTTGCGCGAGCGGTTACGGCAGAGTGCCTGCCCGATTTGGACCGCAAGGATGACGTGCGCCTGCTGTTGGCCGACTACTTCGAGCCACAGCCGGTGGACACCCGAAATTGTGATGAGTTGCTGTGGATCCTTTTCGTCACCGAGTCCTTCCAGGACCTGCGCCGCTGCCTCCTGGACATCGACCGCTTCCTGCTGGCCGAGGAGGCAGCGGCCGGCCAGATTCGCAAGTACTGGGTCAAACTCAAGAATCTCGAAGGAATCGGCGAAGCCTATCTCGCCTCGTTCCAGGCCTGGGAAGCCAGACCGGGCAAGAGCAACGAGCGAATATCCAAGGCGGCAACTGAGGTCGGGCTCTTCCTTTTTGAGTTTGCATTCTACCGGCACGCGGAGCCTCTGTTGCGGAAGGCGCTGGAGGTCTCCGAGCGACTGCATGGTCTGCTTCATCCTACGGTCGCAACCGCCCTCAACAACCTGGCGGGCTTGCTGCAAGCCACGAACCGGATGCAGGAGGCCGAGCCGCTGATGCGCCGCGCCCTAGCGATTGACGAGCAGAGTTACGGGCCGGACCATCCGACGGTCGCCACAGATCTCAACAATCTAGCGGGCTTGCTGCAAGTCACGAACCGGCTGGGGGAGGCTGAGCCGCTGGTGCGCCGCGCCCTGGCCATTGACGAGCAGGGTTACGGGCCGGACCATCCGGATGTCGCCAGAGATCTCAACAATCTGGCGAGCTTGCTGAAAGTCACGAACCGGCTGGGGGAAGCCGAGCCGCTGATGCGACGCGCCCTAGCCATTGACGAGCAGAGTTACGGGCCGGATCATCCGATGGTGGCCACATACCTCAACAACCTCGCGCTATTGCTCCAAGCCACGAACCGGCTGGGGGAGGCCGAGCCGCTGGTGCGCCGTGCCCTGGCCATTGACGACCAGAGTTACGGGCCGGACCATCCGGACGTCGCGAAAAGCCTCAATAATCTGGCGCAGTTGCTGCAAGCCACGAACCGGCTGAGGGAGGCCGAGCCGCTCTACCGCCGCGGCTTAGCGATTGACGAACAGAGTTACGGGCCGGACCATCCCCAGGTAGCAACAGCCCTCAACAACCTCGCGAGCTTGCTGTATGCGACGAATCGGCAGGGGGAGGCCGAGCCGCTGCTGCGCCGCGTCCTGGCCATTAACGAGCAGAGTTACGGGCCTGACCATCCGGATGTCGCGAAAAGCCTCAACAACCTCGCGAGCTTGCTGTATGCGACGAATCGGCAGGAGGAGGCCGAGCCTCTGCTGCGCCGCGCCCTGGCCATTGACGAGCAGAGTTACGGGCCGGATCATCCGATGGTCGCCACATACCTCAACAATCTCGCGCAATTGCTGCAAGCCACGAACCGGGTGGGGGAGGCCGAGCCGCTGCTGCGCCGCAGCCTGGCAATTGACGAGCAGAGTTACGGGCCTGACCATCCGGAGGTCGCCAAAGATCTCAACAACCTGGCGCAGTTGCTGCAAGACACGAACCAGCTAGGGGAAGCCGAGCCGCTGCTACGCCGCGCCCTGGCGATTTTGGAAAAGAGTCTCGGGCCAGATCATCCGGACGTAGCTAGCGCCCTTAACAACCTAGGGCAATTGCTCAAAGCGACGAACCGAATGGGGGAGGCCGTGCCGCTGACGCTCCGCGCCCTAGCCATTGACGAGCAGAGTCACGGGCCTGACCATCCGAAGGTTGCCACAGCCCTCAATAACCTGGCGCTATTGCTCGAAGCGACGAACCGGCTGGGGGAGGCCGAGCCGCTGCTGCGGCGCGCCCTGGCGATTTTGGAAAAGAGTTTGGGGCCAGATCATCCGGATGTCGCCAGCGCCCTCAACAACCTGGCGCAATTGCTGCAAGCCACGAACCGACTGGAAGAGGCCGAGCCGCTGCTGCGAAGACACCTGGAAATCTTCCTTAAGTTCGCGCGCGCTACCGGGCACCCGCATCCACATTTACGAGCAGCCATCAACAACTATGCAGGCCTGCAACAGGCAAAGGGTCGCAGCCGTGAACAAGTCCTGGCCGCACTACGCGAGTTGGCGCAAGGGTCGTTCGCTCGTGAGCGGCAAGAACTGGAGCCAGAGGAACTGGAGCGGCAGCTCGGCCCAGAGCACCCCGATGTGTTGCGGGCGTGGAATAACCGGAGCGCCGACATGCGCAAGCAAGGCCTTGCCGAGCAGGCGGAGCCGATCCACCGGCGCATCGCGGTCACCACGGTGAAGGTGCTGGGGGCAAATCATCCGCTCACACACCATCGGCGCAACAACCAAGTGCTAACCCTCATCCTGTTGGACAAACTGGCCGAGGCCCGTGAGCTCTTACGCCAGAACTGGCAGCCCGCCGGTCAACGATTTGCCAACACAATACCTCGCGTCGCCTTTCTGGCCTACGTCATCACGCGGCTCGAAGCGAGTCCCGGCTCCCTGTTTCTCGGTCAGTTGAAGACGCTTTTCACCGGGTCGGAACTTCCCATCTCTTCGGACATCCCAGTTCCCTGGGATATCGCCGACTTCATCGGTCAACTCCGCTCACGGTTGCCAGAAGACTCCGCCGACTTTCTCAGGTCGCTCTTGGCGGCCGTCAACGATCGATCCAAGCTTCCCGACCTGGACCGATTCCCCGAGTGGCGCAACCAATGGGCCATACCACTCGATACTGCTTGGCCCGAGGTTTGAACTCCTCAAGGCTAGCGGATGAAGAGTTCTGTGAAACTCCCGTTTTCGTCCCCTCGTCCAAGCGTTAGTCAGCTCGACGCTCATTAACAACAAATGAGAGGGCCCAGAACGTTGGTTTGTCCCTTGCGAGCCATTCAACCGGATGGTAGTGCTGCGCTATAGGATCTATCTCGAACAGAAACATTACGCGCCCGCGACCATCAACCTCCGGCTGGCTGCCGTCCGGCGGGTTGCCTTCGAAGCTGCCGACTCCGGTCTGCTCAGTCCGGAACTGGCCGCCGGAATTCGACGAGTGAAGGGAGTGCGGCGGATTGGGGTTCGGATGGGAAACTGGCTTACCGCCGAGCAAGGAAGCAACCGCTCGCGGGGGCGGACGGCCAGTCGCTGCGCGGCTAGAGGAATTACGCGATGCTCGCAATGTTAATTGTATGTGGAGTCCGACGAGGCGAACTGCTCGGGTTGCGTGTCGATTCTATCCAGGTGCGGGAGGCGCATTGGGTTATTGCCGACCTACTAGGCAAGGCTGGCATATCCGTACAGTTCCCGTACCGAGTTGGGTGAAGGCGGCGATCGATGACTGGAAGCAGGCCAGCGGCATAACGGAAGTCGTGCTGTTTCGATCCATCAACAGGGCGGGCCGGGTCTGGGGCAATGGAATGACGCCAAGGTGATATGGGAGATTGTCCGGGAGGCTGCCTCGCGGACAGGCACCGAGAAGCTTGCTCCGCATGACCTACGCCGCTATGCCGAATCGGCTTGATCGTCTCAGTGCGTCAACTCAACGCCAAATGCAGATGCTTCATACTCGATTCGGCATAATCCGGGATTCGGCATAGCGGCGTTCATGCCGCATGCGGCGTGAGCGACGCACCTGCGCGCGGTTGTGCTCTCTCGCGGGCGGCGAATATAGAGCAGATCCAGTTCCTGCTTGGACACGTTTCGATCCAGACTCACTGAGCGTTACCTTGGGTGCAAACAGAGACTCTGTTGTGCTGTGAACGACCGGATGGGCATCGAACCGGAGGACAACCGATGACCGTGATCACAGGGGGCCGATAGATCGCTCCTTGCCGACATCTCGGTGCGGATGTGATGTTTCCTTGGTGGTTTGGATGAGCTCTGTCGATGTTCCAAATCGTAGGCGGATGCCATCGACCGATTCATTCGGATTGACCTTAAGATGCGTTGGAAACTCCAGATTGAATTCCTGGCCCATCCACTCAGAAGGCGAGGGCTGGATGAGCCGAATCCAGAGTTCCCCGTCACGAGATTCGAAACCAATGCGGGATTTCGCTTCACACAAGGTGCCGATTTGAGGCTATTCTTCATCTCGCTCCTGCTCGCAGTCAGGAGACTCGTCCCTCCTCTTCCCTGCGGCGCCGCTGTTGGTCCGATATTTCTTCAGGAGTAAGCAGGGAAATAGAAGCCCGTTAACGGGCGGCATTTGAAAAGGATTTGGCGAGTTGCCTCTCTTGACTTTTGGTAGCCTTTAACCTCATCGCTCCATCGCTAGAAGAGAATCGCGGATGTGTCAATCACGGATAAGAGCGGAGGCCCAACCTGGTTTTTTTTGCATATCTATTCGAACTCAATGGATTCAAGTGTTGGCGGTGTGGACTCGTCGTCACCCTTGCTTCTGGGGTATCGCCCCACCGGCCTCTGGCTTGTAAATAATGGCATGAACTTGCTCACCCGCCTTTAGAATCACGCCGGTCCAAACAAGGGCAGGCTTCGCACTGTGCAGTCCCGGAATGAAATCCGCCGCGACCTTGGCCATCCACACCCCTGCCTGCCCAAAGGCAAAGAACATCTCAAGTTTGTTCTTTGGGCCGGGTTTGATCATCGCATTCCACAATTGCGGAGTCGCAACGACCACACCGAGAACATCCAGGGAGGTGTCGAAGCCCGAGTGAGTTTTCGCCCACTCTTCTATGGGGCCGCGGGACGCTTCCAACAGGCTCGCCACCTGAGCGGTCTTGGCGATGGACGCCGGTATCGCCGCGGGCGCGGCACGCCGACCGGAAATGAGGCCGACCGGCGCAGCCGGCAAAGTAGCGAACGGGCGGAGCTTCAACCCGGGCGCGAACGTAAGCGGCGTTCCGAGTTTGAAGCCGGCATTGGCAGCAGCCCGGCTGAGCGGTCCTGCGATTAAAAGCTGGGAAGGAGTCTGCCTCAGCCCATCCTGCAGCTTTAAGCTGATGGTGGAGCGAAGCGTAACCGGCTCCAGTTTGTAGTTCAGAGGTTGTGTCGGTGCAAGCGTTGCGATTGCGGGAGCGATCCTCATGACGCACCTCGCCTGGGATTTTGAATGGCCTGGCCTGAGCCTGATCCCGAGAAGACGTGAGTCAGTTTACCGCTTTTCGGGCTCGCTGTCGGCAATGAACAATATGGTTATCCGAGGTGTCTACTTCGCGAGAATCGCTCTCATCTATAACGATGTCGAGACGGTCATAACCGATCATAACCGAACGCTTACCATCGAACGAATAAACGGGATTATCACGCGGCAACCCTGGAGTGCTTAAGGCACGTTATTTGCGAGAGAGATTTGAAATCGATCATTGTCCTTTTATCATGCACCATCCCGAAGCGGCAATCCCCGGGAAGACGAGACCATACGGATGTGAGCACGTAGGCGACAGTCGAAATCCCGCCCCGCAACCATTCGTAAACACTTGCCTACTTGCCGGTAGTAATCAGGTATGTCGGAGAAGTCAGGCTGCTAGAATAAATAACCGAAGCGAGCCACCACGTTTTGCTGAGTTCGTTTGCTCTTTTGGTTCGGGGGGAAACTTTCCGCAAATGAGAGCAACGCAGGAGAATGAGCATGTCCGGAGCCGAAGTGAAGATCCATGCGGCGCTACCAGTTGATGGATGGGATCCGCTCGCGCCCACCGATGACGATGCCGACGTTTTCGCAGCGGCACAGAAGCGCGAGATCAGGAACATTCTGAAGAGCTATACAGGCTACTATGACCTGTTTTCAGAGATGATCCAGAATGCCCTTGATGCCGTGGAAAAACGGTCAGCAGAGAGTGAGCCCAGTTACGCACCTTCCATTCTGATTCAGATCAACATTCACGACAACTTCGTTTGCATCACCGACAACGGCTGCTCCATGAGCCTCGCGCAACTCAAGAAGTTCCTAAAGCCAAGCATCTCGTTCAAAGATGGGCCCGAAACACGAGGGAACAAAGGGGTTGGCGCCACGTATCTTGCTTTCGGTTTTAATCATCTTGAGGTGGCCGCAAAACCCGATGGCTCAACAGTGTACGCCGGAATTCTCAAGAGTGGGCGTACATGGTTGGAAGATACTAAGGGAATCGTTACGAAGCCGAATGTGGAATCCGTGGATAATTGGAGTGATACCTTAGCGAAGCTCGACCGCGGAACCTCGATTCGCCTCAAACTCGTCGGCGATAATATTCGCCCGAAGAGCCTGCAGTACTTCACCGCGAAGAACGCGGAACAATGGTCCTGCCTACTTCGAGCCCATACGCCGCTCGGCGGCGTCTATCTCTGTGGCGACGCACCGCCTAAGGTCAATATCGAACTAGAGGTTACAAGCGATAAAGAAGAGGTCACCAAGATACAGTTGACCTCCCCCGGTTACCTCTACCCCCACGAGGTGCTAGGGAAGACGGCAGATCTCCGGGAGTTCCTTAAAGATCAAGTTGCGCGAGTTGCAAAGCAACAGGACGTCTCAAAGGTACCGCCTAAGTTTTCGAATGTGAATGGAATCTGGGGAGAATGGTCAGGAGCAGAAATTCTCGCCGGGAATTCGCCTATAAAACCAGTTCTTGACGACTCCCAAAAGGAGTTGATGGCTAGTCTTAAGCCACAGATCTATGCATTCATGTGCTATAGCACAGACCTTTGGGATGACTACAACGACAACACGCTCAAGCTCAGGAAGGGATCTCGTATTTTACATGGAGGCCTGCAACAGGCCACGACGCACATGCCCCAGGGGAACCCAATAACTATACCGTTGACGAACAACACCGGGTTTCAACAGATCACGCACATTATCGTACACTTCCATGCTGAGCCAGATCTTGGACGCAAAGGGTTTCAACCGGAGCATACGGCTGTTGCAGAGAGGCTCTCTACAGCAACGGTAGCGGCATTTCGCCGTTATTTCGATCGCCTTTTGCGAAAGAATACTGGCGCGCCGGCGCTACTGCAGCAGATGAAATTAAGTCAATGGATTGATGAGCAGCGCGAGCACGAGAAGACTTTTCCTCTTGTCATTAGCGGTAAAGGACTCTTTGCACCGCAATTCGAGCTACCGATTAGATCAGTGCCCATCGTGGAACAGGATGTGGTCGCATTGTTCAATCAAATGCTGTCCTCCGGCATTGTTCGAGGAATTCAACTGTTGTCCTCAAGCCAGTTCAATCAGTATGATGGACTCTATCGATTCCGTATGGAGCCGCCATTTGACCTTTTCATCCGCTCTGCTGAAAACCCACTCGGTGTGGATTCTGAGATGTTCGCCGGTGAGGACACTACGATGGAATCCCCGGTCGGTGTACTTGAATACAAGTTCAACCTCGATGCCCTAATTGAGGAGATCGACAACGGGACCAAGAATTCCGATGAGATCAAGCTGGCGATTTGTTGGACCCTTGGAACAAAATGGCAGGCGCACTTTACGGTGCTGTCGTACCTGGACAACGATAACCTGCATCATCGCCAGTTTCACGGCATTACACATCATTTCTCACACGCTGTTTCGGGACTCGCAGCGTTCAGCATCATTGTCCTCGAAGACCTGGTGAAGTATCTAACGGCGCCGGAGCAGGAAAGCATTCGTCAGAAACAGTTGTATGCAGCTGAGGAAGCGTAGGCGGACTCCGCGTCGCAAATGACCTCTGAGAGTCGCCCGATTGGGATTAATCCTCAGAATTTGACCTATTTTTTACCCATTCTCTCAAACTCCACCTAATCAGACAAAAAACAGACAACAATAAAATCAATGACATATGGGCGTTCGGCTGCGCCGAAAACGATTGAGAACGTTCCGTCCCGAGTTTTCCCCACACCAGTTTTCCCAGTTTTTGCGGGCACGTTTGGGTACCCACCCTCTCCCGGTCGGGGATGTCTACGGAGCGCCAAGCATGTCGCTCATGCGCTCCTTGCGCCGCGCCAGTCCGATTTCATACCCAATCTCTTGATCGACGCCTTCCGAATCGGCTTTGGCGCCGTTGCAAAAGGACCGCATCCAGCGCCGCGCCGCCACTTCGAGAACCCGAAGCTCCGCGAGGGGAGACGATAAACACAACGGCATCTCAACTGGACAGCTACACACCTTAGTGGAGCTCGGTGTGTATTCCATCAGCCTTCACTACGCGGATGACACCCACGACGATTCATTCGGCAACGAGTTCCACTATAAGGCTGCGCTGAACCCTAGCACGATCGACGGGAAATCGAAGGCCGGTCGCGAGACCTTCGACATCTTCTTCGTGCTCGATAAGAAGCAGTCAGCGGAGATGTCTGCTGAATACGCAAAACGGAAACGGCAGAGCCTTATGGCGGTAGACCTACGGTAAAAAGAGATGCACCCGGCGCTTCCCCCACCGGGCAGGCAACGAAACGCTAACCCCGTTTTTTATCGTTTTATCGTGCCCTTCTTCCCACAGTTCAACGGCCAGGCGGGCCGTTTGACGTTTGGTCAGCTCAGGCGGATCGGTCTCGGTTGCGCCGGGGACATAGCAGGAGCACCGCTTCAAATTGATGCCGCGCCGCCAATCGTCTCGCTGCAATGTGGCAAAAGGGGGTGCGCAACCTTCCTAAGCGATTCGGCTCTTCCATCATCCAGACTGCTGCTGCCTGAGAAGATGTCTGTTGCTCAGTTACATCCAGCTCAGCCTTCCGGATCCGGACGTACGCCCGGACTGTGGATTCCCCAATATCGCATGCTGGCATCTCGATTTGCACGCGGCCCCAGATCTGATGCGCGGTATGTCGCTCGTTGAACGGTGCCTTAAAGTCTTTTTCCAGAATGGCGTCGATGAACGGAATGGCCAACGTGATTTTCGGCCGTTTTCGTGGAGTCACTTTCCGCCTCGGCGGCACGGCGTTCTTCAGTGCGGCCCGAACGGTCCGACGATGCACTTTGTATTTTTGGGCGACCGCTCTTATGCTTCCAAGCCCGTGTTCGTATTCTCTTCGAAGACGTTTGTAGAGTTGCATTCTGCCCTCAATCATCCGAGTCGGATTCGGTGCGCCCTTACGAATTCCCGCGGAGAGCCGACAAAAGAGCTAGACTGCAATCATGGGGTGTTGATTTCTGATCAGCATTTCGACGCGTTCCTCAAATGCAGGACGAAGGCCCACTTCACCTTCTCTTCTGCGAGGACGGGTGAACCTTCGCATCAAATCAGTGACTGGCAAGGGCACATCGCTGAAAACTATCAGACAAACTGCCGGGACTACCTCCGATCAGCGTCTGCGGCCGATTGCTTCGTCGGAACGCCGCGGCCAGAAGATCTAAGAAATGCCAAGTATCCGCTCATCCTTCAACCGCTAATAACAGCACAGGATGCCGAATCCCACGTTCATGCTCTCGAACGGGAGGCATTACTAACCCAGAAGGGGCGCAACCCCTACGTGCCGATCCGGTTTGTCCCATTTGAGAAAATCTCAAAGCATTACAAGCTGATGCTGGCATTTGACGCCTTCGTTCTCTCGAAGGTTTCCGGTCAGATGCCGACCAAGGGAAAGATCATTCACGGTTTGCGACATGCTGTCCTTAATCTCAGGCTTGATACCTTAATTCACGAAGTGCAGCCTCTCGTCGGAAGGCTCGGTGCATTGCTCAGCGAGAGCAGCGCACCAGACCCCGTTCTGATTAAGCACTGCCCAGAGTGCGAGTTCGAGACATATTGCAGGAAGAGAGTTACCGAGAAGGATGACCTTAGCCTCTTGGACAGCCTCAGCATCAAAGACCGCACAACACTGAATACGAAGGGCATATTTACCGTAACTCAATTTGCCTATACTTTTCGGCCGCGCCGCCGCCCCAAGCGTCTAGCATCACGCAAAGAGAAGTACCACCATGCTCTCAAGGCTCTCGCGATTCGAGATTGCAAGATTCATATAGTCGGGAAGCCCGAGCTAGCAATCAAGGGAACACCAGTTTATCTTGATGTCGAAGGAATGCCGGATCGCGACTTTTATTATCTCATCGGCATCCGAATACCTGAGGAGCCCTCGTATCTCCAATACAGCTTCTGGGCGGATGATATTGATGATGAGGAAACGATCTGGCGCTCCATGCTCAGGGTCCTAGAACGGATTGACAACCCTGTCTTGATTCATTATGGAGCCTACGAAACCACGTTCCTCAAGCGACTCGCGCGCCGATATCCGGACTCAGCTGCCGACTCCTCCTACGTCAGCACCCTCGTTACCCGCGGGATCAATCTCTTGGGGATCACATATTCCCAGATCTATTTTCCAACATATTCCAACCGCCTCAAAGAAGTCGCCCGGTACTTTGGGTTCCAGTGGTCGCACCCTGCCGCGTCGGGGCTTCAGTCCCTTGTCTGGAGACAACAATGGGAGGAAACGAGGGATACCTCCATCAAGCAAGTATTGATCACCTACAATCGAGAGGACTGTGAAGCTCTGGAAGTGGTTACCCGGGCCGTTGAACGGGTCGCGGTCTTTGCGCAAGGCGGTTGCTCGGTGAGCGGTGACGCGACTGAGGTCTGCGTACACTCAGAAGACGTCCAGAACGTTTCGAAGTGGCGCAAGTTCACCAGTTCTCTTCCTATCCTGGAGGAGATTAATGAGGCAGCGCACTGGGATTATCAACGCGACAGAGTCTACGTAAGAAACAGCGGCTGGCGCAGAAGATCCAATGCCTCACGGACTGTGCTTCGCACTGTCATGCCCCGCATCAACAGAGTCGTTCTATGTTCCGCTCCTTCTGGGTGCCCCCAGTGTGGCGGTAAGAAACTAAAAGCAGGACCCGAACAATCGAAGATTGTGTATGACCTTCGCATCGGAAAGACAAGCGTCAAAAGATGGATCGTAAAATATCTCTTCCGCAGCTATGACTGCCTTCGCTGCGGCGCGGAGCTTTCCCCTCCGGAGCGGACGTGGCGTCGCGGGAAGTACGGGTGGAATCTAATCGCGTTCCTGATTTACGAAATTGTGGAACTATGCGTTCCACAGCGCGTGACAACACGTCATGTGAACCGTCTGTTTGGTCTTACTCTGCCCCGCAGTTCCGTGGGTGAACAGAAAAGGGCAGCGGCAAGACAGTACGAGGAGACGCGGCAGATGCTGCTCCGGAGGATCGTAGAGGGAACGCTAGTTCACGCTGACGAGACTCCGATAGTAACGCAGGGCAAACGCGGTTACGTCTGGGTGTTCTGCAATTTTGACGACGTCGTCTACTTTTACAGCGAGAGCCGCGAGGCGGAGACCATGCAGACGCTCCTGAAAGGGTTCAAAGGAGTCTTGGTCTCTGACTTCTATCCAGCATACGATTCGATGGACTGCCCGCAGCAAAAGTGCTTGATTCATCTGATGCGCGATCTGAACGAGGATATGTTGAAGAATCCGTACGACGATGAACTGAGGCAGATAGTACAGCAGTTCGGCGCATTGCTCAAGCAGATTGTGGATACCATTGATCGCCATGGTCTGAAGAAACACTTCCTCAATAAGCATCTTTGCGAAGTAAATCGGTTTTACAGGTGGCTTTTCAACCGGGAATGGCAAAGCGAAGTGGCCGCGAAGTGCAAGCAGCGCTTTGAGAAGAATCGGAAGAAGCTCTTCACTTTCCTTGGCTATGATGGCGTGCCGTGGAACAACAATAACGCGGAACATGCGATGAAGGCATTTGCCGCGCTTCGGGACGTAATTGAAGGGACAACAACGGCCTCGGGGATTGAAGAGTATCTCGTTCTTTTAAGTGTTTCTGAGACGTGCAGGTACAAAGATCTTGATGTGTTGGAGTTCTTTCTTTCTGAGGAAAAGGATATCGATGGCTTTCTAAGAAGCCGAGGGCGTACCAGAGCGCAGCCCCGTCAGTCCAATGAGAAGCCAACACAGGACCGTATCGTACAAACGGCGCTTGAGATATTGGCCACTCATCCTGCTGGTCTCGGATTCTCGTCACTTGTTAAAAGACTTTACGAGCTGCTGCCCCACGAGTCAGAAAACACCATTCGGACTTATACGTGGAAATTGGCCGCCTGGCGACCGCAGGAGGTATACAAGCCGGCGAGAGGGATCTTTCGACTCGCTCGGTTTCGTGAAACCGAAGCTAATGATCTTGAGATGAACAGGATTGTCATGTAAAACGTCCGGGCACAACTCGGTACAATTCTGAGAGGCCCAATTTCTTGCCTCTCCGTTACTTCCTCTTTTCCACCGCTTCCACGATCACCAGTAATGACAACACCGCTCCATAGTTCTTTAATCCGACCGATTGCTCCCAGATCTGGGCTCGCTCTTGTAAGCCCTTTTCATACAGCCACGCGGAGGCTGGAACTGGTGCCAGTTGGTCGGGCACGCTTTGTTTCCGATAGCACTGGGCGGCAAAGCTGTTCTCCCTCACTTCACCTTTCCGTATCCAACGCAGAAATCCGTCGGACAGCTTCGACCATAGGATCTTTTGGTTCTGGGACCACACCACTGCGGCTCGGTGCGGAGTGAGCGTAATCAGCCGTACGGCGGAAGCCGTCAAGGACGTGCCACAAAGCTGGGCGATCGAGCGAATCGACTCCAGCGAAGGCTCTGACTGAACAAACTCGGCCATGAGTCCCCGAGGCATCAGAATCTCGGCGGCGAAGCGGTTGGCTTCGAGTTCGGGACGATAGAGGTCCGCGTCCCAGTTTTCAATCCTTTGCTGCTTGCAAGGGGCGGAGACTTCCTGTTGGCCTGGTAGAACGAAGTGTCCGATTTCGTGGGCGAGGGTGAAGCGTTTGCGAGACTCCTCGCGAATCCGGGAGTTGATGACAATACAGCCGCGCTGAGCGTCGCGGATGCGTAAGAGTGCGCCGTCATAGCTTTCGGCCGGCCGATAAAGGACGTCAATGCCAAATTCCTCGGCGATTTTCGTCAACCGTTCGCGGCTATCGAGGCCGAAGCGACGGAGAAACGACTCGCTCACGAGGGCCACCAGGTCCAAGTCCGGATTTGTCTTCTTTACTCTCTCCTTCAGCTCGGATTCCAGTTGGTCGAGTTCCTGCTGATCGGATTTCACAAGCTGGCTGCTCTTGCGGTAGGCACGGGCGGTTTCGAGATTGGAGGAAAATCCGAGAGGCGACAAGAGCCGGTCGAGCCAATGGTCGGCGATCCTGAAGGCGGTGACGGACTGGCTTTCGGATTGGTCTTCAAATTGGTCTTCGGGGCCGTCTGCCGGGCGCGTCGCTTCGATCGCTTTCTGGAGAGCGAGAGGCACAGGTCGACTTGCGGCTTGTTCCCGTTTCGCGATTTGGGTGGCGGAGTGATGAAACCGGGCCCTCAGCGCATCCGGATCGATACCTTCTTCCCGTAGTTGACGGCGCAGTTCATCGACGTTCGCAATGGGGTCGTCCACGAGGGAGTCGGCGAGGCGCAGGATGTCTTCGGCGAGCGGCTGGTTGTTCGGCTTAGACATGTTCTTCCTCTTCGATCAGACGAGCGTCTGCTAACTTCCTCAATCTAAGGTTGAGGCGTCTCCTCCGGTGCTCGACTTCGACCACGGTTGTGTTCAGCCTCTCGGCTAATTCTTGGCTCGAAAAGGCATTGTAGCCCGCCGGCTCCATCTGCAACCTCACGATCTCGAGAAGCTCGGGGTAGTCTTTGAACTGCTCAACCAGCCAAACCAGACGCTCGCGCCGGAGGTGTTCGTCTTCGGGGTTCCCAAAGCTCGAGGTCCTCTGATCGAGGGAGGATTCCGATAGGTCCTCGCCGGCAGTTCTCTCGTCATCTGGGTAAACGCTCGTCTTGGCGCGTTTCGATCGAACCAGATCGAGAAAGTCGCGTTTGAGTACCTCGCGCAAATACGCCAGAACTCCCGCGGTTGTGGTTGGTCCTTTGGTCGAAGACCAGGTTACGGATGTGTTCAAAGGGTCGAGGAGCTTGAGCAACGTGGCGCTGGCCAGATCAGCGGCACTGTCGCCACCGGGCAAGACGAGTTCGTCGCGCCGCCCTAAGCATGCCGCTGCGGTGAACAGACTTTGAGCGTGCAGCGCCAGGCGGTAGAGCACTTGTTCAAAATCGACTTCGGCGCGAAAAATGTCCGTAGCTTTCCTCTTCCCGTGGCGCGCATAGGTAAGATTTTCTCAGCCCGCTCCGGAGATTTCCACAGAAAATTTTTGGAGCTGGCGAAAAAGTAGCCCAGCTCAATCGCACTAGCAGCAGAAGAAGTCACGATGAACCTTCCCAAGAACGAGCGATGCCCCGCCATACTCATTTATCTGCTGCGGTCGGGAACAGTTTCGGGAACACATGAATTCGCCTCGCCGGTGAGGGAAGGAACAAATCAAATTCGTGACTGGCGCTTCTGGCGAGAAGCGTCCCGCCCTGCGGTCCAGAAGTCGACGATGCGAGCGGTCTACATTTCGTCCGGGAGTTGATTGCAAACATGGCCACGATTCCGAAACCGGCTGTACCGGCATGCGATTGGCGTGAGAACGACCCTTTGCTCACGCCCCAGCAGGTCGCTGAACGATTGAACACATCGCTTGATTGGGTTTGGGATCACTCGTCAAGAAAGACACCGCTCTTACCCGTCATACGTTTTGGCGATGGCCCCGGACGAGCAGGAATGCTCCGCTATCGGGCAAGCAAGATCGAGGAGTTCATCCTAGAGCAAGAACGATTCAGCAACACTCGGCGTAGAAACTCGGGGTGTAGAATGGCGCAACCCACTTGTTCCCCCACAGAAATTGAGGAATGAAATGGGTAAATCGCACCAGAGTGGGTGGGTCGTTCTCCGTGGCAAGAAGTGGTACGGCTACTACCGCAGGACGGTCCTTGACCCAATTACCAACGAAAGAAAAACAGACGTTGTTTCCGTTATCCTCGGGCTCAAGTCTCAGCTGACAAAAGGCGTGGCCCGGGAGGCATTGCAGAAGGAAATAGCAAAGCAGACGGGGCAGAATCTTGGCGGCAGGATCATGAAGGACGGCTCAGTCACTTTTGGCTGGTTCGTCCGCAACCGATACTATCCGCTACGCGATTGGAGACCTGAGACAGAGAAAGTGAAGAAGATTCAGATCGAGAGGGATCTGGTCGAGAAGTTTGACAGTGTTTCGCTGGAGGCCTTTGAGCAGTTCACCTTACAGAAACATCTCAAGCATCTCGCTACATTTCTCTCAGAGGACCGGGTGAAGCACGCCCGTTCCTATATGAAATCGATCTTCGCTGAGGCCGTCGAGCAGGATTTCCTGCTGAAAGATCCGACGCGTGGAATCAAGATTCCGCGGAATCTGCGGGAGAAAGACAAAACAACGCTGACGTGGCATCAATTGCGGGCGGTGCTCGCCGGCGTCGCAACCAGGGATCGTATGCTACTGACGCTTGAAATGACAGACGCGCTTCGCCCCAGCGAGTTGTTCGCGCTGCGGTGGAGGTCATTCGACGGCAGGAGACTTACGATTAGCGAGACTGTCTACAAAGGGAAGATTCGACCGTTTGGCAAAACGGAGAAGAGCCTTGGGGATGTTCTTCTACCCAAGGGAATGGTCGATGATCTCTGGCTGTGGAAGCAGGAGTGCCCTGACTCTTCACCCGACGCCTTCATTTTTCCCAACACCGATGGAGGATTCATGGATACGGGCAATTATCGGAACCGAATCCTGACTCCACTGGCGGAAAAACTTGGATTGCCGAAGCTGAACTTCCAGGTCTTGCGCAGAACGATGGCAACGCTGGCGCAGCGCAAGGGGTCGGTGAAGGACATCCAAGCTCACCTGCGGCACTCCAAGGCCGACACCACGGCCAACGAGTACATGCAGGAGCTGCCCGAGAGTGTCGGGCGGATGGTTGAGTCGATGTACGAGGAGTTAACGCACAATCAAGCTGCGGCTTCCGCCGATTTGCTACCAAATGCTACCAACGAGGATGGGCGCCCTGCCGCTATCTGTATGAAAGAAATGGTAGGCACGAGGAGACTCGAACTCCTGACCTCTACCGTGTCAAGGTAGAGTTGCAGCAGCCGGCTATTGATCCAAAAGGGGTTAATAACCGAAGGAACCGGCAGAACCGGAATACTCGGTGCCATTTGCTACCAAATTGCTCCCAAAACATGGCAAGTGGGTTCGGGGCTGAATCGTGGGGGATGACCCCTTCACTGTCGCAATTAAAGAACTTGATCTTTGCCAATCCGGGAAAGCCGGCCAATGACTAAACTACTAGCGCGGCGGACGCTGCGGCCTGTCTTGACACAAAGTGTCGGAACTGCCCTCTTGAAGAACGGATGGTGCCAGGGTAGGCTGATGCCGCTGGTTGCGAAAACTCCTACATTGATGTGCATGAATAATAGCCTTCTGACCATTAACTACGAAAGAGCGTGCTTTTTAGGAACTGTCGCTTTTGGAGTGTTGCTAATTGCCCCTAGTCCATCTTCAACGATGTATTGGTGTCGAGTTCAGTCAATTCGGGCAAACCCAGCAAACTTCTTCGAAGATTTACCGCAGTGAGCACGTCAGCCTTCTTAAGGGCGGCAAACCCAACGCTCTGAGAAGCTGTGTCATGTCAGAGCGTTGGTTGCCTCGTGC
>Ga0307477_10001379_pt1 | contig 20785 bp, 17 predicted proteins | sample atmos_gasesECM2C_FD_203316 | JGI IMG/M metagenome (GOLD analysis project Ga0307477, IMG submission 203316) | Hardwood forest soil microbial communities from Morgan-Monroe State Forest, Indiana, United States - atmos_gasesECM2C_515 | ecosystem: Environmental > Terrestrial > Soil > Temperate...
CATTGGCGCAGAGGTTCTCGGCGCCTCGTTCATCGTCCATCTGCCCGACCTCGGCGGGTCCGCGCGCTTAGCCGCGCTCGCCGTACCGGTGCGTACGCTGGTCACCTTCGCCGGAGAGTGAATGCCCCCTGAACGGCTTGCAGTGAGGCCGCCGGGGTTACAGAAAATGAGCTTTGCGATCAGACACCTACGCGGGACTTCAGTGCCAACATTACGTTGTGGTCATACGGCGCTTCGAGGCGTCGATTCCAGTCATAATAGCCGCGCGTTGAGGGGAGCCTGCCTCGTCTGTGAACGTTCGTGGCACCGAGGGACGCATGAGCCAGTCAGGCAGCCCCCGAGCAACACACCCTTTCACCTTGGAGACCGCATCGATGTTCAAGAAGCTCGTTCCAGTCATTGCCCTGGCCCTGATTGCCGGTCCGGTATTCGCCGCGGACACGCCGGCAGCGTCCACGGCTCCGGCCGCCGACAAGTCGACCACCACGACCTCCTCCAAGCACCACAAGAAACACCACGATAAGAAGTCGAGCACCAGCACCAAGCCGGCCGACAGCTCGACCGCACCGGCGAAATAACAGTCACTTAGCTGACTGACTTAAGGAGAAGCCCCGCCGCGCAACGGCGGGGCTTTCTCATTTCCACCGGCGGCCATGGCCTCGAGGGACGCCCTTCCGTGGAGGGCTTGCGGCTTTTTCCAAACGGGTTCAAATTGCCGGCATGGATGGGGAGCAGCAGGCCGCAATACACGGAGCCCTGGTTTCCGTACAACACGCGGTCTTGAGCATGACCTTCCCGAGCTGCGATCAGGACGATCTGATCGAGGCAATTGACCGCGTCGAAGAGCAGCTGCACAGCACCCATCCGAACCTGGCGCTCATGTGCCGCTTCCTGAACTCGATCGCGCGCAGCCTGCGCGCGCAGCCGGAAGCGCGCGACGCCTGCCTTGCCATCGAGGACGCGATCGGCAAGGCCGGCATGCCGAGCACCTGGCAGTCCGGCATCTGACGCTCCGCGCTGCCGGCCGCGGCCCCGCCAGCTGCGGTGGCCAGCGCACGCACCGCCGCACACTCGTTGTCACCGTTGCGTCCGCGCGCACGGGCGGTCTAATTTGGCGCAATGTTCGCGCCACTCTCCCAGGCGGTCATACTGCTCGCCGCGGCCGTGTTCCTGGTGTCGCTGGTGCGCCGCCTGGCGCTGCCCACCAGCCTCGCTTACCTGATCACCGGGCTGGTGCTCGGACCGGGTGCGCTCGCCGTGGTGTCGGACACCGGCACGACCCGGCTGCTGGCGGAGCTCGGGGTCGCGTTTCTGCTGTTCACGCTCGGGCTCGAGTTCTCGCTCCCCCGCATGCTCGCGATGCGCCGCGAGGTCTTCGGCCTCGGATCGCTGCAGATGGCGATCACCGGTGGCGCGTTCGCCCTGCTCGGGCACCTGGCCGGCGTGCGCTGGCTGAGCGCCGTCGTGCTCGGCGGCGCGCTCGCGATGAGCTCGACGGCCATCCTGCTGCAGCAGCTCACCGAGCGCGCCGAGCTCAACCGCACCCATGGGCGGCTCGCCTTCGCGATGCTGCTGTTCCAGGACCTGGCGTTCGTGCCACTGCTGGCGCTCGCCGCGATGCTCGCCGCCGGGCGCGAGTACCGGCCGCTCAGCGAGAGCGTCACCGCGCTGCTCGGCGGCGGACTCGCGCTGGTAGCGGTGCTGGCCGCCGGTCGCTGGCTGCTGCGGCCGCTGTTTCACGAGATCGCGCACAGCCGGCTGCGGGAGCTGTTCACGCTGGCGGTGCTGTTCGTCGCGCTGTCGGCCGCCTGGATCACGCATCTCGTCGGCCTGTCCTACGCACTCGGTGCATTCCTCGCAGGCATGATGCTCGCCGAGACCGAATACCGGCACCAGATCGAGGCGGCCATCCGGCCGTTTCGCGACATTCTGCTCGGGCTGTTCTTCATCTCGGTCGGCATGCTGCTCGATCTGCGTCTGCTCGGCCGCGTGCGCTCCTTCGAGCTGACGCTCTTCCTGCTGGTCACGCTCGTGGTCCTCAAGGCGGCGACCACCGCCTTGGCCACCCGACCCTTCACCAACTCGCGCTTCAAGGCGTTGCGCACCGGCATCGTCATGTCGATCGGCAGTGAGTTCGGGGTCGCCCTGTGCACCCTGCTGCTGGAGGCGGGGCTGCTGCCGGCTGCCAGCGGCCAGCCGCTGGTGGTGGCGATCGTGCTGTCGATGGTGCTCAGCCCGCTGATCCTGACTCACAACAAGCGCGTCGCGCGCTGGCTGCTGCGCGAGCACGCGCCGACACCGACGGCGAGCGAGCGCGAGGAGTCGGCCACCAAGGAGATCGCGCTGCGCGAGCACGTCATCCTGTGCGGCTTCGGTCGCGTCGGGCAGAACGTGGCGCGCGTGCTCGAGTCGCAGGGATTCGAGTACATCGCGCTCGACCTCGACCCGGCGCGCATCCGCGCCGCGCGTCAGGCCGGCGACCCGGTGCTGTACGGCGACTCCGCGGACGAGGAGATGCTCACCAAGGTAGGCGTCGACACCGCCAGCGCGCTCGTCATCAGCTTCTCCGATCCCTCGACCTCGCTCGGCATTCTGCACAGCGTGCGGCGCATCCAGCCGAACCTGCCGGTCCTGGTACGAACCCAGGACGACACTCGTTTGAAGGAGCTCCAGGAGGCGGGCGCTACCGATGTGGTGCCCGAGACCTTCGAGGCGAGCCTGATGCTGGTCTCGCACGTGCTGATGCTGCTGCACGTACCGGTGACGCGCGTGGTGCGCACGCTCGGCGAGATCCGCAACAACCGTTACGCAGTGCTGCGTAACATCGTGCGGCAGGACGATCCGGGGCCGGTGGATGAGACACGCGAGCCGCCCGAGGAGATCAAGTCCGTGGTAGTACCCCCGGGGGCGTGGGTGGTGGGCCGCTCCCTCAGCGAAGTGCGCCGTCGCGGCGTGACGGTCATCTTCACCGGCGTACGGCGCCACGGCATCCTCGGCCGCGAGCCGGGCGCCAACACCGTGCTGCGCGACGGTGACATCGTCGTGCTCTACGGGCGGCCCGAGGAGCTCGAGCGCGCCGAGGCCGTGCTGCTGGCGGGCTGATGAATCGCAGCGACCTGCGCTTCCCGCCGAAGCACCAGCCCCTGCGTGATGACGTGCACGCGCTCGGCGCACTGCTCGGGGAAATCCTGCGCGAGCAGGGCGGTGAGCAGCTGCTCGAGCTCGTGGAGCTCGATCGCGTGGCTGCGATCCGTGCGCGCGACGGCTCGCGCGAGGCGCGCGCCGAGCTCGCGGCGTGCGTGCGTGACCGCCCGCCGGCACTGGCGCGGGACCTGGTGCGTGCGTTTGCCACCTGGTTTCAGGTGGTCAACCTCGCCGAGAGCGTGCATCGCATCCGCCGCCGCCGCGAGTATCTGCTCAAGGGCAGTGAGCGGCCGCAGCCCGGCGGCGTGGAGGATGCGATCACGGCGCTCAAGGCCCGCGGCCTCGGCCGCAGCGAAGCGCTCGCGCTGATCGCCAGCCTGTCGATCGAGCCGGTGTTCGCGCCGCACTCGACCGAGGCCAGCCGCCGGACGCTGCTGCGCAAGCAGCAGCGCATCGCGCAGCGCCTGCTCGCCCGGCTCGACCCGAGCCTCACCCCGAACGAAATGCGCGCCGTCTGGAACAGCGTCCGCACCGAGCTCACCACCGCGTGGCAGACCGAGGAGCTGCCGCGCGAGCGGCTCACGGTCGCGGATGAGCGCGAGCAGCTGCTGTTCTATCTGCTCGAGATCCTCTACCGCGTGGTGCCGGCCTTCCACGAGGAGATCGCGCAGGCGCTGGATAAGGCGTACGGCGCCGCACAGACCGGCTCACTCAAGGTGCCGTCGATCGTGCACTTCGGCTCCTGGGCGGGCGGCGACATGGACGGTAATCCCGACGTTCACGCCAAGACGATCCGCGAAACCCTGGCGCGGCAGCACCAGGTGATCCTGCACACCTACTTCGGCGAGTGCCAGGCGCTCGCGGAGCAACTGTCGCAGAGCGCGAGCCGCGTGCCGGCCTCACCGGAGCTCGCCAAGCGCCTCGAGGAGTACATGCGCCTGCTGCCGGGCGCGCGCGCCAGCACGCCGGCCCGCCACGACCGCATGCCCTACCGCGTGTTCCTGGCGCAGATCGGCGAGCGGCTGCGCAGTGCCTACGAAGGACGCGCGAGCGGCTACGAGAACGTCCGTCAGTTCCGCGACGACATCGCCCTGATCGCCGCCAGCCTCGAAGCCAACAAGGGAGTCAACGCCGGGCTGTTCTACGTCGAGCGGCTGCTGCGCCGCATCGACACCTTCGGTTTTCACCTCGCATCCCTCGACGTGCGCCAGCACTCGAGCGTGCTGCATGCGGTCATCGCCCGTGGATTCGACGACCGCGGCTGGCAGGCTCGCGGCAGCCGCGAGCGGCGCGAGCTGCTCGCGCTGGCGCTGCAGAAAGATCGCGGACCCGTCGCCGAGCTCGATGCGCTCGGCCGGCGCACGCTGGCGGTGTTCGACGCCATCGCCCAGGCGCGTCATCGCTATGGCCCCGAGGCGATCGGCTATTTCATCGTCTCGGGCGCCAACGGCGCCGACGACCTGCTGGCAGCGCTGCTGCTGGCGCGCTGGGCCAACGCCTGCGACAAGCACGGCGGCGAGGTCGCGCTCGACATTGCACCGCAGTTCGAGAGCACCGATGCGCTCACGCGCTGCGGCAGCACCATGCAGGAGCTGCTCGCCGACCCGCTGTATCGCCGACATGTCGAAGCCCGCGGCCGCCGCCAATGCGTGCTGATCGGCTATTCCGACAGCACCAAGGAGACCGGCATGTGCGCGGCCCGCATCACCATCCATCAGGCGCAGCGCGACCTGGCGGACGTGCTCGCTGCCGCGGGCGAACGGCACGTCCTGTTTCACGCGCGCGGGGGAAGCCTGGCGCGCGGCGGCGGACGAATCGAGTCGATCGTCAGAGCGGCGCCAGCGGGGGCGGTGGACGGAGTGCTGCGCATCCGCGAGCAGGGCGCCACCGTGCGGCAGGGCTATGGGCTGCGCCCGATTGCGATGCGCACGCTCGAGCGCGCCTTCAACACGCTCAGCCTGACCACCGCCGCGCTGCGGCGCGGCGAGCTGCCGCAGGACTCGCCCGAGCACCTCGAGATCGCCTCCGTGCTCGCCGCCGCGAGCCGCGACGCCTATCGCCAGCTGGTGTACGCCGAGTCGCAGTTCTACCAGTATTTCCAGCACGTCACGCCGATCGATGTGATCGAGCGCATGCAGATCGGCGCACGCTCGGTGCGCCGGCCCGCCGGCGCGGGAATCGACGGGCTCCTGCCCGTGCCGTGGGTGTTCGCCTGGTCGCAGACGCGCTGCTGGCTGCCGGGCTGGTACGGTGCGGGCGCGGGGCTCGCGGCCGTCGTAGCCCAGTTCGGCCTGTCGCGCGTGCGCGCAGCGAGCGCCGGCTGGTTCTTCCTCGGCAACCTGATCGACGACGTCGAGACACTGCTGGCGCGCGCCGACCTCGATATCGCGCATTATTACGACGCGCTCGCCCCCGAGGCGCTGCATCACTATGCGAGCCGCATCCGCACCGAATACCGGACGGCCGTCGAGCAGGTGCTCGCCATCAAGGACAGCGCTGCGCTGCTCGACTCGGACCCGACGTTGCAGCGCTCGATCCGGCTGCGCAATCCCTACCTCGACCCGATAAACCTCATGCAGGTGGACCTGCTGCAGCGCTGGCGCGCGGGCGGCCGCGAGGATGGCGAGCTGTTCGCCGCACTGCTTGCGACCGTCGGCGGCATCGCCCAGGGCCTGCAGAGCACCGGTTGACATGGCGGGCCGACCACCACCGCTGGCTGGCAGAGTGTCCATCCGCGCGGCGCGCCCAGCCGACGTCCCGCAGGTGCTTGCGCTCATCCGCGAGCTCGCCGCCTACGAGCGGCTCGAGCACCAGGTCGTCGCCACCGAGGCGGATCTCACCGCGGCGCTGTTCGCGCCGCGACCCTACGCGGAGGTGGTGTTGGCGTGGGTCGACGGCGCACCGGCAAACACGCCGGCGCACGCCCCGCCCGAGAATCCAGCCGGCTTCGCCCTCTTCTTCCACAACTTCTCGACGTTCCTCGGCAAGCCGGGGATCTACCTCGAGGACCTGTTCGTTCGCCCGGCGTGGCGTGGGCACGGCATCGGTCGCCGACTACTCGTCTGGCTGGCCGAGGCAACGCTCGCCCGTGGCTGCGGGCGGCTCGAGTGGGCGGTGCTCGACTGGAATGAGCCCGCGATCGGCTTCTATCGCAGCCTCGGCGCGCTGCCGCTCGAGGAGTGGACGACGTTCCGGCTGAGCGGCGCGGCGCTCGAGCGCGTGGCGCGCGACGGCGACGCCCGCTGAGTGCGGCACCCGAGGAGCGCGGCTCGTCTCGGAGCGCAGCTCACCTCGACTGCAGCGGCCTGTCCGGACGCCGGTAGATCACGCCGTCCTTCATCACGAACACCACCTGCTCGACGGCGGCAATGTCCTGCGTCGGATCACCGCGCACCGCGATGAGATCCGCCGACATCCCGGCGCGTACGCGGCCGAGATCATCGCCCCGGCGCAGGATCCGCGCATCGGTGGCAGTGGCGGCGGTGAGCGCCTGCACCGCCGTCATGCCGTCACGGACCATCCACTCGAGCTCGCGATAGTTGGTCCCGTGAGCAAACACCCCCACGTCGCTCCCGCAGCCGATGATCACGCCGGCGCGCAGCGCCAGAGTGAAGGCCTGCCGCGCCCGCTTCATGCCCGCGGTCGGCGCGCTCTTGCCCGGCAGGTAGTGCTCGAAGTACTCGCCGTAGGCTTCCTCGGCCGTCAGCGTCGGGAGGTACGCCACGCCGCGCCCTGCCATCAGCTTGAACACCTCCGGCGTGCCGTAGAAGCCGTGTTCGATCGTGTCGACGCCTGCGAGCACGGCGCGGCGCATCCCCTCGGCCGTGGTTGCGTGCGCCGCCACCGGCCGTCCCGAGGAGTGCGCTGCCTCCACCAGCGCCTTGAGCTCCTCTTCGCTGAAGGTCGGCTGCTGCGCCCCGTCGGGTCCCCAACGATAGTCGGCGTATACCTTGATCCAGTCCGCGCCCCGCCCGGCCTGCTCGCGCACCGCACGCACGATCTCCGCGACGCCGCTCGCTTCCTGTGCGCCCTGCGGCGTGCAGCAGACGTCGGGACGCAGGCTCCGCGGTGCCGGGCCGTAGGCGCCGGTCGCTACGATCGCGCGTGTCGCCACGAACAGTCGCGGGCCCGCGATCAGCCCATCCTCGATGGCGTGCTTCAGCGACAGGTCGGCGTAGTCGGCGCCCTCGGTGCCGAGATCTCTCAAGCTGGTGACTCCGCCGAGCAATGTCGCGCGCGCGGCCTCGCCGGCCCGCAGCGTGCGGTAGGGCACTGGCTCCTTGAGCACCTGATCGTCCCAGGACGCCTCGTTGTACGGATGGAGGAACAGGTGCGAGTGCGCATCGATCAGGCCCGGCAGCAGGGTCGTTCCGGGGAGATCGATCACCGTGGCGTTTGCGGGTGGGCGCACCACATCCGGCGCTCCCACCGCCGCGATACGCCGATCGGCGATCAGCACCACCCAGCCGGCATGCAGCGGCTCCTCTGCCGTCCACACCTGCGCCGGGCGCAGGAGCGTCGCGCCGCCGGCGGCCGCCGCGCCCAGCGGCGTGGTGGCGCAGAGGATGACGCCGATCGGGGCGAGGAACCTCACCTGGGCAGCGAGCCGCGGACTGCGCGCGGCAATCACCCGCCCAGGCCAATACTTAAGCAAACGCTTAACTATCCCCGGAACCATTCTCATATCCCCGCCGCCGGCGACCGCGATCCGGCGCTTCCCCTGCCCGGCGGCGGGCTCCGTGAGCCCGTGCGCCGTGTTACGACGGTCCCATCAGCACGGTCGTATCGTAGCTCTCAAACCCCTGGATGGCGCGCGCATAGGCGTTGAACACCAGCCGCTCCGCCACCTTGTCCTGGCGTGGGGCGAGCAGCATGCGCAGCACCACATCGTCCGCCGGTCGGGTCGCCTCCTCGGCCAGCAGCTGCTCGACCACGCGTGTCAGGCGGTGGTTCAGCTCGTTGACGAAGCGCAGGTGCGCGCCGTCATGTACCTGCTCGGCGTTCGGACCGTAGGTGCAGCGGGCTTCTTCCGCAAGCTCGTGCAGGAACAGGTTGAGCAACCGCGCCTTGTCGACCAGGCGCAGCTCCGAGTAGAAGGCGATCTCGGAATTGAGGTTCATGCGACAACCATCGCCCGACGCCGGTGCTAAGCCGGGAAGAAATCAATCGGCTTGGTGGTAGTAATCGCGTCGACGTCCTTGGGATCGAAGCGGAACAGCCGTACCAGGGCGATGATCTTGCGCTCGAGCTCCGCGTCCTTCAGCTCGCTCGACACCACGCGGCACATGGTGACCTCGCCGTTGGGCGCGATCGTGAACTCGAGCACCAGCTTCCCCTGCAGCTCGGCGTTGTCGCGCAGCGCGCGCGCGTACAGGCTGTAGATCCGGCCCTTGTTGCGGTCGAACACCAGCTCGATCTCCTCGCGCGAGCGCGCCGGCTTGCCGCTGCCGCCGCTCGCCCCCGGCCCGCGATTGTTGAGCCCCGCCGCCACGATGCCCGAGGACACCGCCGTGGTGTTATGCCCGTTCAGCGAGCCGGCGCCGGTGCCGAAGCCGCGGCTCATGCTGGCGGAGGTGATGCCACCGCTGCCGGTGCCGACCTTCGAGGTGATCAGCGAACGCTCGGCGTGCGAGTCGGCGCTCACCGCTCCGGAGAGATTGCGGTTCTCGAGCGGCGTGAGATCCATGATGTCGCGCAGGTCCGCGAGCTCATCCTTCACCTTGTTGAGCTGCTTCTCGGCCTTCTTGCGCGCCTGCTCGCGCAGATCGACCGGCGGGGGTTTCACCATCGCGAGCTTCGGCTCGATCTTCGGCTTCTCCTGCACCTTGGGTGGCGGCGGTGGCGGCGGCTTGGGGGTCTGCATCATCAGCTTGGCGAGCCGCTCGGGCACCTCCTCGGCGGTGGTGTGCTGGGGAGATGGCAGCAGCGGAAAGAGGATGCCGAACACGAGCAGCAGGACGAGCAGCACGCGCAGGATCTTGCGAAAGCGCGCGTTCGCCTCCGGGTCGCCCTCCCAGGGCAGGTCGTATTCGCGGTAGTAAGGAGCGAGCAACATGGGCTGCCTACACCGGCTTGAACTGGCCGGGCGCCACCGGCTTTTCCTTCTGGATGACCGCGAGTGAGATCTTGCCGTAATCGGCATCCGTGCAGGTCGCCATGACGCGCTTCAGCACCTCGTACGGCAGCGACTTGTCCGCCATGATGGTGATCTCGCGCTGCGCGACGTCGCGCGCGCTCATCTGCCCGCCGACCAGCAACGGGCGCTTGAGAGCCGCGCGCAGCGGCTCGACCAGCGGCGTCTGTTCGGCGCGAACATCGGCGACCGTGGCGATGAACTCCCCCTGCACGAACAGATCCGACTTGGTGATCATCACCACCACCGACTGTTTGGGTGCCGTCTGGGCGATCGACTGCGGGATCTCGATGCCCTTGGAGTTCTGGATGACCTCGACCTCGGTCGAGTACACCAGCAGGAACGCCACCATCACCGACAGAATGTCGATCAGCGGGATCAGATTGAGCTGAGCGTCGGCACGGTTGCGCACATGGTGCTGCGCCATGCGGAGCGCGCGATTGCTCATGGGGATGCCCTCCCGCCGCTGCCGGCAGTCGTGGCCGGCGCACCTGCGCTACCGGTCGCGGTTCCGGCCGCCGGCGTTGCTCCGGCGCCGTCGGCCGGCGGCGCATCGCCGATCGAGACGTCCGGGAACAGCTCGGCCTGCACGAGGCTCAGGCCTTCGCCCGTTTCAAACACCCGTACGCGGTCCATGACCTGCACCAGCGTGTCGTAGGGCGTGTCGGGCTCGAGCAGGATGCTGGCGTCGGTCTTGTCCGGGAATTTCGTTTTGACAAACTTCAGGTACTCCGTCAGGCCGTCGTAGTCGTAGCCCGCCGCCGTGTTCGGAACCGCGTGCAGCGGGCCACTGTTGCGATCGGCCACCATCAGCAGGTCCTTGCGCACCATCACCTCGAGTTGCAGCCCGGGGGGCGGCTCCTTGAAGTCGGTCTGCGGCGGCGGCAGGTTCAACTGCAGGATCACCGTGCGCGAGAACACCGCCGTCATCAGCAGGAAGGTCACCAGCACGGTGAAGATGTCGATCATCGGCACGAGCAGCAGCTCGGCCGGCTTGCGCGAGTGCCGCGCCAGCTTGCGGTATTGAAACGAACGGCGCATGCGAGCCCTTTACTCGGTGTGCAGCGACGTGGCGCGAGCGACCCTCAGGCCGCGGCGGGCGCGCTCTGTCGCTCGGTGATGGCGTTGAGGAATTTGACCGACGCCATCTCCAGGCTGTCGATCAGCTCGGTGGTCTTGGTCTGCAGCCACGCATGAATGAACAGCAGCGGCACCGCCGTCATCAGGCCGAAGGCGGTGCAGTTCATCGCCACCGAGATGCTCGCCGACAGCAGGTTCGCCTTCTCCGCCGGGTTGACGGTGGCGACCGCCGCGAACGCCCGGATCAGACCCATCACCGTGCCGAGCAGTCCGAGCAGTGTCGCGAGGTTGGCGAAGGTTGCGAGGTAGTGGGTGCGCTTCTCGAGCCGCGGCACCACCTCCATGAGGCTCTCCTCCATCGCCTTCTCGATGTCATCGCGCCGCCGCGCGGACTGGATGCGTGCCAGGCCGTAGTTGAGGATGTGGCCGATGGCTGAGTCCGACTTCGAGGCGGCCTGCGCCACCTGCCGGAAGTTACCCTGCGCCAGCAACGGCACGATCGCGTTCCACAGCCCGCGGTTACGCGCCGCGGTATGCGTGAGATAAATGTAGCGTTCGATGGCGATCGCGAGTCCCACCACGAACACGATGGCGATCGGGTACATGAAGTCCCCGCCGCCCTGAAAGAAGCGCACGATCAAGTTCCACAGGCCCATCTGACACTCCTGCTGAAAAGAAGACCGACCAAGCCGACTAGCAGAAAGCAAAAACTGAATGACATAAAGCTAAAAAGCTGCGATCTGGCTCTCATCTGCGAAATACGCCGAATCCATTTCACCTATTTCACGGCTTCGTTTCCGCAGCCGGCGCAGCGCCCGCTTGCGGGGCGCCGGCCGCGCCCTTCAGCCCGTTGTAATAGCGGTTTTCCCGCTGGAAGACGTCGCGATCGAGCGGCGCCAGCACCTCATCGAGCAGGCTGTTGACGGGCCTCCCGACCAGCTCGCCCAGATCCGAGCGCTTCCACGGGACGATGTACAGCACCTTGGGCAGCTCGCGGTTGCCCGTGATCTCGGTAGCCTCGAGCTCGAGGCGGTTCGGTCCCTTGCCGCCCTTGGCTTTCGCAGCGGTCGACGGCTGCGCAGCGGTCGCTCCCGGCGCGGTAGATCCTTTCGCCGCGGTGGTTGCCTTCGCAGACGTTGCAGCGGGCCCAGCCGATCGGTCCGCCTCACCGGCGCTCGCACCGGCCGGAGGCGGCGTGGTCGGCGGCGTGGTCGGCGGCGTGGTAGTCACGCCCGGCTCGAGTTGATCGGGCGTCGGCAGCGCGCGAGTGGGCGTTGGCCGCGAAGGGCCGTTCGAGCCTGCCGCCGAAGGTTCCTGCGCAGCTGCGCGAGCGGCCGCTAGAGCGAACGACAGCAGGCAGGCGGCGAGCGCCGCCGACGCGAAGGCGAGCGGGCCGAGGTGACGTTTACGCGTGCGCGGCATGGTCAATCTCCTGCCCCTGGGCGGGCGTCGACGTTCGCGCCGCGTTCGCCGGAGTCTGCTCCGATTGCGGCGGCGCAGCGGGCGCAGGCGACGGTGCCGGCGGCGCACTGTCATGCGGTACGCTCCCCGGAGCCGGCGGCGAGGCGGCCGGCGCCGTTGCGGGCGCCGACTCGGGCGTTGCCTTCGGCGCAGCGCCTCCCGCGGGTGATGCCCCAGCGGGAGCAGCCGCGGGAGACGATGATTCGCCCGCGCCGCCCGTCGCCGACTCGCTCGCTCCGGCACGCTTCTCGGGCGGTATCCCCAGACGCTGGCGCAACTCTGCGATCCAATTGCTCACCGGTTTGTCCTCACCCGTGAGCTGCTTGTACTGCTGGAACGCGCTCAACGCACGCTGCGGGTCGCCCAGATAGAGGTCCGAAAGCACACCGAGGTTCCGCCAGGCGGGTGCGTACTGCGGATCCGCGGCGATCGCCTGCTCGTACGAAGACGCTGCCTCCTTGAATTCACCGCGCATCCTCTGCGTCACGCCGAGCTCGGTCCAGGCGACGGCGCTGCCGTTCTCGCGGACCACGGCGGTCTTGAGGGTCTCTTCGGCCAGCTCCGGGTGACCCTCCTTGCGCTGAAGCAGCGCCAGGTTCACGAGCGGAGCGGCGAACTGTGGGTACTGTAGCGCAAACTCCTTGAAGCTGAGCTCGGCCTCGACGGCGTTGCCGGCCCGCATGAATTTCACCGCGCGGTCGAAGTCCGCGCGCGCGATCTCCGGCACATCCGGCTTGGCCGGCACGACGCTTCCCGCGGCGCCGAGCGCAGTGCCTGCGGCAGCGCCGGCGGTGGTGGCAGTCGCACCGGCCGGCGTACCCCTGGCCACCGCGGTCTTCGCGTTCGCGACCGCGGGTGCGGACGAGGCCGTTCCCGCGGGCGCCGTGCCGCTTGAGGTGGGCGCCGGTGCGCTGGTGGCAGCCGGCGGAGGCGGGGCCGTGCTGCGTGTCGGCGCGGAGCCGCACGCGGCGAGTCCGCCGAGTGCCGACGCGCCGAGCGCCAGGGCTGCGAGTGTACCCCGCGTCGGCGCCCGTGCCACGACACGCGCGGCGCGCGGTTCATTCGATGCGCGCGACCACATCCTGCGTCAACTCCGTCTTGCCGTAGCGGGCGGGTTTGAGGTGCGCGAGCGCCTCGAAGCTCTTGCGCACCCACTCGTCGTACACGCCGTCCTTGGCCCGCTGCGCGTTGAGCTCGTGGGCCTTGATCGCCTCCTCCTCGAAGGGAAACACCTGCTCCTCGAGCAGCGAGTTGTATTCCTCGAGCGCATCGCCCTTGAGGTTCTTCGGCCGCTCGGACGCCATGACGTCCTTGGCGAGCACGCTGTAGAGATCGGCCATCTCGTAGGTCGCTGCGGTGGTCACTTCCGCCACCTGATAGGCGGCGGCGCGCTTGTAGCCATCCATCGCGGTCGTGAGCGCATCGCGCTTCACCACCAGGCTCTTCTTGAGTGGCGCCGTGAGCGGTACCGCGCGGAAGGCATCGCGCGCCGGTTGCGCAAGTGCCAGCTGCGCCCTGGCGGCGAGGTAGTGACTGCGATCGGTGCGCTGCGCTCCCGCTGCCGCATCGGCGCCGATGATCTCCTGGTACCAGTGATTGCGCCGCGCGACATTGCCGCCGCGCTGCGCGTAGTCCGCCAGGCGCTGGCGCGCCTCCTGCGCGTCGGTCACGGGCGTCGGATTAGTGTCGACGAACCGCTCGAGCATGCTGGTCGCCTTGGGAGTGTTGCCGGCCTTGGCATACAGGTCCGCCGACTGCAGCAGCGCTTCGCGCTGCACCCCGCGCTGCTCGGCCGGGTTGCTGGCGATGCGCTCGAATTCCGCCGCCGCCTCGCCCGGACGGTTGGCCGCCGTGTAGGCCACGGCGAGCTTGGCCGGCACCTCGCGCTGCAGCGGCTCCTGCGGAAAATCGCGGCGGAAGGCCTCGAGCACGCCGATGGCGCGCGGCCATTGCTGCAGGTTGATGAGCTGCGTGGCTGCATCGTACTCGGCGTTGGCGCGGATCTTCGACTGCGGTGCCACACGCGCGACCCGCAAATAGTCGTCCACCGCCCCGCTGACGTCGCCGGCGCGCTGCTTGGCCTCGCCCTGCTTGTAGACGCTCGCGGCGAGGCGCTCGGTGAGGTCGGTACGCGTCTTCTCGTCGGCGCCTGCGAGCGCGCGCGCCTGCACGAAGGCCCCTTCCGCCTTGGGGTACTCCGCCTGGTCGAAGTGCGACTGGGCGATGATGGTCCAGGCAATCCGCTGCCGCGCCAGGTCCACCGGCGGCTGCCGGGCGAGAATCATCTCGGACACGCTGATGGCGCGCCCCCGATCGCCGGCCGCGAAAATCTCCTCCGCCGCGCGCGTCAGCACGCCGGCACTATCGGGATGCTCGGGGAAGCTCTGGGCGAACTTGACGCCGGCGTCGGTGGCGCGCTTGTGCCAGGCGTCCTTGTCGGCGCCACCGAGGGTGAGCTCGCCCTTCTGATAGGAGACCAGCGCGGCGTACGCGGCGGTCGCCGACTTGTCGTTCTTCGGGTAGCCGTAGGCGGTGTGCTCGTACTCGGTCGCGGCGTCGCCGTACTGGTGGCTTGCAAACAGTGTCTCCGCCAGCAGGTAGTTGGTCTGGGCGGAGTCGGCATCACCCGGGAAAGACTTGAGGTAATCGCGATACCAGCGCGCCGCCTCCTGGTAGTCGGCGGTCCGACCGGACTTCTGCGCGCTCGCATGAAAATAGGTGGCGACGTCCTTGAGGTTGGTCTTCAGCTCCTGCACGACGCGCGGGTTGTTGGCGCGACTGCGCGTCTGCCAGAACGGTGAATCGAAGTTGTAGCGCTCGACGAATTCGTGCTTGCCGTCGAGCACCAGCTGGCTGAAGCCCCCCTTGCCGTACGCCTCGATCGCCGCCATGTCGAGATCCGGCGCGTGATCGCTGTAGGGATCGCGCGCCACGTAGGCGCGGTAGACGGTCGCCGCGTCCTGGTAGCGCTGCTTGTCGACGTACAGATCCCCGAGCCGCGCGTACAGCAGCCAGGTGTAGGGGCGCGCGCCCTGCTGTCGGGTGTACTGCTCGAGCGAGCCGGCGCCGTCGTTGTAGGAGAAGCTGATGCTCATGACGCGCAGTGTGTCTTCCACCATCTCACGGTCGGCGCGCCGCAGGCTCTCGAGCCGCACTGACTTGGCAGGTGCGGTGCCGAGCTCGCGATCGAGCACCCCGCCGAAGGACGGCAGGCTCTCGAGCGTCTGCGACTGCTTGAAGAGCGACCAGCCGCGCTTGTAGAGGCTCTGCTGGTAAAACGACGAGCCACCACCGTGCGCGACCACCGCGGCGTAGGCATGCTCGGCCTCGCTGTAGCGCTTGTCGGAGAACAGCAGCTCGCCGCGGCGGAACTGCACCTCATCGATCTGCGGGCTGTGCGGGTACAGCGCGACGATGTGATCGAGCGTGGCGAGCGCGGCGTCCGACCGGCCGCTGACCTCGTAGGCGCGCGCCAGCTGGTAGAGGACCTGGTCGTTGCGCGGGTAGTCGGGGTAGGCCTTGAGGAGGGTCGTGTAAAGGCGGATCGCCTCCGCCCCCTGCAGGTCGACGGCGGTGACTTCCCGCTCGAGGCGCTCCATCTCGCCGGCGTCGAGGTTGAGATCGCCGAGCCGGCGCATGGCCTCGGCGCGCAGCTTCGGGTCGGTGTTCTGCAGCTCGAGGAAACGCCGGTAATTCTCCATCGCGCGCGTGCCGCTCGGGATCGCCGCCGTGTCGGGGTGCACCTCGACCTTGCGCGCCACCAGATCGCCGATCGTGCGCGGCGTAGCGCCCGCGGGTGAACTCTGCGCCGGCACCGGCGGTCCGGCGGCGAGCAGTGCGACAGCGGTGAGTAAGGGCGCTGCCAGGTGATGCCGGCGCGCCCTCATCGCTGTGGCTCCGTGGTCGGCACGCGGGTCGGCGAGGGCAAAGGCGGCGGCGAGGGCGCAGCCGCGCCTGCGGGCGCAGGCGCGGGCTCGCCCGAGCCCGCCTGGGCCGGAGAGTCCGCCTCGCGCGGCTCCGGCGCCGGGGGCGAGCGGGTGGCGACCTGCGCATTCGCGGCGCGGTCGTACATCGAGGCGAGCGCGAAGCGCGCCTGAATCTCGTAAGCGGCAAGCCGATCTTTCTGTTGCTCGAGCTCGTGCACGGCGAGCCGGGCGAGGTAGCCGCTCTGCTGCTGCTGAGCGCCCGCCAGGCGCGCCTGCAGCGTGTCGATGCGGGCGCGCAGCGCCGCCACGCGCGCGCCGAACTCGCCGGTGTTCGCCGGCACGTTCTTGCGGGCGCGCTCCACGCGGATCCAGCGGCTCTGCGCCTCGTGCAGCGCGAGGCTCAGGTCCTTCAGCCCGCGCTGCTCCTGCCACAGCCGCGCGCCATAGGCGTCATTCAGTCTGTAGAAGAGCACGCCCTTGACGAGCGCGAGCCGCTCGCGCATGTCGTCTTTCTCGGGCGTGTCGGCTGCGACCGCGAGCCCCGCCTCGATGCGCTCGGCGCGCGCCCATTGCGCGCGCTCGGCGGGGGTGCCGAGCGCCGCCACGTCGCGCCGCGACTCGATGGTGTGCAGCTCGTTCTGCAGCGTCTGGTCGCGCTGCTGCAGATCCTGCAGCAGCCCGGAGGCCAGCAGCGCGTCGGTGCGCGGCACCCGCTCGGCATAGGCGCGCTCGCGCGTCTCGATCATGTCCTGATAGGCGACCATGCTGTCGCCCCAGCGCCCGAGCGTGTCGCTCATGTACACCAGGTCGCGGTAGTTCTTCACGCCCTCCTGGAAGTCGTGGCCGGCGAGTATGGCGTACACATAGGGTGCCTCGGGCGCGACCGGCAGACTCTTCAGATCGCGAAACCAGCCGTGCGGCGCGGTCGGATTGGCGTCGCGTTGCGTGCTCGCGGTGAGCACCGCGTGCAACATGTCACCCTGCTCGATGCGTGCGATTGCATCGTCCAGCCGGCCGTTCTCGACATCGAGCGAGCGTACGGCGCTCTCGTAGTACTCGGCCGACTGCGCGTTGGCATTCAGCTGGCCGAAGGCGTAGGGCACGGCGAGGTACGCCTCCTGCACGGCCGCATCGAGCACGTCGCGGCCGCGCAGCTCCATCCACGGTGTGAGCGCGGCGGTGTAGTTCCCGATCGCCGCTTCCGCCCAGCCCACCCCGAGCAGCGCCTTGTTGGAGTACGGGCCGTTCAGCCGCACGCGCGTGAGCGCCGGCAGCGCCTTGTCCGGCTGCTTGGCCTGCAGATAGGCGAAGCCGAGCGCCAGGTTGGCGCGGTCCCTGAGCGCGGCGAGCTCCGCAGTATCCGCGAGCATCGTACCGACGCCGGTGAGAAACGGCACCGCGTCGGCGAGCCGGTTGCTGCGCGCCAGCGCCACGCCGAGATTGAAGTGCGCGTAGGCGGACCACGGCGGTCCGCCGCGCCACCCGGAGAGCAGCTGCACCGCCTCCTCGTACCGATCCTGGTGCATCAGCACGTTGGCGAGCAGCAGCTCCTTCTGCGCCTCGAGCTCCGGCGACATGCGCCCGTTAACGCGCCGCAGCGCGCTCTCCGCCTTGCCGAGGTAGCCACGCGAGTACCACACGCGCGCGAGGTAGAACCAGGCGCGATTGCGCACTCCCGTCGGCACGTCGTTGGTCAGCAGGCGTTGAAAGATCTCGCCCGCCTCGTTGTGCATCCCGAGCTCGAGGTACAGACCGCCGGCGAGCAGGCGCGCCTCGCCGCCATCGTGCGGCAGGCGCTGCCAGTGCTGGTAGGCGAGCAGCCTGGTGAGCGCCTCGAAGTCGTGCACGTCGTCGTTCTGGAAGTACTCGAACAGCACATCGCCGTAGTGCAGGTCGTGGACGCGTGTCTCGGGGAGCTTTTCGGGGTCGTGACGGCGCGCCTCCGCAGCGCCGCTGGCGAGCAGCGCCAGCAGTAGGGCGGCGGGCAGCGCGCGCATGGACCGTCGGCAGCTCAAGCGCTATTCCCAGTCCTTGATCTCGAACTCCGGCTCGAGCTTGTGCTGCCGGTCGTCGATCTTGAGCTCGAGATACTTCGCGCCGACGCCCTTCTCGAACCGCAGCCACGCGCCGCGCTTATAGGGGCGGTCGTTCGGGCCCTTGCCGTTGAAGAACGCCACCACCTCGTGGGAGCCGACTTTGAGATTGCCGAGGTACAGCCGTTGCACGCCGCCCTTCAGAAGCGCGTCGACCTCGCGCGGGGTATAGAGATAGTTGAGGACCTCTTTGCGATCGATCTTCAGCTGCACCGAATCGAGCGCGAAGAACTGCCCCACGTCCATCGACAAAAACACGGCCACCTGCGTGTTGGAAGGAAACAGCAGCTCCTCCTCGAGCACGAACAGGTCGCGGTTGAGATCGACGACGTCCTTTTTGAGGCCCTGGATCTGGTCATCGAGACTGCGGGTGTCCGGGGCGCCCGCGGTGCTCTCGGCCGGTTGCGCAGGCTGCTTCAGGCTCTGGAGGAACTCGTCCATTTTTCTCGTCACGTCGCCGCCGGTCTGCGGTGGCGGCGGCACGCCGGGGACCTGGTCGCCGGCCCCGGCCGTCGCGGCGGGCGCACCGGCCGCAGAGGTCGGCGCATCGGCGGGCGGTGCGGCCAGTGCCAGCGGCGCCAGGGCACACAGCAGTACGCCCGAGAGGAGCCGTGCGAGAGTGGCGCGGCGCCAGCGATGGCGGCGAGGCGCTGCGCTCGGGACGCGAGTGGGAGGGCGATGCAGCATGTTGGTTCCGATCATTCGTTCAGCAGATCCCGCAGCTTTTGCAGGTAAAGCCCGTCGCTGTTCGCGTTGTAGTCGCGCAGCGCCTGGCGCACGGTCCCATTGCGGTCGATCAGCACGGTCATCGGCAGGTTGTCGACCTGATAACTGCGGCCCACCACCTTGGCCGGATCGAGCAGCAGGGCGAAGTCCACCCTCGCCGCGCGCGCGAAATCCACGGCCCTGGCGGTATCGTCATCGACCCCGATGCCCAAAATCGTCAGCCCCGCGGAGCGATAGGTAGCGAGGCTGCGATTGAGCGCGGCGAGCTGCGTACGGCAGGACGTACACTGGCTGCTCCAGAAGCTCAGCACCACGACGGCGCCGCGGTGCTCGGAGAGCCGCTCGTTGCCGCCGCTCGCGGCGTGCAGAGCAAAATCGGGTGCCGCCTGTCCGATCAGCGCATACGGCGGCTGCGCCCGCGAGGGCTGACCGGGGCCGAGCGCGGCCGCGAGGCACAGCCCGAGGGCTGCGCCGGCGCGCGCGCCGGTAAACCACGCCAGGGCAATTCGACGCTCCACCACTTCACGCCACGCCGTTCAGCCATTCGCGGCTCGATAGCGACCTTAAGGAGCGGGCGCCGCTCGGCGCCCGCGCCAAGCGCGCAAAATTGCACAGCGCACTTAACACTGTCAACGCAGGGGGCGGTGAAATGAGGACTGCGACCGCAGAGCGTCGTCAGCGTGCGACAACCGCGCTCATCCGCCGCGCTGCGGCGCGTGGCCACCCACGAGCGTCACACGATGGGCTGGAAGACCGTCAGAGCGTCCAGCTGGCTCGTCGAGCCGAGCGGCAGCATCGGGAACTTTGCCGCGTACTGGGCGGTGGTTCCCATCAGGCCCATGTAGTTGAGGATCACCGCTCCCACCAGCGTGGTGACGGCGTTGCCGACCGGGCTCGAGCTGCTGACCACGTTGCCGTCGGCGCTGAAGTAGCCGATCTGCTGTCCGGCGGCGCCATTGAGCAGCGCCGGGCGTCCCTTGGGGCTGTACACCAGGAAGAAGGTCGAGGCGACGCTCGAATTGTCTCCCTGCCAGCCGAGCTTGCCGCGCCCGGCAGCGCTGCTGTCCACCATCATATTCGAGTTGAGTGAGCCGTCGCTGAACACGTACACCATCACCGGCTTGCCCTTGCGCTGGGCGTACTCGAGCACCGCGCCGATCATCTGACCGGCCTTGAAGTTGCGCGTCTCGCCGGTGGCGCGCGTGCCGTCGTGGTAGTCGTACCCGCCCATGGTGATGGTGCCGGCACCGGCGTAGCCGTCGAGCACCATCTTCATCACGGTGGCGGTCGCCGCGACATCCGAGTCCTGGAAGTCGGCCATGGTGAAAATCGGCGTCGCACCGCCGGTAATGAGCTGATCCTGCGTCGGGTCGAGCGCCGCGGGACTGCCGAAGATGCTCGCCGTGTTGGCCGCCTTCACGTAGGAGCAGCGCACCTGGTTCTTGAGGGCGGCGTCCTGCGCAGGGCTTGTATAGAGCTGGGCGCCCGGCGTGGCGAGTGCGCCGGTGAAGGCCGCCGTGCCTCCGGCCCCATTGTTGTAGGAACCCGTGCCGCCGCTGATGCGGGTCTGCGATTCGAGCACCGCCACGGAGAGCGGATCCTGCGTGCCGCCCGGCGGAATCGGCACCAGCGCGGTGGCGTCCGAGGGTTGGCTGATGGTGGTCGGCTGCAGCGCCGGGTTGACGAGCATCGGCGGGGCCATCGAATTTCCGCCGGAGACGGAGGACTCGGTACCGATCAGTGTGAGCAGCTCGCCCTGAGCGCCGGCCATGGCGATGCCATACATCGGGTTGTGAGGATTGGACTGCGTGTCGTTCTGCGACTCGGCACACAGCACCGCGCCGTTGGTCCTGGCGGCGGTCGCCGGCGTGGTCGCCTTGCTGAGAATGCCACGCTTGATCGCACCGTCCGCATGCCACAACAGCCCGAGCGACGGATCGATGTTGGCGCTCGAGGTCGGCACCAAGTTGCCCGGCACCCCGAGCAGCTCGTAGCCGGCGGTCGAGAGAAAGCTGCTCTGACCGCCCTGCTGGCCGACCAGCACTTCCGAGCCGACGAGGTTGGCCCCGCCGGCGAGATCGAAGCAGATGAAGGATACACCGGCGCCGGCGCTCGGCACCGCGCACTCGGCCGAAGTCAGCAATGCCGCGATATCGCCATCGAGCGGCGTGGTCTGCTGCGCGTTGGCTCGGCCCGAGCGCAGCAGCGCACCCAGCCACGCC
>Ga0307477_10001380_pt1 | contig 20764 bp, 22 predicted proteins | sample atmos_gasesECM2C_FD_203316 | JGI IMG/M metagenome (GOLD analysis project Ga0307477, IMG submission 203316) | Hardwood forest soil microbial communities from Morgan-Monroe State Forest, Indiana, United States - atmos_gasesECM2C_515 | ecosystem: Environmental > Terrestrial > Soil > Temperate...
GCCGGTGGCATAAAGCAGCTCGACAAGACAGACTAGGCGAACTCCTTCACTCGCGGTCCCGGCGCGGGCGGCGGCGATCAGGCCGGCGACCTCGTTCTCCGAAAGGATCTTCGGCAACGGGCGGCCGAGGCCCGGCGTTTCGAGGTCAGCCGCCGGATCGTCGCGTCGAATGCCGTCGATCACGAGGAATTTGTAGAACTGGCGCATGGCCGAAATGCGGCGGGCGAGCGTTCTCGGCCCGAGTCCGGTCGTGGACGCAAGATAAGCATGCAGAACCGCTGCGTCGGCTGCCTCGAGCGGGAACCCGCGGGCAGCCAGAAACAAGGCGAGATCGGACAGATCGCCTCGGTAGGCTGCCAGAGTCAGGGGCGCCGCGCCGCGTTCGGCAGCCAACATCTCAAGAAATGCTCCGAGATGTTTTGAGACTGCCTCCGGTGCCCTTCGCCGCGTGCGGGCGAGGGTGGGCGTCGGATCCGCTGACCGGTCACTTGGGGAAGCGCGCATCGGGCAGGACCTTTTCGACCGGTGCGGAGGGCGCCGGCGGGTTCCACAGCACGAGGAAAATCCCGCCGCCGATCAACAGCAGGGCGATCACAAGCACAAATGCGATGGTGACCTTCCCCATGCCCCAACTCTTATTTCCCGTCTCGGATTGCGGGATCGGTCTGTGTCGATTGACGACCGGGCTGCAGGATATGCTAGTACCCTTCCGGCGCACCGGGAAAAAGAGCGGTGAACGCGGAGGATATCCGAGTGGAGATTGACGCGGCGATAGCGCAGCGGCGAACGGCTCCGTCGCGCCGCTTTGTGCCATGCCGAACTATCGTCCTTGTCGGTTTGATGGGCGCGGGAAAATCCAAGATCGGCCGTCGGCTGGCGGCGCGGCTCAATCTGCCGTTCTTCGATTCGGATCATGAGATCGAGATGGCCGCCGGCGAAAGCATCGAGGAGATTTTCGCGAATCGCGGAGAACGAGTGTTCCGCGATGGCGAGCGCCGGGTCATCGCCCGGCTGCTCGCCCAGCCGGTCCACGTATTGGCCACCGGTGGCGGCGCCTTCATGGACGAGGCGACCCGCGGGGTGATCGAGCGCCGCGGCGTCTCACTGTGGCTGCGCGCCGATCTCGACGTTCTGGCATCCAGGGTGTCGCGGCGCAGCAATCGGCCGTTGTTGAAAGTCGGGGATACCAGGACGGTCCTTGGCGAGCTGATCGAGCGACGCTATCCCGTGTATGGCAAAGCAGACGTGATGGTCGAGAGTGGCGAGGGCTCTCCGGAGTCGACGGTGACCCGTGCCATCGCGGCTCTCGCCGATTGCCCGCTGGCGACGACGCCGCCGCAAGCTGAGAGCAAAAAATGACCGACGAAGTCGCGCGGCTGCGGGTCGAATTGGGCGATCGCGCCTATGAGATTCTTGTCGGGCCGCGGCTGATCGAGAGCGCCGGTCGCGAGATTCAGCCCCTACTTCGCCGCCGCCAAGTGGTGATCGTTTCCGACCAGACCGTCGGGGAGCATTGCCTTCCCCAGCTGCGCGATAGCCTCAGCGAATCCGGGATCGCCCATCACGCAGTCCTGCTGCCGCCGGGCGAAGAGACCAAGGATCTCGACCATTTTGGCCGGTTGGCTGAGGAGATCCTGGCATTCGGCATCGAGCGCGGGACGATGCTGGTGGCGCTCGGGGGCGGGGTCGTCGGCGACGTCACGGGGTTTGCCGCGGCGACATTGTTGCGCGGGATCGATTTCGTGCAAATCCCAACGACGTTGTTAGCCCAGGTCGACAGCTCGGTCGGCGGCAAGACCGGGATCAACACCCGCATCGGCAAGAATCTGATCGGCGCCTTCTATCAGCCCCGGCTGGTCCTCGCCGACATGTCCGCCTTGACGACTTTGCCGCGTCGCGAGCTGCTCGCGGGCTACGCAGAAATCGTAAAATACGGGCTCATTCGCGACGCCGAGTTCTTTGCCTGGCTCGAAGCCGACGGTCGCTTGGTCTGCCAGCTGGCGCCCACGGCGCTGCGCCGCGCGGTGATGACGAGTTGCGCAATGAAGGCCGAAATCGTCGCTGCCGACGAGCGCGAGGAAGGCGACCGCGCGCTGTTGAATTTCGGTCATACCTTTGGGCACGCTCTGGAGACGGAGACCGGGTTCAGTGCGCGGCTGCTGCACGGCGAAGCTGTTGGGCTCGGGATGGTGTTGGCCTTCGATTTCGCCGCGCGCATGGGTCTGACCGCGCCCGAGGAGGCGCGGCGGGTGCGCCGTCACCTCGATGCGATGGGCCTGCCAACGCAGCTGTCGGCGATCGGATTGGCGGGCAGACCCGCAGACCGACTGATCGCGCATATGAGCAAGGACAAAAAGGTGCGCGACGGTCGCATCGCGCTCATTCTGCCGCGGCGAATCGGCGAGGCGTTCGTGATGAACGAGGCGCCGCTAGACGAGCTCAGAGATTTCCTCGACCGGGCGGCGTAAACGCTCGTCTCAGCGCACGTCCTGGTTCGGTTCGAGCGTCGTCAGCGATAGGGCATGGATGCGGCTCGAGAGCTCTTCGGCCAACGTCTGGTAGACCAGGCGCTGACGGGCGACCCGGCCCTGACCAACAAAAGCCGCAGAGACGATCGTGATCGAGAAATGCGTCTCGCCTTCAGGCCGCGCGCCCTCGTGTCCGGCGTGGCGGTATGATTCATCGCTGATCTCGAGTCGGGTCGGGGTGAACCGCTCCGTCAGTTTGGTGCGGATGGTGTCGGCAACGCCCATGACGCCGAGGTGATCAGAGTGGCGGCGTTTTCAAGCGACGTTCCGTTTTCTCCCTCGGCAAATATCATTCAAAAACCGACCGAGATCGTCGACGACATGGTCAATGTGGTCGCCCTCCGAGCCCGCCGCGGCCCAGTCAACCGGGTTGCGTACCCAGGCCGTAGTCATCCCGAGCGCCGCCGCCGGGACGAGGTTCTTCGCCATGTCTTCAGCCATCAGCGCGGTGGCAGGCGTTACCCGATGTTGCCGCAGCAGCGTGTAATAGCCGGCGAGCGCCGGCTTCGGCCGATAATCCGCGGCAGCGATGTCGACGATGCCGCAAAACGACGCGGCAATGCCGAGATGATCGAGCAGCCGCTCGGCGTGGCGCCGCGAGCCGTTGGTATGGACGATTTTGCGGCCGGGTAAGGCCGCCAGTGCCGCGACGAGGATGGGATCCCGGGGCACACAAGACAGGTCGACCTCGTGCACAAAGGCGAGAAAGTCGTCAGGGTCGATCCGATCGACGGTCATCAGCCCGCGCAAGGTCGTCCCGTGCTCGCGGAAATAGGTTTTCTGGACGATCAGCGCCGCCTCCGACGTCAGCTTCAGGCGATCGGCAATGAAGCGCGTCATCCGTGAGTGGATCTGGTCGAAGAGCCGGCAAGAGGCGGGGTAGAGGGTGTTGTCGAGATCAAAGATCCAGGTCTCGATATCGCCCAAACGTGAGGCGGCAGGCATGACGATCGCGATCGCTTTAGCCGGTTCGGATCAGGGTTCCCGCACCCGAGGTGTCGGTGAACAGCTCGAGCAGGAGCGAATGCGGCACGCGTCCGTCGAGGATCACCGCCGCCTCGACCCCGCCATCGACCGCCTGAAGGCAGGTCTCCACCTTGGGGATCATGCCGCCCGAGATGACGCCCTCGGCGATCAGCCGCCGTGCGCTCGCCGTGGTGATTTCCGAGATCAGCCGCTTATCCGCATCCAGCACCCCAGCAACATCGGTCAACAGCAGCAGCCGTGTCGCCTTGACCGCGGCCGCGACGGCGCCGGCGACCGTGTCCGCGTTGATGTTGTAGGTCTCGCCCCGCGAGCCGACCCCAATCGGGGCAATGACCGGGATCATGTCGGACTGTTTGAAGGTATCGAGCACATGGGCAGCGATCTGCTGCGGCTCGCCGACAAAACCGAGATCGATTTCGGTCTTGGTACCGGCCTCGACCCGCGTGAGGACCATTTTCTTCGCCCGGATCAAGCCGCCATCCTTGCCGCATAGCCCGATCGCGCAACCCCCCTCGGCGTTGATCGCCGAGACGAGCTGCTTGTTGATCGTCCCGGCGAGAACCATCTCGACGACCTCCATCGTTGCCGCGTCGGTGACCCGCAACCCATCGACGATGGTGCTCATGATGCCGAGTCGCTGCAGCATCTGGGCAATCTGAGGCCCGCCGCCGTGAACAACGATCGGGTTGATGCCGACCTGCTTGAGGAGGACGACGTCACGGGCGAACGAATCTCCCATCGTCGAGTCGCCCATTGCATGGCCGCCGTACTTGACGACAAGAGTCCGGCCGGCGTAGCGGCGCATATAAGGCAGCGCCTCCGCCAGGACCGCGGCCTTGGCCAGCGGGGGAGCGCTTGGGATCGCGGAAGACAAGAGAGGTCTCGCTGCTGACGTCATGGAGGTGCGTACTCTATCGTGGCGGCGCGGGGTAAGCCGCAAAGCTACCCAGCATCGCACGCAATGGCGCTATACCGCGCTGCTTCAGGGCGCTGGTCAGGTGGATTTCGGGGTGCGCCGCCGCGTGGGTCGCCAGTTCGGCGGCGGTGCGTTCAACAATCAGCGCGAGTTCGCCGGCGCCGACTTTGTCGGTCTTGGTCAGCACAATCTGGTAGGAAACCCCCGTAGCGTCGAGCATGAGCATCAGCGGGAAGTCTACATCCTTGATGCCGTGCCGCGAATCGATCAACAGGCACACCCTCCGCAACGCTGTGCGGGTCTGCAGATAGCGGCGCAGCAGAGCGATCCAACGCCTCACCTCGATCTTCGGCGCCGCGGCATAGCCGTAACCCGGCAGATCCACGAGCATCAAGCGCGCGTCGAGATCGAAAAAATTGATTTGCCGAGTTCGACCTGGGGTGTTCGAGGTCCGAGCGAGCGCGCGGCGCCCGGTCAACGCATTGATGAGGCTAGACTTGCCGACGTTCGAGCGCCCGGCGAAGGCGATCTCGGGTAGAGTATCGCCGGGAAGCGCGGCGGCCGTGGAAACACCGGCGGCGAAGCGAGCTTCGCTCGAAAAAAGACGCCGTCCGACTTCGACAAGATCGGGGTCTACGGCTCGCGGTGGAAATATTTCCCCCAGGACCTCAGTCATCGCGCATCGGCCGCCGTCAAGCGGCGCCCGCACGGTGCATAATTGTCCATTGCTGACCGATGCTGAGCAAATTATTCCATGCCCAATAGATCACCAGCCCGGCGGGGAAAGAGGCGAGCATGTAGGTGAAGACGATCGGGAGAAACATAAACATACGGGCTTGGACCGGGTCGACCGGCTGCGGGTTTAGCTTCTGTTGCAGGAACATCGTCAGACCCATGATCAGCGGCCAGGCACCGATCATCAGGATCGTTGGCGGGTTGAACGGCAAGAGCCCGAAGAGGTTGGCAAAGGAAGTCGGGTCGGGGGCCGACAGATCGTGGATCCAGCCGAAGAACGGCGCATGCCGCATCTCGATCGTAACGAACAGCACTTTGTAGAGAGAGAAGAAGACCGGGATCTGGATAACGATCGGTAGGCAGCCGGCCAGCGGGTTCGCGCCGACGCGCTTGTAGAGAGCCATCATCTCCTGCTGTTGGCGGGCCTTGTCATCTGGAAAGCGCTCCCGCAGTTTCTGGATCTCGGGCTGCAGGAGCTTCATCTTGCTCATCGCGTTGTAGGATTTGTTGGCGAGTGGGAAGAAGAGCAGCTTGACACACAAAGTGAGCAGCAGGATCGCCAAGCCGAAATTACCGATCAGCCTGTCGAAGAACTGGAGCGTCAAAAAGATTGGTTTGGTCAGAAAGTAGAACCAGCCGAAATCGATGGCATGGTCGAAGAGGGGAATTCCGGAGCTTTCGTAACCGTCGAGGAGATTGACCTCCTTTGCTCCGGCAAAAAAGCGGACCAATGACTGGGCCGCGGCGTCGGGCGAAACCGTGACTTCCGGTCCGAGGAAATCGGTTTGATAGCGATCCACACCGCCATCGAGCGTATGCGTGAAGCGCGCCTTGATCACCTCGCGCTGTGACGGGATGAGCGCAGTCAGCCAGTACTTGTCGGTGAAGCCGAGCCAGCCGCCGTTCGAGCCATAGTCCACGGGTTTGTCGGGATTAAGCGAGGAATACTTGACCTCCTGCAGCGAGCCGTCGAGATAACCGATCATACCTTCGAACAAAATGTAATAACCGGCCACATGAGGAGTCCCGCTTCGGCTGACCAGTCCGTAAGGCGAAAATTTGACCGGGGTGCTGCCCGTATTGCGGACCGAGTCGGTGACAGTGAACATATAATTCATGTCGACGCCGATCGTGCGGGTGAAGATAAACCCTTGACCATTGTCCCAGGTCAGGGTTACCGGGCTCGTCGGTGTCAACGGGCCGCCCGATGCCGTCCAGCGGGTTTGCGGGTCCGGCACTTTCACGTCCGGGCTTCCCGCGACCCAGCCGAATTCGGCGAGATAAGGGTTCTCGGTGCCGGGCGGCGACAGCAACACGACTTCTGGGCTCTTTGGATCGACGGTCTCGTGGTAAGTGGCGAGCGTCAGGTCGTCGAGCCGCGCCCCCAAAAGATTGATCGAACCGTGCAGCCGCGGTGTGTCGATCTTGATGCGCGGCTGCTCCGCGATCGCCGCCTCGCGAGCTTCGGCCGCCCGCGCCGGCGCGACGCCGGGGGCGCTCGTGGCGACGCTTTGGGCGGGCGTCGCCGTTGACGGTGTCGCGGGCACGGTGGCGGGCGTTCCCGGGGTCAGCCCGGGTGGCTGCGCCGGTCGCATGCGCTCGAACACAAACTGAAAGGCGATCAAGATTCCGACCGAGAGGACGATCGCGATCAGGAGGTTGCGCTGTTCCATCTCAGTCTCAGGGGCAAATGCCCGGCCGCGATCGATCGAGAGCACGGGTCGCCGGTACCGGATCGTATCCGCTACCGCCCCAAGGGTGGCAGCGGGCGAACCGCCGCAAGGCGAGGCCGAGCCCGACAAGCCCACCGTGCCGGCCGATTGCCTCTATCGCATAATCCGAACAGCTCGGCAGATAACGGCAGGATGGCAGGAGCAGCGGCGAGATCAACAGTTGATAGCAGCGAATCGCCACTCGTAGGGCCCAGTTCAGCACCCGCCCAAGATTTGGCCGCTCCATCTCACTCCTCCTCGGCTGCACCTGGCCGGTTTCTCTGCGCGCGCTGGTTGACCCGGCGCAACGCCGCCTCGAGATCGGCGACGAGGGCGTCATACGGCCGGTCGACCGTGCTCGTACGCGCGATAAGCACATAATCGGTTCCCGACTTTCCCTTACCAAGCAGGATCGACGCCGCCGCGCTACGGAGCCGCCGCTTCGCACGGTTGCGGGTTACCGCATTGCCGATTTTTCGGCTTGCGGTGAACCCGACGCGGACCAACGCGACACACCGCGATCTCTCCGGCCGACGCGCGGCTTGCAAGATCAGACCGGGTGTAACCACCCGGCAACAGGTGGCAGCGACACGCAGGAAATCGGCGCGGCTCTTGAGCGTTACAAGCCCGCCGTCCGTCGAATTCCGGGGCGACTGAGGTGGGTCGGCCGAGATCTGAGGCTCAAGCGGATAGACGTTTACGGCCCTTTGCCCGCCGTGACGCCAACACTCTCCGGCCAGCCACCGTTGCCATGCGTGTCCGGAACCCGTGGCGGCGCTTGCGAACGAGGTTGCTGGGCTGGTAAGTGCGCTTCACGGCACCGACTCCGAATTAAGACGTCTTTGTCGAGCGGAGGCGGCTATATAAAGGAGCCGTCGTGGCAAGTCAACGACGGCTCGGAAGCGTGCCGCGGGCGACAGCGTTATAGACCTGTCTGCTCGAGCAATGGTGCCGGGGGGCGCCATGGCGTTGGCAATTGGAAGAGGAGAGGGCAGGCTCGTGTCTGATGACGCGGTGGTCGCAGCGGCTGACCGTGCTGCTCGGGTATGGGCAGCTGATGCTCCCGGGCCGATTGTTCCCGGCAGCGAGGCGCACAAGGCCGCCTTCTGCCGCATGCTGCTCGACACGCACAATCCGTACAAGCCATCGATCATCGATTGGCCGGAGCTCGCGCCCGAAGCACGCCGCCGCCTCGTCAGCTTGCCGATCTGGGATATCGCTGTACAAACCGAGGGCAAGGCCCGCTTGCGCGTTCTGAGCTATGGTGAAGCGATCACCGATCCGTTGCTGCGGCAAGCAATTGAGCTCGACGGCTTTGAGGAAGGACGACACAAGGAGGTCCTTTCCAATCTGGTCCAGGCCTACGGCATCCGCTTGACCCCAGAACCAGAATATCACCGGCCGCGGGATCCGGAATGGGCCTTCGTGGTAACCGGCTTCAGCGAGTGCATCGACAGTGTCTTCGCCTTTGGCCTGTTTGCGATCGCGAAACTTTCGGGATTTTTCCCCCCTGCCCTCGTCGATACATTCGAGCCGGTCATGCAGGAGGAAGGTCGCCACATCCTCTTCTTTGTCAATTGGGTGGCGTGGCATCGGCGGAACGTGCCGCTATGGCGGCGCCCGATCTTTTGGGCCAAAATCCTTGGCGTTTGGGCTTTTCTTGTTTGGGAGCGGATCGGCATCGCGCGGGGGTTCGGCGATGCCGGCGATGGGGAGGGGGGAATGGCGCCCCGGGATAACAACTTTACCCTGACGGGCAGCAAGTCTCTTAGTACCGTCGATCTTCCCGTCAGGACGCTGATCGATGTGTGCCTGGCAGAGAACGATCGGCGCCTTTCGGGGTATGATCCGCGCCTATTGCGGCCGGCGGTGGTGCCTTGCCTCCTGCGGTTCGTCCGCTGCTTTTTGCCGCGATCAAATTCGGGTGCGTCGGCGTCATGAAAGTCGGCTCCGACGAGCATAAACAGCGGTTTTGCCGCGAGTTTATCGCGAGCCATTGCGAATTCGACCCCGCGGCCTTGGCGTGGCCCGATCTTGACGAGACCGCGCTTGGGCGTTTGCGCGCGATCCCGTTCTGGCAGGAAGTCCTCTACACCGAGCGCCGAGCGGGTGCCATTGTCGCCGCCTATGCCGAGACGATCACCGATCCGCTGGTGCGCGAGGCGGTTACGCTCCAGGGGTTCGAAGAAGCGCGTCACGCCGAGCTGTTGCGGTTGATGATCCAGCGCTACGGCGTCGTGGCCGAAGAGCGCCCGCCGGATCCACCGAGCGGCAACTTGCTCCGCGCGTTCGCCGATTTCGGGTATGGCGAGTGCCTCGATGCATTTCTCGGGTTCGGTGTGTTCAATATCGCGCGCCGGGCCGGCTTCCTGCCGGAAGCGATGTTCGAAATCTTCGAGACATTGATCCACGAGGAGACGCGCCACATCGTCTTCTTCATCAACTGGATGGCATGGCAACAAGTCGCTCGCGGCCTCGGTGCGCCGTGGCTGCGCGGTGCGACGGCAACCCGTTATTATGCCCGGGCGATGGGGCGCTTGCTCGGAACTGTTTGGCGCGGGCGCCGCGCGAGTGACGGGAAGGATTTTTCGGCGACGCAGGCGAGCGTGTTTCTCGACGGCTTTACGTTCCGCGGCTTTGTCGAGGAGTGCCGCGCCGAGCACGCTAGACGCATGGCGGGATTCGATCCCGATCTGCTGCAGCCCCACCTTCTTCCGCGGCTCGCGGGCATTGCGCTCGCTGCGTCCCGCTTCGGGATCTCTCCCCGCATGGCGCGGGAAAAAAGCATGTGAGGCTCGTCTCGCTGCTTGCCGCAATGGCTGGCCTGGCGCTGATCGGCATATTGGTCGGCTATTTCGGGGCTGACGCCGTTATCCGCTCGCTGCTCGCCGTCGGATGGGCCGGGTTCGCAACGATCTGCCTGATCCACCTCGCCCTGATGGGGGTGATGGGGATCGCTTGGTGGGTGTTGTTGCCCGGAACGAGGTTATGGATCTCGATTTGGGGGCGTTTTGTCCGCGATGCCGGCTCCGAAGTTTTGCCGCTTTCCCAGGTCGGCGGTCACCTGCTCGGGGCTCGAGCGATCGCTTTCGCGGGCGTCCCCGCCGCCGCCGCCGCGGCGAGCACCATCGTCGACGTCAGCCTTGAATTCGTTTCTCAAATTGCCTTCACAGGGCTCGCGCTCTGGTGGTTGATCCGGCTGTGGCCCGGTGCGCCGGTCGCGGTCCCTGTCGCGATCGGGCTTGCCGCCGCGGGAATCCTCGCTGCGGGCTTGTTGGCTGCCCAGCAGCGCGGATTTGGTCTGATCGACCGCCTCGCCGGAACACTCGGCCGCGATTGGCTGGAGAAGACCGCCGCTGGCGCCGCCGCGCTTCATGCGGCCATCACCGCTATTTACGGGCGGCGGCTTCGACTTTGCGCCAGTTTTTTCCTCCACCTCGTCTGCTGGATCGCCGCCACGATTGAAGCGTGGCTCGCCTTGCGGTTTGCTGGTGCGCCACTCGGTTTCGGAGTGGTGCTGGTTATCGAGGGCCTGCTTTACGCTGTGCGTAGTGTCGCCTTCGCGGTGCCGAATGCGGTCGGCGTGCAGGAAGGGGCATATATCATGCTCGGCGGGAGCTTTGGGCTGACACCGGAGATGGCCCTCGCTCTCTCCTTGTTGAAGCGAGCGCGCGACCTGGCACTCGGACTGCCGGTGCTCGCCGCGTGCCAGCTTCTCGAAGGCGGCCGCCTGTGGCGCCGCGCCGTAGCGGCCGAATCGAGATGACCGGCGCTCCAGGGGCTTCGGTGGCGGCCTCGGTCGCACGGCGCGGTCGCCGACGCTCGCGCATCGGCCTTGTTCTCGCGGTCGTCGCCCTGCTGGCGCAGATCGCGGGATCGGGACTCCACCCTGCACCGATCGGTTCGGCAAATGGCGTCGGCAAACTCGCGATTGCCTTTGACGCGCGCGCATTGTGCCTGGTGCCGGACAGCACCGCGCCTGGCGCGCCAGCGCCGGCTGACAAAGCACCTAAGGCACATCACGATTTTGCTGCGTGCTGTGTCTCGCACGGCAGCGTCGTGGCCGTTTTGGCGCCCGCTGTGCACGTTGAGCCGGTCGCCTTCGCTGCATCCCATGTCGCGTTCACAGCACCGCCGGCCGACATCCCGAATCGCCTCTACAGCGCCGCTCGCGCCCGCGCCCCGCCCCGGGAGCTTAACACCCTCGCCGCCTGATCGGCAGGTCACTGAGCCCACCGGGTTCGCTGCCTGCGGGTCGCTTGCTCTCTCCGGATTGGGGAACACCCGATGCGTCCCACTCTTTACTACGGCCAGCTGGCGCAGCTTGCGCTCGCGGCTTCACTTGTCATCGCACAGACCAGCAGTGCTCTTGCTCACGGCATCGCCGGCGAACGGTTCTTCCCGGCGACAATCCTGACCGACGATCCGTTCGTCGCCGACGAAATTTCCCTGCCGCAGGTTACCACCAGCCCGCCCGCACCCGACGGCGCAAGGGGGACCGACGTCGAAATCGATCTTGCCAAACGCATAACGCCGGACATCGGCGTCATCATCGGCGACCGATGGCAACGCCTGAAGCCGACGGACACGCCCGCGGTCACCGGGCTCGGCGCATTGCGGACCACTGCCCAGTACCAGCTCTTCGTCAACGGACCGCACCAGGCGCTAGGCCTTTTGGGGCTCACCGCGACCTGGGCGCATACCGGACGGGTCCAGGCGCTGGGCGCGCCCGATTTCACGACCCTGTCGCCGACCTTCGATTTCGGCAAGGGCTTCGGCGATCTCCCGCGGTCGCTCCCCTATCTGCGTCCGTTTGCAATCACCGGCAATCTCGGTTTCGACTTTCCGACCAAGGTCGAGAGCGCCGGCTCGCCGAACCCGACCAACTTCTTTTACGGCTTTGCCTTCGAATACAGTTTCCCCTACCTGGAATGTTGTGTGAAGGACATCGGGCTTCGGGCGCCGTTCAATCAACTGTTCCCGCTGGTCGAGGTCTCCTTCTCGACGGCGATGAACCGAGGACTGGGAGGGCAGACGACAGGCACGATCCAGCCGGGGATCATCTGGGCGGGTCCGTATTTCCAGATCGGCGCGGAGGCGATCTTGCCGACGACGCGCCTCACCGGGCACGGCTATGGCGGCGTCGTCCAACTTCATTTCTACCTCGACGATCTGTTCCCGCGCAGCATCGGCAAGCCGATATCGGAGTGGTGGTGATGCGCACGATCTTGGTGGCACTGGTTGCCGGCGCGATGGCGATCGGCGCCGCCCCGTCGGCGCGGGCGCACGCCTTCCTCGACCATGCGAGCCCGGCGGTGGGCAGCGAGGTGCCGGCTTCGCCGCCGGTCGTCACATTGTGGTTCACACAGGACCTCGAACCCGCGTTCAGCGGCGTGACGGTGACGAATGAAGCGGGGCAGCGGGTCGATCTCGGCAACGCTCAGATTCCTCGAGACAGTCCGGCCGAGCTCCATGTCGGGCTGAAGCCGCTGGCTGCGGGGACCTACCTGGTCAGCTGGCACGTCGTCTCGGTCGATACCCACCCGACCGAAGGGACTTTCACCTTCGAAATCAAGCCGTGAGCCTAGGCACCGGGCCAAGACGTGGCTGAGGCGCTGATCCTATCACGCTTGCTACAGTTCGCGGCCGTGTTCGTAGTCTTCGGTTGCGGCGCCTTTCGGCTTTACGGGCTCGGCGTCGACACTGCCACGACTTCGGTCAACGCTCTTGCCACCTTCGATGCCTGGTTCTGGCGGGTGACGATCGTCGGCACCATCGTCGTGCTGGTATCGGCGCTGAGCCTGCTGCTCGCAACCACCGCCGCTATGGTCGGCTCGGCCCCTGCGGCACTCGATCCCCGCACAATAAGCAAGGTCCTGTTCGGCACAAGCTTTGGCCGGGTGTGGTGCTGGCATCTCGTGTTTACCATCCTCGCAATCGGCGTTTGCATTGCACCGAGGACGCATTGGCGGATGCCGGCGATCCTCGTGCTTTCCTTCTTGCTACTGGTCAGCCTGGGCTGGGTCGGGCACGCCGTGGAGGGCCAAGGGAAGGTCCGGCTCGCCCATCAAATCAATCAGATGGTGCATCTGCTCGCCGCGGGGCTGTGGCTCGGCGGCCTGTTTCCTTTAGCCTGGCTGCTCGGAAGGGCGCGGTCCTCATCGGGCACGGCTTGGATTTCGGTCGCGCGCGGCGTGGTGCCGCGTTTCTCGCAGATGGGCTACGCCGCGGTGGCGCTGCTTGCCGCGACCGGCGCGCTCAACACCTTGCTGCTGGTCGGGAGCACCCAAGCATTGGTTGGCACGCCCTACGGCCGCTTGCTGGGTCTGAAGATCCTATTGTTCCTGGCAATGGTCGCTGTCGCGCTCTTCAACCGGTTTCGCCTGCTGCCGCGCCTGCGGCGGGACACACGAACCTCAGCGGCGACCGCCGCTCTCGCTCGCTCGGTGCTTTGCGAGCAGGGGCTGGGGTTCGCGGTCCTCGCGGTGGTCAGCGTGCTGGGGACCTGGCCGCCGGCCATCCATCCGGGCGGCCATCAGTCAGGCGGAGCCGATCTTGTGATACCCCATCACCCGATAGATCGCGAGCGAGGCGAGCCAACTCGCCACAAAGATCCCGATGACGAGGTATCCGAGTGCAGTGAAATTGCCGGCTGCAAAGTCGATGGCGTTCCATATGCCACCGGTGAGACCGAGCTTTTCCGCGACCAGCCCCAAGGCTTCGATCGCGCCGACAACCACGGCGACGATGACCGAGACGCCGGTGATCGTCAAATTATAGTAGAGCTTGCGGAGCGGGTTTACGAACGCCCAGCCATAAGCGCCGACCATCAGGACGCCGTCGCTCGTATCGACGAGCGACATGCCGGCGGTGAACAACGCCGGGAACACCAGGATCGACCAGATCGATAGCCCTTTGGATGCTTCGGCAGCCGAGATTCCGAGCAAGCCGATCTCTGTCGCGGTGTCAAAGCCTAGCCCGAACAGAAATCCGAGCGGATACATGTGCCAGCTGCGGGAAATCAACCCGAACAGGGCTCGGAGCAGCCGACTGAGCAGCCCGCGCTGGGCGAGAAAGAAGTTCAGCTCCTCCTCGGCATAATCTTCCCCGCGCCTTGCCCGGCGGAAGACCCGAAAGACGCCGACAAGCACGACGAGGTTGATCATCGCGATGGCGAAGAGAAAAATCACCGAGACCAACGTGCCAACCAGGCTGCCGGCCTCGATCAGGCCGGGAAAGCTCCGCTGAAGGCTGCTCGCGGTCAGCGCAATCAGGATCGCCGCCGCTATCACGACGGTCGAATGGCCGAGGGAAAAGAAGAACCCGACGGCAATCGGCCTTTTGCCTTCCTGCATCAATTTGCGGGTGACGTTGTCGATCGCGGCGATGTGGTCCGCATCGACCGCGTGCCGCAATCCGAAGCCGTAGGCGATAAATGCCGTCGCCAATAACAAAGGGTAGCCGTGAAACGCCGCGAAGGCCCAGGCCCAGGCGAGCAAATTGGCGGCGAGCAGGAGCACGTAGAGCCCGATCACTTTGGGACGGACATGGTCGGCCGAGTCGTCGAAGATCTCGCGTCGAGGGAAAGCTGATCGTCTCTGTGGCATCCGCGGGGATTGATACAGCCCGCCGGTCGGGGTGCGCCACCCATCCGCGGAGCTTTTTTACAACCGGACAAATTAGCGCCTCCCGCAAGCGGAAAGGATTAGGCTGTGACAGTGATTCAGTCGAGGAGGATGCGCCGTGGCCAATCGAGCCGAAACCACGATCACGCTGACCGATGCACCGGACGACGACGAGCGTGCGGTGATCACGGATGGGTTGCGCGCCTACAACGAGGCGCAAGCGGGAGGTTCGGACGGACGTCCGCTCGCCATCCTCGTCTGCAATCTCGAAACAAAGAGGGTCGCGGGCGGCCTGCTGGGCCGCACGTATCTCGGCCTGCTGACGGTGGAGCGGTTTTTTCTGCCGGAGGATTTGAGGCGCGACCGGCTTGGCAGCCGGCTCCTCGCCATGGCAGAGGAAGAAGCGCGGCGCCGCGGCTGTACCCGCGCGGTGTTATCCACACTCCACTTTCAGGCGCCCGGTTTCTATCTGAAGCAGGGTTGGGAGGTCGCCGCCCGGATCGATTGTGAGCCGCCCGGCCATACGCGGTTCTATATGACCAAGAAACTGTCCTAATTCATTGGGAGCCATCATGACCGCCGAAGCCTTTGCCCCGCCGGCCGTCCGCGCCAGACCCACACTGACCCGGGTCATCGTCGCCGCCTCGCTCGGCAATGCGCTCGAATGGTTCGATTTCCTCGTTTACGGCTATTTCGCGATCACCATCGCGAAAGTGTTCTTCCCGGGCGGCAACGAGACCGCGTCGCTGCTGTTGACCCTCGGCACTTTTGGCGCCGCCTATGTGGTGCGCCCCCTGGGCGCAATCGTGATTGGCGCCTATACCGATCGCGCCGGCCGCAAGGCCGGGCTCACCCTCTCGATCATGTTGATGGTCGTCGGCACGACGATGACGGCGCTGATGCCGGGTTATGCGACGATCGGGCTCGCGGCACCCATCCTGATCCTTCTCGCCCGACTGATGCAGGGGTTTTCGGTCGGCGGCGAGTTTGGCAGCGCCGTTACCTTTCTTGCCGAGCAAACCGCCTCGCGCAAAGGCTTTGTTGCGAGCTGGCAATGGGCCAGCACCGGGATCACTGGCGCGTTGGCGTCGGGTTTCGGGATCTTGCTGACGAGCATTCTGTCGCCGGAGCAGCTCGTCGAATGGGGCTGGCGCGTCCCGTTCCTGTTCGGGATATTGATCGGCCCGGTCGGGCTCTATATCCGCCGCCGGCTTGATGAGACGCCGGAATATGTCGAGATCGAGCCGACCCGCACGCCGGTGCGCGACGCGCTGCGCGAACACCCGCTCGAGGGCCTCTTGGCGATCGGCGCCTCCGCCATCTCGAACAGTTCGGCCTATATCATCCTCTACATCCCTACCTATGCGATGAAGGAGCTGCACCTGCCGCAGGCAACCGGCTTCACTGCGACCCTGGTCGGCGCCGTCATTCTCGGCGTCGCCTCGCCGTTTGCCGGGCACTTCTCCGATAAGTTCGGACGCAGCGGCATCTTGACAGGAACCGCTTGGCTCTTTTTTCTCACCACTTACCCGCTCTTTTTCCTGATGGTCGCCTTTCCCTCGCTCGCGACGGCGATCTTTGCCGCCGGCTGGCTCAGCCTCGTCAAGGCCGGCTATAGCGGGGTATTGCCGTCGCAACTCGCCGAGCTCTTTCCGACCCCGATCCGCGGGATCGGCGTGTCGTTGAGCTTCGCCGTCGCGGTGACGATCTTCGGCGGCTTCACGCCCTTCATCGCGACTTCGCTGATCGCCGTTACCGGCAACAACCTCTCGCCGAGCTTCTACATCATGTTCACCGCGGCGCTCAGCATCATCGCTATCGCCTTTGTGCGGCGCCGCGGATACCCGCGGTATTATCCGGCCGGTCGATGAAGGGAGAATCGCCGATGCAGATCGTCGACGCGCAAATTCACCTCTGGGGATCGGGCTTGCCGAGCAACCTCTCGCATCGCCAGGTGACGGCCTTTACCCCCGAGGAGGCCATCCTCCTGATGGACGAAGGAAGTGTCGACGCCGCCGTCGTCCATCCGCCGGGTTGGGACCCGGGTTCAGCCGACTTGGCATTTCAGGCGGTGCAGAACTTCCCCGGCCGGTTCGCGATCATGGGCGCGGTGCCGCTCGATCGACCGGAAGCTCGCGCGCGCATCGCCAGCTGGAGAGAACAACCGGGCATGCTCGGTCTACGGTACGGGTTCCTCGCCGATCCCGCGCGGCGGTGGCTGCGCGACGGCACCCTCGACTGGCTGTGGGCGGCGGCCGAAGGGGCAGGCGTTCCGATCGCTGCGCTGGCGACCGATTCGCTGACGGAGCTCGGCCGTATTGCCGGGCGCCACCCCGGACTTCGCCTGACGATCGATCACCTGGGGGGCAGAGGCGGGACGACCACGCTGAAAGATGCCGCAGCGATGACCCACATGCCGGAGCTTCTGGCGTTGGCGAAGTTCCCCAATGTGGCGGTCAAGGCGACCGGTGTGCCTCACTACTCGAGCGAGGCTTACCCGTTTCCGGCGCTGCACACGTATCTGCGGCAGGTATACGATGCATTTGGTCCGCGCCGCATGTTCTGGGGCACCGACATCACCAAGATGTCCTGCTCCTGGCGCCAATGCCTGACGATGTTCACCGAGGAGCTGCCGTGGCTCAGTGAAGAGGACAAGCGACTGATCATGGGAGAGGCGCTCTGCGCCTGGTGGGGCTGGGACCGAACGGCCTGACTGGATGGCCAATCGGCCGAATGTATTGGTCGTGGGCGCCGGGATAGTTGGAGCCTCGATCGCCTGGCACCTGACGCGCGCCGGCGCACGCGTTACCGTCGTTGACGCCCACGCGCCGGGCGGCGTTGCGACCCGGAACTCGTGGGGCTGGATCAACGCCAGCTGGGGCAGTCCCGAGCCGTATTTTCGCCTACGCGTCCGCGCCATGGACGAGTGGCACAGGCTCGCACAGGAGGTGCCCGACCTCGGCGTTGCTTGGACCGGCGGCCTGTCGTGGGAACTGCCGCCGGAGCAGCTTAAGGCCTTCCAGATCGCTCACGCGGCCTGGGGCTATGACGCGCGGCTCGTGGAGCGCGGCGAAGCGCGGCGGATCGAGCCCTATCTCGCCAATCCACCGGAACTCGCAGTACATGCGCCCGCGGAAGGAGCCGTGGAGCCGCTTGCCGCAACGCTGGCCCTGCTGGCCGCGGCGCAGGCATTGGGCGCGACGGTGATCGCCGACAATCCGACCCACCGTGTCGATTTGCGTGCCGGTCGGGTTACCGGTGTGGAAACAAGCAACGGCCGCATCGAAGCCGAGGAGGTCGTCGTCGCTGCCGGCATCGGGACGGCAGAGTTGGTGGCGACCGTCGGCGCCAGCTTGCCGATCGCCGCGTCGCCAGCTCTGCTGGTGCGAACGCAGCCGCATCCCAGGCGCCTTAACGGGCTGGTGATGTCGCCCGCCTTGCAGCTGCGGCAGACGCCGGAAGGCCGGTTCCTCGCCGCAGCGGGTTTCGACGGCGGAAGTGGTGACGTCCACGCGGCGGACGCCGCCGCGGCCGCATTCGATGAGATGAGAGGTATGATGACCTCTGTCGCCCACCCGGTGGCAGAAGGGCATGTCGTTGGCCAGCGTCCGGTGCCGAGTGATGGCTTCCCAGTTATAGGACGTGCCGCCGGCGCCTCTGGCCTCTACGTCGCGGTCATGCACTCTGGCGTCACGCTGGCTCCGGCGATCGGTCGGTTCGCCGCCGCCGAGATCCTGACCGGCCTCCGCGACGCTCTGATCGAGCCTTACGGGCTCGAACGCTTCGACTGAAGTCTGCGACCGCAGCGCGGGCGGGCCTAGCGGCTTCCGCCGAGGTTGGCGGCGGATTACGCTTTTCTTATCGGCGCGACGGCGTCACCCTTCGCTCGAACGCGGCTCACAACAGGAGATCCCGGGATGAAAACGAACACGAAAGGCAAGCAAGTCGCGGTGGTGATCGGCGCCACCTCCAAGTGGCAATCGGACGGCCGCAATACCTTGCTGGCGCACGGCAGGACAGTGGACGACAGCGAATTGCCGATCGGCGTGCGCTGGGGTGTGGGGGGTGCCATCGCGCAGAAATTCGCCAAAGAAGGATTCTTCACCGTATTGACGACCCGCAAAGAGGCCAATGCGTCGCCGCTGGCGCAGGCGATCCGCGAGCAGGGCGGCGAATGCATGATCGTCGAGCTGGATCTCGTCTCGCAGGATTCGATCTCGGCCGCGTTCGCCACGATCCGCCGCGAAGCCGGGGATCCGGACGTTCTGGTCTACAACGCGGGCTACCTGGAGGGCCGTGATCTTCCGCCCGATAAGGAATTGCTCGAATACATCCCGGTCGAGATGTTCGACACCACGCAGCACATTGCCTGCCGCGGGCCGTTTCTGGTCGCCAAGGAAGTGCTGCCGGCGATGCGCAAGAAGGGCGCCGGGTCGTTTTTCTTCACCAACAATTCCAGCTCGCTGCGCGGCAAGAAGCGCATGACCGGGCAGTCGCTGTACTACCCCAGGGTCATGATGCGCACATTGGCGCAGGTGCTGACCGAGGAGTATTCCGAGCACGGCGTGCATGTGGCCAACGTGGTGATCGACGGCACCATCGACTCACCCGGAACCCGGGCATTGCCGAGGAATCAGAACCGCCGCGATCTGATTATCAACCCGGTGAAGATCGCCGAGGCATTCTGGTACCTGCACACCCAGGACCGGTCGTGCTGGACGCACGAGCTTCAGCTGACCCCATTTCCGGCCAAGCCGAGCTACTGATCGGGCGTCAGCCCGGCATGGTGACCGCACCATTCTCCTTCCGGACGACGGCAGCGGCCTTCTCGGCGATCAGACAGATCGGCAGGACGATGAAGTAGCCGACCTCTATGACGGGTCCGCGGCCAGTCGGTGGGTATCCTGACTGAGCAAGGTCCGCCGAGGAAAGCGAGACGAGGAGAGGCGCATGGACGACAGCCTGCTGCCCGCCGCCATCCGCGAGCAATGGCCGTGGCGACCGCGCTTCGCGCGGGTCAACGGCTGGCGGATGCACTTTGTCGACGAGGGGATCGGCGACCCGGTCGTCCTGCTGCACGGCAACCCGACCTGGGGTTTCCTCTACCGCGACTTCGTCGAGCCGCTGACGCGGGCCGGGCACCGTGTTGTCATCCCCGACATGATCGGGTTCGGCCTCTCGGAAAAGCCGGCTCGGGAGGAGGCGCACAGCCTCGACGGGCACATCGCGAACCTGACGGCGCTGCTGCGCGGGCTCGACCTCCGGCAGGCAACCCTCGTTTGCCACGATTGGGGCGGGCCGACCGGGCTTGGCTTCGCCTTGTCGAACCCGGGCCGCGTGGCGGCGCTCGTCGTCATGAGCACCTGGGCCTGGCCGCTGCCGCCCGCCGAGTTCCACACGCGCATCTTCCCGTGGCGGATGATGCATGCGCCGCTCGTCGGCCCCTACCTTCTCGGCCGCCACAACGCGCTCGCCGGGCGCGGTATTTACCTCTCTGTCGTCGACCGCGAAAAGTTCCGGGCGCGCGCGCAACAAGCATACGAATGGGCGCTGCCCGATCCGGCGAGCCGCCTCCTCACCTGGACCTGGCCGCGCTGGATCCCGCTCGACGCGACCGCGCGGGCGCTGGACCGGTTCAGCTGGCTCGAACGCGAGCTCGCTGCCTGCCATCTGCCGACCATGATCGTCTGGGGGCGCGAGGACGACGTCTTTGATCATGCGACCTTCTCGGCCCGGTTCAAAGAGCTCATTCCGCACGCCGAGGGACCGCATCTTGTCACCGGGCGACATTTCCTGCAGGAGGATTCCGGCAGCGAGATCGCAGCACTGATCGTTGACTTCCTGGCGCGCAATCTGAGGAAGGGCTGAGATGAGCGAGGTCAGAGTAATCGCAACCCCATCCCTCGAAAGCAGGCGCCGCGCCTTCATTCTCGCCGAGGACAGGATCGGGCACTATCCCGAGTTCCGCACGTTCTTCGCCGACATCTTCGATCTCGACCGGGTCGGGTTGCACGAGCCGGGTTACCTCGCGGCACCGTCGGGGACGGAATATGCGCTCGTCTTCATCGGTCGCAGCGGCGAGCCGTTTCCCGCGGGCGTCGAGATCTATGCCCTCGTCCCGGCGCTCGAGCCGCTCGACGAGCAGGCGGTCGACCGCGATCTCTGGGCGATCCTGCGCTGGATGCTGCGCGGCGTGGGCGGTGTCTGGACGTTGGCCGACCTGGACACGGCCGGCCGATTATTCCGCATCCCCGCCGCGAT
>Ga0307477_10001381_pt1 | contig 20745 bp, 16 predicted proteins | sample atmos_gasesECM2C_FD_203316 | JGI IMG/M metagenome (GOLD analysis project Ga0307477, IMG submission 203316) | Hardwood forest soil microbial communities from Morgan-Monroe State Forest, Indiana, United States - atmos_gasesECM2C_515 | ecosystem: Environmental > Terrestrial > Soil > Temperate...
CCGCCGGAGCGGAAGGTGACGGGCTCGTCAACGACGGTGTCGAAAGGTGAGATACCCTGCTCGAGCGCGTCGGCGTAAACGTATACTTTGAACGAGCTGCCGGTCTGCCGCAAAGCCTGAGTGGCGCGGTTGAATTTCGATTCGTCGAAACTGTAGCCGCCGACCATAGCTTTGATTTCACCCGTGGGATTGTCGATGGCCAGCAACGCGCCTTGGACCGCGGGCTGTTGCTCGAGCTGGACGCGCACGGTATTGCCGGAAACTTCCTTGATGGCCAGGCAGACGAGGTCGCCCGTCAGAAGCAATTGCCCCGGGGACTTGCGACCGGTCCAGGAAAAATCGGCAGGCGTAAGCATGGCGTGATACTGGCCGATCTTTATGGTGGCGAAAGTAGCTTGAACGGCGGTGACCAAGCCGGTGACGTAATCGCCCTTTTGCAGCGAGCCGCGCCAATCTTCGTTTTGATATTTGTCGAGCGAGCCGAGACTATTTTTCAAAATGTTCGGCAAGTTTCCGCGCCAGCCGTGGCGGCGGTCGTAGGAGTGCAAGCCGTCGCGTACCGCCTGGTCGGCGGCTTTCTGCATAGAGGCGTTTAGCGAAGTATAAACGCGCAATCCTTGTTCGTGAACGGCCGCGGTGCCGTAGGTATGTTCGAGATATTCGCGAACGTCTTCGACAAAGTAAGGCGCGAGATCGTTGCGTCCTGTAAAAATGTGCAAACCCAGCGGCTCTTTTGTGGCGGCCGCAGCTTGCGCGGTGGTGATTTTGTGGTCGCGGGCCATGAGCGAAAGGACAAGATTGCGGCGCGCGAGGGCGCGCTCAGGATGGTTGACCGGGGAGTAAATCGGGCCGCGGATCACTGCTGCGAGCGTGGCGGCTTCGGACAGAGTTAGCTGTCCTACCGGACGGTTGAAATAATATTCGGAGGCAGCTTCGAAGCCGTAATTGCCCGCGCCCAGATAAATCTGATTGCAATACATGCTGAAAATTTGATCTTTGGTGTAATGCCGCTCGATCTGGATGGCCAGAATGGTTTCCTGAATTTTCCGGCGCAAGCTGCGGTCGGAGCGGTTAAGAAAAAGGCCGCCGCCAAGCTGCATGGTTAGCGTGCTGGCGCCTTCAGCCATGCGGCGGCTAGAGATGTCACGATAGGCCGCTTCGAGAACGCGCGGGATGTCCACGCCCCAGTGTTCGTCAAAGTGCTGGTCTTCGGTTGTGAGGACTGCGTCTTTTAAGACTTTTGGAATTTGCGAGTAAGTGAGCAGAATGCGGCGCTGCAAGGCGAAGGTGCCGATGGACTGGCCGTCGTCGGCATACAGTTCGGTGACCACGTTCGGACGGTAATCTTCCAGCGCGTGAATCTCGGGCAGATCGCTGGTGTAAACGAAGAGTAGTCCTACGGCAGCGCCCACAGCGATGGAGCACAACAATAAAAATGTGAATGCCAGGCGGCCGAAGAGCGTTCCGCCGGTAATCCTCATGGTTGCGCGATAGAACCGTTCCATGTTTCTCCATTCTATCGCATCCGCGCCGAGGCTGCGGCGGGGGGAGTCAATGGCATGTTCTCAATCTGCTGCGGGGCGTTACGGTGCCCAAATATCTGCGCCTGTTCCGCTATTCGATTTGGACGTCGATAGCGGTGGCCGCCGGGATGTCGCAAATTGGCGAACGGTCGTTCATTTTGGTGGAAGTGGCCAGGAAATCCCGGCTTGGTGGGTGAAGAAGTATTCACCGCAACTCTAGCGGCATCTCTGCTTTCGATATTCCTGAATGTGTTTATTGTGCGCGCGGTTATGAAATGGGCAGATCCGAAACTCCCAGCGGAAAAGATGGTGACTCCGTAAGTCTTCGGCGGGTCAGAGGGTCCGCCATGCGATTCTCTGGAAGGTCGCTAAAGCTGCTCTTCTGCTTCTCCTACCGTGTCGAATGCTTTGATGAGCTGGGAAACTTTGGTCATTTCGACCAGGGCCTTTACTTGCATATTCATCCCCACCACCGCCATTCTTTGAGGTTTTTTCTGTGCGGCCACGTAGGCGCCGACCAATGCGCCCAGGCCTGCGGAGTCGATGTAGGGGACGCCGCTAAAATCCAGAATAACCATAGGAGAATTCTCCGCGCGCACAGCGGATTGAAATCCGAAGATGGTTTGAATGTTCAGCGAGCCTTTCAGGCTCAGGATTTTCTGGCCGTCGCGGTTTCCCGGCGTTACGACGATTTGCAGATTTTCAGTTGCCATGGCGTGTCATCTTAGCGAAACACTCGGCGCGCATTGTTAATGTTGTGTTACAAAGTGACCCGGGCCCCGGGTAGGCTCCCGGCTCGCCCACCAAGACGGTTGGCCTGAATGGTTCCCCCCTCCAGGTTACCCAGCAGCCTGTCAACGTTGACCTTACGGGTCGAAACGCGCCCGCAATTTTGGCGGAACGATGGGGCACAGATCATCTTGCCGCCCGAACACGCGGTAGCGACTACGCGCGACGAAATCATAGGCGGCGTCACGCAAACGGCGAGGAATCACTCCGAGTATATTCGCCAAAATCCTCCAAACGCCGCCCAGCCTCCGCATGACGTAAAGTGAAGCGTCCGAGCGCATCCATAACTTGCCCTCTCGTGTCAGCACCACGAAACTGTCGGGCAAGCCGGGGATTTGTTTCGAAGGCACGCGGGACAGAAATGTTTGGCCCTGCAGCGGGGCGAACCTGAAAGTATTTCCTGCGTGGTCGTGGTGCAGGACAAACTTCACGGCGCGGTGACACAAGCCGCAATGGCCGTCGTAGAAGATGTATTCGGAATCTTGCGCGACTGGCAGCACAGGAAAGCATAGCACGTCTCAAAGAAACACCATCTTCGCGTGGCAGTAAAAGAAATGTTTTGCGTTCCGGAGTGAACGGTGTAATTTTCGCGCGGGGGAAACCTAGCCATGTGCTTTTCGGCGGCGGCGAACTTTGTAGGCAGTACCGCTTTGGGCGCGGTCGGGGTGGTCACCCTGACGAAGGTGAAGCACCGCCGCGAACTACTTTTCGCGTCGCTGCCCATTCTGTTCGCTATTCATCAGTTTATTGAGGGATTCGTTTGGCTGGGATTGGATGGAATCCTTTCGCCTGCGGTGACCCACGACATGGGCGCGGCGTTCATGTTGTATGCGCAGGGGCTTCTCCCTTTTTTGCTGCCGCTAAGCGTGCTGCTGTTTGAGCCGGACGGCGCGGGCCGCCGGCGCATGGCGCCATTCCTCGCGATAGGCACGGGAACGACGCTTTATATATTGTGGGCCTTGACGGCATTTCCAACGCAGGTGTACGTGAAGGGAAACAGCATCGTGTACATCAATCCAGCGACGAACAATACCGCAGTTGCGGTGCTGTATGTGATAGCGACGTGCGGTTCGCTGTTTTTCTCGAAGGTTAAGGCCATGGTGCTGTTTGGCGCGGCAAATATGGCCATTCTGCTGGCGGTGATGGCGTTCAAGCGCTATGCCTTCACTTCCCTGTGGTGTGCGTACGCGGCGATTGCAAGCGTGATCATCCTGGCGTACTTCTGGAAGAGCAGCCAGCTGCGCCCGCTGGTCTACGCGAAGCCTTTGTGGGCGCGGATTTAGGTATCGCCAAACCGCCATACCAGTACCTTGCGGACTTGCTAGATTCGAGTTTATTTCACCAGCCATTAGCGGTGATCTGCGATCCTTCCAGGGTTTTCCTGCACTTTTTCGTTAGGAGCCGCTATACCAGGAACACCGATAATCAATGAGTGACTGGAAACGTAGGCCAGAAAGAGAGCCGATGCTGCTGGACAGGATTTACAGAAGTCACTAAGCTTGGGATTCACAACGCAGGGCGCATTACGCACTAGGAGAAGCGCGCACATGAAGTGCAATAATATTTTAGAGGCGATGTGCAACACGCCGCTGATCCGGTTGAACCGGATCGGGAAAGATTCTGCCGCCGAAATTTATATTAAAGCTGATTACATGAATCCGGGCGGGTCGGTAAAGGACCGCATCGGGCTTTCGATGATCGACGAGGCGGAGCGCACAGGAAAACTTAAACCCGGGGGGACGATTATCGAAGGCACCTCGGGGAATACAGGCATGGGACTCGCGCTGGTGGCTTGCGTGCGCGGCTACAAAGTGGTGTTCACTATTAATGATAAGCAATCGCGCGAAAAAATCGATTTACTGAAAGCGTTTGGTGCGGAAGTGATTGTGTGCCCTACCGCTGTGGAGCCGGAAGATCCGCGCAGCTACTATTCCGTGGCGCAGAAACTGGCGCGCGAAATTCCCAACTCTTATTATCCCAATCAGTATGAAAACGCGATGAATCCGGAAGCGCATTACAAAACGACCGGGCCCGAAATCTGGAACGATTCCCAGGGCAAAATCACGCACTTCGTTTGCGGGATGGGTACCGGCGGCACGATCAGCGGGGTAGGCAAATATCTTAAGGAGAAAAACCCGAACGTTAAAATCATCGGTGTGGATCCCATTGGCTCGCTTTATTACGAGTTTGTGAAGACCGGTACCGTGGGCAAAGCCAAAACCTACGTGGTGGAAGGCATTGGCGAAGATTTTTTCCCCGGCACCATGAACTTGAAGATCCTGGACGATGTGGTGCAGGTGAACGACCAGGAATGTTTTGTGTGGGCGCGACGGCTAGCAAAGCAGGAAGGCATTTTCACCGGCGGCTCCGGCGGCGGATGCATGGCAGGAGCGTTGCGCCTGGCAAAAGACCTGAAGAAGGGCGATTTGTTGGTCGCGTTTTTGCCTGACTCAGGGTCGCGGTATCTGAGCAAGGTTTATAACGATGGCTGGATGCGCGAGCACGGTTACGTGGAAGCCGAGGTGACGCTGACCGCCGCGGATGTGATTCGCGGGAAACGGCAGAACGGCAAAACGCGTGACTTGATCGTGGCGCGTCCGGACCAGACTGTATTCCACGCGCTGCACACCATGCAGAAACAGGACATTTCGCAGCTCCCGGTGTTCGAAGAAGAGCATTCGATCGGGACGGTATTCGAAGACCAGATTCTGAATCTCGCATTGCAGGGCAAGGATCTCCGCAAGCTGGTGATTCGCGAAGTCATGACCAATCCCCTTCCTCGGGTTCCGTCAAATTCGCCGGTCGAGCGGGTGACGCACATCTTGAGTCACGATAGCCCCGCCGTTTTCGTGGAGATGCCGGACAAGAAGTTGGAAGTGCTTACCAAATTTGACCTGATGGATACCATTGCCGATCTGGTTGGACAGAAGCGCTGAAGCGTCATTGCTGGTGTCGAAACGGATCCCAGCCTTGCGGTTCTAAGGTACCTTGCGTGCCACGCGGGCCTATTAATACTATGCTCTGGCCGCCGGTCACCTCACCAATTGCTTTTAGCTGAGAGAAGCCCGGAGCTGTCCGCAGACTCTTGACATTCCGCGGTGAGACGGTGAACAGAAGTTCATAATCTTCCCCGCCGTGCAGGGCCATCTGGAGGGGATCAAGCTTTAGCCCTCCGGCTAGCTTTGATAATTCTGCCGGTATCGCAACACGCGGGACCAATTCGGCCAAGATTCGGGCGCCGACTCCACTGGCAGAGCCTAGGCGGGCGAGGTCGGTGGAAAGACCATCTGAGATATCCATCATGGCGGAGGCCATGCGGCGTTTCGCCAGCCAGGTTCCGAGTGCCAGCTGGATTTGGGGGTATAGATGAGGCCGCAGAAGATCTTGCAGCGCTCGATCGGAACGCCTGGCTCGCCCGCTGCGCAGACCGCTCGCTTTGATCTTCCGGTGTAGCAAAAGCTCCAGACCGAGTTGCGCGCGGCCCAACGTGCCGCTGACATATATAAGGTCGCCGGGGCGGGCCCCGGATCGAGTTACGGCGTGTCCGCTGCCAATTTCCCCGACCACGGTAATGCTAGTCGAGACCACGCTGCCCTTGGTCGTGTCGCCCCCCGCGAGGACAATCTTCAAACAGCGGGCCGCCCGGGCCATCCCATTTAGGAACTCGTCGAGCCAGGCTCCGGTGCGATTTGCCGGGATGGCAAGCGTTAGAAGAAAGTATCTCGGTCGGGCGCCCATAGCGGCCAAGTCGCTCGTCGCGCGGACCAGCGATTTGTATCCGACAGAATCGGGCGGATGCGTTTTGGCAAGGAAGTGGACGCCTTCTAGGAACGCATCGCAGCTCAGAACCCAGTCGTTTTTGCCGGGCGAGATGATTGCGGCATCGTCGCCGATGCCGAGGTGTAGCGCGGCGCCATCCTTGGCATGCTTCTTTGGACCGCCGGAGCGAAACGCTCGAGCTATCCTTTCGACCAGGTTACCTTCCCTGTCCATGCTGAACCTTTGTACAGTTGTTTGGCGTTCTCTTGATAAGGTAAGGTGTTCTGAGGTGAATGCAAAACCAAAAGCGCGCGACAGGCTAGATCGGCTGAGTGGCGCATCCAAGGGCCCCTATGCAAAATGGAAGATTGGGGTTGACCTTGCCAGGACGGGCCACTACAATGCACGCGCTTCGAACATTTGTGTCCAATTCGCTAACAGCGTTGGCGGACCGCGAACGGGGACTCGCGATCTGAATCCAGCGAAAACAAACTAACTAGGAAAATTCAAAAGTGAAAGGCAAGTACTACACGTTTTTTATTGCTTCCAGCGCTTCCGGCGGTATGCGCCGGGTGCGCGTGCCTTTCTATGTCCTTCATTTCCTCGCTATTCTGGCTGCGGTTGGTGGCATCACGGTGATCGCCGGGATGAGCTCCTATTCCCGCATGCTCTGGAAGGCGACGAATTACAACGCCTTACGTCGCAACCAGGATGCGCTGAAGCAACAGTACCTACAGCTCCAGACGCAGGTGAAAGACACGAATCAGCGGTTGGATTCGCTGCAATCACTGGCCAGTGAAGTCGCCATGGCCTATGGAATCACCCGTTTCCGCCAGACGCCTTTTGGCTTCGCCGAAGGCCCTCAAGAACCGGAGGAAGAATTCGAGCAATCCGTGGATGAATTTAGCTACTTGCAGAAGAATGCTACAGCGGTAGCGATGTCGGGCAATGGCCTCCGTTTATTGCCTGCGGCCCAGTTGAGCAGCCTGGGAGTCATCCCGACGCTTTGGCCTGTGAAGGGTGAAATTACTGGACACTTTGGCGAGCGGCTCGACCCGTTCAGTGGTGAAGGCGCGTTTCATGCCGGTATGGATATTGCCTCGCATTATGGCGACCAGGTCCGCGCTACAGCCGAAGGAATCATCAGCGTAGTGGACCGGCGAGCGGGATACGGGCGCTTAGTTGTAATCGATCACGGTTTCGGCGTTACCACCTGGTACGGGCACTTGTCCGCGTTCAACACGCAGATTGGAATGCATGTGAAGCGTGGAGATGTTATCGGCTACGAAGGCGCTAGCGGGCGCTCGACCGGGCCGCACCTTCATTACGAAGTTCGAATTTACAATACGCCGGTAAACCCGTGGCGCTACCTCAGCACGGCTTCTACCGTGGCCGCGGCTGCGGACTAGCACTAGCCTCGAGTTTTCCCCTAACACACAGTGCTTCATCTCCGACCGAAGTGTGAGGACTTATCCGTTCGCCCTAGCTTCGGCCGCGGATTTGGCGCTAACCTGTCCTGACTTTCGTTCGATCGATTCGGCTGAACCCCGACTCCCGTCCGGAGCGGTTTGGCACTGCCAAGCATTTCGGGGGTAATCGCAAGCGACAGACGCACCCATTTGTCCTGGTGCGTGACTTTCATTCGGTTAAGAAGGGCGGCTAAAAAGTAGGCTTGTTCGCGGGTCATCTGACCGCGCATCTTCGGATCGTGCAACGCCATGGATCCGACCATACGAAAGGTATCGATAAGGGTGGAAACCTTAATGGCATTGGTCATCGAATCGCACTCGCCGTCCAAAGCCACGTTCACGTCATTGCCGGATGGCTGCCCGGCCAAAGTGAGTCCGCGGATACTTCGGGCGAGCTGTTCGAGCTGCGGCGAATTCCTAAAGCCAGCGTAAAAACTTGCCGGCAGCCGGTCCGTTCGCGCTACGGCGAAAATCGGCGCTCCAGCAACGCGCTTCATGCGCCCTTGCATGTTGGGATCCCGCGCAGGAACTCCTCCCGACGCTATCGTGTCGAGCAAGTCCGTGGCATTCTTGCCGGCTGCCAAAGCGATTCGCGTAGACGACAGAAATTCCAGCGATATGGGCGGATTGCCGGGAACTTCGTATATGGTCTGAGTTCCATGCGTGGTGATTTTCCCCGTGCGCAGCGCATAGGCCGTGATCTTTTGTTGATCGAAGCGGCCTTCGGCAATTGCGATAGTGCGATTTTCGCCGAAACCGCTATCGGAGGTACCCAGGCTTGCGGGCCAGAAAGCAATCGCGGCATGGTCCAGGTGGCGCGTGTAGTCAAAGCCGGTGTCGTTCACGAATTGCGCATATTCGCGGTCGGCCTCGGGCCCGGGAGAGCTCAATCCCAGCACCGCTGCCAGCGGAGAATTTTGCAACTCCCTAAGTTTGGATGCGTCTATATAGCCGACGACGGGAGCGTCGAGAGGTAGTTGCCTGAGTATATCGGGCGGCGGGCCAGGATTATTTGTTACCCCCGGCATTGGCGGGAGCGGACCCCGCTGCCGGTAATAAAGGATGCCCAGTGTGGCCACCAGGAGTAGAAATAAGATTGCAACGACTACCCAGGCGCGTTTTGCTGAGGATGTTGGCACCTTAAAATTATCTCGGTTTCCGCAGATTTTGTGTAATGTTTATTCCGCCCCAGCGTAATAGAATTAGAGGCGTAATGTGCGCTCTTTTGGGCGCGCCCATGACTGTCGGTCTCCAGACTGCTGCGCGGATCGGTTCTTGCGAAGGAAGGCTCTTAAAATGAAAACAAATTGGGCGAAGATTTTTGCGGTTATAATAGCGAGCACGGTCCTAAGTTTCGCGGCGTTCGCGCAGGCTCCGGACAACAGGGCTCAAAAACCGGCGGCTGCCACTCCCAGCGCCGACCAAATTCTAGATAAATATGTGGCCGCTATTGGCGGTGAAGCTGCCTGGCACAAATTAAGCTCGCGAATCGCGAAGGGCACCATCGAAATTCCGGCGATGAGTCTTTCAGGCACGGTGGAATCTCACGAAAAGGCCCCGAATTCCATGCTGGTGGTCGTGAATCTTGGCGGCGCTGCTTTTCAACGGGGCTGCGACGGTACCACTGCATGGTCCGACGATCCTCAAAACGGACTCCGAACTGAGACCGGCGCAGAGGCTGACGATTCCAAGCGCCAATCCGATTTCTATCACCAAGTAAACATGCGCAAGTACTATTCGAAATGGAATATTACCGGCACGGAAAAAATCGGAGATCATGACGCTTATGCCGTGGAGGCCACGTCTACCGCAGGCGATGTGGACAAGTTGTACTTCGACAGCCAAAGCGGATTGCTGGCTCGCGCGATTACGACGGTCCATACCCCGCAAGGAGCTATGGTTATCCAGAGCGACCTGTCGGATTATCGGGACACCGACGGGATCAAGCTGCCTTTCACCGTGCACCAGTCCAGCGCGCAGTCAGATTACACTCTCAAATTCACTGAGGTTAAGCACAACGTACCATTGGCAGACAGCCAATTTGCAAAACCCGCAAGCGAGCCTGCTGCGCAGCCCACTGCCCATTAAGGCAATTGGCTCGTTTTGGACGTACTGTTACTGCTGTAATGGCAATGGATTTGCCGCCGACAGAAACTCGCTTGCAATCCGATTGCCTGTATGATACATTTCTTCGGTTTGAGCGATGCTGGCGTAGCTCAGTTGGTAGAGCATCTGATTTGTAATCAGAGGGTCGGGGGTTCAACTCCCTCCGCCAGCTGACTTTGACGGCACGGCGAGATTTTTTGCAAGGTTGCGGATGGAATTCCTCGCGACATAAGCGCTAGGGCTGGTGTCTTCGGACACGAGCCTTTTCTGCATTTGCGGAATGCCCCGTAGAGTGGTCCGGTGAATATTGCAGTCCGGTAAAGTTCTGTTGGAAGCGCGGGACAGAAAAGTTGTGTCTCGAAGGGACACGAGGACGCTCTGGCAGGTGCTTGAGATGTTCTGCGGGACGGGTGGGTGAGTGGCTAAAACCAGCAGACTGTAAATCTGCCGCTCCTTGCGGGCTACGGAGGTTCGAATCCTCCCCCGTCCACCAGTTTTCTGCGGCTGGCGCGGCAATAAACTGATTTCCAGAATACCGAAGTTGCATTGAATGTGTTCACGGGAAACCGGAAAGTGCCTGGGTAGCTCAGCTGGTAGAGCGCGTCCTTGGTAAGGACGAGGTCACCGGTTCAATCCCGGTCCCAGGCTCCAGAAATCCAGTGCTGTTTCCCAGCGCTGGTTGCTGTGAATGAGCGGGGGTAACTCAGTGGTAGAGTCTCTGCCTTCCAAGCAGATGGTCGCGGGTTCAAGTCCCGTCCCCCGCTCCATTTGAAGCAGGGATTGGAAATCATAAGTTGGTGTAACGAATTACAATCATTTGACGCGGCGGTTCTGGATAACAGAAAGGTCGCGAAGTCCTTATAAAGAGCGAGGCACGATGGCGAAGGAGAAATTCGAACGAAATAAGCCGCACGTGAATATTGGGACGATCGGTCACATCGATCATGGCAAGACCACGCTGACGGCTGCGATTACGAAAGTGTTGTCGAAGAATAACCCGAAGGTATCGTTTCGCGCCTTCGATTCGATCGATAACGCGCCGGAAGAGCGCGAGCGGGGCATCACGATCGCGGTTTCGCACGTGGAATATGAGACGGCCAATCGTCACTACGCGCACATCGATTGCCCGGGGCATGCCGATTACGTGAAGAACATGATTACCGGCGCGGCGCAGATGGACGGCGGGATTTTGGTGGTGGCAGCAACGGATGGTCCCATGCCGCAAACGCGCGAGCATATTCTTTTGGCGCGCCAAGTGGGCGTGCCGGCGATTGTGGTTTTCCTGAACAAGTGCGACATGGTGGACGATCCGGAGTTGCTGGAACTGGTGGAGTTGGAAGTGCGCGATTTGCTGAAGACCTATCAATTTCCAGGCGACACGATTCCGGTGATACGCGGTTCGGCGCTGAAAGCACTGGAAGGCGATGCAAAATACGAGAAGTCGATTCTCGAGCTGATGGAAGCGGTGGACAAGAGTATTCCCATGCCGGTGCGCGATATCGACAAGCCATTTGCCATGCCGATTGAGGATATTTTTTCGATTTCGGGCCGCGGCACGGTGGTAACCGGCCGTATCGAGCGCGGCAAAGTAAAGGTAGGCGAGGAAGTGGAAATCGTGGGATTCCGACCGACTATGAAGAAGACGGTGACGGGCGTGGAAATGTTCCGCAAGCTGTTGGATGAAGGGATTGCAGGGGACAACGTCGGATTGTTGCTGCGCGGGACGGAAAAAGATGAAGTGGAGCGCGGGCAAGTGTTGGCCAAGCCGGGCTCGATCACGCCGCACACGAAGTTCAAAGCAGAAGCGTACGTGTTGACCAAGGAAGAAGGCGGGCGGCACACGCCGTTCTTCACGGGCTACCGGCCGCAATTTTATTTTCGCACCACGGACGTAACCGGAGACGTGAAGCTGCCGCAAGGGGTGGAAATGGTGATGCCGGGCGACAACGTGTCGGCGGAGATCACGCTGATCACGCCGGTAGCGCTGGAGAAGGGGTTGCGTTTCGCGATTCGCGAAGGCGGCCACACGGTGGGAGCCGGCGCGGTAGCCGAGATCATCGAGTAAGCGACTATGAGAGAAATAATCACGCTACAGTGCAACGACTGCAAAAACCGGAACTATACGACGACCAAAAACCGGAAAAAACATCAGGACCGGCTCGAAACGTCGAAGTTTTGCAATACTTGCCGGAAACATACCGATCACAAAGAAGTTAAGTGAATTCAGCCGATTTCCGGTCGAATTCACCCGGCGACCCAGCCGTGTCGGGCCAACGGTTAACAAGATGGAAGAAATTGAAGCGCCTTGATTTTGCTGCATGCGGGAGGCCGTGACGGGTCCCTTTATGCCGGTACCGCGTCCGATGTGGGGGCGCGACTTGGTCGGGGCGTCGGCTGGCCCGGTGAGCGAAGTTCTCGAAGGATCGACATAAATATCGATGGAGAAGGGCGACCTGGGTTGCTGCTGGATGCGCGCCCAGGGTAAACCCTTCGAACCCGCCATGCGTGGGTTCTCCGGGTAAAGGGGAGTAGGTTCAACGGTAGACCATCGGTCTCCAAAACCGAGAGTGGGGGTTCGAATCCCTCCTCCCCTGCCAGCTTTGTTGGTGGGGTGGCGGCGGGTGCAGCAAGCCACAAGATAGATAGAGACGGTTAGGGGCTTAAGGCGGTCGGCGAAAATGGCGCAAGCGGCAAAAACAAATCGGGACGAGGCGGAACATCGCGTAAGCGGATTTTCGCTGCTGGAGCCGGTCGGCAAACTGGCGGAATACCCGCGCCGGCTGCGCTCGTTTCTTCATGACGTGCGCATCGAAATGCGGCATGTGAATTGGCCGTCGGGCTCGGAGGTTGTGTCCACAACCGTGGTGGTCACTGTTACTGTGGCGTTTTTCGGCCTGTTTTTCTTTGTCGTGGACAGCGGCCTCGGCGAAATGATTCAGCGGGTGCTAAAATACTTTCAGCAATAGGATCGATAATGTCGAAGCAGTGGTACATCGTTCACACCTACTCGGGGTTTGAAAAAAAGGTGAAGGAAAGCCTGGAAGGTCGCGTGGCGGCTTTCGGCCTGGCGGACAAAATCGGCCAAATCATTATTCCAACCGAGTCGGTGGTGGAAGTACGCGGCGGCAAAAAAATAATTTCCCCGCGGATGTGCTATCCGGGCTACGTGTTGGTGGAAATGGATATGGACGATTACACCTGGCACGTGGTGCGCTCCACGCCGCGAGTCACTGGATTCGTAGGATCGGGCCAAACACCTTCGCCGCTGACGGAAGAAGAAGTTCAAAATATTCTGAACCGGGCGACTACCACGGCGGACAAGCCGAAGCCCAAACTATCTTTCGATCGCGGAGAAAAAGTGCGCATCGGAGAAGGTCCCTTCGCCAATTTTACCGGAGTGGTGGAGGAAGTGAACTCGGACCGCAGCACATTGAAAGTATCGGTCACGATTTTTGGACGCTCCACTCCGGTGGAGCTGGATTTCGCGCAGGTAGAGAAAGTCGCATAGATACGAAGAGAGCGCGACGTTCGATTGGGGAACAGGACACAAGGGACAAAATAGATGGCAAAGAAAATTCAATCTACCGTGAAATTGCAATTGCCGGCCATGAAGGCTACCCCGGCACCTCCGGTGGGTACCGCACTTGGCCCGCACGGCGTGAACATCATGGATTTTTGCAAGCAGTTCAATGCCAAGACGTCCAAAGAGCCGGACGGCATGATCATTCCCGTGCTGGTCACCATTTATAGCGACCGCACCTTTACTTTCATCATGAAGACTCCGCCTGCTTCCGAGTTGTTGAAGCGCGCGGCAGGAATCGTGAAAGGCTCGCCTGAGCCGAACCGCAATAAAGTGGGAAAGCTTACGAAGAAGCAAGTGGAAGAAATCGCCAAAGTGAAAATGCCGGACCTGAACACGATGAATCTGGAATCCGCTGTCCGCTCGATTATGGGCACGGCGCGTAACATGGGCATCGAAGTCAGCGAGTAATTGGAAGCAGGAGAGAACACACGATGGGCCGTAGCGCAAAGATGGGTGGGAAAAATATCGATCGCGCCAGGAAATTGGTGGAAGCGCGCCCTTATAAACTCGAAGAAGCCGCAGAATTGCTGCGCAAGGCCCACTTCGTGAAGTTTGATGAGACGGTCGAACTGGTGCTGAACCTCGGCGTCGATCCCAAGCAGTCCGACCAGATGGTTCGCGGCACGGTGGTACTGCCGCATGGTTTGGGAAAATCGAAGCGCGTGGTAGTCATCGCCGGTGGCGACAAAGTTCGCGAAGCGCAGGAAGCGGGCGCAGATTTTGTGGGCGGCGAAGATATGGTGCAGAAGATTCAGGAAGGTTGGACCGACTACGAAGCCGTGATCGCTACGCCGGACATGATGAAGTCTGCCGGACGTTTGGGAAAGGTATTGGGCCCGCGCGGATTGATGCCTAACCCGAAAACTGGCACGGTTACGTTTGAAGTTGCGCGCGCGGTAAAGGAAATTAAGGCCGGCAAAGTGGAGTTCCGGCTGGACAAGACCGGGATTATCCATTCTCCCGTAGGCAAGATCAGTTTCTCGGCGGCGAACCTCGCTGGCAACGCGCACGCGCTCCTGGCCGCGGTTTTGAAAGCGAAACCCGCCGCAGCGAAGGGCAAGTTCATCAAGAAAATGACGCTCACTTCAACCATGGGTCCTGGCATTCCGATCGATGAAGCGGAAGCGGATGTGGCTATAGCCGTGGCGGCCTAGGAAGTAACGCCCGACAAGGTTTGCAGATTCGGCAAAGTTTATTTTTATTAAGGAGTTCGGCATGAAGAAGAAGGCCGAAAAGGTCAAGCAATCCGAAGAGCTGAAAACTCAGCTCGCGACTGTGTCTACTGTGATCCTCTCGACGTTTCAGGGCATCACGGTTGAGCAAGACACCAAGCTTCGCCGCTCGGTGGAAGCAGCGGGCGGGCATTACTTGGTTGTTAAGAACACCGTTGCGGAGCGCGCCGGCGCAGGAACTCCCGCGGAAGGCTTGCTGAAGAACCTGAAGGGCACCAATTCAATCGCGTACACCAAGACGGACCCGGTCGCGCTCGCAAAGATTCTAACCAAAGTAGCAAAGGACGTTCCGGCGTTTCAGTTTCGCGCCGGATGGGTGGAAGGGCGTGTCATATCGATCCAGGAGATCAACCAGCTTTCTTTGCTTCCGAGCAAGGAAGAGCTGATCAGCAAGGTGATGTTCCTGCTGAACGCTCCAGCGCAACGCATTGCAACCGCGCTGGCCGCAGTTCCGCGCGGTCTGGCGGTGGTCACCAGCGAAGCAGCGAAAGCCAACAAACTCGGAGGAGCGGGCGGCGCAGCTCCAGCAGCGGAAACGGCTTAGTCAGCATCTAAGGTAGCAAACCACAGAAGAGCTTTCATCTCGCAGGGGAGGGTAGCGACAGCATGGCCAGCAAAGTGGAGTCGATTCTCGAAGAAATCAAGGGTTTGACGCTGCTCGAAGCTTCCGATCTAGTCAAGAAGATGGAAGAAGCTTTCGGCGTCTCTGCGGCAGCGGCGGCACCTGTGATGGCAGCGGGTGGCGGAGCGGGCGCGGGAGCAGCGGGCGCGGCTGAGGAGAAAACCGAATTCACCGTCGTTCTCACCGAAGTCGGCGCCAATAAGATCAATGTGATTAAGGCGGTTCGTGAAGTTACCAGCCTGGGCTTGAAAGAAGCCAAGGACCTGGTTGATGGCGCTCCCAAGACAGTGAAAGAAGGCGTCAACAAGGACGAGGCCGCCACGATCAAGAAAAAGTTCGAAGACGCCGGGGCGAAGGTCGACGTCAAGTAGTAGCGCCCGGCTGCGGCCCGCACGTTGGGCTGCGAAGGAATCCGCTTACACGCGAGCTCCTTTGGAACTGGAACTTCAAAAATCGTCCTTCCCGGACCGACGGGGCGGGTGTCGATCCGCGTCGTCGTATCCGGCTTAGTTTGAAGAGGATACTCACCCATGAGCAATCGTAACGGCAATCGCGCCACGCGGGAACGGGAACGCCTGGACTTCGCCAAAATCAAGACCACCGTCCAGATTCCGAACCTGATTGACGTGCAAAAGAAGTCGTACCAGCGCTTCCTGCAAATGGATTTGCTGCCCAGCGAACGCGAGGATACCGGCTTGCAGTCGGTGTTTACCTCCGTGTTTCCCATTCAGGATTTTCGCGGGCTGTCGCAGCTGGATTTCGTGGACTATGCGATTGGTAACTGGGAGTGCAAGTGCGGACACCTGCGCGGCCTCCATCATCTGCGCGCCACTTGCCGGAATTGCGGCGCTTCGGTCGTCACCAATCCGTATAAGACGGGCGATGTGCTGTGCACCAAATGCGGCACGTTCAATAAAAACACCCCGACTTTCTGCAACAAGTGCGGAGACCCGGTCACTTTGCAGCTGAAGTATGACGTGAACGAATGCCAGGAGCGCGGCATGACCTATTCCGCGCCGCTGAAAGTCACCATTCGTTTGACCATTTACGACAAGGATCCCGACACCGGCGCGAAGTCTATTCGCGACATTAAAGAACAAGAAGTTTTCTTCGGCGATATTCCGCTGATGACCGAGAACGGGACCTTCATCATCAATGGAACCGAGCGCGTCATCGTCAGCCAGCTGCACCGTTCGCCGGGGGTTTTCTTCGAAACAGCGAACAATCGCAGCTATTTCCTGGGGAAGATTATTCCTTATCGCGGATCCTGGGTTGAGTTCGAGTACGACACGAAAAACATTTTGTACGTCCGCATCGACCGCAAGCGCAAATTCCTGGGCTCGATCTTCCTTCGCGCGCTGGGAATGAAATCGAATGAAGACATTCTGCGCACGTTCTACCAGGTCGAACGCGTTTCGCTGCGCGATGGCGAACTTTTCTGGAACCTTTCGGAAGGCTTGATCGATCGCAAGCTGTCGAAAGAAATCAAGCATCCAAAGTCCGGTGAGACGCTGGTTGGCGCGCACAAACGCATTACCGAGCCGCTTTTCAAGGAGCTGGGCAAGGCGCGCGTAACGCAGGTGGAAATTACTCCGGCCGATCTCGAAGGCGCCGTTACCGTCAGCGAACTTGTGAACCGACAAACTGGTGAAGTCCTGCTCGAAGCCAATAAGCCGCTCACTCCGGAGATGTTCAGCGCTATCGGCGAAGCCGGAATCACGGAAGTGGACATCGCCTTCCCCGACCGCGACGACGTCGGAATCGTAGTTGGCCGCACGCTCGAGAAAGACACGATCCGCACTTCCAAGGAAGCTCTGATTGAGATTTATCGCAAACTGCGTCCCGGCGATCCTCCCACGCTGGAAACTGCAACCGCGTTATTCAACGGAATGTTCTTCGATGCCCGCAAATACGATTTCAGCAAAGTGGGCCGCCTGAAGTTCAACATCAAGTTGGGTCTGGAAACCCCGCTCGACAAGCGCACGCTCGATCCGTCCGACTTCGTGGCCGCGATCAAGTACCTGTTGAAGCTGCGCAAAAATATCGGCGCAGTGGACGACATCGACCATCTCGGCAATCGCCGTGTTCGCGCGGTGGGCGAGCTGCTGGAAAATCAGTTCCGCATCGGCTTGGTCCGCATGGAACGCGCGATCAAGGAAAAGATGTCCGTGTATCAGGAGATGTCCACGGCCATGCCGCACGATCTTGTGAACGCCAAGCCGGTTATGGCCGCCATTCGCGAGTTCTTCGGCAGCTCGCAACTTTCGCAGTTCATGGATCAGACCAACCCGCTCAGCGAGATTACGCACAAGCGCCGTCTATCGGCTCTTGGGCCGGGCGGTTTGTCTCGCGAACGCGCGGGATTCGAAGTTCGCGACGTTCACCCAACACACTACGGCCGTATTTGTCCGATTGAAACACCGGAAGGTCCGAACATCGGTTTGATCAGCTCGCTTTCCTGCTACGCGCGGATCAACGAGTTCGGTTTCATCGAATCGCCCTACCGCAAAGTTCGCGGCGGTCGCGTGATCGACTTCGTCCAAATCATTAATTCAGGCGATAGCGAGTTCAAAGCCGGCGAAGTGGTGGAGCGAGAGAAGGTTGAGGATACCAACGAAGAGTTGAAGCGGCGGCGCGTGGTTGTGGAGCCTCACTGCTTCTACCTCTCCGCTTGGGAAGAGGACCGCTACGTGGTCGCGCAGGCCAACGCCTCGCTCGACGAAAAGGGAAAAATCACGACCGAGCTGGTCAACTGCCGGCAAGCTGGCAACTTCGTTTTGAAGAGCCGCGATGAAGTGGACTACATCGACGTCTCGCCGAAGCAGCTTGTGTCAGTGGCCGCCAGCTTGATTCCGTTCCTCGAAAACGACGATGCGAACCGCGCGTTGATGGGTTCGAACATGCAACGCCAGGCCGTGCCATTGATTCGTGGCGATGCGCCGCTGGTCGGCACCGGCATGGAACGCGTTACAGCGCGCGATTCGGGCGCCGTAATCGTCTGCCGTCGTGACGGCATCGTGGATCAGGTGGACTCCGAGCGCGTAATCGTACGCGTGGAGTCAGACCAATCCGGCGTGCTCAGCCGCGAAGTTGGCTCCGACATTTACTTGCTCACGAAGTTCAAGCGCTCAAACCAGAACACCTGCATCAGCCAAAAGCCGATGGTTCGCGCAGGCGACCGTGTGAAGCAGGGTCAAGTGCTGGCTGATGGCCCTTGCACCGACCGCGGTGAGCTGGCTCTCGGCCGCAACGTGCTCGTAGCCTTCCTTCCGTGGCGCGGATACAACTTTGAAGACGCCATCCTGGTCAGCGAAAAGCTGGTGGAAGAGGACTACTACACTTCGATCCACATCGAAGAGTACGAAATCGAAGCGCGGGATACGAAACTTGGTCCCGAAGAAATCACGCGCGATATCCCCAATATCAACGAGAGCTTCCTACGCAATCTCGATGAAAGCGGCGTAATTCGAATCGGCGCAACGGTGAAGCCTGGCGACATTCTTGTCGGCAAAGTAACGCCCAAGGGCGAGACCACGCTCACTCCGGAAGAGAAACTTCTTCGCGCTATTTTCGGTGAAAAGGCCGGCGACGTTCGCGATGCTTCGCTGTACTGTCCGCCGGGAATCGAAGGCACCATCGTGGATGTGAAGATCTTCTGCCGCAAAGGCGCGGAGAAGGACGAGCGCCACAAGGCCATCGAAGGCACGCAGATCGCGAAACTGGAAAAGAACCTCGCCGACGAGATTCGCATTCTCACCGACGAGCGTTTGAAGCGTTTGAACGACTTGCTAGGCGGTCAAAAATTGATGGCCGACCTGCACGACGAGCGCACCAACAAGCGTTTGCTGACCAAAGGCACCGAGCTGACCCGTGACATTTTGGAAAAGATTACCACGCGTAACTTGAAACGACTGCGCCTGAACGACAAAGACCCGCTGCTAATCGAGAAAATCGACGAGATCGAAGAAATGACTTCCCGTCAGATCGACGTGTTGCGGAAAATCACTGACGAGCGCATCGGCAAACTCAAGAAGGGTGACGAATTGCCGCCAGGCGTGATCAAGCTGGTGAAAACCTACATCGCGATGAAGCGCAAGCTTTCTGTCGGCGACAAAATGGCAGGCCGTCACGGAAACAAGGGCGTCATCGCGCGCATCGTTCCAAAAGAAGACATGCCCTACATGCCCGACGGCACGCCGGTGGAAATCGTTCTGAATCCGCTGGGCGTTCCTTCGCGTATGAACGTGGGGCAGATTCTGGAAACGCACCTCGGCTGGGCTTCGAAAGAGCTCGGCGCGCAAGTGGCGAAACTGCTCGACAAGGAAACGCGCGCCGAAGGCGTTCGCAAATGGTTCAAGGACGCATTCGGCCCCACTTCGGTTTGGAAGACAATCGCCGAATTGGATGACGATGCGATTCTGGATTTGGCTTATAGCTTCCGCGAAGGTGTGCCGTTCGCAACGCCGGTATTTGACGGCGCTCGCGAGCACGACATACGCCATTTGCTGGAATTCACCGAGCTGCCGCAGACCGGAAAAATTACGCTCTACGACGGAATGACCGGCGACATTTTCGCGCAGGAAGTTACCGTTGGCTACATCTACATGCTCAAGCTCTCGCACTTGGTGGACGACAAGATTCACGCTCGCTCCATTGGACCGTACTCACTGATCACGCAACAGCCGCTCGGTGGTAAGGCGCAGTTCGGCGGACAGCGATTTGGAGAGATGGAAGTGTGGGCGCTGGAAGCTTACGGCGCGGCGCACATTCTCCAGGAGCTGCTCACCGCGAAGTCTGACGACGTCTATGGTCGCGCCAAGATTTACGAGGCGATCGTGAAGGGCGAACCTGGCATCGAGCCGGGCGTGCCTGAATCGTTCAATGTGCTCGTGCGCGAATTGCAGTCGCTCTGCCTGGACGTTGAATTGATGAAGCGCCAGAAGCCGCAGTTGGAAAAAGCCGAAGCGGCCGATTAACTAGCGCGCCGCCTCAAAACACCAGGGCGGCGCTTCACAGATTCCTAACTGTTTTTGCTCCGGAGTACCGGAGAGGAGGATCTGCCCTTGTATCGTTCGAGCCCGTACGACCGTGCCAGCCAGATTGCTGATTTTGATTCGATTCGCATCAGCTTGGCGAGTCCGGAAAAGATCCGTTCGTGGTCTCACGGTGAAGTAACCAAGCCGGAAACCATCAATTACCGCACCTTCAAGCCGGAGCGCGATGGCCTGTTCTGCGCCAAGATTTTCGGCCCGGTCACCGACTGGGAGTGTCTGTGCGGAAAATACAAGCGCATGAAGCATCGTGGCGTGATCTGCGACAAATGTGGAGTGGAAGTCACGCTCAGCAAAGTTCGCCGCGAACGCTTGGGCCACATTGAACTGGCTTCACCGTGCTCGCACGTGTGGTTCTTTAAGGGGTTGCCGAGCCGCATCGGCTACCTGCTCGACATCACCATGCGCGACCTCGAGCACATTCTTTACTTCGAGACCTTTGTCTGCATCGACCCGGGCGAAGTCCCTTCGCTAAGGCAGAAGGATATTCTGCCGGAGGAAAAGCTCCGCGAGCTTCAGAAGGAAAATCCTGGAAAATTCCGTGCGGGCATGGGTGCCGAAGCCATCAAGGAACTTCTGCGTGCGGTGGAAGTGGACAAGCTTTCCGAAGA
>Ga0307477_10001382_pt1 | contig 20737 bp, 23 predicted proteins | sample atmos_gasesECM2C_FD_203316 | JGI IMG/M metagenome (GOLD analysis project Ga0307477, IMG submission 203316) | Hardwood forest soil microbial communities from Morgan-Monroe State Forest, Indiana, United States - atmos_gasesECM2C_515 | ecosystem: Environmental > Terrestrial > Soil > Temperate...
GCGTCGCCACCAAGGACGTGCCGCCCTATAACGTGGTTGCTGGCATTCCAGCGAAGACGGTTAAGGTGAAAACGATCGCACCGGAGAAGCAGGGAACAGGTTACAGGGAACTGGGAATAGGGGAAGGCGATTGAGACAGCGTGGGGTGTTCACTCATCGCGGCTTTTCGACGAGTGCGGAGGCATTTGGTTCAAGCATTAACATCGCAGCCGAGCGAGAAGCGCAGGGCAGCGCAGATTTCGTGCATTCGCAAGGAGCTCAACTGAACCACGCGTTTTCCCACTCGCCGCTGAGAGATGGTCACAATATTGTGCAAGTTCACTGCACAAGGGGTTTTCATGCCATCCTGTTCATTCAGTAGCACCTCAGATGGTACTCCACGGATTGTGGACGTGATAGGGGCCACGGTGACGGTGGATAGGTATGGAACGGCGCTGTCTCGACTAAGTATGACAACGGGTCTTTTCTTGTCCGGCGGAGCAAACTGATACAGTCGGACATCTCCTCGCGCTACTCTGCTGGCCACGCGGCCTCCGCTTCCCACAGAAGCGATTCATCGCCCGCTTGTGGCCGCCTTACATAACCATTGCGGTCGCATTTTTCCTTCTCCCGAACCTGCAATCTGCGGAGGTGCTCTCGCAGGGCATCGCGCACCAAAGCGGAGCGATTGCGCTTCGTCTGACGTGCGGCCTTGTCGGTAGCCAGTAGCAGTTTTTTATCGAGAACAATCTGGACGATTTCCATATGTCGAGTTTACTCCACAGTTTGCTCCACATCCACAAGATCTTAGCCAGGCATTAGGTTGCTTCCCCCTGACCCCTGTTCCCTGTAACCTAGCTAGAGTGAAAGCCGTCATCATTGTCTTCGAGATCATTGCATTTTTGTTCGCCATCAGCGTGCACGAGTCGGCGCATGCCTGGATGGCTGACCGTCTCGGAGATCCCACCGCCCGAATGCTGGGGCGCGTGTCGCTGAATCCCATTCGTCACATCGATATCGTCGGCACCATCCTGCTGCCGGCTATCGCTGTGATTACCGGTGTCCCCCTGCTCGGCTGGGCGAAGCCCACTCCGGTGGACACGCACAATTTCAAAAACCCGGTTCGCGACGATGTGCTCACCGCCATCGTAGGCCCGATCAGCAATTTCGTGATGGCTTTCGGCTGCTTTCTCGTGCTGGTGATGATTGCGAAGTCGTCCGCAGCAGGTCTGATTATTGTGCAGTCGTTGGCGGAAAGAACCCTGGCTGATATCTCTTCTTCATGGATGCCCATTGCTCTGATTTTTCATGAAGCACTCAAGCTTAATCTGCTGCTGGGAATTTTCAATCTGATTCCCTTGCCTCCGCTCGATGGCAGCCACGTAATTCGACATCTCCTGCCGGATGGAATTCGGCGCGGCTTCGACATGGCCGGAATCGCGCTGCTATGGCTCCTGGTGCTCTTTGGCGGTAATGTTCTTGGTGGGATTCTTGGATCGGCGATGAACGTTTTCGATTCCCGTCTGCTGAAACTCTGATGGATCAGGCCTCCTCTAAATCTTCTACTCTGGATCGCGCCCAAGCCGCGTCTGCACGCAGGCAGCGCATCCTCAGCGGCATGCGCCCCACGGGCAAGCTGCACCTTGGCAATTATGTGGGCGCCCTCGCCAACTGGGTGAAGCTGCAAAACAAGTACGATTCGTACTTCTTCATCGCCGACTGGCACGCACTCACTAGCGACTATGCCGATACCTCGCAGATCAAGCAGAGTTCGATCGAGGTGATGCTCGACTATCTTGCCGCCGGACTCGATCCGCAGAAGTGCACGATGTTCATCCAGTCGCATGTTCCACAGCATGCCGAGCTGCACTTGCTGCTCTCGATGATCACGCCTCTGGGCTGGCTGGAGCGGGTGCCCACGTACAAGGAACAGCAGCAGAACATCCGGGACAAGGACCTGAATACCTACGGATTCCTGGGATACCCCCTGCTGCAATCGGCCGACATCATGATGTACCAGGCGGATTTCGTTCCCGTAGGCGAAGACCAGGTGCCGCACATTGAGATCACGCGTGAGATCGCGCGCCGCTTCAACGCCTTCTATCCTCGCCAGGTTAGACCTGGAGATAACGATCCGCAGCGCAGCTACGTTTTTCCCGAACCGCAGGCGCTGCTCACGCCGTCTCCCAAGTTGCCGGGCACCGACGGGCGAAAAATGTCGAAGTCCTATGGCAATTCGATTCTCATGAGTGATCCCGAGCCGGTGATCCGGCAGAAGCTCAAAACCATGGTGACGGATCCTGCACGTGTGCGCCGGACCGATCCTGGTAACCCGGACGTCTGTCCGGTTGGAGATGTGCACAAAATTTTCAGTTCCAGCGATACACTGCAAAAGGTATATGCCGGATGCCGCAGCGCTGGAATCGGCTGCATCGAGTGCAAGACATGGGCGGCAGATGCGCTGTTGACCGTGTTGCATCCCATTCAGGGACGCCGCCAGAATTATGAACAGAATCCCAGAAAAGTCTGGGACCTGCTGCAGGATGGCGCAAGCAGGGCTGGCCGCGTGGCTGAAGCTACGATGGAAGAAGTTCGAGCAGCCATGAAGATGTCGAAGCAGTACGAAGAGCCGGCGGAAGGCGCAGCACAGTAGTTATACGGATCGCAAAGACTCAGCATTGCTGCGTCTCGCGGTCGCAGCAACCGAAAGCGCAGCAACGGGCATAGCGGAGACGCAGCGTGCTGCGTCTCTACTGTAAGTGAATTGATGGCTGAGACAAACACAATCAAACGCGAACCCAGCGAGTTCCCTTTCGCCGTGACGGTGGGTCAGGTCTATGAAGGCCCCCTGGATCTGCTGCTCGACTTGATCCGCAAACAGGATATCGACATTTACGACATCCCCATTGCAAAGATTACGGCCCAGTATCTGGGATACGTTGAGACCCTGAAGCAGCTCGATGTGGATGTGGCGGCGGAATTCATCTACATGGCTTCGCTGCTGATTCACATTAAATCGAAGATGCTGCTGCCACGGGATCCCGACGCTTCTGCCGAGGAGCAAGACGATCCCCGCAGCGAACTGGTCGAGCGGCTGCTCGAGCACGAAAAGTTTAAGAGCGCCGCCCAGATGCTCCTGCAGAAGCAGCAGATCGAAGAGGCGGTGTGGACAAATCCGGCGCTGAAGGAATTCAAGGAAGACGAAGGCGCGGAGCCAGAGATGGCTGCCGATGTAGTCGATCTGGTGCGCACATTTCAACAGATTCTGGATCGTTTGCGTGAACGGCCCATACTCCAGGTGGATGAGGACGCGGTGACGGTCGGGCAGATGATCGAGTACTTACGCCGTCGCTTGTTGCTCGAAGACAAGCCGCTGCGCCTCAAACGTCTGCTGCAGCCGATGCAGTCGCGCAATGCATTGATCTGCACCTTCCTGGCGCTTCTGGAATTGGTTCGGCTGCAGGCGATTCTGCTGCGTCAGGACGCAGTTTTTGGCGAAATCCTGATCAAGAAACACGAGAATTTTGAGGCGGTGCTGGCGGAAACCAGCAAGGTTCGAGATGATTGGAAGTAAAGTGGTATAGACGCAGCACGCTCCGTGTCTGGTGGGCAACAACAGAATGGTCGCGGCAACGTGCATGGAGGCAGACTCAGCATGTTGCGTCTCTACGGTCGGAAACTGAATGACTGTTAAAGCCAAAATCGAAGCCATTGTGTATGCCGCTGAGGAGCCGGTCACAATCGATCAGATCCTCGCGGTACTGGCCGATGAACTATCCGCCGAACAATCGTCGCAATCCGTGGAGTTCTCGCTTCCGGTCGAAACTGTAGAGTCCGGTCAAGCCGCCGAGCAATCGTTGTCTGACGCAAAGCAGGAGGCAAAACAGCACCGGGAACGCGGTCGTCGTCGTATTCGAGAAGTCCTCGATCAACTCACGGCGGAGTATAACTCACCGGCGCATGGCATGGAGATACGACAGGTCGCAGGTGGATACCGCATGTCCACCAAACCCGAGCACCATGACGTTGTGCGCTCCTTCGCCCGCGGCTTGAAGCCGCCGGTTCGCCTTTCTTTGCAGGCGCTGGAAACTCTGGCGGTGATTGCCTACAAGCAGCCGGTTACCGCACCCGAGATCAGCGAAATTCGCGGCGTCGATTCCAGTGGAGTGCTTGCCGGCCTGCTTGCGCGCAAGCTCATCACTACCGCGGGACGCAAGCAAGTGATCGGGCGGCCCATTCTCTACAAAACCACCAAGGACTTTCTGATGCGCTTCGGTCTGAAGGACCTGAACGAGCTTCCCAGCATCGAAGAGTTCGAGAAGCTGACCGCAGCGGCGCAGAGCGACCTCTTCGCTGCCTCCGAGATCAGAGCCGATGCGACAGGCATATCTGACGCGCAGACTGAGGACGAAAATAACCATGATCAGCACGCACCCTCTGAGGAATCCGGAGAGGAAGGCCACTACGAGGAAAAGATCGTCGAGTCTCCTCAGCGCGACTGAGAAGCTGCGGTTCAGGGAGGACGTCTTTTCAGCAGCGTCATTCTGAGCGAGGTCGACTGCCCGAGTCCAAGAACCCCGAGAAGCATCGAGCTTGAATGCAAGATGGTTTTCTCGCTAAGAAAACCATGAATCGCGTGGTTCACTGACCGTATCGGGATCCCTCGACTGCGGCGTTCACCCTCGCGCAAAGAAGAAGACAGTGATCGTCCCTAGACTTTCTTGCAAGGCGTTCCACTGGAGATCCAATGGCTCTCGAGCGACTTCAAAAAATTATCGCCGCCGCCGGCATTGCCTCCCGCCGCAAAGCTGAAGAGCTGATCCAGCAAGGGCTGGTAAGCGTGAACGGCAAGATGGTTACTGAGTTGGGAACCAAGGCCGATGCCGATACTGACTCCATACGTGTCAACGACAAACTGCTGAAGGGCGCCGAGCGCCACGAATACGTCGCGATGAACAAACCGCGCGGATACGTCACCACCGTCTCCGATCCCGAAGGTCGTCCCACGGTGATGGAACTTGTTCGCAGTAAAGCACGGCTGTATCCAATTGGCCGGCTCGATTTCAATAGCGAGGGCCTTCTTCTGCTCACCAACGACGGCGATCTGGCACACAAGCTGATGAAGGCGGCATCGCATATTCCGAAGACGTATCTGGTCAAAGTAGCGGGACAACCAAAAGAGGAAGACCTTCGACGCTTGCGAATTGGAGTCTCAATTGCCGAGGAGCGCAACCCTGCCCGCCGCATTCGCACGGCGCCAGCGCAGATTCGAGTCATCAAGGAAGCCGAGAATCCATGGCTGGAAGTCACGCTGCACGAAGGGCGAAACCGGCAAATCCGCAAGATGTTCGAGGAGGTAGGACATCACGTGGAAAAGATTCGCCGCGTGCGTTACGGCCCGCTGGAACTCGATCTGCCTCCAGGCGAATCCCGAATGCTGAGCCCGAAAGAGATCTCTCAACTGCGACATGCGACTGAATCGCACATGCAGCAGAGGTTCAGGGCACACGACGGCGGTCCTCGCTTCCCAGTAAAACGTCCGGACAGCTCTTCGCGATTCCAAGCTGTGTCTGGCGGTGCTCGTCCGAGGCAGGAGAAAAAAGATTGGAAGAGCAAGGAATCCTCCGAGAGCAGGGAGAAGTCGTACAGTAGCGCGCGACCTCGACGCTTCCAGCCGCGAAAAGATCATGTAAGACCGGGTCGCCGAGCCTCGCAATTCGGGGCAGCCAAAAAGGACGAGGAGGCCGAGCCAAAACCTTTTTCTCGAGCACGCCGCGACGATCGTCCGTCAGGCGAATATCAGGGACGCCGGCACGAAGAGTCTGATTCGCGATCTGCTCGAGGTGAGCGCGATTTTCGATCAAGGCCGGTCGCAGATCGGAGGGGACAAAACGACCGCAGCAAGTCACGAAGTCAGAATAGAAATCGCGGGACGAACCGCTTCTCGCGGAAGAAAAAGGGCTAGACGGGCTGTCCGCTGTTGGTGTGTCCCCATGGTGGTGTTCTGGTTCATCCAGGCACACTTCGTGTGCTACGACGGTGTTCGAAGAGAGTCAAGCAGATTTTTGCGTTCCTTCCTACTTCGCCTGCCCCTCGACTACCAAACTTCGTGTGGTACAACGCATTCCAAGACAAATCAAGCGGGTTTTTGGCTGGCTTTGCGAAGGGTCGACGTCAACGGCTGTCCCAAGCGCAGGCACGTGATGCGATGACCCTGAAATGGAGTGACCTCCAAAAGTGAGACGCTGAGGGAAATCCCTGCTGATTCCCTGTTAATTCCCTGCTGAGTGGGGCCGCAGCCAATAAATATGCGGTTGAGCGCGTGAAGGGCCTATCACGGAAAAAATTCCCTGATAGCTTCCCTGTTAATTCCCTGTTCTTCCCCACAACAGCGAATCAGCAGGGAAATTTTCTCAGAAAGTCGGAATCTCGCCGCGGCGGAGCTCTCCGGCGTAGAAATTGGGAACCTTCCACTTTTGCAAGACACAGTATTTGCGAGACCGCCTTAAACGCCGAACAACGGAAAGTGGCTGGCCGCAGCCATGAAGAAAACAATAATGAAGCTCAGGTAGAAGCTGAAGCGCGAGGTCAAGGCTGCTTGCCGGCTCAGCCCGGCGGCTTCGGCGGGCATGGGCGATCCATCAGTACCGGCGGCTTCCATCCAGCGCAGAACCTTTTTGTTTGCGCGCCAGACGATTCCCCATACGTTCAACAGCAGGAAGAATCCCATTCCTCCGCCAATTCCAATCGCGAGTGAGCGGTTGCTCTCCCATCCATGAGAGTTGATTCTCAAAAAAAACCAACTGGCAGCGATCATGACAATGCTGGTACCGGCATATAGAACGGGAGCATTCCCGATTCGCAGCAGGCCATAGAAGATCACCCAGACGACGATCCATATACCGAACCAACCGCCGAAAAAGGCTCCGGCATTGCCTCCACCGTTTTTCGCGTCTGCTCCTGCGAGTTGGCCGAAATACGCGAAGCCCGAGAGAAAAGCCACGAGAGCCGCCCAACGAAACCAGTTCAACCCGCGCCACAGAAGCTGAGGCACAACCCGAACGCGGGTGCCGGGATCGAGGGCGGCGGCGAAACGGGTGCTGACGAGATTGAAAAAGTAGAGAAAGCCGATCCAAAGAATCGCGCTAACAATGTGAAGGCAGCGCCAGAACATCTGGAGATTGGCGCTGGCGCCTTGAGGCCAGTGAACCAGCGGAGCAGCCGCGGACATTGCTTATCGCCACACCAGATAAGCGATTCCGGCGATCAGCACCGCCAATGTCGCGGAAACGGCGACGCAAAGAAGCAGGGTAATTCCAAACTCGAATGGATTTCCTGGAGTTTGATTGTTGGGTCGAACGTCGGTCATATGCGAACTAATCTATGACCTCGCCTGTCAGGATGCAAGTGGTGACCGGTTAGTGGAAGTCGCCGAAAGAGGGATACTTCTTCCTGTCAAGGAGAAGTCACAAGAGTTGTGTCGCCGCGCGGCTGAAGCTATGTTGTTTTTTCCAATTCTGGAACAGAGGACTGTTTGTACCATTCAACGGTTCGGCGCAGGCCCTCTTCGAAATTGACCGTTGGCTGATAACCCATCGCTTCCTGAGAACGCGAGATGTCGGCCAGAGAGTGCTTCACGTCGCCGGCGCGCGGATCCGCGTATCGCGCCTGGCCCTTATAACCGATGATCCCGGCCAACAATCGGAACGTCTCATTCAAAGTGAAGCGCGTTCCTGTGGCCACATTAAATACCCTGCCGCTCACTTTATCTGCGCTGGCTTTGCAGGCGAGCAGGTTGGCGTTTACCGCGTTGTCCACATAGGTGAAATCGCGGCTTTGTTCGCCATCTCCATAGATTGTGCAGGGATTGCCCGCCAGCATCTGCGTGATGAATTTCGCCAACACGCCGGAGTACTGCGACGTCGGGTCCTGGTGCGGTCCAAATATGTTGAAGTAGCGCAGTGAAACAGTCTCTACACCGTACACACGCGAGAAAGAATTGAGATACAGCTCGCCCGTCAGCTTCTGCACCGCATAGGGCGAGATGGGCCGAGGAAGCATGTCTTCATGCTTGGGCAGAGTCGGGGTATCGCCATACGCCGAGGAGGAAGCGGCATAGACCACGCGTTTCACGCCAGCATCGCGCGCGCCCAGCAGCACGTTGAGGGTACCTGTGATGTTGGCGTTATGGCTGGAAACAGGATCGATGACCGACTTGGGAACCGAAGGAATCGCCGCTTGATGAAGCACGTAATCGACCCCGCGGCAAGCATCGGCCACCCCTGAGACATCAAGCAGGTTGAGTTCTCGGAACTCGATCTTGCCATTCAGCTCGCGGAGATTCTCGCGTTTGCCCGTGGCGAAATTGTCGAAACCACGGACCTTTTCTCCGCACCGCAACAATTCGCGAGCGAGGTTGGAACCGATGAATCCCGCGATGCCGGTAACCAGATATAGGGCCATAGGTGTTCTTTAGATTTTAACTGTCAGCTCTTAACCTGTGACGTGAATGGCCACGATGGTTTCGGGAAAGCTCTGCCGCCGATCAGTACTCGCTACGAATGCCCAGCACGCGAAACTCCGAGAGAAAGCTCTTAACGACATACACCACGCGATTGTTGGAATGGGGATCCGGAGGACGAAGAAAGAATCCCGAGTCTGCAACAAATGGCAAGGAATTGTGAACAATGCCTTCAGTTATCTCACCATCTCTAAACTGAATCTTGATCCAGAGCCCGGCTATGTGTGGATTGCGTTCGAAGAACTTGATCTCGACGTAATCGGTGCGCCCTTCCAGAGTCTTCACAAAAAAGAGCGCTTTCGCGCTCTTGAGTTCGATAACCTTCTTGCCACCCGTAAGAAGCTCAACCGCCACTCGGGCGGGTAAGCTGTTTGCGGTCAGGCCGGCCGAAAGCGGATCGATTGGTGGCACATCACGAAGAAAACCCTTGATCAGCGAACCATCCGCTAAGTGAGCAACAACCTTCAGATCTTCCCGGTTGTCGTGCGACATATTTTTTGGACGCTTATCGCAGTCCGGTGCGAGGCTCCGCTATTCGAGAGGAACTGGGTGGCACAATTTGATACTGCTTAATTTTGTACAAGAGCGCCTTGTAGCTGATGTGGAGCCGCGCTGCAGCCATCTTTCGGTTCCAGTTGGTTGCGATCAGAGCCTGCTCGATTGCGCGCAACTCCGCTTCATCTTTGAGCCCCCGTACTAATGACTTCAGTCCGCCCGCTGGAGCCTGTGCTCCCCGTCCGCCGGTCGCGTCCGCCGAGTCGTGCGCGAGTCCCTTGTTTTTCGCCTCAAGTTCCGAGATGGCCATCTCTTCATCCTGGAGCACGAGATAGCGTTTCACGAAGTTGCCCAACTCGCGCAGATTCCCTGGCCAATGATAATGAACACAGGCTCTCAGCAGCCGCTCCGAGTAACTGAGTGGTGGATGCGCATAACGCTCAGAGAGTCGATTCATAAAGTGCTTAAGCAACAGAGGAATCTCCTCGCGCCGCTCGCGCAAAGGAGGGATCTGCATCGTGAAAGCGTTCAACCGGTAATAGAGATCCTCACGCAGGGTCTTGTTGGCGATCGCTTCCGGAATATTGATGTTGGTGGCTGCGAGCACGCGCACATCGACGGTGACATTCGAACGGCTGCCCAGACGCGAGAAGGAACCATCCTGCAAAACGTGCAGCAGCTTGGCTTGGAGCGCCGTACTCATTTCGCCGATTTCGTCCATGAGGATCGTGCCCTTATTGCATTGCTCGAACTTTCCCGGTTTGGAGCGGTTTGCTCCGGTGAAAGCTCCGGCTTCGTATCCGAACAGCTCGCTTTCCAGCAGTTCCGCTGGAAGGGCTGCGCAATTCACTTTCAAGAGCGGACGGTGTGCGCGGATGGACATTTTGTGAATGAGGCGCGCCAGAATCTCCTTGCCTACTCCGCTTTCGCCGAGCAGGAGAACCGGAACGTCCACCTTGGCTACCAGCGAGACCTGGGCGCGAATCTGCTTCATCTGTGGACTCGCCGCCAGGAAGAACAGATCGTCTTCAAGGTTCTCGATCTCGACATCGTCAGAAACCGTGTAACGCTGCAGATCGGTGTTGTCCGGTTCACCTGCCTCGAGACAACGCTTCAGAACCGCGTCCAGTTCCGACTTGTAAAAAGGCTTGGTGACGTAGTCGAGCGCGCCTAGCTTAATCGCCTGCACCACGGTACTGGTATCGCTCACACAGGAAAGCACCACGATCTTCTGCTCGGGCCGAATCTTCTTGCACTGCTCGATGGTTTGCAAGCCGTTCATGCTCGGCATGGCCATATCGAGCAGGATCAAGCTCGGTGTCAGTCCCTCTTGCACACGCTTAACTGCCTCAAATCCACTACTGGCTGTCTCAACCGAATAGTTGTCCACTTCCAGCAGAGTCTTCGTATAGCGAAGCATACTGGGTTCGTCATCAACGATCAGAATTGTCGGACTTACGCTCATGACTCTTTGGTCCTCATCGGCAGAAGCAAACAGAAATTGCTGCCATGACCAGGTTCACTCTCCACCCAGATTTTGCCGGAATGCGCTTCGATGAGGCGCCGGGCGATTGCCAGACCTAGACCCATGCCGTGCGAATCTGAGGTCTGCTGCAAGCGCAGAAACTCATTGAATATTTCCTGGTGATACTCGGGGGGGATTCCTGGCCCCGTGTCGGAAAGACAGACGCGTATTGCGTTCGGCTCATGTTCGCGAGTAGCACGGCGCTCGTTGGCGAAAGGCAACGCCTGCCTGTAACTACGACGCTCCCAAAGGTAGGTGCTGGTACTCACACGCACTTTACCCCCGGAGGGCGTAAACTTCACGGCATTGTCTATCAAATTTGAGATGACATGCTGCAGTTTAAGCTGATCGAAAAGAATGGCAGGAAGGCTGCTATCGGGGCGGAACTCCCAGCGAATCCTCTTTTGCTCAAATCGGCTCGACCAGTGTTCCAGAACCTCGGCGATGCATTCATTCACGTCGCCCAGTTCCTTCGTAATACGTATCTTGCCTGATTCAAGAGCGCTGAAGGCAAGGAAGTCCTGAACAAATCGCTGCAAACGTAGGCCGCTCTGCTTCATCTCCTCCAGAACTTTCGTTTGCTGCTCGTTTAGAGGACCAAGCAGTTGACCAAGCAAAAGGTCAGTGTAGCCAGTCATCACGGATAACGGGGTCTTGAGCTCGTGTGCTGCGGAAGCCAGGGCGAGCGTTCGTCGAAAGATGTCCTGCTTTAACGAGTCTTCGATTTCAAGCCGTGTGGCGGACGATGGCACACCGGCGACAGCTTGACCAGGGGAACTAGACACGCTTTTCTCCGTTTCCAGCAAAATTCAGAGGCCGGAAAACTCGCTAAATTGTTACCGAACAAGGGTTTCTTCAGGCCGGAGGAGGAGTTTCGCCTTGCTGAGCGTCCACACTGTCGGTCAACGTGCCTGCTACGATATCGCAATATTTTGCAATTCTCAATAGGATGTTTTGCGGGGAACGGACGGAAGTTACTGAAAGGAAACCTGCTAGTAACGTAACAGACTCATTGGAGGAGGCCTTTTCGAGAGACTTTTAGCGGATTGCCGCAGCTTTTTCAGGCGTCCCCGAGGCTGGTTGAAGCGGCCTGAGCGAGAAAATCGTAGCTGTGGATTGCTGCCGCGATTCCGACTCTCCCGGTCACGGCGTCATTTTGCACGCGCACCACTTTGCCTTTGCAGGAGACTTGGATAGCGGCAGTACGAGTCAATTCCGGAGGCAAGGTCATCGTGAATTCGATCTCGGAATCCTCACGAATCTCACAGTTGACGTAGAAGAATACGCCGCTTGCACTTACGTCGCGGGTCTTCGCATGCACTGTTGCGTCGGATCCCGGCAGCCGCAACCACACGGGCATTTCCAAGGGAAACCTAGGGAGTACGCGCTTTTCGTCCACAGGCAAGGTTCCTGAACTCCTGAGATTTAACAGCTCTGATGTACCGTTCAGTCAAAACCTCGACAGTCGGCATTTAAACCGACTATTTTACTTAATCGTTTCACCGAATCCTACTTGCGGGATTGCAGCACCCGACCTCGCGTCCAGGCGCACCCCAAAAGTGATCTTTGCGCCTATATTGCAGTTTCCTGACCATATGAGAAACGGTCGCAAATGCTGATTTGAATGGCTTTGTCGGTGTTTTTCCAGGGGGGAATCGGGACGAAAGCTGCAAACTTATGCACAGCAAGTGGAATGCGGCGTAACCATTCTGGAAAACGCGCGGTTCTGGCATCTATCTGCTGGCTTCAGAAAGAGCTAAATCGATTTGTTTAACACGCAACGCGCACCCTGCAAAATGAATCCGCGCACGACCACGGCTACAGCTTATTTAATATTCATGAGCGATGCACTGCGCGGTCATTGGCGGAGGTATCAATGGGGTAATGTCCGCTTGGGCTTTGGCCCGTCGTGGACATCGAGTCAATCTCTACGAGCGCGGGAGCCTAATGGGTGCTACCAGTTCGGCCTCTACCAAACTCATCCACGGCGGTCTGCGCTACCTCGAATATGGGGATTTTCGCCTGGTTCGCGAGGCTCTGCGCGAGCGGTTGTTCTGGATCTCTTCCGCTCCCCACATCGTCCACAAACTTGAATTGATTCTTCCGGTCTATAAATCCTCCAGGCGTCCGCGCTGGATCATGCGCAGCGGATTGTTCTTGTACGATTTGCTTGCCGGCAAAGCGAACCTCGGCGTTCATCGCTGGCTGGAGCGCCAGGAGGTCATTGATTCTTGTCCGGAACTCAACTCGAATGAACTGATTGGAGCGTTCACGTTCTTTGACGCGCAAATGGATGATCGCGCATTAGGACTTTGGGCAGCAAGCCAGGCCGAACAAGCCGGAGTGAACATCAAGACCGGGACTGACGTTTCATCAATAACGCCAGAGGGCGACATCTTAGCCGGCGAAGAAACTCTTCATTACGAAATGCTATTGAACGTCGCCGGACCATGGGCTGAAGCTCTGCTTCAACGAGGCGCCATTCCAAGCACGCACAAACTCGATCTAGTACGTGGAAGTCACTTAGTATTATCCAGGCCAGCGCAGCATGGGTTCTTGGTGGAAGTTCCGGACGAAGAGCGTTTCTGCTTCATCCTGCCATATCAAGGACAAACCTTGTTGGGGACCACCGAAGTAAGACAGTCCTTGCAGGATCCAATCGAATGCTCCAAGGACGAGGAATCGTATTTGCTGCGAGTTTACAATCACTACATCCATCCAGTGGCGGGAGAGCGCGAGATTTTCAGCAGATTCGCGGGTCTTCGACCTCTCATTCGCTCGCATTCAAATCAGTCCTACACCACTCGCGAGTATGTAATCGAGAGAAAGGGCCGGGTCATCACGGTCTTTGGCGGCAAATGGACGACTGCCCGTGCCTTGGGAGAGAAGGTCGCTTTGTATGCCGAAAGAGCTTCACACCACTTGAACGATTAGGGACGCATGGAATTTGTCGATTTGAAAGCGCAGTACCGGACCCTTGAAGCATCGATCGAGAGGCGCATCCGGAATATCCTGGAAAGCGGCCAATTCATTCTTGGTCCTGAAGTCGCCGAGCTTGAAGCGGCTCTGGCCGAGCGCGTGGGCTCACGTTATTGCATTACCTGCGCGAGCGGGACAGATGCCCTGCTGCTCGCCCTTATGGCTATCGGCATCCGAGCTGGCGACGAAGTGATTACATCGCCATTCACCTTTATTGCCACGGGCGAAATGATTGCCATTTCTGCCGCGAAACCAGTATTCGTGGATATCGATCCCCGCACTTACAATTTGAATCCGAAGCTGCTTGAGGCTGCGATCACCGCACGTACGCGCGCCGTTATGCCGGTGTCGTTGTACGGTCAGTGCGCCGACATGGATGCCATCAACGCAATAGCGCATGCGCATAGCCTGTTCGTGATCGAAGACGCGGCACAAAGTTTCGGCGCCACCTACAAAAAAAGACATTCCTGTAACCTCAGCACCATCGGATGCACAAGCTTTTTTCCTTCCAAACCGCTGGGTTGCTATGGCGACGGCGGCGCATGCTTCACCAACGACGACGATCTTGCCAAGTCTATGCGAGAGATTCGCAATCACGGCCAGGATCGCCGCTATCATCACTCGCGGATTGGTTTCAACGGCCGTCTAGACACGCTTCAGGCCGCCATCCTCCTGGCAAAGCTGGAGATCTTCGACGACGAACTCCAGAATCGAAACCGTATTGCTAGTGAGTACTCCAACTTACTCGGGAACGCGGTGAGGATTCCTTACATTGAGGGCTATAGCTACTCAGCTTGGGCGCAATACACGATCCAGGTTCCAAATCGGTTTGAGGTTCAAGACAGACTCAAGTCACAAGGCATTCCTACAGCTATCCACTATCCGATGCCAATTCACATGCAGCCTGCGTTTGCTTACCTTAATGTGCCAGCCGGCAGTCTTCCGGAGTCGGAAACCGCGAGCGAATCCGTGATCAGTCTGCCTATGCACCCGTATTTGAGCACTGACGACATTCGCCGCGTAAGCTCAACCCTGCTAGCCGCCGTAAAGGAATCGGGCAGCATCTCTTTGCGTCCAGCTAAAGCGCGGTGATCCGTAAATTCCGAAGTCAAGACCCGGCTGTACGAGTATTTCTTTTTCGGAGGGGCAAATGCCTATGGCTTCGCTCACGAGCAACGCGCAGCGTAAGTTCAACTCGATTTGCAAGAGCGAGCTTGCGAAAGATCGATTGCACGTGGTTTTTGACGGTTTGCACGGAAATCTGCAGGTGCTCGCCGATTTCCTGATTCGAATGCCCTCTGGCCACTAATAGCGCCACTTCTTTTTCGCGTGAAGTAAGAGCTTGCATGCGGACAAGCTATCGCTTTGCAAGAGCAAAAATTAAGATTTGGATAAAAATTTACGAAATCCGGACAAACAGAAATTCATTAGAAAGTCAGCGCACAAACCTGCGGAGGCTTGACTCTAGTACTATAGTACTAGGAATTATCCACTCTTCTTTTTCAGGACAACCTTGATGAACAAAGCTAGCGTAGTGGCATTTCTCGATGCCGAGATCGAACGGCTGCAGGAGGCCCGCAATTTGCTTTCTGCAAACTCTGGTTCCGCGCGGAATGGCAGCGGCCGCAACGCTTCGAGTAACGCTGGGGGACGAAGACGCCGGCGGATGAGTGCTGAGGCTCGGCGCCGCATTTCCCTGGCACAGAAGAAGCGATGGGCGGCACGGAAGCGGGCGGCATAGTAAGAGTACGCGATTCTATCCTTGGACCGGCGATGTCGCCTGTTGTGGCGGCTGCTTTCTTAGGTACAGTTCAGCCGAACGCCAGAATTCCTCGTAGTTCCCAAGAATGCGGAAAGGCCGAATCTCGAGCGCGGGAATCGGGTACTCAACCCACAACAAGGTCCAGAACGCGAGGCTGACCAGTCGCAACCTAATAGCGTTGTGAACCATTGCTTCTGTTTCCTTGGATGACTGAACGGTATTCGCGCGAATTATAGCCAGCAGTACGGCACAATCTGCCGCTATCCAGAGCAGGTATTCCTGCACCGCGAGAAGGCGAGTTCTGCGGATTTTACGGTATTGTTTAGCGCTCAGCGAAGCTTGCAGGTATTCTTCGTCTCTTTCCGAGAGAAGGTTGCGAAACGCCACCGTATCCACCCGGTGAAGTAGAGGCGACTTCTCGAGTCCCGAGGAGTTTTGTTTTCCCCTGACTATCCAGAATAGGAGGATCAATATGGCTAAGGCGCCGACAGTCGACCCGGCAATTAGCATCGCCGCTCCAGCAAAATTCCTACCTGTTCATTGATTCGCTCGAGCTCCGCAGTAGCCGTGGAAAGATTGTTTGAAGTTTCCTCAAAAGCGCTTCTGCCAACAAAAGCACTCTGTCTGCGCAGCAAGTACGCTGCCCATACAAGAACCTGGCAGAAACCCGCCGTGAGCACGCTCCAGGTTACGGCGCGATTTGCCATCCGACCATAATGGGCCCTGGCTGCCCAAGCTGCGATTTCCGCGGCTCCCTGGATGGCGAAACCGGCCGCAATTCCTATGGTGGAACTCGCACAGGGTAAACCCAGAACGAATACAAAGACAAACAGCGCGGCGACCAGTCCGGCTTGTACAAGCGATTCTGCGCGTTTGAGGCTGACCATGGCGGCCATCACTTTGCTGGAATCGCTTCCGGTCGATAGAGATGCAACCAGCGGCGCCGCTGCTATGAGAGCAATTAAGGTAAATCGAAAGATGGCCGTACCGTACTTTTGCAGGCCCAATCGCTTTGCAAAAGCCTTACTAAATATCTCCGCTAATACGAAGAAACCAAGTAAGCAACTGATGACTTCAGTTATCCAATATGCATAGAAGTATTTCGCATAGTGGCTTCTGTCGTTTCCTATGCCAAACAACAGGACGGTCCGCAAGATTATGAAGACCAGGTAACTCCAGAATACTGGATATTCCCGCGCAAGTCCGCGCTTGAACATGCTCACGACGATCACAAACTCCAGCACGGCGGGAGCAAGCCAAAGGACGTCCTGAAGGATCCGATGCATGTGGCTGAGTTTGGCCACAATACATCGGACCTGCAGGAAAATCAAAGACAACCTACTGCAGCGAGCAATCGGGCTGATCCGGAGGACACAGAGGAGGTGGGTCGCTGCCAAAAGAAGTGATTGACACACTGGCTGCAAGTAGGAGAATGGTGGCTGCAATTTGAAGAATCTTTCGCACGGCGCAACTCCTTAGTTGGATTTGCGCCAAAGCATGTCCCGACAATGATGCGATTGAGCGACAACAGCAAAACTTTGCCGATTTCGGAAGTTGTTACCGGAACGGGAAGACTGTCCCCTTTTGAAGATTTTAAGAAGCGGACTCTCTCGGCAGTAGCCGGGCTATGGCCAAAGCTTATCTACCTGGCTGAATTGCGGTCACAAGATGGGAGATATGAACACTGGGGACACAGCCGAGTACACGGAGAACAGAACAGCCAGGTCGCCTTGGCCAAAATTCATTCGGAACTTTACCTTGAAGCACTGCGGGCGCCATTACGGGACTTAATGCAAGAAGTAGAAAGATATGATGCTGACACTTCAGAGTTAGCTGTTAAGACCTTAAAATCAATGATTCCCGCGAACTTACAGGGGGGGTCGCCGCGCCATCTTAATTCAGTCGCGCTGGCCGTCCATTTGCTGAACGCTGGTCGACGGGCTTCCACTCATTCAAGCGCATAGCCACCCCGACTACCTGTCCCAAGACTTCAGCCTCCTCGAGATACCGGACAACGCGGGGTGCCACCGGAGACAATGGATGGGGTTGAAGCACCAGTTGTTTGCCATCAGTCAGATTGCACCACGAGCAAACGAATTCTTCGCGAGTTTCGACAAAATAGATTGGCCGCTCGTATTCAGAACGCCACCCCTCATTCACGATCTCCGTTTTTTTCTCGTCCACCTGAAGAAACGACCCTGGCATCAGCAGAGGATACATGGTGAAATCCTCCATGCCCAGGAAAGCGTAAGTGTGGCAGCCCCGCTTAAGGCCGGACACAAATTGCAGAGGAACTACTCCCCAGCGCTGAATCATCCTGGAGAGGTGCATCGTTCGGCGAACATCGAATCCCGGATCAATCGCCACCGGCAACTCGAGGCTATCGGGATGAGGAATGCTCCCAAAGCGATGCGTGTTAGGTATCTGCGCGACATTGCCGTCTTCGGCCACGGCGTCCAGTCTCACGTCATACCAGCCGCAGATCTTCCGATAATCGCAACGATAAATCGCCGCCAGCGTATAAATCCTGAAAATACTGGGAAGCAAACCTTTGGTCTCGATCTCGGAGAGACGGCTGAAAGGGATGAAGAACTCCTGGTTTGCATGCCTCGCGGCAATCTCAGCGCTCGCTGTCTCCACGTCGCGCAGCGTCAATCCCAATCCTTCTCGAAGATGCCGCAACTGCTGACCTGCGAAGATTGACATAGTGGGGTGAAATTCTGGCGATTGTAGTACGAAAGTACCATTTGGAAAAGCGGCGTCCAGGCAATTTCCTGTTTTCGTAACGCACGCACAAATCCGAGCCGAGCTGGGAATTAAACGGGGCTCACGCAAGGACCTCGAAATTCCTTTTTCCAGAACAAAACCGGTGGCATGCTCTTCGCGTAGCAGAAGCCTGGGTTGGGAACGGCCGATTGCCGACACCATAGAAATCTCTAGTTAACAAATAACCCGGCGAATTGCGCTGTTTACCTGACCAGCCATTCCATTGCTCGATGCGTCAATGCCAGAGCCGCTGGCAATGCAAACAAATAGCCGAGAATGATGGAGATCAGCAGAACGCGTGCAGGTATTAATCTTGAACTCCTTGCCGGAGTGCGGGCGGTGTGATCCAGCAGAAAGCGCAGGCGAGCGAGACGCATCGCTAAGGCGGAGGATTTGTCCGACATGACTAGATGACACGCCGCAATAGACGGCATTGTAGTACTGTGCAGCCGCCCTATTTTCACAATCGCCGAGCCCAGTTCCAACGCGGTCGCTGAGCTCTTCAGGGCTTCCTCATCGGCGGCCAATTCCACTGCTTCTGACCAGGCGGCGTCAATCGATTCGAGGTGGGATAGCCAGCGAGGCAATCTCGAAATGGACAGGGCCAGACGTTTGAGGTTATCGAAAGAGCGAACATGCGCCAATTCATGAGCAATAGCCGCGTTGACTTCTTCAGGCGTCAGACATGCCAACGCCTCACCTCCGATAAACACTCGCTGTCTAACGACGCCGGCCACAGCAAACAGCGAAGCCGGAGCTTCGACCCGAAAGACCGGAATGGGTGCCGCGATGTGTATCCGTTCGGCCCTTTGTTGCCACTCACTGGATATCTGAGTCGTTGCCGACAAAACGCGCAACAGGCGGATCCCGACTGTCGCAAATCCCATCACAGACAGGCTGGCCAAAACTATTAAATAAAGTTCGGGAGCCTCCCCGGTCTGTCGTGGCTCCAGCAGAAGAAATGCGGGCAGCGCTAGGCCAAGAGTAAGGAAGGAACTGAAGGCGAAAGGGAACATTCGCAACGCGAACAACAAGGCCGGTGACCTCAGCAAACGATTGCCAAATCGGAAACGTCCTAAGAGTCCCGCGGCAACGTCAGCAGCCACACTGCCAGCGAGTAACACCAGACTAAAAATCCCAAGACAGAGCACAGTACAGAGCTCAAAGTAAGTGTTCACTTTCGCTCCTGCCGCCTTAAGCTGCGTTTTTTGGCTTTAATGAGGTCATCCAGCTCATCCAGCAGCTTTCGGTCTGATTCACTGACGTAATCGACGAAGCACGACATCACGGCTTGCCGGCTTCCGGCTTCGTGAACAGCGATGCCAAGCAGATGCTGCGTGAGTTGCTGGTTGTACTCCTCTTTTGACACTCTTGCTCTATAGACAAAGGCGCGTCCTACCGGGCGCCGATCCAGAATGCCCTTCTTAAACAAGCGATCCAGGGTTGTCATTACTGTGGTGTAGGCCAGCCGAGACGAAATCTCCTCGTGCAGTTCGCGAACGCTTGTCTCGTCGCGCGCCCACACACGTTCCATCAGCTCCGATTCCAACTTGCCCAGTTGCTCAACCGGCGCTTGTCTCTCTCCGAGTTTGCGTTTAAGCCACATCGATCAGAGTTTAGTCCTGCGCACTTCAGAAGTTCAATCGCGCCTGGAACTGAAGCGAACGCGCCGGAAGCTGGTTTGTGATGCCCACGAGAGGCACTCCGAGCAAAGAACGCCCACTGGCATCGGTGGGGGGCGTGCTGCCATTTCCATACAATCCATTAAACCCGACAAAATTCGCGTGATTGAAAACATTCAATGCTTCAACCCGCAGTGTGAGCTGCACACGCTCGCTCCCCAGGGCAAAAGGCCGCTCGATCATCGGTGAAACATCATAGATGGCAGTTCCAAGGCCCGTATTCCTTCCGACGATTACGCCATTGATGAATGGACGATCGGCCGTCGCGCCTGGATCACCGAAATTATTTGCGCCCGTCGTGAGGTTATAGGGCAAACCGGAAGCCAGCGTCACTATGCCCCCAACAGTGATCTTCAGCGGCGCCATATAGAAACCGCTAAGCACAAAGCGGTGGCGTTGATCGAAGATCGCATTGCCATATTCGGTCCGTCCGGCGAAGTTAGGATCGTTTGGACTCTGTCCCGGCACATCCGGATCGACATTGTCGGTCGCATGCGACCAGGTGTAGCTCGCCAGCATCAGAAATCGGCTGGTAAAGCGGTGACTCAGGCTCACGTCGAGCGCATGATAGAAGGAGTACCCGTCATTGACGTCGCTCAAAATCTGCGCGAACGCAGGCTGAGGATTGCTCGCTTTTAGCGGATTGCAAGCGGTTCCGAGCTGGTTATAGAAGGCGATCCATAGCGGCCTTGTGCAGTTCGCGGCCTGAGCCGTACGGGCGAATTGCGTCCCTGCAGCAGTGATGGTGCGAACAAATGAGACAGGCGGATCAACATCCAGTGGACGCACGATCCTCAGCGTATGCGAGCCAACGTAATCCATAGTCAGGAGCCAGTTTGCCGCAAGTTGCTGTTCAACGCCGAACGTCCACTGCTCGGAGTATGGATTCAACAGCGCTGCCGGATAGCCGATGAGTCCCGAAGTGGGAAAGAACTGGTTATAGAACGAGCTTCGGCCAGGCCGTATGTACAAGTTGCGTACGGGGGCTTGTGCGCCCGCTGGAAATGCCGGAAGCGGGGCAGCCGATA
>Ga0307477_10001383_pt1 | contig 20737 bp, 19 predicted proteins | sample atmos_gasesECM2C_FD_203316 | JGI IMG/M metagenome (GOLD analysis project Ga0307477, IMG submission 203316) | Hardwood forest soil microbial communities from Morgan-Monroe State Forest, Indiana, United States - atmos_gasesECM2C_515 | ecosystem: Environmental > Terrestrial > Soil > Temperate...
TCCGACGGCCGCGAGACAGCAAACCAGGCCGAGATAGTCGAACCCCGGCTTGCCCACGATCCCGCAGAGCGCGTACGGCCAGCGGGTGCCGAACGCGTGCCGTAGGGCGTCGCGCTGGAGGAGCAGCCGTTCGCCGGTGCCGTGCGCATAGCGCTTGCCCGGAAACATGCGGAGCACCGCGTCGATCCCGCGGCCGACGAGCAGCAACGGCCGGTCCCAGAGGAAGGCCGCCAGGCCGCCCAGTACGAGGAGCACGAAGGCGCCGGCCCCGATGTAGGCGGTCTGGAGCAGGCCCTTGGGCGCTTGCAGGCCGCCCAGGATCGCGGGCAGCGCGAGCAGCGGAAAGACGAGAATCGTGGCGGTGTTCGCGATCGAGACGGCGGCCAGTCCGCCGGCCACGTCATCGCCACGTACTCCGGCGCGGGTGAGCATGCGGTAGGCGACGGCGCCGGAGGTGGCCGCGCCGCCGGGGATGACGTTGCCCGCAGCGGTGCCGGTCAGCTGCGCCGTGCCCACAGCGAACCAGCTCGGCGTCCGCAGTGCGATCCGCTGCACCTCCCAGAGTGACGTGACGCTCGCCGCCTCGAAGACGACCGCGAGCGCGATCCACCGCAGGTCGAGGTCGCGGAGGGCGCGCCACTGCGTGAAGACGTCGACGAGGCTCGGGAAGAGGAAGTAGAGCGAGATCGCGGTAGCGAGCAGCAGGAGTACGCGGAAGATCACGCGCCAGCACAGCTTGCGCGGACGGGCCTCCTGCTCGGACGCCACGGTCATCGCCGACAGGATGCCCCACGCGCGGGGCGGGTGTGCCTGCCCTGCACCGACGTGCGCGCCCCCTGGCAACCGGCGCAAGGGCATGCTGCGATCCCGATAGGCGCACGAGGAAAGGACGCGACCGATGGAGATCGGAAAGCCGCTGAGGAAGATCGTCGTCGAGCCGATCCGCAACCCGGTTCCGGAGCGGACGCCGGCGCCTAAGCCCTCGCTAGCGCCGCCGAGCCGGCCCGACCCGGCTCGCGTCAAAGTGTGAGCGAGGCAACTCCTGCGGGCGGGCCCCCTGCGGCCCGCCCGGCTTCCTCCGTCGTCGCCTCCGCCGGCACGATGATCCTGCTGACGCTGGCGTCGGGTCAGTTCCTGATGGCCCTTGACAGCTCGGTGATGAACGTGTCGATCGCGACGGTCGCGGACGACGTCGGTACGACGGTGACCGGAATCCAGGGAGCGATCACCGCATACACGCTCGTGATGGCCTGCCTCATGATCACCGGCGCCAAGATCGGCGCGCTGATCGGCCGCAAGCGGGCGTTCGCAATCGGCTGCGTGATCTACGGGCTCGGCTCGCTGACGACCGCACTCGCGCCGAGCCTGCCGGTGCTGCTGCTCGGCTGGTCGTTCCTCGAGGGCGTCGGCGCGGCGCTGATTCTGCCGGCAATCGTCGCGCTCGTGGCCTCGAACTTCCCGCCCGAGCGCCGGACAACTGCGTACGGGCTCGTCTTCGCCGCCGGCGCGATGGCGGTCGCCGTGGGGCCGCTCATCGGCGGCATTGCCACGACGTACTTCTCCTGGCGCTGGGTCTTCGCCGGTGAGGTCGTGATCGTCCTTGCGATCCTCTTGCTCGCGCGGCGGATCGCCGACGCGAAGGCGGACAAGAGGCCGCGGCTCGACATCGTCGGGGCCGCGCTCTCGGCGCTCGGGCTCGGCCTGTTCGTCTTCGGCATCCTCAAGTCCGGCGAGTGGGGCTGGATCCAGCCTCGCGGGGGAGGCCCGAGCTGGGGCGGCCTTTCGCCGACGATCTGGCTGCTCCTCGGCGGGCTCTTCGTCCTCTGGGTCTTCTTCCGCTGGGAGGATCGAGTCGACGCCCACGGTGGAGAGCCGCTCGTCCGCCGCGAGCTGTTCCGGAACCGCCAGCTCAACGGCGGGCTGACGATGTTCTTCTTCCAGTACCTCGTGCAGGCCGGCATCTTCTTCGTCGTTCCGCTCTACCTCTCCGTCGCGCTGGGACTCTCGGCAATCGACACGGGCGTGCGCATCCTGCCTCTGTCGCTCGGCCTGCTGACCACAGCGATCGGCGTTCCACGCCTCTTCCCGAACGGCTCGCCGCGGCTCATCGTCCGCAGCGGCCTCCTCTCCCTCTTCGCCGGGACGGCCCTCTTGCTGGGCCTGCTCGACATCGACTCGGGGCCGGAGGTCGTGCTCGTGCCGCTGATCCTGATCGGGCTGGGGATCGGGGCGCTCGCCTCGCAGCTCGGCGCGGTGACCGTGTCGGCGGTGCCGGACGACCAGAGCTCCGAGGTGGGCGGCATCCAGAACACGATGACGAACCTCGGCGCGTCGATCGGAACGGCGCTTGCGGGCGCGATCCTGATCGCGACCCTGAGCACGAGCTTCGTCGCGAACATCCAGAACAGCGACGCGATCCCGGCGCGCGCGAAATCCCAGGCGCAGGTCCAGCTCGCGAGCGGTGTGCCCTTCGTGTCGGATGCGCAGTTGAACGCCGCACTCGACGCGGCCAACGTTCGCTCCCAGCAGGCGGACGCGGCGCTCGCTGCATACCAGGACGCGCGGATCAACGGGCTCCAGTCCGCGCTCGCAATCCTGGCGCTTGCCGTGGTCATCGCGCTCTTCCTTGCGCAAAAGATCCCGACCGAGCAACCCGGCGCGAAGCCGGCCGCCGCCTGATCGAAGCCGTCACGGCTGTCGTGCATGCACGCCCGCGGCCGTCTGCCGCACACCCTGCACCGCCGCGCGCGCGGACGCCAGAATCGCAGCATGTGCCGCTGGCTCGCCTACTACGGCAAGCCCGTCCGGATGGACAAGGTCCTCTTCCTGGGCGAGCACTCCCTGATCGACCAGAGCCTCCACTCACGCCTCGGCGCGGAGACGACGAACGGTGACGGGTTCGGCATCGGCTGGTACTCGGCCGCCGGGGAGCCCGGGACGTACAAGAGCACCGAGCCGGCCTGGAACGACCGCAACCTGCGCGAGATCGCGGGCGCAGTCGAGTCGCACCTCTTCCTCGCACACATTCGCGCCGCGACGGCGACGGCCGTGCAGCTGACGAACTGTCATCCGTTCCACCACGGCAAGTGGCTGTGGATGCACAACGGCGTGCTGCACGACTGGTTCACCGTCAAGCGCGACCTCGTGCTCGCGATCGATCCGGCGCTCTACCCGTCGATCGAAGGCTCGACCGACTCGGAGGTGCTCTTCTTCCTCGCCCTCACGTTCGGCCTTGAGGACGATCCGCCCGGCGCCGTCGAGCGCGCGATCGGGCTCGTGGAGGAGGTCGGCCACCGCCACGGCGTCAAGTACCCGTTCCAGGGCACGATCGCCACGACCGACGGCGAGCGAATCTGGGCGTTCCGCTACTCGAGCGAGGGACAGTCCCGCTCGCTCTATTTCTCCACGTCCTACGAGAGCCTGAAGATGCTCTATCCCGACGACCCGCGCCTTGCCGACTTCGACGAGGAGTCGCGGATCGTCGTCTCCGAGCCGCTCGGCGACGTGCCGGGCGTCTGGAACCGGGCCCCCGAAGCGAGCTGGGGCGTCGTGCAACCGGGACAGGACGAGATCGGCACGTTCCGGCCGGCAGTCCCGGCCCCGGCCTGACGCGGACTATTCGTCGTCCTCGCCGGGTCTGCCCGCTGCGCGGTCGACGAGGTCCGTGATGCACTCGGGGCAGTAATAGATTCGCAGCGTTCGCGACTGGGCAAGCACGGTCACCCATCCCGGTTCGCCGGGATTCCGCTCACGAGAGCACTCGACGCAGCACGGCACGGCCTTGACGGTACGAGACGCCTTGGCCCGGGCGGGAGACGCAGATGGATCAATCGCGGCCGCGCAGGATCCCCTCGCGGTGGGCGACCGCGAGGGCCTCGACCCGAGAGTGCACGTCGAGTGCGCGGAACATCCGGCGCACGTGATTTCGGACCGTGTCGACGCTCAGGTGGAGCTCCTGGGCGATCTGCGCCGTCGAGTGGCCGTGCGCGAGCAGATGCAGGACCTGGTTCTGGCGCGGCGTCAGGTGCGGGTGCGGCCGCGGCGCGGCCGTTGGCTCCCGATGCGGGACCATGCCGAACACGCCGACGATCCGTCCACCCTCCTCCACCGGGACCGAGTTGATCTCGACCAGAGTCCGCTGTCCATCACGGTCGACGACGACGACCTTCGCATTGGTCGCGCGCTCGGTGCCCAGGATCTTGCGGGTGAACGACTCGCGGGCCTCGCGGGCCTGCTCCGGCGCGACGACGGACGACTGCTGGCGTCCACGGACGTCGCCCACGAGCTCGTGGGCCGATCGGTTGATCCAGCGGATCACCCCGAAGCGGTCGACGAAGTAGCAGGGGACCTTCACGTGCTGGAGCGCGCCCTGGAGATCTCCGGGGATCCTCGTGTGCCTCGTGCCCGGCGCAGCCGCTGCTTGCGGCAGGCGAGCGGTGGATTCACGCACAGGCGCCATTCGCTCCTTCCTCGGGAGCGCCGCCGGGGCCGCGCCGGCCGCTGGCGCGCGCCCCGGTTCGCGCTCCATGGCGCCTATGAGGCGGCGCCTACCGGCTCCGTCGGCGTCAGTGCCTCCTGGAGCTTCTTCGTGTCCTCCTCCGAGAGCGAGGTCTTGATCACGGTGCCGCCGTAGCCCTTGAGGGCGTCGATCGCCTTGTCGGGCGTCGCCTTCTCGATGATCATGAAGAGCGCCGAGGTGCCCGGCTGCACCTGGTCGCGGACCTGGTTTTGGAACTCCTTGTCGATCGCCTTCTCGCCGAGGTGTCCGAAGAGCGCCCCGAACCCGGCGCCGAGAGCCAGTCCTGCGAACGGCACGAAGAAGATGAGGCCGAACAGGAAGCCCCAGAAGCCTCCCCACACTGCGCCGCCGCCGGCGGAGCTGCCACCGTGCGTCGTCGTGATGTGGTACTTGCCGTCCCTGTCGCGGCGGATCGCAGCCACCTGGTCGGCCTGGATGACGAGATCCTCCTCGAGGCCGGCGACCGTCTGGCGCGCCGCCTCGGCGGTCACCTCGTCCGGGTAGCCGATCGCGACGAGTGTTGCCATGACTTCTCCCTTCGTGGCTCGTGACGCGCGGGGCTTTCCGCCCCGCTCTCACGATGCCCCCGGCGGGCGATGGGAGCATCATCCCGTTCGGATGAGTCCGTCCTCTCGGGCCGGCGGCGGCCTCCCGCGCGCCGCGGCGAGCGGCCCGCTCAGCTCCTTTGCGATGCGGACCGCGGCGGAGAGGAGCGGCGCCGCGAGCACGAGGCCGAGCATCCCGAACAGGCACCCGGCCCCGATCGTCACGATGAGGACCACGAGCGGATTGAGATCGAGCGCAGAGCCCATCGCGAACGGCTGCACGAGGTTCTGGAGCAGCCCGTTGGCGAGCAGGACGACCACGAGCATCGCAATCGCGATGCCGGTTCCCTTGGCGCCGAGCGCGATCAGAACTGCGAAGGCGCCGGCGACGACCGCTCCGAGGTACGGGACGTACGCCGTGACGAAGGTGACGACGGCGATCGTGCCCGCGAGCGGGACGTCCAGGACAAGGGCGGCAAGCCCGACGACGACGCCGTTGAAGGCCGCAACGAGCGTGACCCCCCGGAAGTAACCGCGGAGCGACCTGATCACCGAGCCCGTGATCGTGTACGCGACCGGCTCGGGCACGCCGAGGTGGCGATCGACCCAGCGCCGCATCATCGGCCCGTCCTTGAGCAGGAAGAACGTGCCGAGGCCGGCGAGCGACAGGCCGAACAGGATCGAGGCCAACCCGGCGATCCCCGTGACGACGCCGTGTACAAGCGTCGAGATCATCTCCGGCGCCGCCTTCTTCACGGCCGAGGCTGCCCCGGCCGCGCTCGAGGAGTCGACCCCGCTGCTCCTCAACCAGCTCTGGAGCTTGTCGACGCCGGCGGAGGCCTCTGCGGAGATCGACGCGGACTGGCCGGTGATGCCCGCAACCACGATCACGACCACGAGCAGGGCGACTGCGCCGATCGCCAGCAGGACGATCACCGCCGCCAGCGCGCGGGGCATGCGCCGGGTGAGCCACCCCACGATCGGGGCCGCGACGACCGCCACGATGAGCGCGCCAACGATCGGCCCCACGATCGTGTACGTCTCGGCGAGCAGCCAGATGAAGCCGCCGAGGAGCGCGAACAGGCCGACGAGCAGCCAGGAGCTACGGCCGAGGTCGCGCAGCCAGCCGGGCGTGACGAGCGCCTCGCTGAGCTGAGCGCGTCCGGTGCCGGGCGTGGTGTCGTCGACGACCGCGTCCATCTCGTGGGGAGTGTCGTCCATGGGGGTGACGGACACGTCATCCCGCCAGGGTGAGGCATATCCAGCCCGGGTGCGGGACGATCGCGCGGTGGCCGAAAGGTGGCGAAATCGTGACGACGGGCGCTGAGCCGTCGGCGGCCGCGACGTCGGCGGGGCGGGAAAAGACAGTGCTCGGCCTCTCGCTCTTCGGCGGGATCTTCCCCTACCGTCGCGAGTGGCTCTCGCGGGACGTCGTGGCGGGGATCACGCTTGCAGCACTGGCGATCCCCGAGGTCATGGGCTACACACGGATCGCCGGCACCCCGGTCATCACAGGCCTATACACGATTCTGCTGCCGATCCTCGCCTTCGCGGTCCTCGGCTCGTCGCGGCATCTCGTCGTGGGAGGCGACTCGGCCACGGCCGCGATCATGTTCGCCGGCATCGCCTCGCTCGGAGTCGCCGGCCTGCAGCCGGACACGTCCCAGTGGGTCGCCTTCGCAAGCATGAGCGCGCTGCTCGCTGCCGGGCTGCTCGTCCTCGCGCGGCTCGCGCGGCTCGGCTTCCTCGCCAACTTCATCTCGCGCACCGTCCTGGTCGGCTTCCTGACCGGCGTCGGGATCCAGGTCGCCCTGGGCCAGTTCGCGGGTCTGTTCGGCCTGCCGTCGCCGAGCGTCGCGCCGGCACGTACAGCAGGGACGCTCATCAAGTTCTGGGACACGCTGAAGGAGCTCGGCCAGACCTCAGGCGCGACGCTCGCGGTCTCCCTCTCGGTGCTCGCGATCCTCCTCGTCTTCGGGCGTTGGATCAGGGTGATCCCGGGCGGGCTCGTCGCCGTCGTCGGGCTGATCGCGGTCAGCTGGATCTTCGATCTGAGCTCGCACGGGGTCTCGACACTCGGGCCCGTCCCGAGCGGGCTGCCGCACATCGGCTTGCCTAAAGGCATCAGCTGGAGCGACGCCTCGGGCCTCCTCGCCACGTCGGCCTCGATATTCCTCGTCATCCTCGCGCAGAGCGCCGCGACCTCGCGGGCGTATGCAGTCAAGTACGGCGAGCACTTCGTCGAGAACGACGACTTGCTCGGCCTCAGCGGTGCGAACCTCCTCGCCGGGATCAGCAGCACCTTCGTCGTCAACGGCAGCCCGACGAAGACGGAGATGGCCGACGAGGCGAAGAGCCGCACCCAGGTGGCCCAGGTGACGACGGCTGCTGTCGTCGCGCTCGTGTTGCTCTTCCTGACGAAGCCGCTCCAGTACCTACCGAACGCCGTGCTGTCGGCGGTCGTCTTCCTGATCGGCCTCAAGCTCATCGACATCAAGAACATGCGCGCGATCTACCGGGTGCGCAAGGACGAGTTCACGGTCGCGGCACTCACCGCCGTGGTGGTCGTGTGCGTCGGCGTGGAGCAGGGGATCGTGCTTGCAATCGTGCTCTCGCTGATCCTCCACGTGCGCCGGCATTACACGCCCCGGGACGCCGTCGTCACGTGGGACGCGCGTGGCCAGGTCACTCTCAAGGAGCCCGATCCCGGCACCGTCTCGGAGCCGGGGCTTGTCGTCTACCGCTTCGCAGTCGGTCTGTTCTACGCGAACGCCGAGCGTTTCGCCGACGAGGTGCGCGGGCTCGCCGAAGGCCCCGAACCGCCCCGGTGGGTCGTCCTCGACCTGGGCGCCGTCGACGACATCGACTACACCGGCGGCGAGACACTCATGGAGCTGGTCGAGGAGCTGCAGAAGCGTGGCATCGTCGTCGCGGTCGCCGAGCCGAGCGCGAGCATTCAACACGAGCTCGACACGTTCGGCGTGACGCAGCTGATCGGCCCCGACCACGTCTATGCCACCGTCCGCGACGCGCGAGACGCGTTCCAGAAGGACCGCTGAAGCCATGAGCGAGTCCGAGACGACGGAGGGCGGCCGGCGGCGCGTGGCGCGCTCGGCACGCTCGTGGGGCGGCTACGCCTGGTTCATGAGCTTCGGGACGATCCTGCCGCTGCCGGTCTTCCTCTGCGGCTATCTCGCGCAGCTGACGTTCATCGGTGAGCCGCTCGCGCAACGCGCCTACCGCTTCGGGATCTTCCTCAGCACCCTAGGCCAGCGTCCACCGGGAGCCGACAAGCTCGAGTTGCGTCTCGAAGGCGGCGACGAGGAGGCGGAGGAGAAGAAGAAGCCGTTCGCGGAGCGCATCCGCGCCTACGCGCCGCCGGGCTGGGTCGAGCGCCGCGACCGGCCGTTCTCGCGGCGTGCCCGCGCGTTCTGGTTCATCTTCGCCGGTTGGTGGCTCGGCGCCCTCTGGACCGGGCTCGCGTGGAGCGTCCTGCTCCTCCCGTACCCGTTCCCGGACCTGATTCAGAAGCTGCTCGCGGACCTGCCCAGCGTGATGACGCTCGCGAGTCCTACAGCCCTTCCTGCACGGTGATCCGGCCCTCGTCCGCCGCCTGGCGCAATGCCGCGTGGTCGCGCTCGTTCTGGTCCGCGTAGGCGACGGCGAACTCGTGGAGCGCGCGGTCGAACGTGTCGCCCTTGCCGAGATAGGAGGCAAGCGCGATCCGGTCGCCGGAGCGGGCGTGCGCGTGCGCGAGGAGGAAGCCGCAGACCTCGCCGTAGAGCTCGAGCCCCTTCGGGAGGATCGCGTCGAGGTCGAGCGAGGTCTTCCAGTCCCAGAGCTGCCGGACGTAGAAGTCGCGCTCGGCTCCGTCGAGGGTCTGCTCGGCGCGGAGCCAGCCGAGGAAGATGTCGCTCGTCGCCTGCATCAGGCGCTGCCCTGCCACGACACGCTCGCCGTGGCTGGCGTACTCGCTCTTGCCCAGGTACGGCTCCAGCACCGACTCCTGGGCCTCCTTGATCTGGAGGAAGAGAGGGTCGTCCGAGTCGCGTCCGGCCAGTAGCAGGATCCAGCAGCGGGTGCCGACGCTGCCGACGCCGACGACCTTGCGGGCGAGGTCGACCATGTCGAACTCCTCGAGCAGGTGGCGCCGGTCCGACTGAAGCGTCTCGCGGTACTGCCGATAGAGCCCATGCACGAGCTCCTCGAGCTGCGCGGGAGTCAATCCACCGATTTCCGCGAGGTCCGCGGCGCGCACGATCAGCGGGGGGTCGGAGATGATCTGCGGCTCGCCGTCGACCTCGTGTGTCAGCTTCGCGAACGCCTTCAGGCTGTCCTTCGTGCGCGCCTTCGCCGCGGCCTTCGCCACCCCGGCCGCCTGCTGCTTCGCCTGCTGTTGGCGGAGATTGCTCAGGACCGTCTCGACGTCGAGATGCGCGTACCACACGTCGAGGTTGCCGGCCTCGGCGAGCTTCCGCATCCACTCGCGGTACGAGCGGATGGACGAGAGCACCGCGGCACTCCGCTGGGCGTCCGTGAAGTCGCGGTCGCGGGCGGCGATCTCGAAGCTGGCGGCGAGCCGCTTCACGTCCCACTCGAACGGGCCGGGGAGCGTCTCGTCGAAGTCGTTGAGGTCGAATACGAGCGTGCGCTCGGGCGAGGCGAAGCCGCCGACGTTCGAGAGATGAGCATCGCCGCAGAGCTGGACGCGCAGGCCGGCGCGCGGCGTCGACGCGAGGTCGTTGGCCATGACGGCTGCCGCGCCGCGATAGAAGGTGAAGGGGGAGACCAGCATGCGCCCGTAGCGGATCGGGACGAGCTCCGGGACGCGCGAATCGGCCTGAGCTTCGAGAATCGCCACCGGGTCGCGGTCGGATGCGAGCTCGAACCCGGCGTGGCTCGAGCGCGGGCACTCGGCGCGCGCAGCGCGGCCTCGTGCGACGCGCTCGTCGACCGTGAAGTGCGGTACGGCGGGCGCAGCGGCACGAGCGGCCGGCTTGCTCACTCTCTTCTTCTCGGTCGCGGCCATCGGGCTCCTTTCGCGTGCCGACCAGCGCCCGGTCGGGCGCGTTACCGGATTGTCTCATCTCGCGCAGCCTGTTCGAGGGGGGTCGCAGCCCTGTGAGCGGCGTGCTCCCACCACTCCGCCCGTTCATGCGAATCGGGTGAGGTAGGGCCGCTGGGAGAGCGGATCCTGGTCGCGTGGCGCAGGAAGCGACGCAGAGCGGCGCCGCCACCCCAGACACGACCGACACGGCGACGCGCTGGATCGGGGTGCTGTTCGCGATCGGCTCGGCGTGCTTTCTCGTCGGCCCGTTTCCCGGCTTCGTCGAGCTCGTCGGGTCGGAGGTGGACGCCGCCGTCTTCTTCGCCGGCTCGGTCTTCTTCACGTCGGCGGCATTGCTCCAGATGCTGCACAGCGGCGGCGGCCTCGATCGCTGGGCGTGCGTCGTCCAGTTCGCCGGGACGCTGTTCTTCAACGTGAGCACGTTCCACGCCCTGCAAACGGGGCTGGACACGAACGAATACGACCGCCTCGTCTGGAGGCCGGACTGGCGTGGGTCCGTCTGCTTCCTCGTCTCGGGCGTTCTCGCCTACCTCGCCGTGCGCCGCCTTTCGCACCAGGCGATCGACTGGCGGATCGCGGTCGTCAACCTGGCCGGGTGCATCGCGTTCGGCATCTCGGCGATTGCCGGCTACGTCGTGCCGTCGACCGGCGCCGCGATCGATCTCGCCGCTGCGAACGCGTGGACGTCGCTCGGAGCGCTTTGCTTTCTCTTCGGCGCGCTGATGCTCCTGCCCTCCCGGCAGGGTCTCCACTGAGTCATACCGGCGCGACCTGCGGCGGGAGCTCGGAGGCTTCCTCCGGCGCGACCCGGGTGTCCTCGGCTTCGTAGCTCTGGAGCAGCTGCCTCTCTCGCTCTGCGCGCGGGAAGAAGACGGTGACGAGTGCGGCGCCGAGGACCACGGCGACGATCCCGGCCAGGTACGCCCACTGGTCGCCCTGCAGAAAGGCCGTCTTCGCCCCGGCGGCGATCTGTTGCTGGACCGAGGGTGGATAGCGCGACGCCAGGTCGGCGGCGCTGGAGAACGACTTCGTCAGAGCCGCCTCCGTGCTGCTCGAGACGTCGTGGCCGGAGGAGGTGACCAGTGCTCCCGCGGCGGAGGCGTAGCCCGCGGTCAGGAGCGCTCCGAAGATCGATTGCATGATCGCCCCGCCGAGATCGCGCTGGAGGTCTGCGGTTCCGGACGCCATGCCGACGCGCTTCACCGGCACCGAGCCCGTGAGCGAGTGGGAGGCGGGCGTGCCCGCAAGCCCGACTCCGATCCCGACGAACGAGTAACCGACCCCGACCTTCCAGTAGGCGATGTTCTCCTTCCAGAGGACCAGCATCGTGAGGAAGCCGAGCAGCACGAAGACGTAGCCGAAGAGCAGCGTGAAGCGCGCCCCGCGAGCCTCGACCAGCTTGGCCGACCTCGGCGCGACGAGCACCATGAACACCGCGGCCGGGAGAATCGCCAGCCCGGCGTCGACGGTCGAGTAGCCGAGGACGTTCTGCAGGAACTGCTGGCCGATGAACATCGCGCCCATCAGCGAGCCGAACACGATCAGGCCCGCGCAGGCCGCCACCCAGAAGGTCGGCCGGGCGGCTACGTGCAGGTCGTAGAGCGGGTTCCTGGCGCGGCGCTGGCGAATGATGAAGGCGATCAGGGCCATGGCGGTCACGATGAACAGGCTCAGGATCAGGGTCGTTTCGTTCGGCACCGCGGCGAAGTTGATCCCCAGGATCAGCGCCCCAACGAGGGCGATCGAGAGCACTCCGCCGAAGTGGTCGACCGGCTCGCTGCTCTCGTTCACGTGGCTGGGCACGAGCCGAAGCGCCATAACGAGCGCGACCAGCGCGAGCGGAAGGGTGATCAGGAAGACCGAGCCCCACCAGTAGTGCTCGAGCAGGACGCCGGCGCAGAGCGGGCCTAGCGATGCGATCGCTCCGCCGCTCGCCGCCCACAGCGCGATGGACTTCGTGCGCGCCGGGCCCGACCACAGCGCAGTGATCAGCGCGAGCGTCGTCGGGTATGCCATGCCGGCGGCGAGCCCGCCGAGGACACGCGCCCCGAACAGCACGTCGATCGAGGGGGCCCAGGCGGCGAGGCAATCCGCCGGGATGGTCAGGATCATCCCCAGGACGAGCAGCAGCTTGCGGCCGTAGCGGTCGCCGACCGCGCCGAAGTAGAGCACCGAGGCCGCCAGGCCGAGCGAGTAGCCGACCGCAACGAGATTGAGCGCGGTCTGCGAGGCATCGAAGTGTTTGCCGATCGACGGCAGTGCGACATTCGCGACCGCGAGGCCAAGATTGGCCACCGCCGCGACCGCGATCAGCGCCGAAAGCACGAGCCCACCGCGCGCCGGCGCGTCGCGGCGCAGTTCGTCCGTCGCGCTGGCCATTGGAAGCGACGTTATGCCGCCCGCGCCGGTCCGACCTCATCCTCTCGGGACGATGCTGGGGAGTTGTCGCTGCCCTACCTTCAGTCCCGATCGCACGACTTACGAAAGGAGCCTTCCATGTGGTGGGGCATTGGAGTCGGGGGCGCGATCCTCTATCTCGTCCTCCTGTTCGTGCTCGGGCTCACCTGCCTCCGCAAGGGGCACTGGGTCATGTTCATCATCGGCATCTTCATCCCGCTCTTCTGGATCATCGGCGCGGTGATCCCGCCCGCCCGGGCACAGATGGCATAGCTAGTGGGCGAACGCGGTCGCGCTCGTCGCGTCGTGGGTCGGCGCCGGCTGCCGCTCGAGCCTTCGCAGCTGGCGCTTCACATCCGCGAGGAGCAGGTCGGCCATGTCGTGCGTGAAGCCGCGCCGGACGACGACCCGTAGGACAGCAAGGTCGGTGCGGTTCTCCGGGAAGGTGTAGGCGGGCACCTGCCAGCCGCGTTCGCGTAGCGCGACCGAGAGGTCGAACACGGTGTAGTTGTCCACCTCCGGCTTCAGCGCCACGGCGAACACGGGCAGCTCGTCGCCGCGGGTCAGAAGCTCGAACGGCCCGACGTCGTCGAGTTGCGCCGACAGCCCCATCGCCACGTCTCGCGCGTATTGCTGCACGCGCCGGTAGCCCTCGAAGCCGAGCCGCAGGAAGTTGTAGTACTGCGCGACCACCTGGGCGCCCGGGCGCGAGAAGTTGAGCGCGAACGTCGGCATCGTGTCGCCGAGGTAGTTGACGCGGAAGATCAGCTCCTCGGGAAGCGCGTCGGCGTCGCGCCAGACGATCCAGCCGACTCCCGGGTAGACGAGGCCGTACTTGTGGCCCGAGGTGTTGATCGACGCGACGCGCGGCAGGCGGAAGTCCCACACGAGGTCCGGGTCGACGAAGGGCGCGACCATTCCTCCCGAGGCGCCGTCGACGTGAACCGGCAAGTCGATCCCGCTCTCGGATTCGAACGCATCGAGCGCCGCGCAGATCTCCGCGACGGGCTCGTACGAGCCGTCGAAGGTCGAGCCGAGGACGGCGAAGACACCGATCGTGTTCTCGTCGCAGCGGGCGACCGCCTCTTCGGGCGAGAGGTGGAACCTGTCGCCCTCCATGGGCACGAGCCGCATCTCGACGTCCCAGTAGTTGGCGAACTTCTCCCAGCACACCTGCACGTTCGTGCCCATGACGATGTTCGGCTTGTCGGCAGGCATCCCATCGGCCAGCCGCCGAGCGCGCCAGCGCCGCTTCAGGGCGAGCCCGCCCAGCATCGCCGCCTCACTCGAGCCGGTCGTCGAGCAACCGGTGGCCGTTCCCGCCTCGGGTGCGTGCCAGAGATCGGCGAGGATGTTCACGCAGCGCGCCTCGATAGCGGCCGTCTGCGGGTACTCGTCCTTGTCGATCATGTTCTTGTCGAGGCACTCGGCCATCAGGCGCTCGGCCTGGGGCTCCATCCACGTGGTGACGAAGGTCGCGACGTTGAGGCGCGCGTTGCCGTCGAGCATCAGCTCGTCGTGAATGATCTGATACGCCAAGTCCGGCGACAGCTCGTCCTCCGGCAGCGTGTGCCGCGGGATCCCGCAATCGAGCGCGTAGAGCGGGGCCACCGCGAGCTCCGCCGCCTGACGGAGCTCCTGCTCCTCATGACTGAGGGCCATCGTTCTCACTCTCCTTCTGGGTTGCAGTTGCTCGTCGTGCCGGCCTCCCGAGCCGCGTGACGACGACCGCCACGACGGTGACGAGGTACAGCTGACCGATCAGCGCCTCGAGCACGGCGAGCGCGCGACCGAGGTTTCGCGCCGGCGTGTAGTCGCCGTAGCCGAGCGTGGCGAGGGTGGTAAAGCTGAAGTAGAGACGTACTGAACGCGTCCCGTCCGTCCCCTGGGCGAAGAACGGCGTCTTTCCGAGCGCGGCCAGGACGCTGTACAGCCACATGAACAACATCCCGAACAGCAGGTAGACGCAGATCGCGCCTGCCACAGAGCGCGAGTTCACCTCGTTCTGGGCGACTGCGCCTTTGGCGATGACGACCGCGATCGTGACCGTCAGAACCCCGGCGAGGATGCCGAGGACGGCCGTCAGCGCCTCGCCTTGCCAGATGAGGTTGACCACGGCGGCGGCGGAGGCTGCGGTGGCGAGCGTGAAGGGGATGGTGCGTTCGGTCATGCCCCAGCCCGCCGTCCAGATCGCGATGAGGAGGGTCGCGCTCTGGACGAGCGCGATGAGGCTCGACGCCCACGCTGCGTCCGGCAGGAGCGCGGCCAGGAAGAAGCCCACGAAGATCGCGCCGAGCACGGCCCAGTAGCTGTGCGTGGCCCGGATCCGCTGGAGACGCTCGAGGCGTACCGTGCGGGTCGTGGCGACGCCGGTCATGAGGGCACTCTCCGTCCTGCTACCCGTCCGCCGCATCGTCCGGCGCGGGTGAAGTACGCGCACGTTTCATCCGTCCGGTATGAAGCGCGGGAAGTCGCGGCCGACGACGCTGCGGGGAACATGAGGAGGTCGACGGAACCCGGAGAGGGCGGCGTCGCGCTCACCGCCGCGCCCGACTACTTCGAGCCGCTCGTCGCATGGCGGGTGTGGGCGGTGGAGCAGGAGGACGGCGCGGCCCGGCTGCGCAGCCTCTACCGCCCGAGCATCTGGCCGGTCGGGATCCCGTTCGTGGCCCGTTGCCAATCGCGGCGGTTCCGGCTCTGGCGGCGGACCGTCCACGAGGCCCCGGAGTCGACCTGCACCTGCGGCATCTACGCGGTGCCGCCGTATTACATCCCGAAGCGCGGCGGCGCGCTGCCTCCGGGCTGCACGCCGGTGATCGGCCAGGTCTCGCTCTGGGGCGATGTCGTCGAGTGCGAGCGGGGCTGGCGGGCCCGCTTCGCCTACCCCGCGCGGCTCTTCGTCCCGGGCGTGTCCGACTTCGCCAAGGAGGTCGCCGTGGATCTCGAGGATTACGGCGTCCCGGTCGAGCTGCTCGACGTGGAGAGCATCGCCGCGGCGGTCGACACCGTCGCGCAGCGGGCGGCATGAGCGCGACGGCCGTCGAGACCGCTCCTCCCAAGCCGCCGCGGCCGCTGTGGTGGCGGATCATGTGGTGGGCGCTGCTCGTGGTCGTGATCGGGGCCGCGGCGAACCTGCTCGGCTGGGACATCAGGGGCTGGTTCCACTCGCTCTGGACCACGATGACGTCGATCTCGGCGGTGTCGCTCATCGGCGCGATCCTCCTGATGATCGTGCAGACCACCGCGACGGCCTTCGCGTGGTATTCGATCCTCCACTACGCCTACCCCGAGCGGACGAAGTGGCGCGACATCCTCGCGGGCTACGCAGTGTCGGTCGCGCTGAACGGGATCCTGCCGGCGAACGTCGGCACGCTCGTCTTCCTGATCATGCTCACCGTCCTGCTCGGGATCACCTTCGCCGCCGTTCTCGGCGCCTATGCGGTGGAGAAGATCTTCTTCACGGTCGCCGGCGCCTTCGTCTACCTCTACCTCTTCCTCCAGGTCGGCGGCTCGTTCAACATCTCGTTCAGCTGGGTGCACAAGCATCCGGCCGCCACGGTCATCGTCTTCGGTGGGGGGATCCTGATGATCGTGCTGCTTTGTCGCCGCTTCTGGCCGAACGTCGTCGCGTGGTGGCAGAACGCGAAGGAGGGCGGTGCGATCCTCGGCCGCCCCGGCCGGTTCTTCGGCCGCGTGTTCCTCCCGTCCTTCATCGGCTGGGTCGCGATGCTGAGCACGATCGGCGTCTTCCTCAACGCCTACGGGATTCCCGTCAGCTTCGACACGCTGATGCACGTCGCCGGCGGTAACTCGCTCGCCAACGTGACCTCCTTTACGCCCGGCGGCGTCGGCGTCACGCAGGCATGGAACGTCGCCTCGCTCAAGGGAGTCGCGTCGTCGGCGGACGCGACAGCCTACTCCGTGGCGCAACAGCTGGTCGGCACGGCATGGAACATCGTCTACGCGCTGATCCTGATGATCTGGGCCTGGGGCTGGAGCGGCGGCAGGCGGCTCGTCACCGATTCGTACGCCGACGCGAAGCGTCGCCAGGCAGAGGAGCAGGAGAAGCGCCGCGCGAGGAAGGCGGAGAAGAAGGCCGCCCGCTCGGGAGAGCCGGACCAGGTCGCTCCGTGAGCACCGTCTACGGCGAGGCGCCCGCCTGGACTCCAGAGCGGCCTCGCTTCCGCCTCGGACAGCTCCTGCTCGCGTGGCTGTTCGGGGCCGCCTCTCTGGTGGTCGCCACGAAGCTCGTCCCGGGGGCGTCGAATTCGACCTTCCGCGCGGCGCTCGTCGTGGCAGCGCTCCTCGCGATCCTGAATGCGCTCCTGCCGCCGCTCGTCGCCGCCCTTCGGCTTCCCTACACGGCGCTCCTCGGCTTCTTCGCCGTGCTCGCGCTCGACGCGGGGATGCTGCTCCTGGCCGATCGCTACAGCGACGGGCTCACGATCGACTCCTTCTGGGCGGCGCTCGCCGTCGCCCTCGTCGCGGCGGCCGTCGGCGTGGTGCTCTCGGTGGTCTTCGGGACGAATGACGACGACATCTACTCGCTGAGCGTTGTGCAGCGGATCGCGAGGCGGTCGGGCGAGCGCCAGGTGACCGACACGCCTGGGATCGTCTTCCTGGAGATCGACGGGCTCGCGCTGCCCGTGCTGCAGCGGGCGATGCGCGACGGGCACGCCCCGGCGATGGCGCGCTGGCTCGAGGAGGGCAGCCACCGCCTCGTGGAGTGGGAGCCCGACCTCTCGTCGCAGACGGGCGCCTCGCAGGCGGGGATCCTGCTCGGCTCGAACGACGACATCCCCGCCTTCCGCTGGGTCGAGAAGGAGCGGCAGGCACTCGTCGTCTGCTCGTCACCCGAGGACTGTGCAGAGCTCGAGCGGCGGCACACGCGGGGGCCCGGCTTGCTCGCGAACGGCGGCGCGAGCCGAGGCAACCTCTTCTCGGGGGGCGCCGACCATGTCATCCTGACCGTCAGCCGGATGGAGGCGGAGCGGAGTGCCAACCCCGGCTACCGCGCGTTCCTCGCCAACGGCTTCAACGTGGCGCGGGCGTTCGTCCTGTTCGGGTGGGAGGTGATTCTCGAGTGGGTCGCCGCCGCGCGCGAGCGCCGGCGCGACGTCCGGCCGCGCGGTCATCGCGGCGGCGTCTATCCGTTCCTGCGGGCGACGATGTGCGTCATCGTCCGCGACCTGATCGTCTACGGCGTCCTCATGGACATGATGAAAGGGAGGCCCGCGATCTACGCGACCTTCTCCAGCTACGACGAGGTCGCGCACCACTCGGGCCTCGAGCGGGAGGACACGCTCGAGGCGCTGCGGAAGCTCGACCAGCAGTTCGCCCGGATCGAGAGCGCGCGCCGCTATGCGGCCCGGCCGTACGAGCTCGTCGTCCTTTCCGACCACGGGCAGACGCAGGGCGCGACCTTCAGGCAGCGCAACGGCTACGGGCTGGAAGAGCTCGTCCAGAGGAACCTCAGCCACGGCGGGGTCAGCGCGCCCGCCGGCGGCGACGAGCAGGACGCGATGGTCGGGCACGCCGCGGCCGAGGCGACCGGGCGCAAGCAGAAGCAGGCGAAGAGCGACGTGTCGGCCCGAGACGTCGTCGTCCTCGGGTCCGGCAACCTCGGCCTCGTCTACCTGATGGAGGACGAGCGTCGGCTGACGCTCGAGGAGATCGACGCCCGCCACCCGCAGTTGCTGTCGGCCTTGCGCTCGCATCCGCACATCGGCTGGGTGCTCGTGAGCTCGAGCGAGCACGGCGCCGTCGTCCTCGGCGCCCGCGGCACCCGTTATCTCGAAGAGGATCGCATGGAGGGCGAGGACCCGCTCGCGCCCTTCGCGCAAACTGCGGTGTCGCACCTCCGCCGCACCGACGGGTTCGCGCACGCGCCGGACGTGCTCCTCGGCAGCTTCTACGATCCGGCCCTGGACGAGGGCTGCGCGTTCGAGGAGCTGATCTCGTTCCACGGCGGTCTCGGCGGCCCGCAGACGCGTCCTTTCGTGCTCTATCCGGCGGAGCTGACGGCGCCGGAGGAGCCCGTGGTCGGTGCCGAGGCGCTCCACCGGGTGTTGATCGGCTGGGAGCAACTGCTCGCGGCCGGCGGCGCCTCTCCACAACCTGCTGCTGCGCCTGAGCCCGTCGCGCAGCGATGATCGACGCCGTATGGCCGGCGAGCGGACAGCGGTCGTCGTTCTGGGGCACGGCCGTCTCGACCGGCAGGGCGTCCACCGGATCAGCAGGCGCTGCGTGCGGCTCGTTCACGAGGCCGAGCGCGTCGTGAGCGGCGCCGGAGCCGGCGTCGTCGTGTTCAGCGGCTGGTCGTCGAGCGGCGGCGTTTCCGAGGCCGAGCAGATGCGGGACGCCTGGAACGGGCCGGCCGCCGAGCTCGTCGTCGAGAAGACCGCGCGTTCGACGGCCGAGAACGCGGCCCGCACCCTGCCGCTGCTGCTCGACCGCGGTATTCGCCGCGCGATCGTGGTCTGCGCGCCGACGCACCTGGTCCGGACGCGGCTCCTCTTCGGCCGCCTCTACCGTCGCGTGGGCGTCGAGCCCGAGTTCCGGGCGGCGCGAATTCCGCCGACGCTCGGCTCGATCGCATGGGAGCTCGCGGCGCTGCCCTTCCTGCCGCTCGAGCTACGCGCCGCCGAGACCGAGCTCGCCCGGAGGCTGGGATGAGCGACACCGTCGTCTTCGTCCCCGCCTGGAACGAGGAGGAGAACCTGCCGGCTGTGCTCGACGGGCTGCACGAGCACCTGCCCGAAGCAGATCTGCTCGTTGTTGACGACGGCTCGACCGACCGCACCGCCGAGGTCGCGCGTGAGCTCGGGGCGGACGTGGTCTCGCTCGGCACGAACCAGGGGCTGCGCATCGGGATCGCGACCGGCTACCGCTGGGCGCTCGAACATGGCTACGCCTTCTGTGGACGGGTGGATGCCGACGGGCAGCATCCGGCGGAGGAGCTCGTGCGTCTGCTCGAGCGGGTGCGCAGCGGCGAATGCGACGTCGCGGTCGGATCCCGCTTCGTCTCCGGGAACGGTTATGCGCCGTACCGCTACCGGCCCAGTGCGGCGCGGCGCTTCGGCACGGGACTGCTGCGGCGCTCGGTGGGCTTCGTCCTGCGGCGGCCGTTCGCCGACGCGACGAGCGGTCTCTACGCCGTGAACGCGAAGGCGCTGCCGCTCCTCGCGCGGCCGTACACGAGCGGCGCGCCCGAGGTCGAGGCCCTGATCCGCATCGTGGACGCAGGGCTGCGCCTCGAGGAGGTGCCGGTCGACATGGCGCCCCGTGCCGGCGGCGAGTCGAAGCTGCGCGGCGGAAAGGCCGTCAAGCTCGTCGTCACGGTCGTGGGGACGCTCGGCCTGGCGCTGCTCGCCCGGCGGCGGCGCGGCTAGCCGGCAGGGTCGTCGTAGACGACGACGGTGCCCGCGAGGTAGTCCGGAAGCGCCCGGCGCCGGGAGTCGAAGAGGGCGGGCACGAAGCCGAGGAAGCACGGGACGATCGCGAGGGCGAGCCCGACCGTCCGCAGGAGCGCGCGGCCGAGCGAGATGTCGTGATCGGGGCGCTCGGTGAGGACGCGCACGTGCATCAGCCGCATGCCGGGCGTCTGGCCGGCGGTGCTCCAGAAGAGGGTGAAATAGGCGGCGGCGATGATCGCTCCCCCGCCGCCGAGGAGAAGGCCGGCGAGCCAGTGCGGACGGATCCCTCCCACGAGTGAGCCGACGAGGCCGGCGGCTGCGCCGACGACAAGCGAGACGGCCACGACGACGAACGCGTCGACGACGAGAGCGAGGCCCCGCGTGGCGACTCCGCCGAACACGCCGGTCGTTGCCTCCGCGCGGCGGAAGAAGAGCCGCCGGTCGGTCTCGGCCGCCGCCCGTCGCACGGCCGCCGCGACCTGCTGGGCCAGTCCGGTCGACTGCGAGGCGAGCGCCGCCCGGAGCTCCGGGCCCGAGAGGACACGTTCGAGCGCGCGCCGCACGCCCTCGCTGGCCAGTGCGCGATCGATTGCCTCGAGCGTGCGCGGGCTCTCGAGCGCCTGCTCGAGCAGCTGGTCGAGCTGCCCGGACGCGGCCAGCTCTTCTGCCATTCGCTCGGCAACGCGGTGGCGTACGAGCGAGTGCGCGACCTGCTCGGGCAGCGGCCCGGCCAGTGCGCGGTCGATGATCTGCGCGACTTCCGGCGACGACAGGAACTCCTCCGCAGCTGTCT
>Ga0307477_10001385_pt1 | contig 20698 bp, 20 predicted proteins | sample atmos_gasesECM2C_FD_203316 | JGI IMG/M metagenome (GOLD analysis project Ga0307477, IMG submission 203316) | Hardwood forest soil microbial communities from Morgan-Monroe State Forest, Indiana, United States - atmos_gasesECM2C_515 | ecosystem: Environmental > Terrestrial > Soil > Temperate...
GGTTGGATTTAACAGAGGACCTACGGAACCGGCTACGGATGCTTTAGGCCCAATAATCGCCCCGACCACTCGAGGAGCTGGTATTACCGCGGCGGCTGACACCAGGCTTGCCCTCCCCTTATTCGCCCGCCTATTTACAGCTGACAAAAGGTCCCCTCAGCGGGGACCACTCGGATTAACCTCGTCACGCTTTCGCGCATTGCGAAGGTTTCGCGCCTGCTGCGCCCCGTAGGACCTGGACCCTTCTCTCAGTGTCCATCTCCGGGCCCCCTCTCTCAAGGCCCGTACCGGTTACAGGTTTGGTGGGCCATTACCCCGCCAACAGCCTGATCGGACGCAGTCCCATCCTAGAGCGAATCCACAAAAGAAGCTCATGGACCCCTTTTAGCCATCTCTCCTTCCAGATGAGATGACCTATCACGGATTAATCCCAGTTTCCCGGGGTTGTCCGTGTCTCTAGGGCAGGTTGACTACGTGTTACTGAGCCGTACGCCACGCCCCCCGCAACAGGAGGACGTTCGACTCGCATGGCTAAATCTCAATCCGATAGCAGTCGGGTCCGGCAGGATCAACCGGAGTCGATTATCGGGAGCAAGATTACGCATTACTGCGGAATTGTTCGTTGAGCAAAGCCCATGTCAGATCTAACTTTCGGTTAGATCTCCACTTTTTGTACGCGCATCTGGAGGTCATACGTCTCATTGCAGTTGGGCTCTGCCCGTGCGCTCTACGCAGACGCCGCCAAGCTATGCGCAAACTGACACGACCGTCCCCCTCCGCATATAAACCTTACAACGATTGACTCTCGTAAGTCCGCGGGTCCTCGGGCCTAGCGCTCCGTGCGCCTGCGGCGCCAGTATTGCCCGGCGCCCCCGACCAATACGCCGAGGAGGAGAATCAAGGCTCCGACGGGAAGGCGGTCCGTCGCGAATGCGAGCGCCGAGAGGCCCGCGACCACCAGGCCGAAGTAGATGGCCCTCTCGCCCCCCTCGAGATAGATGACGTCGTATTCTATCTGCTTCTTGTATCTGAACGTGAGTATCCCCATCGAGCCTAGGGCCACGACGATGACGGCGAAGAAGAAGGTCAGGCTGGAGTTGTAGTTCCCGAAGGTCAGGAGCAGCCCTATCTCATCCCCGACCAGCCCGCCCCCGAGCCCGAAGATCACCGAGTAGAGCCTGACGTAACGGCGGTTGTTGTGGGCGATGCCCAGCCAGCCTGCGATCGTGATCATCGCGAGCCCGTACCAGAAGTGGTGGAAGTGTATCCCCTGGCTCTCGACGACCATGGTCGGATTCAGGGTGGCGAAGACGCGGGCGGCCACGAAGCTGGTCACGAACGAGAGGAGGCAGAGGAAGGCCAAGCCGTGAGCGGTGCTCCGCCGTTCGGTCTCTTGCATGGCCGGTCCTAGTTTGAGTCGCCCGATTCGTTATTAGGCGTATCCGTCCAAAGCCGTCAAAGCCCGAAGTGATCCTTGTTGAGCCAAGGGACCAGGGCCATCGAGACGCACTGCTCGGTCATCTCGACCCTCGTGTATCGCTTCGCCGTGAGGTGGTAGACTATGCCGTCTTCCTCGCGGATGGTCTTGGCACCCGTTATCTCGTGGGCGTATCTGTCAAGCTCCAGCCCCTCCTTTTGCAGCCTGGAGACGAAGGAAGGGGCGAGTGGGAACCCGGAGGAGCACCCGAGGGAGGTGCGGCCGCGAGAGTCTATTATCGCCGCGATCTGGAGGTTGATGAAATGCCCGGGGGCGAGGCGCACGACGCCTGCCTCGACTCCCACGCCGTAGTCCGAGTCGGTCTCTAGCTGGGCGAACTTGGCCCGCCCGGTCGCGCCGAGGACAGTCTCGCGAAGGCCGAGCGGCTGGGTCTTGGCGACGGACGAGGCCCCGACAGCGACGAAACTGGATCCCCGGATAGGCTTGAAGGCCTTCTTGACACCCTCGACCTTGGCAGGGTTCTTAGACCCGACGGCGACCAGCACGTCATCACCGAGCAAGGGTGTCGGCTTAAGGATAGAGGCTCTTCACGTCACTCTGAGCTCGTCGAGCAGGCTCGAGATATTCGCGAGAGGGGTGCCGTCCTCCAGGGCGATGTCCTGCTTCGCCGGGGGCCAGTCCCTGTAGCTAGGGGTCTCCTGGGCTAGGCGGTCCTCGTACGTCGGGACGTGCTCGTTCTGGTAGAAGACCCCGATCGGAGTGCGGTCCCCGAACTCGAAGGACTTGGGTACGGCCTGCTTCGTCTTCTCCTCCATCTCGGCCTGCGCGGGGGACCTCACGACCGGGTCATAGCCGGTCTGCTCGAGCTTGTAGGTCCTGGGGATGGGCCTCTCGTCGAGTGCGCCTAGGTGGCCTTCGCCGGACCAGTACTCCTTGGTCAGGATGTCGTTGTAGGTGGGGCAGGGCTGGAGGACGTCGAGGAAGGCGGTCCCTCTGTGCTGGATCGCCCTCTTTATCAAGTCCTTGAGGTGCCTCACGTCGTAGGCGTAGCCCCTGGCCACGAAGGTGTAGCCAGAGGCTAGGGCGAGCATGATTGGGTTGATGCCCTGGTTGATGTTGGCGGCAGGGAGGGACTTGGTCTTCATCCCGAGCTTCAGCGTGGGCGAGGCTTGGCCCTTGGTGAGCCCGTAGACCCCGTTGTCGAAGACGATGTACGCCATATCGACGTTCCTCCTTCCTGCGTTGACAAAGTGGCCTGCGCCTATCCCGAGGCCGTCGCCGTCGCCACCGCACGCGATCACTTCCAGGTCCGGGTTCGAGAGCTTGATTCCCGTGGCGAAGGGGAGAGGCCTACCGTGGAGGGTGTGGACTCCGTAGGTGTTCACGAAGTGGGAGGTCTTTCCCGAGCATCCTACGCCGGAGACGACGGCGACCCTGTGAGGTTCGACCTCCAGCTCGGCCAACGCCATCTGTACGGCGCTTAGGATGCCGAAGTCGCCGCACCCAGGGCACCAGTCGTTGTGCGCCTCGGTCTTCAGGCTTGTCAGCTTAAGCGCCATTTCTGAGGACCACCCTCTTTGGGGCTGAACCGGAGGCCACTGCTTTCAAGGCATCGTAGACCTCCTCGCACGACATAGGCCTCCCGTTGTACTTTACGATTCGCTGCTGTATCGCTATCCCTGTCTTCTCCCGGATGAGGTCGGCCATCTGGCCCGAGTAGTTCATCTCGACGCCGACGAGCGCCCTCGCACTGGAGAGGATCCCCGTGACATCTGCGGTAGGGAACGGGCTGGCCAGCCTGATTTGCAGAAAGCCGGCCTCGATCCCTTCGGCCTTGAGTGCGTCCATGGCGTCCAGGATGGCGCCTTTCGTCGACCCCCAGCTTACTATGGTGAGGGGCGCGTCACGCGGCCCGAAGAAGTGGAACCTGTCGTCGGGTGGTATCTCGTTCGCCGCGAGGGCGAGCTTCCCCATCCTCTTCTCCATCATCGCGGTCCGATTCGTGGGGTCCTCGCTGATGTGGCCGTGCTCGTCATGCTCGTCCCCCGTGTTCCAATAGATCCCGCCCTCCGTGCCTATCGCAGGCCTTGGTGAGATTCCTGTAGGCGTGAGCTCGAAGCGCTTGAAGGCCTCTCCCCCCTTAATTGGATTCCTAGCCAGGAGCCCTCGTTCTATCTTTGCTGCCCTCGGGTTGAACATTGGGCAGGTCTGGTCCGTGTTGGCAAGCGCCTTGTCGAGGAGGTGGATGACCGGCAGCTGGTACTTCTCGGCGTAGTTGAACGCCTTGGTGACGTCGTAGAAGCTCTCCTCGAGGTCGCCGCTCGCCAGCACGATCCTCGGGAACTCGCCGTGCCCCGCATGGATGGCGAACCCGAGGTCCCCCTGCTCGTGCCTCGTCGGCATGCCTGTGCTTGGGCCACCCCTCTGGTAGAGGGTTACCACGACGGGGGCCTCGTTCATCCCAGCCCAGCCTATCCCCTCGGCCATCAGGGAGAATCCGGGCCCGGAGGTCGAGGTCGAGGAGCGGACGCCCGCGAGCCCTCCTCCGATGGCCATCAAGATCGCTGCTATCTCGTCTTCGGTCTGGATTACGGTCACAGACCCCTTGCCCACCCCCGATTCGAAGGAGTTGTGCGCCTCGAGGTACTCGCTCTCGTCGCTTGCCGGGGTGATGGGATAGTACGTCTGAAGCCTACACCCAGAGAGGATCTTGCCGAGGCCGACGGCGCTGCTCCCCCGGATGAGGATTCGTTTCTCGGTAGTCTTGGAGGGCCCGATTCTGTATCCGAAGCTCCCACCGAACTGATCAAGGACGTACTTGTAAGCCGAGCTCGCTGCCCCGATGTTCGCTTCCGCCACCTTGGGTTTGGATCTGAAATGCTTGCGGACCGCCGCATCTAGGATTTCTTTCGGGAACCCGAGTAGGGAGAAGGACCCCGCCACGGCCATGACGTTGGATGTACGCGCGTGAGGGCCTGGAGACTGCGTTGCTTCCTCGAGGAGGTCAGCGTAGGGGATTGGATAGATGTGTACACCTCTCCTCCTGGCTGCTCCTATGACGCCGTCTATCGTCTGAGGGAGCCCCTCCTTCTCAAGCGCTGACCCTATCGACTTTAGGGCGTTCGGCTCGATGGTCGGGATGTTCGCTATCTCGTTTTCTGAGAGGCCGGGGTCATACAGGATTGCGCCTCCGTTTCGGACAGCCCACGCATGACGGGCGACTGTCTCGTCGTCGAAGGTGGCCAGCATGTCGACGGTGTCGACGTGGGATCTAAGGACTCGCGGGCCTATCCTCACCTGGAAGTAGCTGTGCTCACCTTTGATATTGGAGTAGTACTCCCTGCTGCCGTAGACATGAAGGCCGCCGCTCGCTGCGGCTTTCGCGAATATGCTCGCCGGAGTGTCGACGCCGCTCCCCTGGGCTCCGCCAATCATCCAGGAAAAATCGTCCCTCTTCACGGGAAAGTCGCCGGTCTTTGTATGCTGGCGAATGCTATAAGGGTGTGGGATTTCCAATCTGGGTCCGCCCTCACGGCGAGTGATGGCCCTGGACGGCGGCCTGTTACGAAAGCCTTTTGGAGCGCAATCCAGGGTCGAACATTGCGGGCGTCGCCCAGCCTGGCTAAAGGCGGCGGTGCGAGGTGCCGAGACTCAAGATCTGGCTGGCATCGCTGAGTGAATGGGATATCCGCTCCCTCAGAGTCGAGGAACTCGACGGGGATGGGTTCGTGGGTTCAAATCCCACCGCCCGCACTTCGGGTTACCTGAGGGTAGGTATGACCAGAGGGTTCGCCCAGAGGTACACGAAATTTATCAGCACGACGACCAGCGTCTCGACCAGCGCCTTCTCTATCGTAAGGTTGAGCGCGGAACGAAGCGAGAAGGTCAGCAGGAAGCCTGCCCAGATTACGAGGACCACCTGGAATCCAAGAAAGTACGGGTTCCCGAAGAGATAGTCCAGTAGCGCGTTGGGAAAGGTCCTCCTGAAGCTGTCCAAGAGGATCGCGAATATCACGGGCGTGAGGGAGATTGCGCTCGCGGCCGCCTGCCCCATGATGTTCCGCCTTGCCTTCCATAGGAAGGTGGAGAGCAGGAGTACCGTCCCGAATATCACGGCCCAGCTGGCCATCAGGCTGTACATCGCGAAGATTGGGAGGGCGCTCCTGCTTCTGATGAAGAAGATCGCAGGCTCGATCCTTGTGAATCCGGAGAGGATCGACCCTGTGAACAAGATTCCCAACGTGAACGTCAGGCTGAGCATCTGGTCTTGGGGGATTATCTCGAGCTGCGACTCGAAGAGGAAGATCTGCCGCAGGATTTCGAAGATGCTGGAAGGGAGCTTCCGTGGGGCGAACTTCGCAGAAGCGACTTCGATTCCCTTGATCGACTCGAAGGCCTTCTTCCCGGTTTCTGTGAGGACGTACTGCTTCGTCTCGTTCTGCGTCACGAGGTCCCTTACTGCGTCCAGGTGGTAGTACAGGGTCCCGACCCCCATGTCCAGGCGGGCCTTCAGCTCCTTGAAGCTGACCTCGCCCTTCTCTCCGATGAGGCGCACCACCGCCATCCTCTTTGGCTTGGTGGTCAGCCTCGTGACCACGTCCTCATTGGAGGGGACCGACAATTGGTTTCGGTGCGGTCTAACCGCTATTATCCTTTCTGAAGCTCAGTAGACAAATGCCTTGACAGGCCTCTCGACCAGCCCTTGGACGAAGCCCCCGAGCTCGCCCTCGGTGGGGAACTCCTTGACAAGCAAGCGTCCCTGAGGGAACTCGTTAGTGCCGCGTAACCGTCTACCGTAGACCATCAACGTGTAGCCGCGCGCCGACCTGGTGATGAATACGAAGCACCTCCTCCCATGGTAGGTGGCGTAGCTTCTGATCCCGCTGTCAAGGTCGAGTAGTCTCGCCTCTCGCATCAGCTTTGAAAACGAATTCACGCTCTTTTCGTAGAACAATTGCGTCCGTCGCCGGGCATCTGGTATCGTCGCTCAAAAAGACTAACATATCTGAGACTGCGGCCTCGGGGAAGGCATGAGGCATGGTCTGATGCTCTACAACACCATGACCATGCGGAAGGAGAGGTTCGACAAGCCCGGAAAGGTCAAGATGTTCGTCTGCGGCCCCACTGTTCAGAACCTCATCCATGTCGGCAACGCGCGCACCTACGTCTTCTACGACGTCGTGGCCAGATATCTTGCACACAGCGGTCACCGCGTCGAGTTCCTGGTAAACATAACAGACATCGACGACAGAATCACGCAACAGGCCAGAGAGCAAGGTACGGACCCTGAGATCCTGGCGCGCAAGTATACCGCGGCTTTCTTGGAAGACGTGAGGAAGCTCAAGATGAGCTCGGTGACGCGCTTCGAACCAGTATCGAAGTATGTTGACGTGATGGTCGGCCAGGTGTCGTCTCTCCTAGAAGGAGGGCACGCCTATCTTGCTGACCGAGTTGTCTACTTCGATACTTCGACCTTCCCCAGATATGGGAGGCTCTCTCACCAATCGAAGAGGGATCTCTCCCTCCGACCCCTGGAGCTCAGCCCGAACAAGAAGAACCTGCTCGACTTCGCCCTCTGGCGGCCGGTCGTCCTCTTAGAAGGGAGATGGGATAGTCCGTGGGGGCGAGGATCGCCAGGATGGCACATACAGGACACGGCCGTGACCCTCAGCAACTTTGGTCCACAGTATGACATACATGGGGGAGCCTACGAGCTGATCTATCCTCACCATGAGGCCGAGATAGCGCAGGGCGAATCGATCACGAAGGTGAAGCCGCTAGTGAGGTTCTGGGTCCACACTGGACTGGTAAACACCAAACGCAGAAAGATGTCCAAGACTGCGGGCAACGCGCTCACCGTCAGGAACCTTCTGCGGAAGAATACCGCCGACGAATTGAGGTTCTACATGCTCTCTACACATTATAGGGAGGACATCGAGTTCGACGTCTACGGGTTCGGCCGCGAAAAAAGGAAGTTTTCGCGCATCGCGGCAAAGGCCCGAAGGATCGCCAGAGCCGCGCCCGGAAAGGTTAGGTCCAGGCCTGCAGAGGCCATGGCCCCCTTCCATGAGGCCATGGACGACGACTTCGACACTCCGAAGGCGCTCGGATGGGTCCAAGATACCATTGATGCCGTGCACGACGGTGACTCGGCACGGGACGGACCCGCCAGACTAGCTATTGCCGCTTCAGCCCAAGTGCTGGGGATTGACTTCCTTGAGTCGGGATGAGAGCGGGCTCTTCGAGCTAAACGAACTGGGGTGGTGGGCGAAATGGGGAGGGGTGGAATGGGTAGGGAAAGATTGCTACGTTTTGTTCTCAAGGGACTTCAGGGAGCCGTTCTTCAATCGGGCGGGTTTTCTTGCGCCTGGCACCGAGCTTGAACTGCTCGTTGATGCGCTCGAGACCAAGTTCAGGGAGAGAAGCACGGCTCCTTCCATCTTAGTCCGTGAGGCTCGGGAGTGGCGCCGATTGCGGATACTCTTGGATCATCGAGGATACAATGTGCATGACTCGATGTCGGTGATGCGGGCAGGGAGGGCTGTCCCTGGACATGACCCTGAAGTGGAAATCGAGATGGGGATCGGTTCTACTGGTGATTGGTCGCGCACGTACTTGGAGTCGTTCTATGGCAGGACCTTGCTGCTGCCGATCGTTGAGGAGATAGTCGAGAAGGCAGGGGAAGACAAAAGCGTGGGCTTCTTTTTGGCCCGCGTCGGTGGCAAGTCCGTGGGTTGCGCCTCCGTGTATAGGACCGAAGGCATCCTGGGGGCATACTGCATTGGGACGGTCCCTGCATTCAGGCACAAACACGTGGCGACGACCGTCCTGAGGGCCATCAGAAAGTTGGCTCGGAAGGAGAAGCGGACGCTCATCCTTCAGACGATGCTTTCCGATTCGGCAGAGCCGTTCTACGTGAAGAATGGGTTTGATCGCGTCTACCTTAAGAACGTCTTTGGGAAGAAGCGAGGGCCGCCTCGCAGAGGATGAAACTTGGCAAAGACGGGCAAGGCGAGAATAAACAGAGATGCGCCCGACGGGACATGTGCTTTCAAGGACGTGTTCCTAGGCTTCGAGAAGCTCGACGCGGTAAAGGAGGTCTTCGGAAGCGAGACCGATTCGATCCTGTCAAGTCTGAAAGTCGACCTGAGCGCTCCCCGCGGGTACATGCGGATAGACCCGGAGCTGGGGAGAGTTGTGGTCTCCCCTGCCTACCTGAGAGGAGGTGAGGAGAGGCACCTTTACCTCGACGTCATACATGAACTGGTCCATATCAGGCAGCTGAGAGAGGGTAAGGAGCTCTACGATAGGAGGTACCCGTATTTCGAACGACCGACAGAGGTGGAGGCGTACGAGGTAGCGGTCAAGGAAGCGAAACGGATTGGCATGACTGAGCGCGAGATAGTCGAGTATCTGAGGGTCGAGTGGGTGACCGAAGATGAATTCCAGAAGTTCGTCCGGGTCCTGAGGCTGGATTCGACGAAATAGGCCGCGGATGGGCGGAGTTCGGTTTTTATGAGCCCGGCTGGGTTGCTCAATTGTGATCAGGGCCGTCCACATAGTGTACGCCAAGTGGTGCCCGCATTGCGTCCCCGCCACGGTCGAACCGTTGCAGAATCTCGCCAAGAGGCTTGGGATTCCGTGCGTCCTTTACGACATAGACACTACTGACGTGAAAAAGGCAGACGAGCTCGTCGAAAAATACGGCGACTGGACCGCAGATTATCTGGTACCTCAGGTGTTCGTGGAGGCAGAAGACGGAGAGATTAGGCACGTGTTGACGGGGCGTCCGGAGGGCTTGCTCTACACAAGGATCGCCGTCGAAAACCTTCTCAAGAGCGAGATCTTCACGGGACGGTGATAGGAAGGCAATGCTTCTCAGGAGACGAGCGTGCCCACGGGTCTTCCGGAGACGGCCTTGAGCACGTTGGCGGGTCTGCGTCCGTCGACAACCACCACTCTTAACCTCGCCTTTGCAATGAATCCCACAGCTATTGGATCGATGATGCTGTGTATTCCAGGCTTGTGGGTGCCTCCGAGAATCCTCTCAAGGTCTCCGTATCCAATTGAAGGGATCAGCGTTGCGGATTTGTGAGTCCGGGGGTCGGCGGTGAAGATCCCCTTCTGGTCAGAGGCCTTCACTAGGATGTCTGCTTCCCAGGCCGTTGCGACGATTGCCGCGGTGGTGTCCGTGGTGATTCCCGGCCTCAGACCCCCCATCACAGCCACCTTGTCTCTCTCCAATCTTAGGGTCATCTGGCGTGCCGTTGTGCAAACCTCGGAAACCCCAAATCTCATCCCGGCGAGTCTGGCGTTGAGGCGCGAAGCTTGGATCGCGATGAGGTCTTGGTCCTTGTGGGAGAGGCCCGTCCTCCTCGCCGAATCTATGTATTCGCGAGCGACAGGCCCGCCACCGACCACGACGCCCACGGAATGTCCCGACTTTTTGAGCTTCGTAATTATGGCTGAGTAGTCTCCAAGAAGCTCGGGGTCGGGGGGAGAACCGAGTACGGAGCCGCCGATTCGCAGGATTATCTTCATGCCAGAATTTAACACGCTGGGCTGAGGTAGTTTTTATAAAGGTGAGCGAGCGTCATCAATCATCTGTGATTATGGTTCGCTTCAGTCGGATCGATGCGACTACTGTTAGCTGACCGAGGGTTCTTAGACATGTTAGCGAAGGCAGACTCTGTTAGGCTCTACAAGATTAGGAAGGCCATCACTGAGCTCTCGAACAAGGAAGGTCGCGGGACCGAGCTCGTCTCGCTCTACATACCTCCAAGGAAGCCTCTCCATGAGGTCCTTTCCTACCTGAAGAACGAGTGGGGCACAGCTGGTAACATAAAGTCGGACACGACTCGCAACCATGTGCAGGACGCGCTCACAAAGACCATGCAGCGCCTCAAGCTGTACAAGGAGACCCCCGAGAACGGGCTGGTGATATTCTCAGGGGCCTTGCCCACCAACGGCCCGGGAAGCGAGGTCGTGAGGTTGAACGAGATCATACCTCCCAAGCCCGTCAACACATTCCTCTACATGTGCGACGACCACTTTCACATCGAGTACCTCAAGGACATGCTCAAGGAAGACAAGATCTACGGCCTGCTTTCGATTGACTCGAGCTCGGCTGGGCTCGGGATCCTTTCGGGGGACAGGGTCGAGGTCGAGGACGTGATGACCTCGGGTATCTCGGGGAAGACGAGGAAGGGCGGGCAGAGCGCCAGGAGATATGAGAGAGGTAGGGAGATGGAGCTGACCTACTTCTACCACAGGGTAGCGGAGCATGCGACTAGGATATTCGTGGACAACTACCACGTCACCGGCCTGATCGTCGGCGGCCCAGGCCCGACCAAAGAAGACTTTCTGAAGGGAGGCTTCCTCCACTACCAGCTCCAGAAGAACATCATCGCTGTAATTGACGCTGCCTACTCCGGGCAGGAAGGGGTTAGGGAGCTCGTCGACAAGGCAGCGGACAAGCTCCAGGATGTCAGGCTCTTCGAGGAGAAGAAGCTCGTGCAGAGGTTCCTCTCCGAGGTCAATAAGCCTCACGGGGTCGCCGTATACGGGCTTCCCAGGATAATCCAGGCGCTCGACAAGAGCAACGTAGAGTTGATCCTGGTCGTCGACGACATAGACATGTTGCGCATCACTGCCACTTGCAAGAACTGCCAGACGCCGAAAGAGAGGTATGCCGCCTCCTCGAAGAAGGTTCAGGCCACGCAAGAGCTAATCTCGGAACCGTGTTCAAAGTGCGGCTCAAAGGAATTCCTGGTGGAAGAGACAGACGTAGTGGACGTGCTCGAGGAGAGAGCGATCCAGGTAGGGGCGAAGGTCGAAATCATATCATCTGGGACGGAAGAGGGGAGCATGCTCAAGTCGTTCGGCGGAGTCGCTGCGTTCTTGCGATACAGGCCTACAACCGGGTAGGAGAATGATTGACAGGCTTCTGGGACCTGGGCTTGCTAAGAAATACACCGTCAAACCTGCAACTATAAGTAGAATCGTCTTCGGAAGAACGAACGAGGTTAGGGTCGATTGGTTCTTAAAATTGGAATTATCGGCAAAACCAACGCGGGCAAAACCACCCTGTTTAACTCCATGACGTTGAAGTCTGGAGAGATTTCCAACTACCCCTTCACGACCAAGGCCCCAGACGAGGGGGTCGCACAAGCAGTGACGCTCTGCGTGCACAAGGAATTCAAGGTGCAGGACAATCCGAAGAACTCGCGGTGCGAGGAAGGTTGGAGGTTCATCCCAATCGAGGTTACCGACCTCCCCGGTCTCATCAAGGGGGCATGGATGGGAAAGGGCCTCGGGAACCAATTCCTCTCCGTCGCCGCGCAGTCAGACGCGCTCCTGCACGTGGTGGACGCGTCGGGAAGCGTGGACAAAGACGGCAGGATAACGGAGACTGGGTCAGGCGACCCTCTGGCAGACTACGCCGATGTCGAGCTTGAGCTGGTCTTGTGGTACACGAAGCTGTTCTCGAGCAACTTGGTCAAGATATCCAAGTTGGCCAAGATGCCAGGCGTGGGTCTGCCCGAGGCCATTTCCGAAGTGTTACAGGGGATTGGTGTCAAGAGAGACCACGTGATTTACGCTCTCAACGAGGCCATGCTCAAGGAGAAGGACGTCGACAACTGGAACGAGAGCGAGACTCAGAACTTCTGCTGGGTCCTTCGAGACGTGTCCAAGCCGACCCTCGTGATAGCTAACAAGATGGACTTGCCCGACGCGGCGGAGAACTTCCGGCGACTGAGAGAGGCCAACAAGGACGTCATGGTGGTCCCGACAAGCGGCGAGGCGGAACTCTCGCTCAGAAGGGCGGAGGTCAAAGGCCTGATAAAATACGTGCCTGGCGAGGAGCGGTTCGATGTGGTCAAGCCTCAGGAGCTGACGGACGCCCAGCGGGAGGCTCTCGCATACATCAGGAGGAAGGTGTTCGGGGAATACCTCAGGACAGGTGTGCAGTTCGCCCTCAACATCGCGATCTTCAAGCTCCTCCGGATGAACTCGGTCTATCCGGTGGCGGATGCGGAGCGGCTCACAGACAAGCACGGCCACGTGCTCCCTGACGTGTACCTCCTCCCGAACGGCGCCACTGTAGACGACCTCGCGAAGGCTGTCCATACGGACTTGCACAGGGGACTGCTCTATGGCGTGGACGCGAGGACGGCGCTTCGCCTCCCTGTGGACTATGTGCTGAGAGACCGGGACGTCTTGTCTCTTGTGTCCACCTCGAAGAGAGGGTAGTTCTGAGGAGAGCGGCGTCTTGGGCCACGGAATTCTTAATAGATGAACCGGTCCCTTGTATCCGCTTGTCTCACGGGGAGCCCGTAATCTCGCAACTGATGGCACGTTACCCGTTCACTCCTCACTCGCGAGGGTTCTTCGAGAGGCTCCCGATCCAAGAGAGTTTCGCCAGCGCCCAGGTGCTCAGACAGGGGGAGCACAGGTTGTTGGCGGCCATCGGAAAGGTAAGGTACGAGCCGCACATCTCAGAACTCACGGAATTCTCGAGTTTCTTCGTCTCCGTGCTCGTAGCTGGCCAGAACGCGTACCTGACCCAGAGGTTCGCGGAAAAAGAAGGGGATTCTGCGAAGAGGTCATTCATGAAGGAGCGGCCCTCGGAAAAGCTCACTGTGTTCCGGGAATGTTTCGGCTCGAGCATAGACCCTGAAGGAAGACAGACGCCGCATGGCTACAACATAAGGGTGGAGGACTATCTCACGGTCTTCGCCAAGTTCGAGCTCGGGAAGATCCAAAGATGGAGGCTTGCCAACCAGTCTTTCTCGATGGGCGTCGTGCGCCTCAGCGAGAACGGCCTTTCAGACCTTTTTGGAGCCCTGGCAGAGGGGGCAATCAGAGAGGGAGTAACAAACGTCAAGCGGGGGCCGTTTCCAAGGGAACTTGCCGGCCTGCGGGATCGCATCATCCCATTGTTGCCGCCGCAGAAGACAAGACCCAGGACGGGTTTCTTGTACATAGAGGAGCTCTTGAAGCATCCCGTGCCTGATGGAAGGCATAGATTCTCGTGGCTCGTCCTCGCGCCGTATGCCGTGAATGTTCTCAAGCTTTCTGATCAGGAGGCAGTGGAGAAGATACGGGCATTCGTAGCGGCCCATGGAGAGAGCCAGGAGATGAAACGTTTCATCGAGTACAACGTCAAACGCTCTCGTCGCAACGGGCTAATGCCGCCATCACTAAACAAGCTGAGGACGGAGCATCCTGATTTGTATGCCCTCCTCCCAAACGAGATAACTCAGCGATACAGGCCGAGCAATTAGTTTCGTGTCTTGAAATCGTTATATCCTCATCAGTGCGGCTCGTCTGCAGGCGGGTGAGTGGGCCTCCCCCCGTTCCGCCTCAAGAAACCCCGGGCCGGAGGAGAGAAGAGAAAATCAACAAAACTGAGCAAAAGACGGCGCGGAATCCTAGAAGGAGCGTCCTCATTTCAACTGCGGCAATCTACGCGGCGATGTACGTCGTGCTGGCTCTCGTATTCAATCCAATCAGCTATGGAGCAATCAATCTGCGCGTAGCAAACGTCCTAATTGGGCTTGTCCCTCTAATCGGGTGGCCGGGTGTCCTTGGGCAGACTTTGGGAGTCTTCATCGCCAACCAGCCGGCTCTTGGTGATCCGTTGGGCCCGATTGACCTGATCAATGTCATCCCATCATTCATATTCTCATTCATACTATGGAAGCTTCGGAGCAGGAGCGTCTTTTTGGGGCTCGCTCTGTATTCCGTCGGGCTAGGAATCACTGTCAGCTATGCGCTGAATTACGCGTTCAAGTTGCCCCTCTCGGTGGAAATCCCTCAAGTAACGGCTGGAGTCTTCATAGCGACGGCGGTTCTCGGCTACCTTCTGTTCAGATCAGTGAAGCGATTGGGCATCCTGCAAAGGATGTTCCTGACTGATATGAACTTCAGCCGAAAAGGGGGTTCTCAAAAGACGTGAAAGAAGCTAGAAGCGCGATCTGCTGCATATCGGGAGGGGCCGATTCTGTGACCATGGCGTACCATGTGAGTAAGGTGATCAGACCGGACCGCCAGCTGCTCATCTTCTGCAATTACGGGCAACGGACCTACGCCTACGAGGAGTTCTGCATCAAGGAGATATCGCGCCGGCTGAAGGCGCCTCTGAAGCTCATCGACTTGAGGTGGCTCGGCAAGATAAGCACATCACTCCTCACACATGCTGAGAAAGAAATTCCGGAGACGAAGAACGAGGACCTATGGGTTCCGGAGAAGGCTAAGGAGAGGATCCTAAAGTGGTGGGACCCGTGCAGGAACGCAATCCTCCTGCTCGTTGGGCTGGCCCACGCGGAGTCGTTCTACATATCAACTCGAGAGCGGTTCGACGTCTACATCGGGATACGTAGGGAAACGCCGGTCGCGATGAAAGACAACACTCCGGAGTTCCTAGAGGAGATAAACCGGCTAGGTGAGTGGGCGACGCATCACGGGGGGTACAAGCTTCTTGCTCCTCTAATCACCTACGACAAGGACAAAGTGGTCAAGCTTGGAGACGAGTTAGGGGTCCCGTGGGAGTACACATATAGCTGCTACGCGGGCTATGGGTTTAGGACGGTTAGGAAGAAGAAGATACCTGTACATTGCGGCCGCTGTTCTAATGACAAAAGAAGGGCCCTAGCTTTCAAGATGTCTGGCGTGTACGATGAGAGCGCGTACGCGAAACCGCCGTTAGGAGACGTTGCCTACGAAAAAGTCAACGGCGTCTATATCCAGAAGCGAACGCTTTAGGCGAATCCCTCCACTTGCTCGAGCGGCTAGGGAACGTCTGTCAGGGTCGGCTGTCGAGTTTTTCCGAAGTCAAATCCTGAACCGCTAAATACCCTGAGTGCCGGGTTGAATGAAGTTTGGAGACTGGCAATGCGCCCAGGCTAGAGTCCACCAGCTGGAACCCGATTCTAGAGGAAGAGATGAGAAGGCTTTGGGATAGTGAAGAAATTTTTCGATTTAAGCCGAGTAATAACAAAAAACTCAACTTTGTAATGGATACACCCCCGCCGTATCCATCCGGGAAGCCTTGGCATCCTGGCGCCCTCACACAGTACTCCCAGATAGACATGGTGGCGAGGTCTTCGAGGATGAGAGGATTCAACGTCCTCTTTCCTGTTGGAATCGACAGGAACGGGCTTCCGGTCGAGATCGCGACGGAGAGGAAATACAGGATTCAGATGAGGAAGACGCCTCGGGACGAGTTCATCGCCCTCTGTAAGCACGCCCTCGACGACATTGAGGCGTACATGGTTGACCTCATGAAGAGGCTGGGAATCTCGGGGGATTTCAAGAACAAATACCGCACTGACTCGGAGGAATATCGGACACTTACCCAGTGGTCCTTCATAGAACTCTGGAACAAAGGACTGATTCGAATCGCTACCAGACCCAACAACTATTGTTCGGACTGCGGAACGACTATCGCGGACGCCGAAATCGAGTATCAGGACTTGCCCACGTATCTTGTCACAAACAGGTTTGGCGTGAAGGAGACCGGGGGCGAGATCTTGGTCGCGACGACTAGGCCTGAGCTCCTTGCGGCCTGCGAACTCGTGGTGGTTAATCCGAAGGACGAGAGATACCGCAAGTTGGTAGGCAAGACAGCAATCGTGCCAATCTACGGCAAGGAGGTCCCTATTGCGACGCATGAGAGCGTAGACCAGGCCTTCGGTACCGGAGCGCTGATGGTATGCAGCTATGGTGACTACCATGACGTCCAGATGTTCAGGGAACTCGGTCTCCACGAGGTTCAGGCCATCGACATCGAAGGAAAGATGACCGTGGTGGCCGGCAAGTATGCTGGCATGTCGGTGAAGGATGCGCGCTCCCAGATTATCCAAGACCTGCAAGCGGACAAGACGGCCGTCAAGACCGAACAGATACAGCATCGTACCCCTCTCTGCGAGAGGAGCCGTACCCCGATTGAGATCATTCCGATGGAGGAGCTCTATCTTGAACAGCTCCAATTTCGTCAACGCCTCAGAACCCTATCAAGGCAGGTGAAGTTCAACCCCGAGATGCACAGGCAGATACTCCTCAACTGGATTGACTCGATCACGACCGACTACCCGATTTCGCGCAGGAGGTACTATGCAACAGAGATACCAATCTGGTACTGCGGGAAATGTGCGACGCCCCATCTGCCAAAAGCGGGCAAATACTACAGGCCATGGAAAGATCCTGCGCCGTTCAAGAAATGCGTAAAGTGCGGCAATCCAAAATTCGTCGGCGAGTCCAGGACATTCGACACTTGGATGGATTCTAGCATATCCCCGCTCTTCATCACGAAGCTTACCAGAAACCAAGCCTTCTATGGTGCGACCTACCCAACCACGATACGGTTGCAGGGAAAGGATATCGTCAGGACGTGGTTGTACTACTCCATATTGAGGTGTTACCTGCTTACCGGGAAACTTCCATTCAAGGAGGCGTGGGTCGGAGGGCTAGGCCAAGACGCCCAGGGAAGAGCGATGAGGAAGAGCATGGGCAATTTTGTTGACCCGGAACCCCTTCTTCAGAAGTATGGGACCGACGCATTCCGGTTCTGGGGCGCGGGTGAAGCCAACCTAGGTTACGATTTCAGGTTGTCAGAAGACAGGGTCGCCGGTGCGGGGAAGTTCCTCACGAAACTCTGGAACACTGCTCGGTACATAGCCTCCTTCCCCGAGGCGAAGACCGGTAAGCTGCGGCCAGCGGACGTGTGGATTCTTTCGGAGCTGAACGTGTTGATTCGAGAATGCGTAAAGGGATACCAAGACTACAACCTGTTCGTCCCCGCGACGAAGATTCGGGAGTTTGTCTGGAACGTATTTGCAGCTCATTACATAGAGATGAGCAAGGGACGTGCCTATGGGGATGGAGTATCCAAGGAAGACCAGCGTGCTGCTCAGTTCACATTGCACCGAGTGATGCGATGCGTGCTCCTCCTCTCAGCCCCGATCACGCCCCACATGTCCGACCACATCTGGAGGAAGGTATACGGCGCCCGAAGCATACATCTAGAGAGGTTCCCAAAGCCCGATGCGAATAGGTGCGCCAAGTCCACCGGGGCCGCAATCGTCGCATTCAACGAAGGAACTTGGAAGAAGAAGCGGGAAAAAGGACTGAGCCTTAGGGATCCAATCCAACTCAAAATCCCCCCCAAGCTCAAGCCGTATGCGACTGACCTCAACAGGATGCACCACATTCAATCGGCTCCAGCTTGACCTTGACAGTCGGCGCTAGCGGGTGCTCGAATTTAGGAGCCTCGGGCGGGATTTGATCCCACGACCTACTGCTCTCCCACGAGAATGATACAAGGCAGTTGCTCTACCAGGCTGAGCTACCGAGGCTCGGATTTGGCTTTGCCGATTGGGTTTATCTTCTTTCTGCATAAGGCGGCCGGGCGACGTCCATCCTCTTATTTCAGCGAGTCTCGCTTCTTCCTGGTCTTGACGATGTCTAGCGCTAACAGTCTCATGAAGGCATTGTATTCATCATCGTCGAACCTTGTCTCCTTGACAAGGCCAGACTGGGAGGCTATCTCATAGCTCAGCCCGTGGTAGCATAGTTTCGACTTTCCGCTGAGAACCCCAAAGAAATAGGATTCGCATGAGCAAGCCAGACTCTCAGGATCTATGAACTCGTCTCCGTTCCTCCCTACAACCGTATAGACCGCCCGCCCGCTAGGGAGGAACATGTGTTTTTTCACGCATCCCTCGAAGGCGGCATTCACGGCCTTCATGAATTGGGCTCCGTGCTTTGAATGGTGCGCAAAGCGAGAAGCAAGCCCATCTCTGGTTTCCCCGTACATGATCTCAGCCCAAGAACTCGCTAAGGGACTGTTGTTTCAGAGCGTCCATCATGTCGCTCACTCGGATACCGGCCCTCCTCAACTCTCCGAGGTCCGCGACCAAGGTTGTCAGCAGGTCTTTTGTCGACCTCCACAAGACCAGATAGTCGTTGGTGGGCACTTCCAAGGTGCGGCTCCTCGTGTGAATGGACAGGTCTGGCCGGATTCCTAGTATTGCGACCGTTCTGAAGAAGAGGTTCTGCGAGGTCAACCGCTCATGGAGGTCTTTCAGGGATGGCGCGAGCTGTGAGAGTATTTCCGTTGGATTCCCTGAATCGGCCTTGAGGGTGATTATCCGACTTAGCTGCGAGGTCTCGGTTTCTATGGCCAGCGGCTCGTCGTCCTGCCCGTTTGCCGCCTTGTGAAGATAGACGGCGAGCTTCTTTCCAATGATATCCTCTAGCTTCTGGCTTGGGAAGACGGCTAGGCTCTGAATCGACTGGATGCCGTTTTCCCGAAGAATCTTGGAGGTCTTAGGGCCGACGCCTGGTATCTTGTCGACAGGGAGAGGGAAGAGGAAGGAACGCGCTCGGGTCGGCTCCACTACCGTCAATCCGTCGGGTTTCTTGGAATCAGAAGCAATCTTCGAGACTACCTTGTTCGGTCCTACTCCAATCGAGCAAGTCAGCCCCTCTACTTTGAGGATTTGTCCCTTAATCTGGGAGGTGAGTGCTGCTGCCTTGGCATAGTCACCCTGAGTCCTGCTAGTCAGGTTGAAGAACGCCTCGTCTATCCCGCTCTGTTCGACTTCGTCAAACTCGCGTCTCATCAAACCCATTATTCGGTCGGAATAGGCGGCGTATTTTGGCTGGTCGACTGGAACATAGACGGCTTCTGTACCTTTCAGTCGGCGCTTTGCGAGGGAGATTGGAATGCCTGACCTGACACCGAACTCCCTCGCCTTGTAGTTGGCCGTGCTAACGACGCCGCTGTCTTCTGTGCGGCCAGAATAGACGCACACTACCGTAGGCAGGCTCTTGAGCGATGGATTCTCGACTTCTTCTATCTGGGCGAAGAAGTAATCGAGGTCAAGGTGCCCAATCACGCGAAGCAAGAGGCTTTCTGATGACCGCGCCGGCCTGTCTTAATAGGATTCATGGCGCTCTCGCGCACGTGGATTTGGTTTTGGTGGGGTCGCCCGGATTCGAACCGGGGGTCTCAAGCGTTCTCGAAAGTACCTGTTGGGTGCTTTACCCGAGGCCTCTTCTCTAGGATTGAAGCCTAGACCAGACTAGCCGACGACCCCGCTTTTCCACTCGCGCCCAACCTTCGTCTTATAGCTGTATCTGAGCTAGACGTTTGAAGGGTTCTCGGAGCCGTTATAAGAGACGGATTTGACGGCGCATGGTATGCCAGGAGAGACGAAGATGGTGATTGTAGGCCAGTCGAAGCCCCTTCTAAACTACGTCACGGCTTGCATAACGATGTTCAACAGCGGAGCAGAACACGTCATTCTGAGGTCGCGGGGCGAGGCAATCAACATGGCAGTAGAGGTCGTCCAAGTTCTCAAGAAGAGGTTCGTAAGCCAGGTCGAGATATCCAAGATACAAATCGACGGCGACAAAGTCGTCGCAAGGGACGGGCGGCAACTGAACCTGCCAGTATTGGAAATCGAACTGTCGATGCCCAAGCAAAGCCCCGCGTGAGTCTCCGCTAAGGCGGCGCAATTTCAAGGGTGAGTGAACTTGTCCGACTTCGAGACTCTGCTGGGAGAGGTGCTCCGGAACAGGCCCGATATCAGTCGAGACTCGCTCATGGGCCTATTAATCGACAAGAAACGCGCCGTAGGGGGAGGCTACCTCACAGATCAAGGAGCGCTCTTTCTCGTTGCCGGCGAATTGGGAGTCCGCCTCAACCGTGCAGACAGTTCTGATTTGACCCTCAAGCACGTCAAAGTGGGAATCAGCGACATCACTCTTGTAGCCAGAGTCTTGGCGATTTATCCGATTGCCGAATTTCAAAAGAAGGATGGGGGCACTGGTAGATACAGACGAGTCGTTGTTTTTGACTCCAATGATGTCGGTAGACTTACAATTTGGGACGACAATGAAGAGGCTATCAACCTTTCAGGGGTGGAGGTCGACGCGCCGATACGGATTGTAAGCGCCTATGTCAAACCTGGGCCTGACGGCAAACCGACTATGAATTTGGGAAAGCGCGGGAGGATAGAGGTAATCTCGGACCAGACTCTTGTCTCAAAGCTGTTGCCGTTGTCATCGGCGTCAAGAAAGATTTCGGATTTGAACTTCGAGGACGTCCCGCCCGCGATAGAGGGATTGGCGGTCTCGGATGGAAGAACTTCAGAGTTTGTCCGTGAAGATGGTTCGACGGGGTCGTTGACCCAATTCGACTTTGGTGAGCCTGGTGGTAAGAAGGTGAGAGTGGTGGTGTGGAATGGGAAT
>Ga0307477_10001387_pt1 | contig 20689 bp, 19 predicted proteins | sample atmos_gasesECM2C_FD_203316 | JGI IMG/M metagenome (GOLD analysis project Ga0307477, IMG submission 203316) | Hardwood forest soil microbial communities from Morgan-Monroe State Forest, Indiana, United States - atmos_gasesECM2C_515 | ecosystem: Environmental > Terrestrial > Soil > Temperate...
TGGGCCGGCACTCACAAAGGGCCACAGGCTCTGTCTGATGTCTTTGCGGCAATCCAACGCTGCTGGAAAACACTCGATTTCAAGGTCACCGACACTATTGAGCAGGGTAGCCGCGTCGCCCTCTTCGGCTCCTTTACCTACAAATCGAACGTGACCGGGAAGGAAATCACATCTCCGTTTAGCCTCTTGGCTCGGTTCGAGGGGGACAAGGTTGCTTACGTCCAGTTTCTCGAGGATAGCTATGGGACTGCAGGCTCGTTCAAGACAGGGGGCAGCACATGGTTCCACAGCGATCCCTCGGGGAAGCAAGTTGAGGTTTAACGCTCAAGGAAATCACATTTCGACTGGGAGTTCAAAAATGGTCAAAGTGTCGAATGAAGATAAGCGATATGACTACATCGTGGTGGGAGCAGGCGCGGCCGGTTCGGTCCTGGCGGCTGAATTGTCCGCCTCCTGCGCGCAAGTCCTTGTGGTCGAGTCGGGAGGACCCGACGACGCGCCGACCATCATGAACCCGAGCATCTGGTTTTACAATGTTGGAGGTCCCCTTGATTACCACCTGTCCATCACCCCGCTGCCTCAATTGAACAACCGTAAATTCAACATGGCCCTTGGTCATGTACTTGGCGGTGGCAGCAGCATCAATGCCATGGTGTGGACGCGGGGCATGCAACGTGACTTCGATGGGTGGGCCAAGAACGGAGCGCAAGGCTGGGCCTTCGCTGACGTACTTCCGGTCTTCAAGGAGCAGGAGGACTGGGAAGGCGGTGCCAATGAATGGCGAGGTTCCGGTGGCCCAATACATATCCGTCGGCCAAAAGATCCTCATCCAGTCGCGCCGGCCTTCATTGAAGCGGCGCGAGAGATGGGCATGCCCATTCTGGATGACCTGAACGGACCCATGCGTCCCGGCGCCGGCTACATCAATATGAACATCGCCGCAGATGGGACTCGCGTGAACGCCGTTCGCGCCTTCCTGCGACCGGCGTTGTCCAGGCCGAACCTCACTCTATTGCTCAACACCAACGTGGTGAAACTGAACTTCAAAGGTACTCGTTGCGTGGGCGTTAAGTTACTGACAGGCGACGAAGTGAAAGACATCGCGGTCGACAAGGAAGTGATCCTTGCAGCGGGCACCATCCATAGCCCGAAGCTTCTGATGCTCTCAGGCGTGGGCGAAGGGAATGCGCTTCGCAGCCTTGGAATTGATGTCGTCGAGAACCTGCCCGGGGTTGGCCAAAACCTGCAGGACCATGTGCTCCTGTCCGGAGTCGTCTTCAAGTACAAAGGCAAGATGCCGGATCGGCCGGCCGACAGCAACGCAGTCGAAGCAGAGGCCTACTTGTCGAGCAGTCCTTCGGGTGACACAGACATTAGTCTTGTGCCTCATCAATTACCAGCGGTTACTCCGGAAGTAGCCTCGCGGTTTGGAACTCCTCCGCCGGACGCGTTCACAATCGCTCCAGCTCTTGTGCAGCCGACGAGCAGAGGCTCTGTCCGTTTGGCCAGCAATAATTTTCAGGATGCCGCTGTGATCGATGGCAACTACCTCGGCACGGATGGTGATTTTGCAGCAATCGTACGCGCGATCGAAGCCGCACGTGAACTCGGGAACCAGAATGCCTTTGACGGTTTTCGCGAGAGTGAACTCATTCCCGGGCCCAAGGCGAGTGCTGAAGAGATCCAAGAGCTTGCCAGACTTGCCTCGGCGAGTTTTGGACACGCAGTTGGTACGTGCAAAATGGGCGTGGACAAGCTCGCGGTTGTCGACCCAGAGCTTCGCGTGCACGGCATTTTGGGTTTACGCGTGGCGGACGCCTCCGTGATGCCACGGATCATTACGGGGCCGGGGACAAACGCGTCGGCCCACATGATTGGGGGCCGTGCCGCCAAGCTGATTCTCGGCTGATAACGACGGATCTTTCGTGTTCTGCGAGAAGCTGTTAGGATATTTCTGTGACAAAGACTTGCGAAAGTTTTGCTGATGGTTTTGCCCGGATTGGCAGAACTCTGGATCGCCAGGAGCACTCTGTGCTGGGTGGTTTGGAAATCGCAGAAGTGCACGGAATGCCGAAATTTGGAGGCGGTTTGGGGGCGGTTCGGACAGGAATCGCGCTCTTTTGTGCAACGAAGGCAGTTCCATGCACTGTATGCAATTTGCGCAGAGTCGCATAAACACTGGTTATTTCGCATCTTGTTGATTTGGCGAGTGGGGACGTAGTTCAGTTGGTTAGAACGCTGCCCTGTCACCTGGTTCCTTTATTTACTTGCATTTAGACCGTTTATTGGCGATCCTATTAGCGGTTCTTCCAAGGATTTGCCAAGATGCAAAAACCCCCGAATGTAACCCTTCTCAAACAGGTTAAAGTTGACGGCAATTGGAGACACGCTCGTGCTCTTTTCGATACGAAGGGCCGCGTTCGTCGCGATCGAGTCCGCGTCAGTGGAAGAGACGAGCTCCATCCCGAAGGGAGCTACTTCATTGAGTGGTGGGGTGAAGGCAAGCGCCACCTCGAACCGGTCGGTGCCGATGCCCAAGATGCCGCGGAAAAAGCACGCATAAAGCAAGCCGAGCTTGCCGCCATGCGCAATGGCATCATTCCCCAGCCGCAAGTACCCCAATCTGTTCCGGATCGGACCGCTTTAGCAGCGGCGCTCGATAGCTATAAAGAGTATGTCCAGTACCACCGCAGCCTGCGGACATTTCGTACGTACCGTCCGATTCTCGAATCATTCAAGAGGTTCTGCAGCAAGACTTATATCGACGAGGTGGAACGACAGGACTTCATCGATTTCGCGACCCACTGTATGAAGGAGGGGCAGCAGGGAAAGAGCATCTACAACAAACTGGTAGTGCTCTCGCAGGTCATGAAACAGCATGGCCGGCCGAAACTTCTCAATGCCTCTGACTGGCCTAAGTTCGTTGAAACCGTCCGTCCGATTTATGAAGATGCCGAGCTAGTCAAGTTGTTCGAGGCCTGCACGCCGGCTGAAGAGGCTCGGTTCAAGTTCTATCTTATGTCGGGATTCCGCGATGCCGAGGGACGTTGCGTTACTTGGCGCGATGTCGATTTTAAGCACATGGCGGTTCGCGTGACCGCGAAACCACATTGGGGATTTCATCCGAAGAATTGGGAGGAGCGGGAAGTTCCGGTTCCCGAGAAGCTCATTGCGATACTTCAGAAGTTTCGTCCTGCCGTCGCAAGTCCGGACGACCCTGTCTTCCCAAGCGCTACGGGACGTCCTGATGGGGCGATGCTTGAAAAGCTAAAGGCGGTTGCGCATCGCGCGAAACTGAATTGCGGTCATTGCGTGGTTACCCACAAGTTAGAGAGTGGGAGAGTGACCGTCAACCGCTGTTCCAAAGGACCATACTGTGGCCGTTGGTTCCTGCACAAATTCCGCCACACATACGCCACACGCCATCTCCAGGACGGCATCGATATCCGAACCCTGCAGCAGTGGATGGGACACCGCGACATCGCATCGACGATGGTCTATCTCAAAGGCGTTCGTAACAGCGATGTACAAGCTCGAATCAACAGGGGAAGTCTGGCGGCATTCGCGTAGTTGCACTCACCACCGATATTCACGACGCTTTTGCAGTTTCCTGAAAACCCCACAACTCGACGGTTGACACTCGTTCTCCGCTGACGCGCACGCGGGACGGAATTGCGGCGGAGGTTGGTTTTTGCGGGGCAAAGAATGGACCAGTGGACTACTATGCAGGAAAGACATTGAGCAGAGTTTTGAAGGAGATCAGGGGATGACTTGTACTCAGTAACAATTGCGTAGCGGATATGAACCGAGCGATCGACATCGGCTGGGTGGAGCCGGCAAAACCAATTCGGGGTCTCGACCACTTGGGCGTTCAGGCACCGTGCATCGCTCTCTACGCCCAACTTCTGCCAGGCATCACCAACGTGACCGACCGGGCACGATACTACAGTTTCTATCCATGGCTGATTAGATCCTTCGAGCAGCGCTATCGCGACCATTCTATCAACGAGTTCCGTCGAGTTTTGCGGCGTGCCGAATGCCTTTTTGCTTTGATCGCGATACGTCACGCGCGAGTATCTGCCGACAGAGATGATGGGCGTCATGGCGCCGGTATGGTTGGCCGCTTGAGCCTCCTGCGTATCCCTGAAGACGCCCACACCATCAACTTGGACGAGCATGCGGCACTGGAGGGGGCCAATCGATACTTTCTGAACAAATTGGGAGGTTTGGGCCAGTACTACTTTGGACCGCTACGAGATCTTCGAGTGCTGGACTATGCGTCCCAGGGCGAAGATGCGTTGCCTGGGTATGACAAGGTTCGCGGCGGAGCACTCGCAGACGCTCTCGCTGCCGTTGTGCCTGAAGACGTCTTCTTTCGATTGCTCGAAAAGGATAAGATGCGGTGGACGGATCTGGATGGGCTCAGCGAATTCTGTCCTTGTGCCCTGCGAGAAAGTGCGGCCGAGAGGTCATTGCTGCTTGATCTGTTCTTCGCTAAGACCGACGCCTATCGATTTCCAGAGGCTAATAACCGGCGCGCGTCCCTCGGGCTGATTCTGGACCTCTTGAGTCGAATCTCTCGATTAGAGGGCTACAGCGCGGAAAGTATCTACCGCGCTGCGACTTACACAAAATCCTTACCTGACGGTACAAACTGGGACGTCGCGCCCTTGCTGGCGACGGCCCGAAAAGGATGGGGTACATATCAGCAAAATGAATTGTTTTCGCTGGCCCTGCAAGCGTTGTTTGCTGCGACTTTGGGAGCTATCAATTGCCGTCACTCCGGCAGGCTGGAAAGCGCTGATGGCGCGGGTGAGGTCTGTGTTGGCCTGCTGGAGTCCACCGCTCACCTCCGAGCACGCCGCGTCGCAGATGTTGTACGAGAACTGGAGATAGGTCTTCCACCGCTACGGGCGTGGCAGGATGAGAACCATGAGATGCAGCGCGGATGGAGAATTCTCGATGCCAGCTCCGAAGACAGTGATCTCACAAGATTAGCGGACGAAGCGCTGAACCTTCTTCTGTCGTTACTCGCCAGGGGCATCGACGAGAATCCGTATGGAGAGTTCGATTTCGATCCGGACCACTTCGGCGATAAGGAAGTCCACCTGCTGTCTTTCGGGCGCGCGTGGCGCTCGATCTGGGCCGACCTGACTGTCGAACAGTTGGTACGTTGGCTCGCCGTCCGCTGGGGTGTACAGCGCCATCTGACTGTTGCTCTGCGCAAACTGCGAGGGGAGCGACGCGACACGTTTAGGATCCGCCCGCTCGACCAAGAGCTTCGTGTCATCGAAGTGCCCCCTCCCGCAGCGACCGTGCCCCGACTGGGAAGAGCATTTCAGATCTTGCGAGATCTGGACCTCACAGACCTCGACGACGGCTGGCCTCGGCTGACAGTTAGCGGACGAAGTGAGCTGGAGGCTTGCCTTGCCTCGTGATTCATCGGCGTTTTCGTTGCTGGATGCCCTCTCAGAGACTGGATTCCAGGCGTCAGTGATCACGACATATTGCTGCTACTTTCCGTTTTACGAAGAAGTTGTCTTACGTCGCCTGTTGGACAAAGGATGCACCAATAACATTCTCCTAGTTGACGCTGCTCGCTGTGCGGAGGCATTCACTTCCGAGGAGACACGTCCTCGTCGTGCCGGCCGTGACTACACGCTACTTCCGATCCACATCCGCGGCGCATTTCATCCCAAACTCATACTTTTGATCGGTAAGTCGAAAGGTTCCTTGTTCGTTGGCAGTCACAACATGACTCTCGCAGGTTTTGGGCTAAGCGACGAAATTACGAATGAGTTTCGGACGACCGGGTCGGCCCCTCGACAAGGCGCCGAGGAGATTCGTGCGGCCCTAGACTATCTGGAGTTCTTTATACCGAAAGCTCTGACCGATGTCGGTCGGGTATTTGACGCCGTCAGGCGGAACACTCCATGGCTCCAAGGACCTGTGGCCGTGCCTTCGAACGATCGACTATTGATGGCGACGACAGGGCGGGACCAGGCTTTGTGGGAACGACTTCTTCCTCTCATCCCCAAGCGACCCTCACTGACCTTCATTTGTGGTCCGTTCTTCGACAAGCAACTCGGGTTTCTTCAAAGACTGATCGAAGATGTAAAGCCTCGAAAACTAGTGGTAGGGATTGACCCGGAGTCCGTCGAGATCGACTCAGCTGCGGTGCGCAAATTTCGAGGGGCCCAATTCGTCAATATTGCAGGCCTGCCTCATGTTCCAAATCGCCGGGAATCTGCAGCGAGATATTTGCACGCTAAGATCCTCTGGTTCAGGGGTTCAGACGGTGAGCTTGTGGTGACCGGCAGCGCCAACCCATCGGCGCCAGCGTTTCTGTCTAAGGACGGGGAGAGAAACGCGGAGGCCATTGTCGTCGATCGACGAGCCGGTATCGCGAAGGTGCTCGGCCTCGACATTTTAGCCGCTGGGCCTAGCGTCGGAGCACAGGATTGGGACCGTTTGGCAGAGAGACAACGGGCTCGGGCGCAGGACAAGGTAGACAGGTCTGGCACACTCGTGCTGGCGGTTCCGGCAGATGACGGCTTCTTGCTTGAGAGGCCAATTGGAAAAAGTATCTCGCTAGAGGCTCTCGCATCCGACGGCAGCTCGCTCGGTCATGCAGTTACCGGTGCCGATGACCAATCTTTAGTCCTCGCTCCGAGCAACATCCGAGAAGCTGCCGAGATACTTCGTGCGGCTCTCGCGAGAGATCGATCGGTGACCGTTCTGGTCCATCGTCCTGACGAAGTCGCCAAGAATGTTGGCGGTGATCGGCAACGAGAGTTGCGGCAGGCGCTCGGAGCGCTCGAAGAAGATCCCACACGACTCGATACGCTTTTGAAGCTGACGGAAAAGGTCATTTTCGATTCGGAGGATATTGTCAGTACCGAGCCGCAAATCCGTCGGCAAACTCATTCGTCAGCTGGGGAGCCCGCAAAGTCAGGCCCAGAATCTCTTGCGGTAAACGCGATCGGACGGCGTCCGACCAAGAAGAAACGCCTGGCGAGCGGTGACATTCTCGTTCTTTTAGACGCACTAATGTATAGGCTCGGAGCAGGGCTTGCCGTCCGAGTATCGCCAGTCACCGCCGAGGAGATCCAACCTGATGAGGAGGACGCGAAAGGCAAGGATCCTCTGCAACGACCACCGTACGAGATTTTGGCAGAGACGTGCCGCCGCAAGGTCGGACGTCTGATTCGCAGAATGGTCAGGCAGCTTGAGCTTGCGAGGTCTGGCTCGGCACGACGGGCAGTAGTGCAACTGGCGGCGGTGCTGAGTGTAATTCACACCCTGCGGAGTATGGAGCAACGGGTGGAGTGGCGTTCCAAGCACCTCAAGCTCATCGACGCCGACGACGAATGGTACCTTTTTGACGAAGGAGGGTTGGCGTTGGCGTGGGGAAGCTCCTCGCTGGGTCCCCGTTCACTGAAGGAAGGCGATTGCGAGATGTTCCAGGAGTTGTCGTTAGCCTCCGGGCTTCTTGCGTGGCTCGCGTGGGACCTTGAGATTGACGTGAGAGCAGAGGTCGAAAGTACGACTCCGATCAATCGCGATGAAGATGATGACCCGTGGTATCCGGTTCAAGTATTCGCTACCGTCACTACCCATGTTGCCGGTGATCAGGAGGCACAAGAGACGCTCGCAGGGGCGGTTGGAAGGACAGTCCGGAAAGGAGTCGATGCTGTATCTTGGCTCTCGACTCACCTTGCCCTCGCCGGCCGCCTGGCCAAAGTGATCGCGAAACCTGGGTTCTATCCAAAAGCTGAACGGCCAGCTCGCCCAGGCGATCTGGTAATTCTTGGGGGTGCGCTCGATCCTCGTGTTCGCGTTGCACTGGACGTCGCGCCTTCCGGTACCACGGGCAAGATCAGGGTTCTCGACCAGGATTCCGAGGATCATGAACGTCATTTCCTTGCCACGCATGTGAACTATATCGGTTGGTGGGAAAAGCAAACTGTACCTCGGCGGTTTGCGGAACGTTGATTTCGGCCGCGCCGAGTTGTTCGGATCGCGGGTCTCAATTATTGGCCGCAGGAAGGTGCCGAGCAAAACGGGGCCAACTATAATTTGGCTATGTGTGGACGCTATCGACTGTCGCGCAGAAGACAGATTGTCGACGAGTATTTCGATACGGCTTCTGACGGACCCGAGTGGGCTCCCCGGTACAACATCGCGCCAACTCAGGCCATTCCCGTCATCCGACAGGACCCGAAGAAACCGCGCCGGGACGTGTCTCTGATGCGTTGGGGTTTGATTCCTTTCTGGGCGAGAGAAGCATCGATTGCTGCACAGATGATTAACGCGAGATCCGAGACAGCGGCGACGAAACCCGCGTTCCGCGAATCGTTGGCTACCCGCAGATGCCTCGTCCCGGCGGACGGATTCTACGAGTGGTCGCGAACGCGCAAAGTGAAGCAGGCGTACTGCTTCGAAGTCAATGACGGGGAGTTGTTCGCGTTCGCCGGATTGTGGGATCGCTGGAAAGACCTGAATGGAAACTGGATCAAGACCTGTTCGATCCTGACCACGACGCCGAATGCTGTCACCTCAGCCGTCCATGACCGGATGCCGGTCATCCTCGACCGGGCCGATTATGATTTGTGGCTCGACCCAGGGATGACGAATGTCGAAGCCGTGTCGGAGATACTGAGACCCTGCGACGCCCGGATAATGCGCTGCTATCCCGTCAGTAATCGGGTCAACCATGTTGCAAACGACGACGCAGAATGCTCAACACCCGTGGAACTCCAAACACAGACCGCGCTGTTCCCGCGGTCGGCGTAAGATTGCTAGGAGGAGCAATTGATGAGGGACATCGACAGAGTCGTGGCGCATATCCGAAGCAAACTCAAGGATTTGAATGCTGCCCCGCCTGATCGGGCGTATGAGTATTCGTCTCCTGGTCTCTGTGTCATTGACGCCGTTTTTTCAATCGGCGCCCATTACAACTCCACGGAAAACACCGTCGGGCGATTCTGCAAACGGTTGAACTGGATCAGGGATGGTCGGGGCACTGTCCAAGAACGAACGATCGGTGATTTGATCCAAGTTTTGCAGCCATACGGAAATCGTTGGGACGATATGGCTCTGCAGGCCTTTGGAAACAGTCAGAGAACCTCGACCAGATCAGGTATTCGCAAAGCGGAAGCCGTCTTCCGATTTGCCAAGACCCTTCAGCAGTTTGGTATAGAAACATTCGCGGACGCGTTGAGGTTGGGACTCTCGGATGCCCTGGAGCGGGCTATCAAAGCGATTCCGGGGCAAGGAAGCGGTTTGTCGCACGCATATTTTATGATCCTCGCTGGGAGTCACGACGCGGTTAAGGCGGACAGAATGGTCAGGCGCTTTGTAGCGAACGCCCTGTGCAAGAAAAGCGTTACGCCCGAAGTCGCCGTGCAACTCGTGAGGGACGCCAGCGTTGTATTGCGCCCGGAGTTTCCCAATCTCGTGCCAAGTGTATTGGAAAACAAGATTTGGACCTATCAACGTGGTCAGGATGCAAAGGCGCACAATCCGTGCGACGGTGACCGTTGTTCCACGCCGGGCCAAATCTCAGGCGCTATTCAAGTCGGCGATTCCTGTTTACACAGAGCCTAAGCACGAGCAGCCGATTCACTCCGCCGGTGCGTCCCGACGGAATGCGACGGCATCTTCGTCTCCAGCCAGTCTGCGACTTGATGCGGATCAAAGCGGATGGACGTTCGTACGCGAAAGAACGGGATGTGATCGTCTTCCACTTCTTTGTAGAGAGTTCGCACAGCAACGCAGAGCAACCCAGCCAATTCTTCCACGGTGAGAGCCTTCTGCTTGGAACGCAACTGTTCCGCGAGAGTCGAAGGTTTGTGACCGTTATTCATGCTGCATCCTCGCCTCCTCTGGTTCGCGGTTCCAAGGTGCCGCGGTCAGGGCTGGAGTGTTTACTACTTTGAGTCCTTATTCTCGACTCGTCCAATTACTTTTCGGCTGAAGCTCATTCCTAGTGGTTATGAGACCGGTACAACAAGGCCCGCTCGGAGGCGGTGGCTATAGGCAGCGAGATCATGCTGGCAATGGCAGATCCATCTGCTTGGACTGCAGAGGCTTGGGCACGTGTCTTCGAAGGAACACTCGAACAAGTTGGTTCACCATTAAGGACCTGTCGTCTGATCTCATGAGCACAGAAGTCTCACACCACAAAGACTTATCCGACAGCGGTTTCGCTATAACACCTTCAAAGCGATGACCCAAGGCTGTAGGTTTGGTTAGAATCGCCACTCCAACGTTCTTGGAGACAAAGTGAATCGCTTGCTGGGCGTCCAATATATAGTGGGCACGCTTCGGAGCGATTCCTACCCGTTTTGCTGCGGTGAGGATCGCATCATGCACGATAGGATGAGCCCGCGGCCCTAACAAAATCCATTCGTCTCTAGCCAGGTCTTGTAGCGATACGGTGTCTTGATTGGCGGAGGCGTGAGTCGCTGGAAGTACCGCATAAAGCGGAGCGCGGTCGAAGGGCACAGCCGTGATTTGTGCATCATGAGGTGGTCGTGTTACCAAGGCTAGATCTAATTCGCCGGTGATGACGCTTCGGACGAGTTCTGTTGGGAATAGCTGACCGGTTGCCTGAATGCAGAGATTGGGGAACGACGGTAGCCGAATCGCCATCATTTCCGCAACCCAAGCGGGGTCGGCGTACGGAGAATGTCCGATCGTTATGACGGTATCCGCTCCATCGTGGGTCGCGCGGGCGAGATGGATTGCTCTCTCCGCATGTGTCAGGGCAAGCCGTGCCTCCGCCACAAATACGCGTCCCGCGCCAGTGAGCGCTACGCCTCGCCGCTTGTCACGAGTGAACAGATGAAATTCGTGTTCTTCCTCGAACTCGGTGATCTGTTTGCTGAGTGCAGGCTGGGTGATGTTAAGCATATGGGCCGCCCGCGTAAAACTGAGTTCTTCAGCCAGGACAATGATTGCATACAGGTGCCGAACCTCTACGTTGGAGAACACAACTCAAACCCCCTGGATGTCCAGAGCCTAAGCGCGCCTGAACGCGATTTTTGTCCTACGTCAGTCAAGGAGCCGAGGAATTGAAAAAAGTATTAGAAGAAAACATGAACTTGCCCCTAAGAGCCAAGAAGGTTAAGGGGGGCGGCGACATTTCCCCAACTTCTAAAGGAAAGGCAGATGCCTTGACATCTGTGTATTTTAGATGGCACGCTTTGAGTACTCTGGCCATCAAATCAGAAGTGGGGTTGAGGCCTCCCCGATGTCTGCCAGCCGCGAGTTGAGCCCAGATTGGGTCCTGTCGTCGTTCATTCATTCCAGCGGAAATTCTCGCGACGAAATCATGGAACTAGCGGACGCCGCCAGGCGCCTTTGGCCCGGCGTCCAAGCCCATGCACGCAAGGAGCAACCGGGAAAAAGCTTTGATGAGGCGATCGCCCTGGCGACGGAGGTCTGGGAGGGAGTCTTGCAGTCAGTGGCGAAAACACTCCAGCGTTCGAATGGGAAGCGGGCGCAGATTGAGAGCTTGGATGCTTATCTCTTCGGAGTCTTCCACCACCGTTTCAACCGGGCTCTAAAAAAGGATCGTCTAAGACGGGAAATACTGCGGAGTCTGCCTTCAAACGGTGACCTCGGGCGACTGAGGCAGGCGCACCATTCAGAGGTGCATCGAGTCCTTGACCAGTCGCTTCAGGTTCAAGAGGCCGTGCGAAGGATGGATGAGTGGACCCGCAAGGTCTGGGCTGCTCGGCAGTACGGATATTCGTGGCGTGAAATTGCAGAACATTTCGACCTGACTGAACCGCAGGCAAAGCTGCGATTTCGCTACGCAATTGGGAAGCTGCGAGCCCTCTTCAGTCGGGACAGATGATGGTTTGGATGACGAGCAGTAGCTTGAACAAATTCCTCGCGGTAAACTGACCTGTCTTTGTGAAGTGACTTCATTAGAGAGCAGGGCGTTCTGACCGACGAGCAAGAATTCAACCAAGAGGAAAAGCGGATCTTGGATCTGCTTGCCCGTGGTCTATCCAGAGAATTTCCAAACCCTCAGCGGGTCGGTTGCCCCGGCCCCGCTGTACTCAGAAGCATCGCCCTCCACAAACTGCCATTGTCAGAAGCCGATCCGTGGCTGGATCATCTCGGCTCCTGCAGTCCATGCTTTCGGGAATTCAGCGAAATTCGGAAGCAAGCGACTAGTCAGCGAAAGCGGACACAGATGTGGCTCGCCGCGGCAGCTATGGTGATTCTTGCCGTTGGAGGGTGGTTATGGGTGCGAAGTCGGCCATCGGGGCAAACCGCGGCAGTTGTGGTCCTTGATCTCCGTGGCCGCGCTGCGGTGCGCGGAGATAGCACGCCCCAGACTAGTCAGCCGCCATTAGACGTTCCTCGTGACGCAAAGACTCTGAACTTGGAGTTGCCAATCGGAAGCAACGAGGGGGCGTACGATGTGGCGCTGCTCAATCCGAGTGGCGCTGAACTTTTCCGCACGAGCGCCACGGCTAGACTTGAGGATCACGTTGTGGTTCTGAGGGCGGACGTCGATCTCGCCGGCGTCTCTCCGGGTTCATATTTCCTCGGCGTTCGACAGCCAGGCCTTGAGTGGATGCGGTTTTCTATCCGCTTGCTCTGAGCGTGATCCCCATGAAGAAGAAACAAAAGCCAGCCAAAAAGAGTCGTCCTGCGATAAAGCCGACAGCTCACAACGAACGGCTCAAGGGTTGGAATGAAATCGCCAGCTTTCTCGGTCAGCCGGTAGCGGTGGCGCAGCGATGGGCACGATCAGGTATGCCCGTGACGCGAGAAGGTAGGTTCATGTATGCCTCTCGGCAGGAATTGAGCGGATACCTCGGCCGCGAGGCTGGGCTGGACGTACCTGTTCATATCGCGACAGAAGACGCGGATCTGTCAGCTGATCTGAAACATGCTCTCGCGCACGCCCGAGCTGATAAGCAGTACAAGAAGCAAAAAGCGAAGCGATGAGCCGAAGAGTGTCTTCAGAGTTGCGAGCGGCTTTTCGCAGTATAATAGTGGCAATCGTGAGCCGCCCTTCGTCCCCGGAGGTTTTGCCATGCGAATTCTCGTTCCCTGGAAGCCAGTCGTTCTTGTGTGGGGATTGCTGAGTGCGATGATACTGGTTAGTTTCGTTGCATCTTCCGTGCTTGAGGGAAAGAGCCCGCTGAGGCAGAGCGCGACGAAAACGGGCGCTACGCAGAAGCCGCAGCAACCTAATCACTCACGCAAAGCGGCTCCGAGTCGGTGAGGTATCGAAGATTTCTTGCTGCAGATTTGTGTGCTTGCCCTTTCTCGGTCACGTCCTGGCCTGATTTACCTTGCCCAATATTTTCTCTAGCTTTTGCTTCAGGATGACCTCTGCGGGAGAGCGTCCTTGGCGTCCGAGCCAGGAGACAAAATCCTTCATTCTTACTTCGTGCTTCACGGGCGGCTGCTGGACAAGAACGCTCACCGTCGTGAATCCCTGGCCAATTTCTCCGACCCAGTTGTCCTGCTGCAGAGCCGCAAGAGCGATAGCGATTGCTTCATACAGCGTCTCAGCGGTGACCTCTAAGGAGTGCTCAACGTCCCGAATATCCTTTACCGCGACTGTGCACGTTCGGAGGACCACGCACCAAAGCGTAGCATATTCGCCGTTTGTTCGCCACGATAGATCGTCGATCCATCGGTCAGGGCCGTTCCCGTTTAACCGACGAGAGTCAAGCTGATCGACGCACATAGCTGCGAGGCAAAGCTTATGAGGTCACAAACGCAAAGAACACCCTGAAAGATTCGACTATGGGCTGCAACCCGGTCCCCAAACCCTCCCAATGTCCCAACTTGTCGAAGGCGCTTCGACACTCATCTCGCAGGTGAAGGAAATGCGGATAGAACCGCGGGCTTTCTTGGAATGTAGTGTGTCTGGTTATCTGATCGGGTATTTCAACATTGATTCCATCAAAGTGCCCCGCAAGTCTCGAGAACTGTGTAAACAGGTTCGTACAGGCTTGGGTCACCACTGTGCTCAGTTTCCCCTTATCCAGAGTAGATTTGTGTTCCAACGCGGCCCGACGGAGTTCTTCTTTGAAACGGCCTAGCGGGATTTCGAACATGCTGACGAGTGTCTTGCCCATTCTCGGATGTGAGAAAGCCGCTCTCCTCGACGCGTAGTATTCTCCCCAACACGCACGGGCCAGACACAAATACCAATCAGGACTGCGATGGAGATCCACTACCTCCTGACCATAATTCCGAGCTGCGAAAAGATGCTCTTCAGCGTGAGCAGCCTCGTGAGTCAGTGTGTAAACAGCGTCCATATGAAATTCCTCATTTCGCCGATAGGCGAGCGGAAATGCACTGTCTTGAGAGATGACTATGTGACTAAGGAGAACGCCATTTCGCAGCACCTCGGGAGTGATTCCCACGCCGTCGTTCTCGCCGGAACTCGCGCTTAGTGATTCACGGGGTTCAAAACCCGTTTCGAACTCAGACAAAAATACTCCGTACTCGGCGGGTATCGTCACTGCCTCGACAGTTGACAAATCGAATGAATGCGCCTTAATCAGCCACAGCAGGTGCGTCTCAATTGCCGACTTAATTAGTGGGTCGTGAAATCCCACAAGTCCAACGGGTATTTCCATCAAGATATTGTATTGCGTTAGAAAGGCCTCTGAAGAGAACGATCGAGTACTCCTGCGCTGAAGTTAGACGCACGAGAATAGGCCGAACCATCTCATTCTAGGTGCACGAACGGCATGCGATCCGATCGCAGAACGATACAAGCGAATGCTAAATCAGGTTACAATCCGTCAGCGGGCAAGAGATGATTAGCAAAGACGGAATCATAGAACTCAGGGAACGCCTGGCGGGAATCTGCCATGTTGCCGCCGCTTTCTTCGATAAAGCCCAAGAGTGCCAAGATCATGCTCGTCCATACAGCGACATCTGGGACGATCTTCTCACCACAGAGCTGCACCAAGAAGGAGAAGACCTGCGTACCAACATAAAACGCCTCAGCGTCGATATCGCGGGTGCAGCACGCGGATCACCGCTTATTGCTGAAGCAGACCTCCAAGACATACGACACAACACACGACGAATGCTCGCGAGTATTCACTTTCACCGATACAGACACTGGGGTGTCCGTGTCCACCACGACGAGGATGTTGTCCTTGGCGTCGACCCGCCGTCACAGGACGAGGAGTCCGTGCCTGGTGTTGCAATAGCGCGTGACATATTTGACCATTCCGCTACCAGCGCCGGTGAACTGATCGATCTCCTTTCGCCGGCAGGAACCATCCAAACAGCTGCAGCAGGCACCGAAAGCTACCGGCCCAACACCGCGTTCATAATGATGGCCATTGATAAGAATCAGCCCGAACTGGAGGACATCAAGAACAGCATTAAAGATGTCTGCAAAGAGTTTGGCATCACTGCTGTCACGGCCGACGACATTGAGCACGAAGACACCATTACCGACCGTATCCTCAAAGAAATAGAAACCAATGAGTTTCTCATCGCCGATCTCACCGGCGAACGACCTAATGTCTACTACGAAATCGGCCACGCGCACGCACGCAGTAAGCGCGTCATTCTTTACCGTAGGGCTGGAACCAGGCTCCATTTTGACATTGCACACCGCAATTGCCCGGATTACGAAAACATTACTGACCTTAAGCAGCAATTGCGAAAGCGATTGGAAGCGCTAACCAACAAACCCCGAAAAACCTAGAGTGAACAAGGTACGAGGAGCAATGAATGTATGTTCGACAGTAACTGGAAGTTCTGACGGAGACGATTGAAATAGCGAGCTTGACCCCAAGAGAATGGTGCGATTGGGATGCCGAAATAGGCGGCCCGGAGAAAGCGAAACTAGATGTCGATCTCTTCATTCGAACAATTGACCTGTTTCATAGCAGCGGAGCACAGCGCTGAGAGATCACAATTGCGCAAGCAGTTGGAGGACAGGCAGGTCAAATGCTTTTCTCTGGATCGCTTATCTGGGTCAACCGGCTCCACGGTTTCTGTGCAATCTCTGATACAACGATCGGATTTTGTTGCGGGTATCTTGCCTCCGAGCTTGTCACAGAATGTGGCTTTTGAGCTTGGGATAGCCCTAGGGCTTGGGAAACCGCTACTGTTGTTCGCACACAAGTCATCTCTGGTTCCGTTTGATCTTGCATCGCTGAACGTCTTGCAGATTGATCGTCTGGATGCGACGACGTGGAACGACTACATCGAAGCCTTTCTGAGGACGATACGTCCCTCAAAGCATGATTTCCAAAAATCAGTGACGCGGAAGGAAGCCACCCCCTCTCGAAGGTGGAGAGATATCCGAGCGGAGTTCACCAGACTTTTAGAGAAGCCTGACGTCTCGTTTGAACGCAAATTCGAGCGCCTTGTCGAGCGAGCCTTCAAACAGGCGGGCTTTTCGCTTACTGCCTCGCCTGGGCCGGACTTTGGAGCTGATTTTGCTCTCGCTTCGCCGAAACTGATCGAAGCCTTGAGCCTTCCAATTCTGATCGAGGTTAAGGACAATCTGCCCAATGTGCTTGCGCAACCTGCTCTTGATCGCTTATCTGCTCTAGTACGAGAGCGTCGCGGCGGTGCAGGGCTGATAGTCACAACCCAACCTCACGATGCACCCGCCCGTCTTGAACCCATTGAGCCGATCGTGACTGTACCGGTTATCGAGTTGTTCGACTGGTTGCAGCAAGGTTCCTTTGAAGAGAAATTTCTGGATGTCGTCAATTCTTTCTGGACGAGGGAGCAATAGTGCCTTTCCCCCGTGCTCAGATCGATCAGTTGCTGGCGACCGCGTCAAATGGCGCGACACCCCAAGTTCGCGGAAATGCCCTGGAACAAGCCGCGGCAGCGATGTTCTGTTCTGTGCCAGGCATTTTCCCTCCTGTGACAAACGTCATTGATTACGCCATCGCCGGAGAAATCGACATACTTTTTCCGAACTTGGCTCCCCGCAACGGGCTATGGTTCCTTGATCGAGCGTTCCTTTGTGAATGCAAGAATTGGAATATCCGCGTGGGATCTGAAGAGATAAGGGTATTCGCTGACCGAATGCGCGAAAGAAATTGCCGAGACGGAATCCTGATCGCCAGTCAAGGAATCACCGGCGACGCCGCAATGTTGACGGCGGCAAACCATCAGGTCGCGAGAGCACTTGAGGTCGGTCGAGAAATTATCGTGCTCGACTGGATTGATCTAAATGCAATTCGCAGTGCAAGAGCTCTGGTTGCGAGAGTTCAGCAGAAGTGGATTCAGCTCAAATCCTTCCGAACGAGTGTGGATCAACATCAGTAGATATCTGGGCACGGTTACAGGGCTTTCGCAACGTGCACTGCGGTTTCCAGTTGGGTGTCCCGTCCATCACGCAATTCGTCGCGAGAAAGCTCAACAGAAAACTTCGGCGCTATGCCGCTGTTCTCCAGCATCCGTCCTTGCCACGTCAGATAGGCAGCCACCGGCAAGCCGAGGATGTATCCATGGCCGACTTTATAAGCGCTGCCGCTCAGGAGGCGACCGGGTGTCTTCGTTCCAACAATGGTCGCCAGATTGTTCTCTTCGGCGAATGCTGAAACCATCTCGCCGGCGCTGGCGGTATGCTCGTTCACCAACAGCACCACTCGACCGTGGAATCGTCGCGTCCCGAGTCCTTCTGTGACGACGAGGATGGATTTTTCAACGAAGGCATAGCGAGCCGCTAACCATATGAGGGTCGCTTTGTGAGATGGAATCCGTCCGAATCGGGTCAGTTCCTCGCGACGATAACCGCGCTCGCGACGTTTTCGCGTCAGGCTGTAGCCAACCTCAAGCTTTCCGGGTGTCAAATAGCTCATCAGGCGTAACCCGCCGATTCCTCCGCCGGTGTTGCCGCGCAAATCGACAATCAGCCGACTGCATCCGTCGAGTGCAGCGATACCGTGGTCGATATCCTTCGCTACGTCAATTCCGATGGCGCCCGGAAACATCGCGACCCTCAGTAACCCAATTTCATCGCTCAACCTTTCGGTTGTGACCGCCTGTGGCGCCGTAACCGGGTGCTTCTGAGACTTGGGCATCGGCAATTGAACATTGACTCTCTGCACGTCGCCGTGGAGTTTTTCAACGAGAAGATCCGCGGATTCGCCGACGGAGAACGTCAGTTCGCTTGGCGGATGAACTGCCCGCCCGCCGCATTCGAGCAAGAGATCGCCGGGCCGTATGCCGGCTGCAAATGCAGGTCCCCCTTGATGGACGTCCTGAAACATCCATCGTTCACTTCCGCTCGCCCCGATCCGTTGAAGAGTTGCGTTGATCGCGTGCCGAGACGGAATATTCCGCATCCCAGCATGTCGAAATCCGGTGTGACTGGTCTTAAGCTCCGCGACTAATTTGTGGACCTCCTTCTCGAAGGCCTCTGGGTCGGTGCACGCGAGGATCTGGTCCCGGCGCTCGCGCGCCAAAGCATTCCAATCCACGCCGCTCATTCCGGGATCGAAGTGTTTCGTTGCTACAAGGCGGCAAACCTTGTCGAAAATCTTTGTGCGTTCGTCGAGAGTGAAATTCATTGCTGTTTGATTCCTATCGGGGTTGAAGTCTCTCCAACGGTGATGAACGCCGCCCAATAGAATGGGCTCAACTGATCTCCGTATTTCGCCAGCAAATCCAGCTTGGCATTGCGCAGAGCAGAGCCGGTGCTTTCACCCTGGGCCAGTCGCTGATAGAAACGTTCCATTAGTGCGCTGGCGGAAGTGTCATCAGCACTCCACAGAGTCGCAACAACTGATTTCGAACCAGCTACTAGGAATGCTTCCACCAAATTGCTGATGCCTTCTTGCCCTTGCAATTTTCCCACTCCTGTATCGCATGCGGACAGTGTCGTTAGTTCCGCGTTCAGACGTAGCCGGATGATCTCGCGCACTTGCAGTAAACCGTCATCGCCAAATTTTGGATCGACCCCCAAGACAAGCGCTGATCGCTCCGGATATTGCGTGTCAGCGAACCCGTGAACCGCCAAATGCAAGACACGAAACTGATCGAGCGGTTCTTTCTTGAAAGCGGTCTCGGTGGCCTCCTTAGCGAGAAGGATGACTGCGTTTGGTCCCACAATTTTACCGATTTCCTCAACCTCTTCGCGCGTCTGAGGAAGATCACTGAGGGCGACGCCTGACAAGTCCGCGATGCCACGTTCGATCCGTCCGCGCACAGAGGTTGGAGTCGGCAATCTCTTGCCTGCGCCGCCCTGGTTCTCATAGGCGACATCTCCCACGGCCAAGAGTGGTTTTGGCGCGGGTTCGTGCCTTTGGGCGCGGCGCAGCGCATCCAAAATCGTGCCAGACGGCACGTAGCCAATAGTGTGCGATTTCAGAAGGTACTGGCCGCGGTTATCTTGAAGGGCCTCGAATGGCAGCAGGTGCAATATGCCGTCTGGTGCAACCAGAATTCGGTCAGCGTTGGAAATCTCGGGAATCGGCTTCAACAGCCGTTCGTAGAGTTGTTTCGATGCCTCCGCGCCCGATGCCTTCCCACGGATTTCATCGATATACCGCTGCGCCAGCTTCTCGATCTCCTTGCGCCCGGTAGGAAGCACTCTCACGAACGCGCCTTGGCGTGATATCGAAACGCAGTAGGCGTTGGGGTCATCAAGCACGTACTCCAAGAGCACTTCATTCTGCTTCAGGTCATCCTGCACAATTTTCAAAAGTGCAGGCTGTGTGGGCAGTCGCGTGTTCGCTTCATCTCCTTTTGTCCACGCTAGGCCAAGACGCCGCTCGTACTCGACCAGTTTGTCCAAGAGTTGCTCACGTTCGGTTGCGCTGCCGCTCTGCATTAATCGAGTCTGGAGTTCAGCCACATCGGTCTCCAACGACGCGGTCTGTTCTGATCCCGAAGTTGGGAATGCCTTTCGATCTTCGAGGGCCCAAGCGAGGGTTCGTCCTCGGACGCGCTCCAAAACCCGGAACGCTTCGGGCACATCTCCGCCGTGGGTTACGAGCTCGAAATGCTGCAGGTAGGTCTGGCTCTGCGCGGCCACAACAGAACTGTTCCAATACGGCTCATCCACGCTGGTCAACATTCCTTCGACCACGTCTTCTGCTTGATCGTAGAGAGCCTTTGCTTCCGCATAGCGGCCACGACGTGCTTTTAGATCGGCGAGGATCGTCAAATTGCGAGGTACATAATAACGATCACCAACCTGCTGGCTTGCGGTCACGCCCTGAGTGGCACGCGCGTCCGCTGTCGATAGATCTCCGGAATCGCGGTAGAGTTGCGCAAGTTCGTACATGGCATCGGCTTCGATCCTGTAAAACTGCACTTTGATTGCGAATTGTCCGGCGTCTTCCAAATACCTCAGGGCCTGCTGTCGGTTTCCTGTTTGTGCCGCCAGTCTTCCGAGACGAACAAGCAACTCCGCCTCATGGCCGCGCTTCTCTTGCGACTGCGCTTTGGCAAGGGCACTCTCAAGGACCGACCTCGCCTCTTCCGTTTTGCCAAGCGAGATTAGAGCCTGCGCCTTTCCCTCATATCCCATGAACGGAAGCCCACAATCAGGATCAGCCTCCGCTAGCTTGATAGCTCTCTCGAAAAATCTCATCGCCTCCGCGTGGCGATTGACTTCTTCGAAGCCTCTTCCCAGTAGCTCTAGAAAGCGAACCTGGCCGGCAGTGTCGCCGTTCGTCATGGTCGACAGGAGAGCACCGCCAAG
>Ga0307477_10001388_pt1 | contig 20674 bp, 16 predicted proteins | sample atmos_gasesECM2C_FD_203316 | JGI IMG/M metagenome (GOLD analysis project Ga0307477, IMG submission 203316) | Hardwood forest soil microbial communities from Morgan-Monroe State Forest, Indiana, United States - atmos_gasesECM2C_515 | ecosystem: Environmental > Terrestrial > Soil > Temperate...
CCAAGAGCTGCCGAGCATAATTTATCTCGAAGGTTAATCCTTTGCCGAAGCGCAGGTTGGGATCATAAGAAGGAGCACCCTGGATGCCCTGATCGGCGATAAACGTGCGCCCAAGGATCCCGGACACTTCGTTCCTTTGCGCTGCGCCCCGCTCGCTTTGCGCTGCGCCCTGCGCCACGAAGGTACAAATTGCCACCATAGTGCCGATGGTGAGGTGTTTCAGCGACATTTCTCCTCCCGCCCTCTGTTCGTTGCGAAGCCAGTTTCGGCCGAGGTAGCCAGAACTATTTTCCCCGCGCGTCGTTTCCGACGATGTTACTCCGTTGGACTACCGAATACCGAGGTTCGTGGTTAGGTTGATGAGGAATCCAATTATATCGATTGCGCCAACGAGTCGCCATTGTCAACTGGAATTCGACGGCCTCCACGTCCTTCGTCCCCGGCGTCGCGAGACCGCCAGCGCTTGGATAACTTAGCCAAAGGCCTGGTGGCGGCCAACCCGCACAGCACATAGAACATTGCAGCATTCGCCGGGATCTGTAAATTGAAATCCACGAAACTATGGAGCAGAAGTCCCGTGCACCCCAGTAAAGCAGCGAGGGAGACCGCGCCGTCCCATTTGAATTCCCAACGACGAGAGGTCGGTAATCCGTATTGGTACAGGCGAATGAGAAACCACAGCATCAGACCGAAGCCGAGCAGGCCGGTCTCCACCAGCAGTTGCGCATAATCGTTATGCGCTTGATTTACGAACAGATTTGTGTAGAAGCTGCGATAACCGGGGTAGACGATTGGGAAAGTTCCCAAGCCCCACCCCAACACCGGCCGGTGTGTAAACATTCTCAAACAGTCGCCGGTGATGTCCAAACGGATGCCGGGTGCTAGATCCCCGAGTCGCCCCAGAACTTGCCCTTTGCCTAGAAGGACCAAGAAAAAGAGAACCAATACGCACCCGGCGACCAATCCTAGCGCAACGCGAGGATTTCTCCTCTGTAGGAGGGTGAGGGCGGCAAATAGGACCATTTCGAGAACGAAGGCAATCATTCCGCCACGCGAGCCGCAGAGAAAGACCGTGCTGGCCATCAATACGGCGCAGAAGGCCACCAAGGCTCGCTTTCCCCCTCTCACCAGATGACTCATGGCAACGACCGAGGGAAACGGCACTAGCATCTCCATCAGGCCGGCATAGTGGGCGTGGTTCACGTAGCTTCCATAGATCGAGCCACCGAAGTGTGGAGTACGGATCCAGAAAATCTTGCCGTTAGAGGTCAATTCCTGGGCCAACGCGAAAAAGGCGTAAGAGGCTCCGAAAACAATCAGTACCAGAGCAAATTTCTTCCGAGCATCTTCTTCTCGCACACATTCCACTGCGATTAGCAGGACAATCCCGTACGAAACGTACTGAAGTGTCTCGTATTTTGTCATGTAACCGTAGGCGGACCGACCCAGGGCAATCTGCGCAAGGATGAGCACGAAAAAAAATAGAGCTGGCGGGTAAAGAGGATTTTTCGCCAAAGTTACCCGCCTGGAAACAGACTGTTTTCCCGCCCACATAAGAAATAGAACGGCCGCACCGACCTCGAAGGCGAAAGTCGACCACTCTTCGACCGCACCGAACGCCAATACCGCGAAAATCAAAAGGATGCACAAGCCGAGAACGAGTGCCCATTGCAGGATTCCTGGCTCGTAACCCTGCCCGCGCTCATGGTCAATAGAGTCAGTCGTATCGGTAAATGCACGCGATGACATTTCAGCCTCACCAATCCTCTATTTTTCCACTAGCTTGAGATCGTCGATCCAAAGCTTGCCCCGGATCAGTGGGGCTGCAGGTTGGCGCACAATTTTCAACAATACTAGATTGCTCGGACCGGTATGGAATCGGGCGTGTTCCAGACGCCAGGGATTCGTACCCATTACATCGTCGGTGAGCACGTAGGGGGCACTGGTATACGCGTCCGCAATCGAAAAACGCGGACCGCTTGCAGTCTCCAGTTCCTCTGCTCGGAATTCGGCACTGAACTCGTAATCGGTATTTGGTTTTACAGGGATGAGCTGGGAGATTCCCGCTTCCGAGGTACTTTGCCCGTCGAAGGTGACGGAGAGCGATCGTGTTCCGCTGTGAAACTCATTGGTGTCGATGGCTAGGATCACGTGGGGTCTCGATTCGTACCACCAGTCAAATCCCCCGCCGAGTATGTTCTCCTCGAATCCACCGTTTACGATCAAATTCTCCACGGAGGGGAGATATGGCTGAAGAGACGGATCAAGGGCGGCCAGTTGTTGCCAGGAAGTTTGAGCTGCTGCCACCTCCTGCTGGGCGATGAGAAACCGGAAATAGGGGAATGCCAACTGACTCGAAAATGCACGGTTCAATCTGATCAGACGGTTCCAGACATTTTCCGCGGCGACTACTTCCTGTTTGGAGACAAGCAAACGCAGAAACGAAAGGTACAGTTCCGGTCTTTGCGGCAGCGCTTGATCAAGAAGCTGATTTGCGTCTCCGGATGCACGCCAGCAGATCTGGAGCGCCGAGTCGATAGTTGCGGGGTCGGGGTCGTTTGCGAGAACGACGCGAAAATTGCGAAGTGCCCTTTCCTGATCCCCCTGAAGCAAAAAGAAATTTGCGGCCGCCCAGGCGATGTCCGGAGTCGTTGGGTCGGCTTGCACGGCACGTTCCACACTCTTTTCCTGCTCTTGGATACGTCCCGAGATCTGATAAGCACCTGCTAAGTCCAGCCAATATCGTGCTACGTATGGATTCAACTGCACCGCGGTTCGGTAGTTTGCAATGCCCTCATCCAGACTAATGCCCGACAGAGCCAAATACCGGCCGAACAAATCGCGATATTCAGCGTTCGATGGTTCCAGACGTATTGCTTTTTGGAGGTACGATTGTTCCGGGACAGCCGCCAGTCGCGATGCCAGATACGCGCGCAGCGCCCACTGCAGGTACAGCCCCACGAAAAGCAAGCAAACTAACGCGAAACAAGAATTTCGGAGCGGGGAGCGCAATTCAATCTGCATCTGGTCTACGAGTCAGGTCGCGTTTTGAACCTACGACTTGGCAGAAACGGTATCGAAACAGACGACGCGCGTCTCGAAGCCTTTTCGCCGAGGATCTCGGCCCTCTACTGCTGCCGCACCTGGCATTGACTTGAGCACCCGCGAAGGTTTGTGCGCATGCGGATTATAGAGTCAATGGGCATCTCAGGCAATCTACAAACCTGCTCACTGCCTCCCATTCTTGCGCTCTCGAACTGTTGACCTGCGAAATAAAGGGGTTGCAGCCTTCCTTCGGCTTTAAACTGCTGTCTATCGTTTGGTAGCGATTGGCCCCCCAGCCCGAGCCAATCGCTTACCCTTTTGCGCAATCATCAGCGGAAGAGAAATCTGTGAAGCTTGATTTTAAGCGTTCCTTCCACCCATGATCCGCCGCTGCGCCGGTCGAGGATGGGGAAGCGTCCGGCCGTTGACGATGGCGTCCGGATTGTCGAGAACGAGCTCGCGCGCAACATCTGCACCAAAATGCCTCGAAACAGCGTCGCGAGCCTCCGACAGAATTGGCTTGCGGTACCTGTCATCATGAGCATCGGACGCGAGCACATGCACTGCATCATTCTCCAGCAGCCATATTGCAATCCGACGAGCGGCCTCTCCCCAGAAGCCGGTAACGGCGGAAGCGGTGACTTGAACAAGACATCCTAGGTCCACCCATTCCAGAACGCGTTCAGGCCGTCGCTGCAGAATGGAATTGCGTTCAGGATGCGTGATGATTGGGACCATACCTGCTGCTTGAAGCCTCCGGAAAATGTCGCTCATTTGGGGTGGTATCCCGTACTCGCTAAACTCGACGAGCAGGTATTGCCCGGAGGCAATGGTGTAACGATGAGGATGGACGATCGCGTCTTCGATATTCTCAAATGAAAGGTGAAAGTCGCATCCCATGCCAATAGCAAGGCGGTCTCCGACCTTGAAGTCGAGCTCGGTGACGAGGTCCCGAACTTGATCGAGGCTATATACATAGGTGTCGTCGGCATGGGGGGTCGCCACAATGTGTGTGATGCCGTCGCGGATTGCCAAGCGACACATCTCGAGAGTCATCTCCCACGATTTTGAGCCGTCATCGAGGCCGGGAAGAATATGGGAATGGATGTCAATCATGGGCAAGTACGGCAGAGCCAAGCGTTGCTTGGGTTCCTTGAATTGGCAATGATATCAGGCTTGGAGGCTTGGCATTCATGTGTGTCCACGGTCTACCCAAGAGTGCGTGATATCCAGCACCTTGAGGAAAACGCCAAAATTTGTGGGCTCGAGTGAATGGATCTGCCTCGAAAGTCGTTGACACTGATACCGGACAGCGCCACCTTAGAAGATGGTTTGATGGAATCAGGTGGATTGCGTATATGATGGCCGAACCTCGGGGGGTGTCGTCAAGCACGCTGAGCCCAGAAGATCGAAGTACAGTGCTTCGATGTCAGTCTGAAGACGGTTGTCAGAATAGTGGCCGAGGGCAAAGGACTGCCCCGTAGTCCCCATCGCCATAGCGACATCGGGGTTCGCCGCAAGAAACTCCAGGCAATCGAGCATAGGATTTACCTCAAGCGGTGTCAAGAACCCATTCCCCGCACGGATGACGGCAGAGCAACTATCCATCTCAGCGGGCGAAGTGGCGAGGTCGAACACACCGCCCACGTTTGTTGCTACGAATGGCTTCCCTGACGCCATCGATTCAATGAGAGCACTCGGAGTTCCTTCATTCCGCGAAGTTACCAAGGCGACATCGGCTGCCGCCCACAGTCCGGGCATGTCCTGCCGCCAGCCCGCTAGATGAATGTTTGAGCATCCGGCGGTCAGACTTTGCAGTTTATTACGATCGATTCCGTCTCCGACGACCAGGAAACGCAATCTCGGCGATCGCCGCGCTTTGCGCACGATTTTTGACAAAAGCTCAACATTCTTTATTGGGACGAGTCGACCGGCCCACATTACAACAAAATGCGAGTCGTCAAATCCAAACTCGCGACGCAGATCACGAGCCTTCCGTAAGTCTGCCCCGCAAGCAAAAACAGAGAGATCGTAGCCATTGCGAATCGTGCAAACTTTCTTACGGGAGACTACTTTGTATTTCTCGACTAGTTCCTCCGCCTGAGACTCGGAGATCACCACGGTACGAGTAGTGATCTTGTTCAGGGTGCGCTCGATGGCCAGCCAGATTCGAGTTTGAAGCCGGCCAAAGTAACCGTGAAACACATGGCCATGGTATGTGTGAACACGGACTGGTACGCGCAGCAAGGTGGCGGCTACCCGACCGAGTGTGCCGGCTTTGGCTGTATGAGTGTGCACCAGATCCGGTTGCTCCCGGCGGAGGATGCGAAAGATGCGGAGGAATGCCAGCAAATCGGACCAGAATCGGACCGGCCGCGACATGGAGCGAATCCATCGAACTCCATCTTCCGACGTGAGCAGATAGCTCATGTCGCCTTCCTGCTCGTCCAAATGGCCGGCGATCAAAACGGTGTCAAAGTTGCCTCGTAAGGCTTCGTGCAAAAAACATGCCTGGCGTGCCGGTCCGCCGACATTGAGGCGACCGATGATTCGAACTATCTTCGGTTTGACCCTGTTTTGGTTGCACGACCTGACGGAATCAGACACCATAGGGGACAAATTAGCTGGCTATCGTGGCATCACGAAACTCTTCGGTCCTAAGCGTTTCGACGCTGAGTTGCAATGCTCGCACGGGAATATTTTCAGGACTGCATAACTGCAGTGCGATTAACCGTGTCGGTTCTGGGCAGTCAGGCAACAAATAGACTGCGGTTACCCTCGATAAAAAAGTCGACATTCGGGATAGCGGTATAACCGGCACACCGTAGAGAAACGCATTCCCATTCCTGACCGGAGTCACGAAGGCGACAATGTTGCCATGCAAGCGCTGCCATTCGAAATATCGATAAAAAAACTCAGCACTCGACCCACCTACGATCAGGTAAGCTTCACTGGTCTGTCTAGGCAGAACGTCGTCGAAAAACCGCGAAACGGTACGTACAAAGCTCATAAGACAGACAGTGAGAACCATCTCAGTAGCGAAAACGGCTCTCGAGAAGTCCTTGAACCCGGTCATGTATGTTAAAGCGGACACGACCAACACGGATCCTAACCCGCTGCCTTTGATGATGGGGTAAATGTCAGGCAGAGCGCGGATCGCCCAATCGCGACGGTACACCGAAAAGATCGCAAACAGGGGAATCTTGACCAGTATTAACAATACGGCAGCCCAAAGAAAAGAGCCTGCGTACTGACGCGGCACACCATCGAAGCGCAGAAGGTACCCAAGGAATTCTGCCAGTACGATCAAGCCGCTATCCACAAAGACCATAGCAGCGCGCTTGCCCACTGAATTTAGGAACTCCGGAAGCAAGAAAGTGAGTGCATTCGTGCGCGAGAGCCACTCTTCGGGCAGCTGGATTTTTGCGAGATAAAACCAGAACGCGGTCGCGGTTAAGAGAAAAAGCGCCAAGATGCCGGGCCCAACGTCGGACCACACCCGTTTGCACAAGACTGCAACAAATGCGCTGAGAGCTGCCAGAAGATAAAGCGTCAGAACTGCATTGCGCTCGCTCAGGCCGAGCATCACGAGTCGATGCGACGTGTGATCTTTGGCGCCGGCGGAAATCGCACGTCCATTCAATCTGCGCGTGACACTGACTAGGAGCATGTCAAAGATCGGGAGAAAGAGCACCAAACCGGGAACGAAAACTACGGAAAACATTGCGCTGACATGGCCCGCTCCTGACACGGCACAGCAAGCTAAGAAAAAACCGACTGCCAGACTCCCGGTGTCGCCCATGAAAACCTTGGCGGGGTGAAAGTTGAACACCAGAAAACCAAGCTGCGATGCCGCCATCGCGAGCAACCCAATGGCCATGGGGCCGGAGCCATGTCCAAGCAGCAGGAGGCTGCCAGCAGCAATCACACTGACTCCTGCGGCTAGCCCGTCCATGTTGTCCAACAAATTCAGAGCGTTGGTGACCCCGAGAATCCATAGGAAAGAGAACGCGTAGTTCAAAAGCCCGATGTGAAACAAGTGGTAGACAATGCCGGACCCAACTGCAACTGCGGCTATGACAAACTGCGCCGCGAATTTCCAACTGGGGCGCAGCTGGACGATATCATCCAAGAATCCTACGAGCCCCATCGCGATGGTCAGAAGCGTAACCGTCAGCAAGGGTTTGGGTGCGCGAAACGCGATAACCGCTAGCGAGAAGGTCAGCAGAATTGAAACGCCGCCGAATTTAGCAACGGAGTCTTGGCTCCAACGGTCCGCTCGGGGATGCACTAGCCAACCATTCCGGCGCGCGATCTGGATGGTGGCGGCCGTTGTCAAAACCGCTGCGGGAAAGGTAGCAATGAAGGGTAAAACATTACGCCACATGAGAAAGGGGAGTGCCCTTCTGAACCTTTTGTTGTTGAGTGTGCTGAATTACGGCGCAAATGATCTCGTCCAAGGAGCGCTTGGGCGTGTAACCGAAACAAAGATGAGCCTTCCTCAGGTCAGGAATTCGATGCTCCATGTCCTCGAAACCCTCGCCATAAGCCTGGGAATATGGCACGTACCGAATTGAGCTTCTTGACCCAGTGGCGGCAATAATCTTTTCCGCAAGCGCCGTAATCGTAATCTGTTCTGTACTTCCCAGATTGAAGATTTCGCCCACTGTTCCTGGAGAGGCTGTACACGCAAGAATGCCTTCGATTACATCGTCAACGTGTCCGAAACAGCGGGACTGCTCCCCTGTGCCGAAGACGGTTAGGGCGTCGCCCGCGAGTGCTTGACGCACGAAAGTCGGCAGCACCATTCCGTATCGACCGGTTTGTCGCGGTCCGGCGGTATTGAATAGCCGAAGAATCGTGACGGGAAGTTTTCGTTCACGGTAATAGGCCAACGCCAAGAACTCGTCGATGGCCTTCGAACAAGCATAGCTCCAACGGCAGTTGTAAGTAGAACCAAAAACCAAATCGTCTCTTTCAGAAAAGGGGAGCTTGGTCGATTTGCCGTAAACCTCAGATGTGGAGGTGATGAGGACACGCTTCTGCTTCTTGGCAGCCATCTCCAAGATGAGCTCGGAGCCGCGCACGTTGGTCTCGATCGTCTGGACGGGATGCTCAACAATTCGGCGTACGCCTACAGCCGCCGCCAAGTGAAAAACTACGTCGGCAAGATCTACCAGCTCCGCGAGAAGATGCCTGTTGAAAATTGTGTCCAGGTGACATTCGAACGCAACGTTATGCTTAAGGTGGGCAATATTTTCCGCGCTGCCGGTTGAGAGATCGTCCAAAACGGTTACGTCGTGACCTTCTGCAAGAAGCTTTTCCGCCAAGTGAGAGCCGATAAACCCGGCACCACCAGTGATTAGAGCCCGCATTACTTTCCCTCTCGTGTCGATTGACGAATACCAAATAACGGTTAATGGTGGTCACGGAATTATCCACAATTCGTAGGACATCCGCAACGGGTAAAGATGAGATTGTCAACTCCGCAGCAAACCTATCTCAATGGAGAGCAGCAGCCGGGCCCGGATGCACCTCAAGATTCCGGAGGAGACAAACAACTGAGCGGAAACAGGAATTGCGGCGGAGACCGCTTTGAAGTCCCGAATAACGGAGGCAGCGCCAAACGATTGAGATATCGCCCGCCTCGGGAACGCCATTGGCGAATGAACGAACAGATTGATCGCCAGATCCTCCAGTACCCGGACGATCCTCGCCTGAAGCCACGGGTAGATCGCAGATCGGTTTCCTGCTAGTGTGTGGGAATGTCGGGTGAGACTGCGACGGCCTTCGATGTCGAATTTCGATTGCTACTCGCATGCTCAGGAAAACATGCTGACAGAGGCATGATCCTTAGTCTTCTCGGCCAGACGACGGATTGGGAGAATCTCGTCCGCTATGCCCAACGGCACGGGCTGACTCCGCAGCTCTGTCAAAGGTTGGAGGAGGTAGGCCTTCCGCTTACCTCCCCAGTTTCTGAACTTGTTAAGAGCAACATTCGGCAAATTGCTCGGCAGAATTTGCTTTTGACCGCCGAGTTGCTGCGTATCATACGAGCCTTCGTGGGGGAAAATATCCCCGCTATACCGTACAAAGGGCCGGTCCTAGCGGCCACCACCTACGGCGACCTCGCTATGCGCGGCTTTTGCGATCTAGATGTTTTAGTGTCGGAGAAGGACTTAAGCCGCGCTTTGAGGATAATGCCTGGGTTGGGTTACCGGCCAGAGTACAGCCTCACACCGGCGCAGGAAGCAAGATACTTAAGTAGTACGTGTGAGTACAACTTCCTTAACGAAAGCAGTCAGGCCCGGGCGGAAATTCATTGGCAGGTGATCCCTCCGAAATTCGGATTGACATTTGAGTTCGACCGGCTCTGGCATCGCGCCAGGTTCTTATCCATCGGCGGCTCGCGGCTCCCAGTGCTGTCACCTGAGGATGGCTTGCTGGTGTTGAGCGTCCATGGGTTCAAGCATTTGTGGGACTGCTTGAAATGGGTGTGTGATATTGCGAACCTCCTTTCGCCACCGGAGGAGCTAGATTGGGCTTACATTGTGCGCGAAGCCGATCGCATCGGAGCAATGCGGGTTGTTCTTATCGCCCTGTCTTTGGCAAACCAGATATTCCAGAGTTGTCTGCCGGATCCAATTCGACTTAGATTAAGTCGCGATCCGGCCGCTGTGTCGATCGCGAGGGAAATCGTCAACAGCTATGCACTCGGCTGTTCCATGTCCCGCATGAAAGCGCGGCTCTTGATGTTAAGGGCCTACACTGGTTTTGGAGATCGTGCGACGCATGTCGCGCGTTCTTTGCTTGATCCCACGATGGAAGAGCTGATTCGCGCACCTGAACGATCCATGGTTGTGATGCGCACGCAACAAGCGTTCCATGTTGCGCGGCAAGTTGTTGTTCATTTCAGTAAAGCGCAAAAAACAAACAATAGACGAATTTCATGAATTCTAGCGTCGTCAGGTGGAGCCATTGTAACGCGGCTTAAGCGCATCTGGACTGCGTGAATTAACCTGCCACGCGCGGGGCCATGAGCCTTCTCGTGCATTCAATCAGGATGGTGAGACTGCCGTTGTAAACTGGGAGCGTTCCATGAATATCAGCCGCTCTACACAGAAGAAGTCGCGGGCCTGCGTGATGACCACCGGGGCGTCGATCTTTCAGCGGGAAGCCGGTTTGGCACCGATTCCGAATTCAAGCTGACCCTCAGACTTAAGCAACTTGTCACGCAATCCCCATGTGTGGCAACTCTAGACTACCTAAAGCTGCAGTCTCCGTCAGTTTCCAGTGTGGTAGCCTTGCGAGCTAGCCGCAACGGGTACGCAAATGGCGACGGCTTCTGGTTTGATTCAGAACTTGCCGACGGGATTCTCAGGTCTACTGCTCAGGGACATTCGAGAGCTGAATACGGGGCAGGAGTCTATCCGAATGTCGCCGCACCCCCGAGCCAGTGCGGATTGGCGCGGACGATGAAATCATCGCGAGCCTGCGCTTTACTGCCGCGAAGAGATTCTGTGTGGCTGCCGATCTACACAAACCCGCTCCCACCCAACGTCCTCGACTGAACAAGACCGGGGCGATAGGATAGCGCGGACGACATTGGAATTCATGGATGGTGTCCTTGCCATGCTGAACTGGCACGGCTGGCGACGCAACGATTCCCTGGTGAATTCAGGGATGAGAACGAAGCGCTACAAACTGCGGCAGACTTATCCGAACGATACTGCCAGTAGGCGATTTCGCACCACGCCGACAAGCTGAACGGAGGCTCACCGGATGTGGCTCGGCAGGGCAGCGGGGAACACAGGGAGGCTTCTTGATCCTATCTGCTCAAGGGTACTGCGCAACTGCTGGACAGAAGCCGCATCAACCGGCACGTAGCGCCGCCTCACCAGCAGTCCAGCCATGCCAAACGCACCCGCGCTCGCATAGACTAACCCTCGCCCGAAACGCTTGCCACAATGCCAAGCTGTCCGTGCCGTCCCGAACTGGCCTCGGCCATGCCGCCAGGAGAAGTAACTGCTTCTCAGTTGCCGACGCAGGTATTTGGAAACTGTAAATGAATCCAGTTCGCGATAAAAGTAGAGGGGCTCTGGAAGATTTGCGAATCGGCTCTTTCTGAACGTGGAAAACAGCAACTCCCAGTCTTCACAACCGTAACGATCGTTGTTGTATGGATGCCTGCGAAACCATTCGGCTCGGCCCACGAAAGTCGCATGGGCCAACCGAATCCCGGTCAGCGGATCGGCGCAGATTGCAGCGTGATCGACAGGATTGAGCTTCGTCCCGATCGGCTTTAGATGCCGATCCAGAACCACCATGCCACAACCGAGCCCGTCCAGGTCAGGTCGTTCCAGCAAAATTCGTAACTGCCGTTCCAGTCGCGATGGGTGCATCATGTCGTCAGCATCCATGCGCGCGATATAGCGGCCGCGGGCGTTTCCTGTGATTAGGTTGAGACAAGCGCCCAGACCTTGGTGGAGATTTGGGCCAACAAGACGAACACGGGGGTCGAAGATACTTTTTAGAATCGAGAGGCTCTCGTCCGTTGATCCGTCATCCGCAACAACCAGCTCCCAGTCGGACCAGCTTTGCGCAAAGACGCTCCGCAGGCAATCACGCAGGAACGGCGCTGCGTTGTACACGGGCAGTCCAATTGTCAAGGTGGGAGATGGCATTCGAGGTCGTCGGTAGCCGCCCCTACAGCCAATAGAGGTCCACGTGACGCTTCACCATCGCCCAGAGGTCTCGAGCACGAGGTGCGTACGTGTTTTGGCGCCTAAGAAATTGTGACAATTGGAGAGCCATCAAGTGGACAAGCACGTTAATCAGTTCCGAACCGATCCGTCGTTGTAGTAGCCGTTACCGCGCTTGGAATAGTAGTAATAGTAGTACAGGTCTGGAGATCTCAGATCCACGGCGTTCATTACGATTCCGATGATTCTTGCGTTTACCTGATACAGCGTATCGCGGGTGCGACGGACTGCGTGTTTGGTGGTCTCTCCGGAACGGACGACCATGACGACAGCGTCAACTTCAGGCGAGATCACTACCGCATCAGTGACGGAGAGCGTCGGCGGACTGTCTATAATCACGTAGTCGTATTGACTGCGCCACTGCTTGATTAATTTACGCAAGAGGTCCGAATCGAGCAACTCGACCGGATTGCTGGGGCTTGGGCCTGCAGGCACCACAAATAAGTTTGGAAAATTAGGGGCCGGCAGAGTCGCCTTCTCCTCCACCGCGGTCCCGTCAAGAAGTGAACTCAGGCCAACATCTCTGGGTACACCAAGAACCCTGTGCAGAGTTGGACGCCTCATATCGCCATCGACCAGCAATACCCGGCTACCTTTCTGCGCAAGAACAATCGCAAGATTAACGGATGTTGAACTCTTACCTTCTTTCGGCAACGCGCTCGTAATCAAGAGCACCTTGGGACGAGACTCGAATGACCCAGACAAAAGAATTGACGTGCGCAGACTTCTAAAAGATTCAGCGATCTGTGATTGTGGCCTTTTGTGCGTGATCAACTCCATGCCAAAGGAGGTTTGACGTCCGGTCAGGAACGGCCTGACGCCGTTCACCCTGATAGGCACGCTGAGAGGAATGATTCCGAGCGAAGGCAGAGCCGATACGACCTCCACTTGCTCCGGGGTACGAACGGTGGTGTCCAGGGCCTCGAGCACGAATGCGAGACCGATCCCGCCCAAAGTCCCGAGCAGCAGGCTCAACTCGATATTTCGTGGAATATTTGGACTGGTTGGCGAAGTCGGAACGCGAGCAGCGTCCACGATTCTGATGTTGGTTGATTTCAAGCCGGCAGAAACACTCGCCTGCTTTAACTTTTCCAGGAGGTCTTCATAAAGCTTGCGGTTCGTCTCATAGTCCCGCTTCAGAATATTATAGTCAACAGCCCTCTCGTTTAGCTTATTGGCCTCTTGCTTCTGGGCTTCGAACGCAACCCGTAGAAGCTCCTCGTGATGTAGTGCTGCCTGATACTGCGTTTTTGCCCGAGCTCCCATCTTCCTAACTTCAGCGTGAATATTTTCTTCCAGTTGCTGGAGTTGACCCTTGAGCTCGATCACTTTGGGATAATGCTCATCGAATTGTGAGGTCAACTGGGCATACTGCATCTTCAGGTCGGCTTCCTCAGACCGCAGTTTCCCAATCAAGCTGTCCTTGTCCGCATTCTCCAGCAGTTCGGCATCCTCCGAGAGCGTTTGCTGGTATTGGGATTGTCTCTGAATGCGATCACTCTCAGCACCTGTGAGTTCCCTGTTCAACTCATCCAATTTCGATGCGATGATGTTTTGCTTCTCATCCACCCCGAGCATGCCGTTGTCTTTTTCATACCTGAGAATTTTCTCCTGGGAGGTTTCCACCTTCAGTTGCAAGTCGAACAGCTGTTTTGACAGCCAGTCCGAGGCCTGCATCGTGGAGTCAAATCTCGATTTTATGTTTTCCTCGATGAAGGTCTGCACCAGCGTATTCACAACTGTGGCAGCTAGCTGCGGGTTCGGACTTGAATACCGAATCTCTACCAATCGGGTATCCGGCACAGGACCAACATGAAGGGCTGCTTGGAACTGCTCTATCCGCGCCGTTTCTTTTTCAGGGTCTAAGGGCGGGGCGACCGCTGGTTTTCCGGGTTGGACCGATGTGGAGTCGAGATTCAGAGCCTTGATTACTTGCGACGCGATTCTGCTGCTCTGCAGAATGTGTACCTGAGTTGGCAGTTCAAGCTGATCCTCCAAATAGTCGGGAGTCATAGCCACGCCCACGTCCTTGAAACCGAGAAGCACGTCCGAATTAGGCCGATTGATTTCGATTTTTGCGGACGCATCATAAACGGGTGTCGTGCGGAGAGAGACAATTGTAGCCAGCGTCGCCACAATTACGAGAGTGGCCGCCACAACCCACTTCCTTTTGCGCAAGACCAGCCAATAATTCGCCCAGAACGGCTCTTCGGGAGCTAGCGGAATGTAATTGGGAGGAGTCTCAATCTGGCCTAGATCAAGGGCCTCGACACTGCGGTCGCGATCGTTCTTGGCCAAGACATTCCTTGCCTGCATCATTTATTCCCTGAACTCAAACGCGGGTGCACACTATTCGCTATGGCTCGCCATGGTAACGATCTGATTTCGTGTAGGCGATTTTAGCATCGATTGATGTAAAATCAAGCCACCTTCTGCAAGCCGCGGATAATGAAGCTTGTTCTCCGAGGTCTTACGTGCTCGCTATTTTCACCATGAACAGGAGTTTCCGGACGATGGAGGTACGACAGAGATACCGTCCCCACGCCGAATTTTGATTCGCGAAAAGAATTGGCCGCTAGTTTTCCCGCATGATGCCATACGAAGTAATGAGTCACATAGATGAATGATATCGGCATGGTCCCCGGTACTCTGTTGTTCATCGTGCTGGCAATATTCGGCGGCATGTCCCTTTTTTTTACGTGGAATCATCGCGATACGGTTCGCTCACAAATCGTCCTGTTCTTGATTGCATTCGCGACGCGTTTTGCTTTTTCAATCTGGGTCTATCAATTTGGGCTGGTGAACATCCTTCACGACGAAGATTCAAGCGGGTGGGCACTGGGAATCCCCTTGGAGCGTTTGTGGACGCTGCAGAGACTCAGCTTGATTGATCTTCCGTACACCCTACTCGGCTCGTTCCATCGCGAACATGCCGGCTATCAATACATGCTGGGCGCCCTTTTTTACATCGTAAACTCGCCGACGCGCATGGTGGCGGCGGTTTTGAACTGCTTCTTTGGAGCCATGACCGTCGTGTTTGCGTATCGAATTGCGCGGACGTTATTTTCGGAATGGGTCGCCAGTCGTGTGGGCTGGTGGACATGTCTGCTTCCATCGATGATCGTCTGGTCAGCTCAAACCGTGAAGGAGCCGGTGGTTATTTTTCTCGAAACACTAGCTCTTTACGGCTGCGTGAATCTGAAGCGTTCTGGGTTTTCCGTGCGCCATGTGGTGCTGTGTGCAGTTACAACGATTCTGGTAATGCCCTTTCGTTTCTACGTTGCATACATCGTGGCGGGCACAATTGTATTTTCTCTTCTTCTGCCCCACCTCACCCGGCGCAAGATGTCCATTGGATCAGCCTTGGCGGTTGTGCTCGTGCTTGTCCCTCTGCTTTTGCTGTCGGGAGTGCTGATTCGTCACGAATCGCAGTTTGACCGTTTCGATGCTAAGTTTATCGCCACCTACCGCCATGATTTAACGGTAGGAGCAGGATCAGGTGTTGAGACAAATTATGACCTTGGCACCAATCAGGGTCTAGCTATGGCCACTCTCACTGGGGGAATCTATCTGCTTTTGGCACCTTTTCCCTGGGAACTCGGCGGCAGCCTGCGCAAAGTGCTAACCACTCCCGAGCTGTTTATCTGGTGGTGGCTGGTGGTGGTTGCACTGATCCCGGGCCTTTGGTACACAGTTAGAAAACGATTCAGCGACGTTCAGCCCCTGCTGTTTTTCACGGTCGGACTGGGTCTGCTCTATAGCGTAACCTTCGGGAACGTCGGTTTAGCCTACCGCCAGAGAGCTCAGTTGCTTCCCTGGCTGGTTATTATTGCCATGGTGGGACTCGAGCGTCGGGCGCTAGGACGTCGAATGAAGCAAGTGAGATTCTTATCCATGATAGCGCGTAATTCCAGGAGATCGTTTCACACTCGCCCTCAATTGGAAATCAGCCCACCAAGCGTAGACAGCGATACCCCAGCGTAGTAGTGTGCGCAAAGAACTGTGTTCGTCATTTCTGCGTATGGGCACACGACGCAACCAGACCTGATTTGATGAGTGGAAGAAAACTAATTACAGGAACTGCCTGGAGTTTGGCCGGACAAGCAGCTACCGTCGCGGCCTCCGCCCTGATTATGCCTTTCGTCGTGAGGCAAATGGGAGCCGGCGAGTACGGAATTCTCGCTTTCCTGAATTTGCTCACAACTTATCTCTCCTATACCGATCTGGGGATGGGAACTGCATCTACCCGCTTCGCGTCCCTTGAGGAATCAGCGGGATCAAATCGTGAAGCCGAGGTGATTTGGGCTGGAATTAGCCTGAGCACGCTGCTAGGCGCAGTTGTTGCTGGGCTACTGATTGCCTTCGCGCCGGCAATCAGCGATACGCTACTGCACGTCGGATCTGCGCTGCGAGACCAGGCGATCCTCGCGCAGAGAATTGTGGGTATAGCATTCTTAGCGAAAAACATCGCCGGAGTGATGAACACACCGCAGTTAGTTCGTTTGCGTTTCGATACCTACACAGCGATTACGTCAGGTGCGGCGCTTCTTCAGATTGCCTTGACACCAATAATTCTCTGGCTGGGCGGCAGCCTAGCAACAATCGCGGCGATGATCGCAGCGGTTAACTTCTGTCTTCTCGGCTTGCACTTTGCCATTGGCCGTCGCCTGCTGCCCCAGCTGTGGCCGCCCCGCATGAACGCAGCCTTCTTTAGGCCGCTCTTCAACTTCGGAGCATTGATCGTGCTCTCCCAGATTCCGGAGCTCATCCTCACCAACGCCGAGCGCTTTGGGTTAACTTACTTCACGTCGGTTTCCAACTTGGCTTACTACTCAATTGCGTATACGTATGCGAATCTTTCGCTCATCGCAGCTATCGCCATGGGCCAAGTGCTGCTTCCAATGTTCAGTCGCCTACAATCGAGTTCGAGAGACGAGGAATTGGTGCGATTATACCGGCGCTCGATTGTCTCGATGTGCTTCATGCTCGCCCCTGCGGCAGTCGTGCTTGCTGTTGTTGCGCGACCTGTTCTGACAACCTTGATTGGCTTGGATTACGGTCGCGAGAGCACACCCGCTTGTTACATATTGCTAATCGGCATTGTGTTCAGCGGCATAGCCTCCGTTCCTGGATCTCTGCTATTCGCCGCAGACAAGGGCAGCGTCGTCGCGCGGATCCGGTGGTCTGAACTCGCGCCCTACATGGTCATCGCAGCTGCCCTCACTATGAAATACGGCATCGTGGGGGCTGCCACTGCGTGGACGTTGCGCGCTGTCGTTGACTCGTTACTTTTGAATATCGCGGTACAACGATGGAGGAAGCCAATTTCTTTTTCTCTGAGCAACGCTCTTCGACTTGCTGGTGTCCTCGCTTTTCTGTTGCCGCCGGTAATCGTAATGGCTGTGTTTCAAGTGAAGTGGTTTTGGACTTCGTTCCTGACGTGCGTCTGCTTGATACTGTACGTCATCAACCTTTGGCGGTCCGTCTTGACAAGTTCTGAAAGGTGTTGGATTACAGATTGGTCACGACGCTTTTTGCCTCAAGGCGCAGGCGTGAGGTGAAGGCTATCGATTCCAACATCTATCCTGGACTAACTGTGAGCGTTGTCAGCGTTGTAATTCCTACTTACAATCGCGGAGAGGCCCTTGGTCCTGTATTGGATCGGCTTTTGGCTAGCGATCGCAAGGGTCTGGGTCAAGTCGAAATCGTGGTGGTCGACGATGGTTCACCCGTCCCGGCAGCTCCGATAGTGAATGCCCGGCAGGCGCCACTTGGCGTTACTCTGAAGTGCGTTCGGCAAGAAAATACGGGTCCGGCCGCAGCGAGAAACCGTGGGTTTGCTACGTCTCATGGCGACATAGTCATCTTCATTGACGATGACATTCTGGTTTCTCCGGAATTAGTTCGACAGCACGTTGAAGCTCATGTCCTTAATCCTAACGCCGTAGTCTTTGGGGTGTGCGTTCCGCCGCCCGGCGCCCATAGTCACATGGCAAAGCTTCTTGAGTTCCTGTACGCAAGGAGGCCGGACCGCCCGAGATTCGAGCGTGTCTCGCTCGTTGCCAGCGGACAGCTTTCGGTCGAAAGGAAGTGTTTTCCAGAGGGAGTTTATGCTAGTGAATTCAGAACACCGGCAGCTGAGGAGTTCGAGCTCTCGATGCGTCTGGGACAGCGGGGAATACCCGCGGTCAACGCCACACAGATCGAAGCGATACACAACCAGGGATTCAGAGCTCCAGATGTTTGCGATCAGCAGTACAAACACGGCATCGGCTGTGCCGAGGCAGTGTCCAGATTACCTAGCACACTGATCATGAACGAGTTGGCGACAATTGCGGCGGCGAACGGGCCTGTCCTTCCGCAGGATCCGTTGGCGACAAAATGCAAGAAAATAACGAAAGGACTAGTGGCAATTCCATGGGTGCGACGCGCTCTTGTATTACTCTGTGAGACGATCGGCCGGATTGTCCCGAGCCACCGCATGAACGCCAAGCTATTATCGTTTGCGATCGGCGTCTTTTTCTTTGCTGGTTATCGAGAAGGACTGCAACGCTTCGCCCGGGTACGCAATGACAGAGGACGAAAAGAATCCTGATCCCTCCCATGGTGACCAGACGGAGGCCGACAAGACAAGCCGAGCTTTCCGAGGAGCAACCATGCGCGTAGCGGCGCGCTGTCTCAATGGATCCATCCACCTCGCTGGAGGCTTACTGGGGACCTTGCTGGGCACTTGTGTACGCCGTAAATGGCTCTATTTTCCCTTCGTTTCGGAAGCGTTGTCCTGCGTGCCATTTTCTTTAGGATGGAAATTGCGGAACGCTGTCTACAGACGAATATTGCCCGGATGTGGGGAGGACACGATACTGCACTTCGGGGTCACGCTCGAGGATGAACGAACCAAGATCGGCCGCAATGTCTGGATCAGCGTTGGATCGTACATCGACTACGCCGAGATCGGCGACTCGGTGCTTATTGGTCCTCACGCGGTGTTGCTGGCGGGGGGACGAGCGCATCGGTTTGAGCGGCTCGACATCCCTATCAAGGACCAGGGAAACCTGCCAAAGAAACCTCTGCTGGTGGGCATGGGAGCCTGGCTTGGAGCCCATGTGACCGTAATGGCCCATGTCGGTGAGCATGCCATTGTCGGAGCTGGCGCGGTTGTGACGAAAGAAGTCCCCGCTTATGCGGTTGTCGGTGGAAACCCGGCCAGGATTCTATACATGCGAGATGAAGACTTGGCCGCCTCAAGCCGGAGATGCTCGTGACAGACTCCGCGGAATTGCTTAAAGGTACAGCAGATGCCCGGCACATAGAGGGCGAATGTCGAAATCCCATTCGGGTTTTACATCTCACCGCGATCGAGAAAACAAATTACTTCTTGAATAATCTGGTGGATTACTGTGATTGCCGGGCGATCGAATTCACAGTGGTGACACTGACGGGTGAAGGGGAGTTCGCCGCGGAACTGAGGAAGCGCGGCGTATCGGTGTATTGTCTGGACTGCGCCCAGCGACGCAGAGTTGTCCGCGCTTGTCGTCGTCTGGTGCAGATTATTCGCAAGCATGACGTGGATATAGTACACACACACCTTTTCGAACCAACGTTGATCGGAGTGACCGTGGCCAAGCTGCTCGGGAGGGCCGCAATACTGACTCGCCATCACTCCGACGCTCTTTACAGAATCCAGAATCCCCTCAAACGATGGACATATCTCTGGCTGGAGCAGTACAGCAGCACAATGGCTGACCATATCATTGCCCCTTCCAAAGAAGTACAGCGCATTCTCTTGCAACGCGAGAGGGTGCGCGCATCAAAAGTGTCGCTCATACCTTACGGTCAGGACTTTCGTCGGTTCCAATCGGTGAGCGTTAGCGATGTTGCTAGAGTAAAGCGTGAATTGGGTATGGGGCAGACGCGGGATCTGGTTTGTGTGTCACGGTTGCATCCCGAGAAGGGGCACGTTCACCTGTTCGAAGCTTTAGCTGAATTGAGAAGAGAGTCACTGAATGTTACTTGTTACTTGGTCGGTGAAGGACCTGAGCGCAAGTCGTTGGAGGAAAGAGCCGCGGAATTAGGAATCGGAGAATCGATAAGATTCCTGGGCTGGCGGGACGACGTATTGCCGATCCTGGCAGCCGCTGATGTTGTGGTGCATCCATCTTTGCATGAAGCACTGCCCTCGGCAGTCATCGAAGCATTGGCCTTGAGCAAGCCAATTGTGGCGAGTGATGTCTCGGGGGTCCGTGACATCCTGAATGGGTACGGGGAAATAGTACCTCCGGCGAACTCTCAGGTTTTCGCCGATGCCCTGCGCTCGGTTCTGGCGGATCTTGACAGCGCAAATCGCCGTGCAGCGCAGGGAAACTCCCACATTTTCGAATATATGGCCGCGTCTCGTGTTGCCAAAGCATACGTCGAGTGTTATCGATCGACAATGTTATCTTGACCTAGACGATAGGATTGCTGCAATGGCGTGCCCACTGTGTGCTTGTGACAAGTACTGCAAATCGGCTTTCAGCTCTGTTTATCAGAAAATCGAGTTCCGGTACGTCGAGTGTGCGCATTGCGAGTCTCTTTACTGCACTCCAATGCCTGAGCCTGAAATTCTTGCGCGAATGTACGGATCCAGCTACGCATCTGCCTTCTCGGAGGGCACTAATGGCAACGTTGAAGATCCGAAAGAACCACATAAGTGTTTAGAGTGGCTTCAAAACCTCGGGACCGGAACATTCCTCGATTACGGTTGCGGCGCTGGTGCGCTCCTCAAAGAAGCAGCTGAGGTCGGGTGGCAACCCGTAGGAGTAGAACTCGACAGCCAAGTGGCTCGCGCTGTTGAGGAGCGAACGGGATTTTGCATCCTGACTGCG
>Ga0307477_10001389_pt1 | contig 20652 bp, 17 predicted proteins | sample atmos_gasesECM2C_FD_203316 | JGI IMG/M metagenome (GOLD analysis project Ga0307477, IMG submission 203316) | Hardwood forest soil microbial communities from Morgan-Monroe State Forest, Indiana, United States - atmos_gasesECM2C_515 | ecosystem: Environmental > Terrestrial > Soil > Temperate...
TCGCAGAAACACCAGCTAAGTCCTTATTCATGTAGTTGATAGAGCTAAGTACTTTGGTTAGAATAGCTTAGCGCGAATTGGGGGGGGACATTATGTACTGTGTAATACCCATTCAGTAAACATCCAAAATGGCGGACGTGTGGCCCATTCAATCCAGATTTTGCCTTGAGTGCGGAAGTTCTAACCGTGGACAGAGTCTTTCCGCCGCAAAGACAAAGACAAAGACTAAAGAGCGTGAAACTTAGAATGCGACACCTCGCCTCCTCCACTTGCGGAGGTTGCAGGTTACGCTGAGCGCAGCTAGATTAGGTGCGGGAGTTGGAGCTGCACATGAAAAGGGCCGTCCCGGTGGAATCTGCCTCTGCATTAATCGACGAGATGACCGCAGAACTCACAGACTGGCGAGGCAAAACGTTGGCCAGCATCCGCAAGAGCATCCTTGAGGCCGACCCGGAGATCATCGAGGAATGGAAGTGGATGGGAAGCCCAGTGTGGTCTCGCGACGGAATGATCGCGGTCGGCAACGCCCACAAAGATAAAGTGAAGCTTACCTTTTCCCACGGGGCGAGCCTCCCAGATCCTGACCAACTCTTCAACGCGGGCCTCGGAGGCAACGCGTGGCGAGCGATCGATTTGTTCGAGGGCGATAAGATTAATGAGCGTGCTCTAAAAAATCTCGTCCGTGCCGCCGTTGATTACAATCAGATCAAATTGAAGTGGAAAGCGCCTGCGGGTACTCGAGCGAAAGTGCATAAAAGTAAAAAGTGATGAACCTACAGCTTTTTCTCACTAATTCTCTTTGCGGGACTGCCTGACAATGATGCTTGACGCTGCTGGATTGTCTTCACCGTCACGGACAAGAGTTCGGACCGGTTTACAAAGAAACCCCGAACAACAGCTCATTTTTCGGACTCAGGCCGCTTTGGTGCCACCTTTTTTACTCGACCGGCGAAGGTTGGCGAACCCTGGAGGCGCCGCTCTTGCGGTGCCTCGCCGCCAGTCTGCTGAACTGAATGAGCGGGCAAGGAAGACGACCAACGCAGCGAGGATCAACGACAAGATGATGGCGACCCCGATCCTGACTTTGTAGAGCCAAGTATTGTGGAGCCTGACAGTGTGGACTTTCATGGATGATCTGGGGTCGACCACGGGGGAGGCTTCGGGGCGTGCTTCCACCGGGCCCCAAACAGTAATCTCCGTTGTTGGAACCGCTTGTCCTGTGGGTTTAACGGCCTTGAGAGGCGCCTTCTTCAAAGCCATTGTGGGCGATTCGTTCACCGATTTTGGGGACCTGGTGATGTTCGATCTCAGTTCGGAGGGCATCGAGGGAACGGGCTTGTTTGCTAGCTTCGCCAGTTCGACAGCCCTTGTCTTTGGATAAACAAATTCCTCGCCCCAATTCGCCCCCGGATAAAACCACGCCCTGACGGCTTCCGCAGAACCGGGCGCCCTTGCCCTAAACGTCATTACGGCTTTGTCGGTCGGCTGCAAACGGTAATTCGGAATTGCAACGATATTCGCGTAGAGGTGGGTTTGGTCCTCGTTGAAAATCTGGACGATGTTGCGGTCGGATGCCAAATCCAGCAGCTTAAAAACATACCTCCCAGCCGGCAAGATCTTGCCACCGGGAATCTCGACCGGGTGGTCGAATGTCACAACCGTTTTCTTGTTCCACTCATCTGCCATCACTTTGGGTAGACCCACCAAGAGCACCAGGGATGAACAAAAGATCATCGCCACTACTGTGAGTCGATTCATTTGACAACACCCAAGGATGCCAGACGATGGGGTCGGCGGTTGTGATAACGATTGACCCTTGGTCCACGCCGACCCGCTCTGTGCGCCAAGTTATGGGCACGAGCACTTACGGTTCTGGTCAAAACTACTCAGGGGCAATCGCCGCGCCGCGAGGCGCCAGGTTGGGCCAGGAGCGGCTCGCGGAATTGCCTCCACGCGCGAGTTCCTCTATCGCCCATTTTACGCCTACAGCGGCGGCTACGACTAAGACGAGCCTGCGGACGACCTTTCCTGTAGGAGGATTCTCCTACCGATCGTAAAGGGTGACCAAGGATCGAAGTCTGGCACCCAAGTCGCCGCTCAATGCGCCCGGACGATAACGCCATTTCCAGTTTCCGGTGACCGTGCCGGGAAGATTCATGCGCGCGTCGCTGCCGAGGCCGAGCACATCCTGCAACGGGACAATCGCAACGTCAGCGACCGAGGCCAGCACCGCCCGGATCATGACCCAGTTGATCTCGGAATCGTCACGGAAGTTGAGATACGTCCGAGCGAAGTCGCGCTCGTTGCGGACATCGTCCGGAGTGCGTGTGCTGTCGCCGGCGCCGGAACTCGACCACCAACCGACCGTCGTGTCATTGTCGTGCCCGCCGGTGTAGGCGACGAGGTCGCGACTGTAGTTATGCGGACGAAACGATGGACCCTGCGGATCGGTGCCGAACGCGAATTGCAGCAGACTCATGCCGGGCAGACCGAACTGCTGCCGCAGTTTCTCCACCGGCGGAGTGATGACGCCCAGATTCTCCGCCACAATCGGCAACTCGCCAAATGCGTTCTGCAGTGCCGACAGAAAATCTTCTCCGGGCCCTTTGATCCAGCGCCCGTGCATGGCCGTCGTTTCGCCGGCGGGAATCTCCCAGTAAGATTCAAAGCCGCGGAAATGATCGAGTCGCACCATATCGAAAAGCGCGAGCGTGGCACGGAAGCGCTCGATCCACCACTTGTAGCCGCTGGTTGCGAGTAAATTCCAGCGATAAATAGGATTCCCCCAAAGCTGTCCGGTGGCGCTGAAATAATCCGGTGGCACGCCGGAGACCACGGTTGGGAGGCCCTGATCGTCGAGAAAGTACAAGTCGGGATGAGCCCAGACGTCGGCGCTGTCGTGCGCTACATAGATGGGGACGTCACCCATAAAACGGATGCCGCGCTGCTGGCAATAGGCCTTGAGTTGATGCCACTGCTGGAAAAAATTAAATTGCCAATACTTATAAGCCTTCAGTTCCGGCGCCAGTTTCCTTGACCACTCGCTGATGGCATGCGCGTCTCGTTTGCGAATTTGCGCATCCCATGTGGTCCAGATCGTTCCGTGGTGCGCATCTTTGCAGGCCATGAAAAGCGCGTAGTCGTCGAGCCATGGGCTGGCACTTTCGCAAAAGCGGTCGAAGGCCGCACGATCGGCGTGGGAAGCGTCGGCAAAGAAAACCTGCGCCGCCCGGCGTAAGGTCGCCAACCTGAATTCGATCACCGGCCCATAGTCGACGAAGTCTTGGGGAAACGGCGGCGCCTGCGCCAGATCGGAGACCCGGAGCAATCCCTGATCGCGCAAGCGCTCAAGGCTGAGCAACAGCGGGTTGCCGGCAAAAGCGGAGAAACACTGGTACGGGGAATCGCCGTATCCGGTAGGATTCAGCGGCAGCACTTGCCACACCTTCTGTCCGGATGCGAAAAGGAAGTCCGCGAATTCGTAGGCGCGGGGCCCAAGATCACCGATGCCGAAGCGGCCGGGCAGGGAAGTGAAGTGGAGCAGAATTCCACTACATCGCGGAACTTTCACTCCGTAACAATACGCAGGTCAGCGGTGTCAGGGCAAGGCGTCAGGAAGTATGCAGGAGAGCCGAGTGAGAGGATTTCGAACTTTACACATCTGACTCAGGTCGGGATCGATTTGGATCGCCGACTGGTGAACAAACTGGTTGACAATAGGATTCTATGGTTGTCACTTCATATAAACTTGCGTGTTGCCGTGCTTTGCCGTGAGGTAGTGAAATTGGTCCAGGAGGAAGCGGCTTGCCACTAAATCGGGATGTGCTCTGGTACAAGGACGCGATCATCTATCAAGTCCACGTCCGCACGTTCCACGACGGTAACGGGGATGGCATCGGTGATTTTCAAGGGCTTGAAGAGAAGCTCGATTACCTGCAAGAACTGGGGATCAGCGCGATATGGCTCATGCCATTCTTCCCGTCTCCTCTGCGCGACGATGGCTACGACATCGCGGATCACTACGCAGTCCATTCCAGCTATGGAACATTGGAGGATTTCCGGAAGTTTCTGGGGTCGGCCCACGATCGTGGGATTCGAGTCATCATCGAAATGGTGTTGAATCACACATCCGATCAGCACCCGTGGTTTCAAGAGTCGCGAAGTTCGCAGGACAATCCACGGCGCGATTGGTACGTGTGGAGTGATACCGACACCCGATACAAGGGAACCCGCATCATTTTTATTGACACGGAAACGTCCAACTGGGCGTGGGATTCGATTTCGAAATCATTCTACTGGCATCGCTTCTTCAGTCACCAGCCCGATCTCAACTACGACAATCCTGCGGTACGCGAACAGATGTGGAATGTGATGAAGTTCTGGCTGGAGATGGGGGTGGATGCCTTCCGGCTGGACGCGGTGCCGTACCTGGTGGAACGGGAGGGCACAAATTGTGAGAACTTGCCGGAGACTCACGCTATCGTGAAGGAGTTACGGCGAAAGCTTGATGAACAATTCCCGGGCAGGATGCTTCTGGCGGAGGCCAATCAGTGGCCCGCGGATCTTCGTCCCTATTTCGGTGACGGAGATGAATTCCACATGGCGTTTCATTTTCCGTTGATGCCGAGGATGTTCATGGGGCTGAAGTTGGAAGACCGCAAGCCGATCACTGAAATCATGCAGCAGACGCCGGAAATTCCGTCCTCATGCCAGTGGTCTCTGTTCCTGCGCAACCATGACGAGCTGACACTGGAAATGGTAACGGACGTGGAACGCGACTACATGTACGACACGTACGCGGAAAGCAAAACGATGCGGCTGAATCTTGGAATTCGGAGGCGGCTCGCTCCTTTACTGGACAACGACCGCAGGCGCATAGAGGTAATGAACGGGATGCTGATGTCGCTACCGGGCACTCCTATCGTTTATTACGGCGATGAAATCGGAATGGGCGATAACATCAACTTAGGTGACCGTAACGGAGTAAGGACCCCAATGCAGTGGGATGGGGGATGGAACGGCGGCTTTTCTACGGCAGAACCAGAGCGTCTGTATGCCCCCATGATCCATGATCCGGTATATGGTTATCCGGCCGTGAATGTTTTGTCGCAAGAAGGAAGCGGGCACTCGCTCCTCCACTGGATGCAACACATCATAACGGTGCGCAGATCGACGGCGGTGTTCGGCAGGGGATCAATTGAGTTTCTCTACCCAGCGAATCACAGAATACTGGCGTATGTGCGGCGACTGGGCAATGAGGTGGTCCTGGTGGTCAACAATCTTTCGAGCACGGCGCAGGCTGTCGAACTGGATCTACGGAGTTACAAGGGAAATATTCTGATCGAGATGTTTGGCAAGAACCTGTTTCCGCGGGTGGGCGACCTGCCCTATCTGCTAACGGTGGGGCCTTATCAGTTTTACTGGTTTCGGCTGCGACGAATCTAAGCGAATGTAGATGGTGAAAGCCATGAGACATGAGACACGTCGACCCGAGGATACGACGCGGTATTTCGCACGGAGATGAAATTGGCGGAGGAGAGCTATCTGACGGATGATTTTCTTCGCCAACTGATCAATGTTGGCGAAGTGGACATCCTGGTGGGCTTGCCCACTCACAATAACGCGAAAACTATCCGGTCGATCGTCCAGACAATTCAGAGCGGCATCCTACGCGGGTTTCCCCGAGAGCGAGCCGTGATCATTAATGCCGATGGGGGGTCGCGTGATGGCACTCCCGAACTGGTCACGGGCATCTCTATCGATGACGTGCGCCGAGCGTCAAATCCTTACGCTCTCCGGACGTTGCACTCAATCAGCACGAAGTATGCGAGCAGCCCGGCGAGCGAAGTTGCGTTCCGGACGATTCTCGCTGCCGCCGAACTCCTTCGCGCCAAGGCCTGTGTGGTGATGTCACCCGAGTCCGCGAACATTGAACCGGAATGGCTCTCAAAGCTTCTGCGTCCCATTTATCGCGACGGCTTCGATCTTGTGACCCCGACATATCGGAGGCATAAGTTGGAAGGGCTTCTCATAACGAATTTTGTATACCCGATGACCCGGGCGCTTTACGGGTTAAGAATTCGTGAGGCGTACTCGCAGGAGTTCGGATTTTCCGGTCGTCTCGGAAGTCAATTTCTTGAACAAAATGTCTGGAATGATGGAAGCGGAGAGACTGGTGTAGATCTGCGTTTCACCCTGGCTGCGATCACAGGACGATACCGTATCTGCCAGTCCTTCCTTGGAGAAAAGGATCACGTCGAGCGACGAGCCGCTGACCTGGTGCCGGCGCTGCGACAAACTGCTGGCGCCCTGTTCTCCGCATTGGACCCAGACTTTCCCGTCTGGAGTGCGGTGGCCGGTTCCGAGACGGTTCCTACTACCGGGAGCGACCGGGAAGTGCTTCTGGCACCAGCGCGAGTAAACCGGAAACGACTGCGAGAGATGTTCTCGACCGGAGTTGCCGAATTAGAGTCCGTCTTTCAGTCAATTCTTTCCCCTTCCACCCTGGCAGAACTCCAGCGAATCGCCGGCACGGGAGAAGAGGAGTTTCATTACCCTGCAGAATTGTGGGTGAGGACGGTGTACGAGTTTGCCGCCGCGTATCAGAAATCTGTGATCAGCCGGGATCATATTATCCAGGCCTTAGCACCGCTTTTTCGCGGCAGAGTATTCACGTTCCTGATGGAGAACCGCAACGCTTCCGCGGACGACGTCGAGAACAATATCGAAGGCTTATGCCTTGAGTTCGAGCGATTGAAACCGTATCTGCTGCAGATGTGGAAATCGAGAGAGTGAGGCAAACAATGCGGGAAATGATTATCAGCGAACTGAGTCAGGCGCTGCACGAACTGGTCAAAGGTTTCGCTCACTTCCTTCCTCGTCTCATCGTGATGCTGATCCTTGCATTTGTGGGATGGGTGATCGCGTACGTTGCAAAAGTGGTTCTGCGGAGTGTTCTGCGGCTCATCAAGTTCGACAGGCTTTCAGAAAACGCGGGCGCCTCGCAGCTGCTCACCAAGGCCGCTCTGCCTTCGGCGACGGAAATGTTAAGCCGGTTCGTGTTCTGGGTGGTCTGGCTCGGCTTCATTCTGCTGGGTGTGAGCGTGCTCGGGATCCTGGGCTTGCAGGAGCAAATCGCAAGATTCTTTCTTTTCCTGCCGCGCCTGTTCGTAGCCATGTTCATCATGTTTTTCGGACTGCTGGCAGCCAGCTTCTTTTCTCGCGCGACTCTATTAGCCGCGGTAAATGCGAATGTGCCTTCACCTCGGGTTTTGAGCCTCGCTGTCCGCAGCATCATCATTGTTTTCGTATTGTCTATCGTCTTTGAAGAACTTGGTCTCGCAGAACAAACCATGCTGGTGGCATTCGGAATTGCCTTCGGAGCCCTGATGTTCGGCTTGGCAATCGCATTCGGCGTTGGGGGCAGAGGCCTGGCCCAGCGTTTCCTGGAGAAGAGGTTTGTTCGCGGGAGAAAGGAAGAGAAGGAAGAGAACGAAGACGAACTGTCGCCACTCTAGTGCAGCGAGTTGAAGATGGTGGACACGACTCCCGAGTCGCACAACCCGCGATGTCAACTAGCGGCCCGTTACGGTAGGATGAAATTTCCTCCCGGTTGCGTCCGGGAGGCTGTGCCATGCGACTACTTAGTATCCGGCTCATTGTTTCCCTCATCGTGGGCATCACGCTGGTCTCGCTCTCGTCCTCGTATTACGAAGTGTTGGGTGAGAAGAGTGGTCTGCGCAGGGAACTGGAGCGCCGCGCCGAGGCATTGGGGGAAAGCCTGGCGGGAAATGTGGAACGCGACCTGGAAAAAGATTCGGTGCAGGACTTGCAGCGCATCGTACAGCACTTCGGAAACCGAGAACATCTATCGGGACTGGCGATCTATGGCCGGCAGGGCGATTTGCTGGCAGTTACACCGGAGCTGGCATCCAGGCTGGATACAGTTTCCTCCGTAATGTCTCAAGCGTTGAGTGAGAACCATGGAGCAGGCTCATTTAGACGAGTGGGCGACGCCTCGCTGCACATCTACGCTTTACCTCTTCACCAGCACGATGAAGTCATCGGCGGCCTCGCGATTGTGCATGACGCCGGCTATATTCGGGCCGAGAGCCTTCACATTTGGCGCGAGACCTTCCTGCGAGTGCTGGCACAGGTGTTTCTTATCGTGCTCATCACGCTGTTGATTGTCCGATGGAGTATCGCCGGGCCCATCGCACGCACGGCGCAGTGGATGCGCGCTTTGCGGACGGGGCGAATCTCTTCACGCCAGAACGCCCGCGATCTGGATCTATTTCGTCCGCTGCTGCGGGAGGTCGTCGCTTTCGCCGAAAGCCTTAAACAGGCGCGGTCGGCGGCTAAGACGGAAGCCCGCTTACGGGAGGCGGGTGAATCTCTGTGGACGGCCGACCGGCTGGCGGTGCACGTGCGCACACGCCTGGACAATGGGCGTCTTTTTGTGGTGTCTAATCGCGAGCCTTACATGCACATGCGGCACGGCAAATCCATGGAAGTGATTGTGCCGCCCAGCGGGTTGGTCACTGCGATCGAGCCAGTATTGCGCGCCTGTGACGGAACCTGGATTGCCCACGGTAATGGCGATGCCGACCTCGAAACGGTTGATGAGCATGACCGGCTGCGCGTGCCTCCGGAAGATCCTCACTACACCTTGCGCCGGGTCTGGCTAGATAAGGCGGAAGAACAAGGCTATTACTACGGATTTGCCAACGAGGGACTCTGGCCTCGGTGTCATATCGCGCACACGCGGCCGATCTTTCGCGCGGAGGACTGGAAATGCTATCAGGCCGTAAACCTGAAGTTCGCCGATGCGCTGCTCGAAGAGATCAAGGACGTGGAAAAGCCCATTGTGCTGGTGCAGGACTACCACTTCGCGCTGCTGCCGCGTCTGATTAAAGAAAAAAGACCGGAGGCCAGAGTGGCAATCTTCTGGCACATCCCGTGGCCAAACCCGGAGGCATTCGACATTTCCCCATGGCGACGCGAACTTGTGGATGGTCTGCTCGGCGCCGATCTGATAGGGTTTCACATCCAGTCGCACTGCAATAACTTCCTGCAGACGGTGGACCGGGTAGTGGAATCACGCGTCGATTGGGAACATTTTTCGGTGAGACGTCTGGATCATCTCACCCTGGTGCGACCCTTCCCCATCAGTGTGGACTTCACGGATGTGCAACGGCCGGAGTCGGTACCAGACTCCTACGTCGAACGTTCCGCTTTGCTCAAGGCCTTGGGGTTTGAGGCGACCTTCGTAGGTGTGGGCGTAGACCGGGTCGACTACACCAAGGGTATTCTGGAGCGTTTTCTGGCCATTGAGCGTTTTCTGGAGAAGTATCCTCGCTATCAGGGCCAGTTCACATTCGTGCAGATTGGCGCTCCAAGTCGGAGCCACCTCAAACGCTATCACGACCTGATGGCCGAGGTGGAAGCCGAAGCCGACCGTATCAACTGGCGGTTCCAGACCGACAAATGGAAGCCCATCGTCTTTCTGAACCGGCAGCATAACCACCAGGAGATTCAAAGCTATTACCGCGCGGCAGACGTGTGCCTGGTTACGTCGTTGCACGATGGCATGAATCTGGTGGCGAAAGAATTCGTGGCAGCCCGGCACGACGAAAGGGGAGTTCTAATCCTGAGTTGTTTCACCGGCGCCGCCCACGAGTTGCGGGATGCGTTGCAGATCAACCCCTACGATATCGACCAGACGGCGGAGGCCATTCGTTTCGCTCTTGAGATGTATCCGGAGGAAAAGGAATTGCGTATGCAACGCCTGCGGAAGACGGTCAGAGAACACAACGTTTACCGCTGGGCAGGGGCCCTCATCGCGGAACTCTGTGAGCTGCGCCTGGACGCGTCGGACGAAAACAAGGAGAAGCCTCGGGCGAGCACGGCTGCCTGGGGATGAGGAGCACGTGGTTGTCTGGCACGGCCAATCGAATCGAAGTCGAGCGTTGATGAATGCGGTGGCACGGTCGCGGGTTTCCGCGCTTCTGCTCGACTATGACGGTACTCTCGCGCCATTCTGCCTCAATCGCCAGCAGGCTGTCCCTTATCCAGGAATGACGGCGCTGCTCCAGGAGATCATCGTCAATGGCCGCACCCGTGTGGTCATCATCACAGGTCGGAGCGCCCGCGAAGTGATCCCGCTGCTTGGGGTTTACCCGACTCCCGAGATCTGGGGATGCCATGGGTTGGAGCGATTGAGAGCAGATGGAACTTGCGAGACGCCCCGAGTGGAAGGGCCTGTGCTGCAGGCACTGGCTGAAGCAGATCGTTGGTTAAGGGATCAGGGGCTGCACAACCGGGCTGAGTTCAAGACCGGGGCTGTCGCCATCCATTGGCGCGGGCTGGACGAAGCGACTGCGGCGAAAATCCGCGGCCAGGTTTTGCTGGGGTGGTTGCCGATTGCTCAAAGTACGCCAATGGAACTGCTGGAGTTCGATGGCGGTGTTGAAATGCGCATGCCGGGTCGTGATAAAGGAGATGCAGTCCGTACTATCCTAGATGAAATGGGTCCGGAGGTTCCCGTCGCCTACCTGGGGGATGACGCGACCGACGAGCGGGCTTTCCTTGCTCTTGGTATCCTTGGCGTAAGCGTGTTGGTGCGCCCCGAATGGCGCAAAACTGCGGCTGCCCTGTGGATCAAACCGCCAGAAGGTCTGCGCGAGTTTCTGACACAGTGGCTGCAAGCCTGCCGTGAGGGGCAACATCGCGCGGGAACAGAGTCTTCTGGCCTTAAATGACTCAGGGTGCGACCCAAATACCTCCGCCTGAAAGATCACTGGATCACGAATGTTGGTTGAATTCCCGTGCCCCAAGTGTCTGCCGGTGGCGTCAAAGTCGATGGCAAGGCTCCGCCCGAGGATGTTCCAGCCGAGGCGTTGATGGCAAAGCTTACGTAGGTAGTCGCAGCTCCGACCTTGGCGCAAAGGGTCGAGCAATTCGTGGTAAATCCAATATAGTATCGACCAGCGTTAAGGACAGTGGAACCTTGAGTCCACTTCGACGTTAGGAAACTCTTTGACGGCGCGAAGGTAGTTCCTGGAGTAGGCCCAATATCCACCACGAGATTCCCCGAGCCATCGAAGATGCCAATGTCATAATTATTCGCCGTATTGTCCGTGGTCGTTACGTCGTACCTTATTTCGGTAGTGATAACGTTGTAAGGCAAGAGGAATCCCCAAAGCTTGGTAAGATTTGGGGTCGGACCTTGAGAGGCTCCGGTACGCTCGCCGCCGGTTACAAAGAATTGCAATGTCGCAACGTTTCCGCTCGCCGCAGAAATTGTGACCGATCCTGGGCTGTTCGTAATACTGATGTTCTGGCCCGCAGTGAGTGTGCGGAGCACCGGAGCATTGCCCGTCGACCCGATCAGGATTTGCCCGTTGATAGGGGCAGGTGTGGAAATCAGACTCGTGGGACTCGAGAAGTAGGCGATCCCATTCTGCGTGCCCGCAAAATTGCTGGAAAGCGCGACCGTGCCGCCCAAGGCCACGGTTCCGCCCCCGGACAATCCCGATCCAGCCTGCACGGTGATGGAAGGATTTGCCAGCATGCTGTTCGCTACTCCGGCAGCGGGAATGCTGATCGTGCCGCTCTTGGTGATCGGGCCGCCCGTCAGGCCTGCGCCCGTAGCTACGCTGGTGACCGTCCCGCTGCCGGCGCCGGGAAAGGTCTGCCCGGATGCAAAATTCAGGATCCCATTTGAGGCGACGGACAAGCCGGTCTGGTTGAGGAGCCCGGGGACACCGTACAGCAAGTTGAGCGTTGCTCCGGTGTTCGCAGAGTTATTTCCCACCGGGGCAGCCTGCCAGCGAAAAACGTAAGACACCGGCCCGGCGACAGAAGTGTTGTACGCTGAAGCCTCGATGTCCACCGGGTTGGAGGCGTATCCTTGCGTGGGCGTGGCGGTTTGGACGGGGGCGAAAATAGCGCCTCCCAGAACGTTCAGTGAATTTCGAATGAAGGCGGTCCCCGAAACGTCCAGCATGCCGGCAGGGCTGGTATTGCCGATGCCTACGTTGCCGCCCAATTCGAAGATGGCGGAATTCCCAATGTTGCAGGCGCTGGTGAATTTGGAGATCTGGTTGGCCGAGCCGGTTCCATCACTGGTGACGGATGAACAGAGTGCATTCGGCTGGATCAACGGGACTGCGCCCGGACTCCAATTAAGAATCTGCGGTGCGCGCTGCGAAGTAGCAGATCCCGCAGTGGTGCCGGAGGCCAGTTGAGCGGACGGGGGTTGACTGTCTGCGAGGACAAAAGCCGAAGCCGGTTTGCCTCCCAACATCTCAGTGTCGGCGGCCTTCAGGGCATACGCGACGCTCAACAACAGAATCCGCGGCTGCTCCGCCTGTCCGTCAGGGCGGACGCCTAACCAGCGTGCTTCACCCGCGGAGAAAATCTCCAGCGGCAGACCGCCCTCATTCGTCGCTCCGAGCAGCACGCTGTAGCGCCCGGCTGAATCCAGTTGCACGCTCTGGTCTTCTTGCCAAACCACTTCCTGGTCATTCTGGTCTTTGTACAGAGAAAACGTGACGCCGATGCGTCCGCTGAGGGGTTTCCCTGCCTCATCACGCACGGCTCCCTGTATCCGAATCAACCGAGGCACAGTCGCGGTCGAAGCAGGTTGGGAGGAATGCTGGCCATCCGCCTGCGCCAACGCGGAGGGACCGAGGAGCAGACCCACTGTGAGGATGCACACTGAAACGCGACGAAATCTCACAACCACCTCCTGTTAGCTATTTTGGGGAGTAGGCTAAACGGCGGGCGGAGTGAGGCGATGCCTGACCTGTCAAACCAATCCCCCTAGGCCCGAAGGAGCCGGGCATTGTGAGCAACTCCAGCGCCTTGTTGGCGGCCACGGGGGATCATTGGCCGTATTCTGGCGCAACTAAATTGCACAATTCATGCACTGAGGCGCTTCATTTTGGAGAAGAGCGCGGAGCAGATTCGTGACCTTTAAGGGATTACGTCTTAGTGCCTCTTCTTGCAATCCCCCAGGTGGCTTAGCCGAACCGGATTAAGCAGTCTTGAGCCTAACCAAAAGGGGAATTGACGCGTTGCAGGATCTGAGTTTAGATGCTTGGCTGTGATGATTGGCGCCATGCAGCGCTGATTTCCTGAATCTGCTGGCTTTTAACGCTCAAGCCACACCACGGGACTGGAACATGACAAATATGAAGACGCTTATCGTGATGATATGTATGATGGGCCTTTCGCCGCTCGCTTTTGCACAGAGCGCGACGCCACCGCGCATAACCGCCTCCGAGGCAAAGAAACACCCCGGCGAGACAGTAACCGTGTGCGGAAAGGTGGTAGACACCAAGATTCCTAAGTATGGACTCGCAGGCCGCGGAAAACCGGTAACCTTCGATCTCGATCAGCCTGAACCGAACCCGGTATTCTTCTTCGTGACATTCGGGTCGAAGCCTGAGGGACCCAAAGAGGCCGTTGCTGCCTACCAGGGCAAGCGGGTGTGCGTGACCGGCAAGATCGCTATGCTAGGCACCACGCCATTGATCATGGCGGCTGATCGTGCCCAGATTAAGCCTCAAGCGGAAGATAAGTAGCGGGATGGCTCATGCCCGCGACTTGAAAACGGCGCGCTCGCGGGGTTAGTGACCCCTCTGGCTCCCCGGCCCTGTTTTCATGGCCATTGCAGCCTGAGCCTGCGGGAGCACGGAAGACATATCACTTAACGATGGAAGGGGTCGGGAATGGAAGGGGTCAGGATATTATGAAGAAGAAATTACTAATATTGTTGTTGTGGGGAGGAGTTGAGTTATCAGCTCAAACCATAGTTCAACAGTTTGCAGCGATTAGTGCCGGGGCGGGCACGGTCTCAGACATGGATCTTAATCAGCCGACCGGCAAGGGCAGTGTTCTCATCGCGATGCCGGTGCTTCTTTCGCCTGGTGTCAAAGTTTTGAGTGTTACCGACAATGCGCCAGATGGAGGTAACACGTATAAACAAGTTTCAGGTGCCATTTCGTCTTGCGCGAATAAGTTTCTTGATATTTGGTACTGTGAGAGTTGTAATCCAGGTGTAACAGAGCTAAAATTCCATTTATCGGATCACGTCAAAGGCAGTATTAATGCTTTTCTTGAAGTTTCAAACATGGCGTTGTCCTCGGTGGTAGATGGGAGCGGCGCACACATAAGCGACGGGACTGCAACGAGCGAAGGTCTAGAGGTTGGTCCTAGTATTACGACGACAGCAAAGGATTTTATTATTGCTCGTTATTTTCCAACCGCTCCTCTTCCAACCGGCGTAACTCCTGCGGCATGGACGTATACTACTTCCTATGTTTACGTGCTAAACGGACCATCAGGAACTTATCAACCGACGCTAACCGGGGCGAGTGCTGGGGGTAGTTTTTGCATGGGCATGGCCGCCTTTAAGACCGCCGCATCCGTTATTGCACAACCTAGTCACAACAAGGACTGAAGCAGTTGCTTACGCTCGCAGGGTTAGCGATACCGCTAAGTCCCGCCATCTTGTTTCATGCGGTCATCTCGCGGTCATCTCAACCAGAATCTGGGGGCGGGAGGGCTGCAAACGTTCTACTTTTTCTCTCCATCCTTCGACGGCACCAGTGCAGCCCGCTGCTTTTTTGCGAGGGTGGGACCCAGTTCTTGCATGACCGTTTCCCGCAATTTGGTGTATCCGATGGCGCCACTCATGAAATGGCCATTGATGAAAAAGCTCGGTGTGCCCTGTAATCCGAGCCGCTGGCCTTCCTGGGAATCCTTCTTCACCAGGGCAGTTTGCTCTCCGCCGTCGAGGCATTGATCGAAACGGGCGGTGTCGAGCTTCAGCGTGCGAGCCTCTTCTTTCAGCTGTGACATTTGAAGCTTCTTGGTCTGAAACAACGAATCGTGATATTCCCAGAATTTACCTTGTGCGCCCGCACAGCGAGCGGCCTGGGCTGCTTTTGCAGCAAGCGGGTGCATGGGAAGGGGAAAGTCTTTGTAAACCAGTGACACCTGATTGGGGAATTGTTCCCGCAACCGGTGGAGATCCTCGTTGACTTCCTGGCAGTAAGGGCACTCGTAGTCCGCGAATTCGATGATCTGGACCGGAGCGTTCTCAGGACCAAGCCTGGGAGCATTCCCCGCCTCGACGTGAGCAATGGGCTGGCTTAGCTCAATTACCACACCATATTCCGCTCGAAGTTCGGCAATGTACGTGTCCCGCGCTTTTTTCATACGAAGCTGGTGTACCGTGTCGATGATGTTGCTTCGCGCCTTCTCGTAAGGTTCGCTGGTTTGTACGCCCTCGTAGTAGAAGCGGAGCTGATCCTCCGTTGGTTCTTGCACGTGAATGGAAATATGACGCTTGAATAATTCATCAAGGCTCACAGATTCTTTCTTTGCCTGCATTTCCAATAGTTGATCGTCAATGAATTGATCGAGGGCATCGCGCTCGGCAAGGTAATATTTGTATTGTGCCTGAAGGAGTTTGCCTGCTTGTTTTTCCTGCAGCTCATTTGCAGTCACCTTGCGACCGGCAATCTCGGCTACCACAGCGGAGTCATTCTGGCCAACGACTGGGATGGAAAAAGCGCCTAGAGCTATTCCCAATCCAAGCGCAATCAGAGCGTGCCTGGTTAACATTGTGGAATTCCTCTCTTCGGGGGAATGAGAATGAGATAAGTTTAAAGGCCCGGACGCCGAGTGTAAAGCTGGCGTCCGGGATGCTTGGATTTGGCCGGCCGAAGACCCCCTCAACGAAGCTGCTTCAACCCTGCCGTACTGCCCCTTCACGTCCGAAGATTAAAAGTCGTGATCTTCTGGCGTGCAGATGCAGGGTTTTCCGCTCAACAGTCCATCGAAGAGGCACAGTTCCTGCAACAGTGTTTGTTCACCCGGTGCAAGGTTCGAGTCGGCTAAGTCGGCTTCGGTAACGGCGAAGGTCGTCGCGCCAGTCCTCTGGATGTGGGTTGCCCATCCCCGCAGTCCGGGCACCGCAACAGCGGCGGTCGGATCGGGGGTCGCAGACGAAATGACCTTGATGGCGCCACGTGTCTTCAGCGGGGGGCCAGTCAGGGGGTTGGCCGTGAGTTCCTTATTCACGGATTCCGAGAGCAGACCGTCTGGCGAGACAAAGCAGGCGCAGCACTCCGTCAACTCCTGGCTGTCATCGAACACGTAGAAAGCCGCCCACAAGTTTCCCGCGTCGCCATCGTTGATGATTCGCACGGTTGCATCCGGAGCCCCAGCGGTATTTGCATTGGAATAGTAGGTGACAAAATAGTCGCTGTTTTCAAATTGAGCGAAGGTAGTTCCTGAAGCGATTCCCAGCATCAGGACGAGGAACAGCAAAAATCCGAGCTTTTTCATTTGTGAATCCTCCTGTCGATTGTGGCGCCTGGCGCTGGGGGGAGGATCAGCTGTGGCGCTTGCGGCACTCTCAACCTTTCGTGAGTTCATTACAAGTACCCACGTGGCTTAGCCAAAACCATTAGGTCCTGGAGTTAATGCTTATGGAGTACTTCCCCAACTTATGGAGTAGTTCGACAACCCGGCACATAAATACGGCAGGGTAACTTTGGGGACGACCCGCTCGGTTGCCCGAAGGTTTTGGGATATATAGGTGGCGGCTTTGTGGCCGGTCCATCGTGCGGCTAGTGTCGTCATTGCGGTTGGAGTTTTTCTCGTAGCTGTTGAGCCCGATCTCTCATCATTTGCCCGAGAACCTCTGGAGATAGCGGCTCCTTCGGAGGCTGGAAATTTCTACCGTCGAGATCATAGGGTACAGCCGCTGCAGCCGGAGCATCATGCGGCGGTGTCCAAAGCGAAGCGGAGGTCGGCGTCGGTGTCTTGGACAGTTGAGGTGGGAGGCTTGCAGTGGTGTCCGCTGTATGCAGGGACAGTAAGACCTGCATAGGATCGTGCGGGGGTTGCGGCGAACCCACGATGACGAAATCAAAAGGAGAACCGTTGAGCAGCCGCGCCAGCACATCTTCTGCACGTCCTGGCCCGGTGTGTTCAACAATGCGCTCAAGGCCGCTTCCGGGCGGAACCTCGATCGCAGCCCCTGTTTTCTCGGCCACCAATTCCAGCACGGCGGCCAGAGTTGAGTTCTCGGCATCAATCGTGAGTTGGCCATTCCGATACGTGACCACAGGCGCATCAGGCGGGGCTCCTGCCGGCGCCACCCAAGAGCCTGCCGAGCTGCGCTGGGCTTGGACGGGCGAAGGCGTCTGTACCCGCATAAGCCCGTGTTGCGGGGAAACAACCGTTCCCGCCAGGGCTGCAGCAACCTCATCCGCTAGCGGTGGTAATACCGCGCTGCTGGCAACGTCCCGTCTTCCAACTACTGGGGCTGCGGCAGCCGCGTGCGGCAAGGGCGGTAATTCGGCTCTGCTGACAACATTCTGTCTTCCAACCACTAAGGCTGCGGCAACCGCATGCGGTAGGGGCGGTAATTCGGCGCTGCTGGCAAGGTTCTGTCTTGCAACCATTGGGGCTGCGGCAACCGGATGCGGAAGCGGCGGTAATCCGGCGCTGCTGGCAACGTTCTGTCTTGCAACCACTGGAGCCGCAGCAACCGCATTTGGCAACGGCAGCAATCCGGCGCTGCTGGCAAGGTTCTGTCTTGCAACCACTGGGGCTGCGGCAACAGCATGCGGCAGCGGCGGTAATTCGGCTCTGCTGGCAACGTTCTGTGTTCCAACGATTAGGGCCGCGAACTGTTGCGTTTTCCCAGTGGCGACATGGGCGGAAGCAGGAGTCACAGTAACTGCGACAGCGTCCTCAAGCCGGATCTGTGTCAATACAGAGTAACTGGGGTCCGAAACTAGAACGCCTTCCAGAGTAACGACTGGCGGCTGCGGAAGTGAAGATGGCGTCCGGTAGACTCCCTGGTCGTCGATGCTCCCGCAGGCCAAGCCGGAACAGCCGAGCCCCGAGACGTTCCAATGTACGGCAACGGAATTTCCTTGAGCGTCAGTGACTTCGAAGTGTTGAGTTTGATTTGCTGCGACGGTTGCTCCATTTGGATGAACAGTCAACCGGTGCGGAACGGCACGGATTGACGCCCAGAGCCCTTGCAATCCGAAACAGGCGAGCAGGCCGACTGCGACCGCTATTCGCCTGCTGACTCGAAGGCAAGCGAGCAATTCGAGAATAGACCGTCTTCGCGAACCACCTTCGCCGCGCGCGCACCTTGCTGGAGTATCCCTTAGCATAACCGCCTCAATTCCGTGCGCAGCCACCGACCGCTGCGCCAGGTGGCCGCAAACTCGCATAGTGGATGCGGCCTGTGCTACCGCCTGCGCGTAGCCGAGAGAGGAGCGCGTAGCCGAGAGAGGAGGAAGAACCGCTCCGTCATGTTCTTGTTACATGGCGAGTTGACTACGAAATCTGCTTGTCAGCAATTGCACGATTGGACTAGCCAAACCGTTTAAGACGAGATCGAATTAGCCCGTTCGTGCTAGAACAAATGGATATGACTCGAGTGACGAGGCCATCCCTCTTGACAAAGCGTGGTTTGTGCAACATACTGCGTTCGCTTATTTCGGGCCCCTGTAAGTCGATGTAAGTGTAAGTATCGTTCTGGCTTTTTCGTGCGCCACCTCCCCCCAGAAGCTGGAACTCAATTTTACGGCAACGTCGGCTTGTGCGCCTCCAACCGGGACGCGTCCGGTTACGCCCAGCACAGAGAACTCCGGTGAGGGGTTCGGGCGTGACGGTGCACGCCGCTTTGAATCGAGGAGGGCACTGTGCCAATGGCTGCGAGCAACAGCGGTTTTTTGCTGCTAGATGCCAGATTGAATCTGATTGCAGCGAATGATTTTGCCCTTCAGATCCTCTGCTTCCCCAGCGCGGCGGATCGGATCAAACAACCGAAAGTCTTTCTTGCGGATCGGGTGCGCACCACCCTTCTCGACCATAGGAGTCGGGACAGATCGGCTTTCGTCAAAGAGTTCAGGTCGGGTAAACGCCGGTACATTTGTAAGAACTTTCAAGTCGACTGCAACGGACACTATCCCGTTCAGCCCGCTTTCGCTGTGCTGCTGGAGCGGGATGCATCGAGCAGTTACTCGGCACTTGAAGAGGTTTCTGAACAGTTTGATCTGACTCAACGAGAACGTGAGACGGTAGAGTTTCTCCTACAAGGTCTTACTAGCAAAGAGATCGCAACTCGCATGCAGATCAGTCCTAATACCGTAAAGGCGTTCCTGCGATTGGTAATGGTCAAAATGAAAGTTTCAACACGTTCTGGAATTGCCGGGAAGCTTGCTGGTTCAAGGCCAAACACTTAAGTCTTTCGGATTCGAAGGGTTAGCCGCGAATTAATTCGATTGAAGAATATACGGGACTGGCGACTTCGGTCATGATGCGATGCTGTGACGCATTCTTCAGATCGAGAACGACGCCAGCACGAGCGTTTCCCGCAGGTGCTTGAAGTGCATGCACGGAGTTTGCTATCGGGGTCGACGGCGAGTGCCCGGCCAAAGGAATTTGACGGTCGCGTTCACAATGTTAGCAACGGCGGCGTTTGCATCCTTAGTTCGAGTCCCCTCCAGGCTGACACGTTCGTGTGCTGCGATTTCCCCGTGTCCGATGTTCCGATTTCGATTCCCACGCTCATGCAAGTGCGATGGACTGCCAAGCGCGGGAACAAAGCTCCGAGCTACGTCAGTGGCCTTCAATTCGTGGTCTAGCTGGCGACCTCGGAAAACGGCCGGCTTTGGGCTTGCATGTTTGGCCTACGCCGATGCGCTACTACTAATAGGCTAGTACCAGTTGATAATTGTGCGGAATATTCCAGTCGATATAGTTCAATTCGCTTAGTTCGTACCTTGCCCTCTCCCCGAGTCGCCAGGAGTCCACATGAGGCATTGTCCAGCCCCTCGCGTGATCAGTGTCCTTAGTGCGCTCATATGTTCCGGATTGCTCTTGAGCTGCGGTGGAATCAGCGCATCCCAAGGCGGGGGAGGAACTGCAAAACTCACGCAAATCACAATTGCTCCCTCTAACCCGAGCATTATGAAGGGCGCAAGTCAACAGCTCACCGCTACGGGGATTTATGATGATGGGACTCAGCACGCCTTAGGTGCTTCGGTGACTTGGGGGACGAGCCCGTCAGCGGTTGCTACGATCAACACTAAAGGCAACGTGACTGGCGTGGGCGAAGGCGTCGCGCAGGTGACTGCAGCCTATCAAGGGGTAACAGGCAGCACGTCGGTCACCGTCGGACCACCCGGCTTGCTCAGTATCACGGTTAGTCCGAACCCCTCCTCTTTGCCTGCAGGTGAAAGCGGGCAGCTAACCGCGATCGGGAACTTCTCGGATGGAAGTGTTCAAAATCTGACTCAATCCGCGACGTGGAGTTCATCGGCTCCGAGTGTCGCGACAGTCAACGCGGCGGGTCTGGCCAGCGGCTTAATTATGGGCAGCACCATGATCACGGCTGTCTCCGGCACGGTACAGGGAACGACTACGCTGACTGTAACCTCGCCGGTTCTCGCCTCGATTGCGGTGACGCCGGCGAATATTTCGATTGCCGCGGGGAACGCGCAACAGCTCACGGCCACGGGAACCTACAGCGACGGGAGCACGCAGAATCTGACGAGCACGGCGGCGTGGAGTGCATCGGCCCCGAGTGTGGCGACGATCAACGCG
>Ga0307477_10001390_pt1 | contig 20640 bp, 18 predicted proteins | sample atmos_gasesECM2C_FD_203316 | JGI IMG/M metagenome (GOLD analysis project Ga0307477, IMG submission 203316) | Hardwood forest soil microbial communities from Morgan-Monroe State Forest, Indiana, United States - atmos_gasesECM2C_515 | ecosystem: Environmental > Terrestrial > Soil > Temperate...
TTCCGCTCCGATGTGGACCGTGTGGGAGCCGTAGGTGGAACCGGAGTGACGGAACTCGACCCAGGCGATCAGCGCGACCGCCCCACCGCCGACGCCGTTGAACAGCGCGACCATCTGCGGCATCGCCGTCATCTTCACCTGGCGCGCCGCGGGCACGCCAACCGCCACGCCCAGGGCGATGCCGAGCGCGATCAAACCCCAGTTGCCCTCGCCTGGGTTCAGCAGCGTCGCGATCACCGCGATCGCCATGCCGACCGCCGCTATGCGATTGCCGCGCACGGCCGTCGTCGGGCCCGCCAGGCCGCGCAGACCCTGGATGAACAGCGCGAAGGCGATGATGTAGAGGACGTAGATGAAGTCTTCGCTCTGCAGCACCGAGGTGGCGAGCGGGATTGAGGTCAGGGCGCTCACGACGGCGACGAGCCTCCCCCCTGCTCACCGCGACCGCCGCCGACCCCAGCGCCATCGCCATCGCCGTCCGGATCCTTGGACGGCTTGGGCTTGGACTTGAACATCTCGAGCATGCGGTCGGTCACGAGAAAGCCGCCGACGATGTTGATCGTGCCGAACGCGACCGCGATCACGAGCAGCGCCTTGCTGAAGGCGTCCAACCCGGCGAGACCAAGCAGCAAGAGGCCGCCGAGCAGCACGATCCCGTGGATCGCGTTCGTGCCCGACATCAGCGGCGTGTGCAGCGTGTTCGGCACCTTCGAGATCACGACAAAGCCGATGAAGCCCGCGAGCACGAGGATCGCGAGGTTGGTCGTGAGCGTGCTGGCGAGGATCATCGAGCCGAACCTCCACCCGGCGCATCGACATCGGCGTCCGATCTCCTCTCGCCCGCCGCTGCGCTTGCGCCGGCCGTTCTGCCCAGGGCGGCGCTCGCACCCGCGACGCCCTCCATCGCCGCCTTGGCTCCAGGATGGACGATCTCGCCGTCGCGCACGATGCACGCGCCGGCGACGATCTCGTCGTCGAAGTCGAGTTGCAGCGCGCCGTCCTCGCCGACGAACAACTCCAGCAGCGCGAGCACGTTGCGCGCGAACAGTTGCGAGGCGTGCTCGGGCATACGCGCCGGCAGGTTCAGCGGCGAGACGATCTTGACGTCGTGTTTGATCGCCGTCTGCCCCGGTTCGGTCAGCTCACAGTTGCCGCCCGACTCGCCCGCGAGGTCGACGATCACCGATCCGGGCTTCATGCCGCGGACGGCCTCCTCGGTGACGAGCTTCGGCGCCGGGCGACCGGGGACCAGAGCGGTCGTGATGACCACGTCAAAGCCCTTGATCGCGTCGGTCAACGCCTGCTGCTGGGTGGCGCGCTCCTCGGCGGTGAGCTCGCGCGCGTAGCCACCCTCGCCGCTGGCCTCCAGGCCGAGATCGAGCCACTGCGCACCGAGCGATTGCACCTGCTCGGCCACCTCCGGGCGCACGTCATAGCCGGTCGTGCGCGCGCCCAGGCGCTTGGCCGTAGCCAGCGCCTGCAGCCCGGCGACGCCCGCGCCCAGCACGAGCACCTTCGCGGGCGGGATCGTGCCGGCGGCGGTCATCAGCATCGGGTAGAAGCGACCCATGTTCTCGGCGCCGAGCAGCGCCGCCTCATACCCGGCGACATTGCTCTGCGAGGACAGCGCGTCCATCGACTGCGCACGCGAGATCCGCGGGATCGCCTCCATTGCAAACGCGGTGGCGTGGGCGTCGGCCAGCGCGCGCGTCGTGCGCGGGCTGGTCAGGGGCGCGAGGAAGCCGACGAGGATCGAGCCCGAGCCCAGGCCACGGACTTCCTCGGGGTCGGGCGGGGCGATCTTGACCACCACGTCACAGCCCCACACCGCGGCGGCGTCGCCGGTGAGCTCGGCGCCGGCTTGCGCGAAGGCGGAATCGGGCAGCAGGGCATCGGCGCCCGCGCCGTTCTGCACGAGAACGTCGAGGCCCTGGGCCTTGAGCTTGGCGACCACCTCCGGCACGAGCGCGACACGGTGCTCGCCGGCGGCGGTCTCAGTCGGAACTCCGATCCGCATGTGAGGTCCGAGAACGTATCCGATCGTCCCGACGGCGGGCTGTCAGACCGCCGTGCGCGAGACTCGCAACGCGGCCCACGGGCCCGGTACTGTAGAGGCGAACCTGTAGCCAGGACACGCTATGACGGTCAACCTGACGCGGATATACACCAAGCTCGGCGACTCGGGCGAGACGCACCTGGGCGACATGAGCCGTGTCTCCAAGGTGCACCCGCGCGTCGAGGCGTACGGCACCGTCGATGAGCTGAACGCGACGCTCGGCGTGGCGCTGCTGCAGCCGGACCTGCCCGAGCAGGTGGTCTCGTGGCTGCAGCGCGTGCAGAACGACCTGCTCGATCTCGGCGCCGATCTGTCGGTGCCCGGGGCAGCGCCCGACGCCGGCGAGGGACCGAGGGACGACGGGCACGCCGCAGACGACACGGACGATGAGCAGACCGGCAAGAGCCCGCGTCGGCGGCTGCGCGTGACCGCGCAGTACACCGAGTGGTTGGAGGGCGCGTGCGATGAGGTCAACAACACGCTTGCGCCGCTGCGCTCGTTCGTGATCCCTGGCGGAACTCCCGCCAGCGCGCAGCTGCACGTCTGCCGCACCGTCTGCCGCCGGGCCGAGCGGCGCGCGATCGCGGTCGCGGACGATGGCGCGAACCCCGAGGTGGTGCGCTACCTGAATAGGCTTTCAGACCTGCTGTTCATCCTCGCTCGTGCCGTCAACGAGGGCGCTGAGCCGCTATGGGACCCCGGCGCCCACGCCGCCGGCGGCGGGAGCGGGAGCGGCGAGGGAGCTTCTTAGCCTCACCGAGCGTGAGCGCACGTCGGCGATGCGCAGGCCCGCGAGCGCCAGCGCCATCCACAGCGTGCCGAGGAGATAGCCGCCGAGGACATCGCTCGGCAGATGCCAGGCGAGGATCAAAAGCGACACCCCCACGGCCCCCGCGAACATCGCGCCCAGCGTGGCCACCAGCGGGCGCAGACGCCGGGGCGCGACGAGGATCGCGCACAGCACGAGCACCGTGGCCGCGGTCGCGTGACCGCTCGGCCACGACGCCGCGGTGACCTCGCTGACGCCGATCCGCGCGTGGGAATGGGCGAGCAGCGGCTTGAGCATCTCCGCGCTCAACGGCGCGAGACTCAGCACGAGCGCGACCGCGAGAGCCGCCATGGGGCGGCGGCGCATGAGCGCGATGGTCACGAGCAGCACTCCCCAGAGCGTGTAGAGCGCCGGATCGAGCAGGTGCAGCAGCCCGTTCATCAGATCGTCGAGCCGCGGTCCCCCGATCAGGGTGAAGTCATACAGCGCAACCGCATCTTTGACGTGCGTCATCGGCACCAGCGCCGCCACCACCCAGGTCAGCGCGAGCGCTCCCACGCAGAGGCCGGCGACACACAGCGGCGCGCGAGGGCTGGAGGGATTGCGCTCAGACAAGATTCCCACAGGGTAGGCGTGTGAGTAAAGGCCGGCTGAAGTTCGTCGGGCGTCGCGCGTACATACCGTCCCAAGAGGCGACTACCGTTGGTGGATGAAGCCGAAGAAGCTCCTGCCGCACCCCGTCGCGGGATCACCCGACGGGGAACGTCCTGCCCGCGAGCGCTATCAGCGCCTGTGCTGTCACCCACACCGGTGTCTGGGCGCCGGTGCGGGAGTAGCGGATGCTGCCGTCGGGGGCGCGCAGGCTTTCGAGGAAGCCCAGCGGAGTGCGGCTGCCATGGCGTCGCACCGCGCCTGGGTTGTAACCAGCGGCGATCAGTCCCTGGATCGCCCAGGCCGCGGACTGGGCGTTGGATTCGCCACCGTACTGCTGCGGGAAGCCGCCGTCGAGGTTCTGGGAGCGCATCAGATAGCTCGCCGCGGCGCCGAGCACGCCCCGGTTGCGCGCACCAGCGTCGGCGAGCGCCTGCAGCGCCGCGCCGGTGTCGTCCACGTCGCTGGGCGAGCCGTGAACGCCGAAGGAGAAGCCGCCGTCGGAGTTCTGCTGGCGCTCGATCCAGCCCGCCCCCTGGTGGATCGCGGGCAAGCCGGGGGAATGGCCGACCGCGCGCAGGGCGAAGATCGCGAACGCCGTGAGGTTGACCTGGTGGTCGAACGAATCGTCGCTGTCGCGCGAGCGCAGCACTTCGGCAACCAGGTTGCGGCCCGCGAACGAGTACGCGGAGGCGCCGCACGCGCGCGCGGCGAGGATCGTGCGCTCAGCGTCGCCGAGCCCTTGCAGGGTCGGCGCCTGAGCCCGCAAGGAGTCGAGCACGGAGCGCCCCGAGCGGCGCACGCTCGCAGGGTTGCGCCCGGCCGCTGCGAGACCCATCGCCGCCCAGGCGGTGTACAGCTCGCTGGAGCCCTGCCCGCGGGCGCCTCCAAAACCACCGTCGGGGTTCTGCGCGGAGGCCAGGAAGGAGAGCTCGGGGGAGAGTGATGCGGCGCGCGCGGCGGGGGTCGCCGTGAGCGCGACGGCGAGGACCAGCGCGAGGATCGCTGGGGCCATGGGCTCCCAGCTGACGGTCATACGTTCACGCGTGCGCGCGAGCAGACGCGCGAGCTCGGGGCCGAAGGCGAGCGCGAACAGCAGCGTGGCGACCGTGTCGGTGAGGTCGAACGGCAGCGCCGTGCCGGCGATCGCGAGAAACGCGGCGGGGGTGTGGGTCCCCGCGAGGGTGTATGTGTAGAGGTTCATGATCTCCTTTGCCATGAGCGCCGCCGCAGCGCACGCCAGCGCGAGCGGAACGCGGCCGAGACGCCTGTCGGTGAGCGCTCCGAGCGCGGCGCCCGCGAGGCCGACGAGACCCCAGGCGGCCATCTGCCAGGGCGTATAGGGACCTTGGCCGAGCATGATGTTCGACGCGAGCATGCCGATCGCGCCGACGGTGAAGCCGGGCAACGGCCCCAGCGCGTAGCCCACGACGAACGCGATCGCCGTGACCGGCTTGACGTCCGGCAGCGCGACGAACGCGTCGCGGCCGAGCGCGGCGACGGCGGCGAGCGTCGCCACGACCGCGACCAGACGCGCCGAGGGTCGCCGACGCTCATAGGCGATCCAACCGGCGGCGAGGATCAGCCCCACGATCAGCGAGGAGGCGAGCAGCCAGCTCATCTTGTGAGCCCCGGGACGATCGTACGCACGTCAGCATTCGTGTCGAGCTCGCGTGGGTCGGGCTCACCCGGGACGGCAAGCGAGACCTGCTCCCGAGATACACCGGTGGCGGTAAGCGTGGCCAGTAGCTCCGCGCCCTGCTCGGGCAGCAGCGCGCCGCCCGCACCACCGAGGATGCGCGCGGTCTCGGTTGCGAAATACCACCCGCCGGCGAGCAGCTCGCGCGCGGGCCCGTCGGCGATCACACGCCCGTCAGCCAGCAGGATCGCGCGCTCGGCGACCGACGCGGCAAACTCGGGGTCGTGCGTGGCCACGATCACCGCTTGACCTCGCTCGGCGCGACGTCGCAGCTCCAGCGCGAGCTCGGCCTTTGACTCGCGGTCCATGCCGCGCGTGGGCTCGTCCAGCGCAAGCACGGCCGGCGGATCGCCCCCGCCTGTAACGATCGCCAGCGCGAGACGCTGACGCTCGCCTCCGGACAGGTCGCGAGGGTTGCGCTCGGTCATGCTCTGCAACCCGACCGCCGCCAGCGCATCCGCAGCAGCCTCCTCCGCGACATGCTCATGCACGAAGTAGTCACCGGGGTTCTGCAACAGCAGCGCCACCCGCCCCGACTTCTCGACCCTGCCGCGCGTCGGCGCGAGCAGGCCGGCGGCATGGCGCAGGAGCGTCGACTTGCCCGCGCCGTTGCGGCCCATCAGCGCGACCGTTTCGCCTGGGTGCAGCGCCAGGTCCAAACCTCGCAGGATCGCAGGGCCGTCTCGCAGCTCGTGCCAGACGCCGCGCAGTCGCAGCGCGGCAGCGGGCTTCGACGAACGACTGGGCTTCGTACGCTGGACCGGTGCGATGGCGGGGGGCTCGACGCTGTCGCCCTCGGCGAGCAGACCGAGCTCGCGCAGCGATCCACGGGCCTGGCGCACGCCGACGGGCAGCGGCTGCAAGCCCGCGAGCGTGAACAGCTTCGCGCCGGGCGTCTGCAAGGCGGGGGACTCGCGTGCGGCCCAGGCGAGAAACGACGCGGGATCGCCGTCGTGAGCGATGCCCCCACGACGCATGGCGATCACACGGTCGGCCACCGCCAGACAGCGCTCCAGGCGATGCTCCGCGAGCAGGATCGTCGTCTCCCACTCTTGGTTCAAACGGCGCAGCAGACCGATCAGCTCATCCCCGGCGACCGGATCGAGTTGCGACGTCGGCTCGTCGAGCAGGATCACCGGCGGGCGGCCCGCGAGCGCCGCGCCGAGCGCGACGCGCTGCTGCTCTCCGCCCGATAGCTCGTGCACGGAGCGGTCGAGCAACCCGTCGATCCCCAGCGCGAGCGCGACCTCCTCCACCCCGCGCGCCACCGCACCGGCGCCGTGGCCGCGACTCTCAAGCGTAAGAGCGAGCTCCGAGCGCACTGAGCTGGTCACGAGTTGGGTCTCGGGGTCCTGGAACAGGGCGCCCGCGACGGCACCGAGTTGAGCGGGTCCGCGCTCGCGGGTGTCCATGCCGGCGAGCGTCACCGCGCCGGCGAAGCGCCCGCCGTGAAAGTGTGGGACCAGGCCGCACGCAGCGCGCAACAGCGTCGACTTGCCGTGCCCTGAGAGCCCCGCGAGTAGGCACAGCTCTCCGGGCACGACCTCGAAACTGACGTCGTCGAGCGCCGGCTCCTCAGCGTTCGGGTAGCTGTAAGTGACGCGGTCGAAGGAGAGGATTGGGTTCATGGGTCGATCCCTCGGCGATCGACGAACGGCAGGAGGATGACGGCGATCAGCGCGGCACAGAGCGCACCGGTTGCGAGGGTGACAGGCATGTGTACCAGCGGATAAGCGTCGAACGAGGCGCCGCCCGCGAACCGCCCCAGGATGCCGAGCGCAAGAATTGCGACGCTCGAGCAGGCAAACGCGAGATCATGACGCGACCACAAGCGACGCACGGGCCGCGACGCGACGTGGGAGCCATCGGTGGCGCCCGCCGGCCGCGAGAACGGCGAACGGCGCGGCGGGCGCGCGGCGGCGAAGCCACGCAGCTCGAGCGTGGCAGCGACGTCCATGGCGCGATCGAGCGAGCCACCGACGACGGCGCCCAGCAGGGCGACACGCGCGCGCGGACCGGTGAGCATGCCCGCGGGACGAGTGCGCTGGGCCTCGGCGAGGCGCTCTGAATCGGCTGCGAGCAGCGGGATCATGCGGGTCGCCAGCGAAGCGGTGAGTGCGGAGCGAAAGGACATCCGGCGGAACACACGCAGCAACTCGTCGGGGTCCACCGCGAGACTGGCGAGCGTGGTCACGAGGATCAGCAGCGTGACCTTCAAACCGATAACCAAGCCATACACCGCCGCCTCGACGGTGAGGTTGCCCTGACCGAACGGTCCGAGATCGCCCAGGCGCGCGAACACGGTCAGACCGTCGCGAGAGACCAGAACGTTGATGGCGACGATCGGCACGACGACGATCGCGGCGGTTCGCAACGTGCGCACCAGCTGGTGGCCCACTCCGGCGCCATATCCAGCCCCGAGCACCGCGAGCGTCAGCGCGAGCAGGACCAGCGGATGGAATAGCATCAGCGCGACCGCGGTCAGCGTGAGCGCCCACGTGGCGCCAACGCCCGCGCGCGCGGCGTGCAGAGGACTGGCGAGACGGCGGTAGAAGAACGACCGCGAGCGAGCGAACATGGCAATCAGCCTCCCACCGAAACCGGAGCGGGGGCGGGCAGCGCGACTCCACCGGGCGCGAGCGCCAGCGCGAAACGCCGAGCGAGCGTGGCCCTGTCGAGCGCATAAGCCGCCGATTCCACTCCGGAGGCATCCGTGCCGGTGATCACCCAGGTGGGCGCCTCTTCGGCGTAGCGCGTGGCCGCGACGAGACCCGCTCCGGCGGTCAGAGTGCGAGCAACAGTGCCCTGTTCGTTCAGCAGCATCAACGCCCCGCCGCCCGCTGCAAAGCGCGCGTAGACGCCGCTCGAACGGGGGCCAAGCTCGATCTGATGCGCCGCCGGATCGCCGCGCAGCGTGCTCCACGGCCCGACCAACACGCGCAGCGTTTCCGGCTCATCGCCCGGTCCGATCCCCGCAAGCGCGGCGGGCACGCCGAGCGCGCGCAGGCGCGAGCTGACCATCTGACAGGGTGCGCTGGAGACGGTGGCGCATTCGATGCGGACAGGCAGGCGCTTGCCGTCGATCCCGTTCAGGAACGGCTCGGGATAGGAGCCGACGACCGCCGGCACGCTGTCGGTCTGACTCCAGTCGTGCAGGTCCCACCAGATGTGATCGCCCGGGTGCACGTTCGTCGCCGCGGCGCCCTGGGGCGCCTCCACGCCGTTGACGTAATAGAACCAGTCGTGCGGCTGCCCGCCGGTGGATCCGCCCGAGGAGCCGTCGACGCTCTGCACGAACCCGCCGCCGTAGCGTGTGGTGACGGTCGCGTTGCGCATCAGCAGGCTCATCACGGTCTCCTGGCCGTGCACCCGCGGGGGACCAGTCGAGCGCACTGTATGGGCGCCGAAATCGCGGGTCACCGTAAGCGTGATCGCGCTCGGCGCCGGCCCTGCCCCGAGGCCACAGCCGGCGAGCGCGACGGTCAGCAGAGCCGCCGCGCTCACACCGAGGGCTCTCGGTGTCTTACCGGACATCAGATATGGGTCTAGCGGACATAGAACACGATCCTCGATGTCCCCCGTGCCAGCGTCGTGCGGTTGCCGGCGGCGTCGGTCGCCTGGATGTCCAGCACATACCGTCCGGGCTGGAGCGCCGATGGCAGCAGGTAGGAGAACGCCGGACCGCTCGAGACCTTGAAGTAGCTCCCCTGCCCGCAGCGGCTACGCGTGAAGCGCGTGGTTGTGGCGTTGTAGGCGAAGCAGCGGCCCTTGAACGAACGCCGCAGGCGCAGGCTAACCGACGTCAACGTGGTGTGCGTGCTGACGGTTCCGCTCAGCAGCCGCGGCGCGCGACCGGGCGGAAACACCTGCCCTTCGCGCACGCTCGTCGCCTTGGCGACAACCGCGTATGGGCCTTTGTAAGACTGCGACTGTGCGACCGCACCGGCGCTTGCCGGTGTACCGCTCGATGCCGACGTCGTCCCGCAGTTCCCGTCCGGTCCTTTGTGCACGCAAACGCCCGCCTCGGTCCGCACCGCGTTTGGTGCGCTGACGCGAAGCATCACGTTACCGGCGCTCGGCAGCGCGAGCGTCGCGTGCCCGGAAGCGTCAGTTTTTACCTCGACGCCGTCGCCCGCAACGGTCGCCCCGACCGCCGGCGAAGCCGTGCCGCTCGGGTTCGCATACGAGGTCACGGTGACGGTGAACGGCGCACCCGCTTCGACCACGCTCGGCGTGACGATCCCGAGTGGGTTCGGCGCCGGCGGACACGCATTCGATTCGCTGAAGCACGCCGGGAAGAACAGGATGCTATCGCCGCTATTCAGTTCGCCTTCGCAGATCCCTGACGTCGCTTCCTTGCTGTCGAGCCAGTATGTCCAGAAGAAGTTCGCCGGCGCGCCCGGTTCAAACGCGTGCGTCTCCCCAAGGATCGTTTCGACCGAGTACCCGATCCCACTGAACCATGCGCCGTTCCAGTTGCCACCGGTCGCTTGCTCGAGCGCACCGGCGGCGCTTGAGCCGCGGCAGCTGTGTTCGTGGTTGCCGTCCTTGATAACGGGGGTTTCGTTCGTCGTGACCGTCGTCGGCGACAGGAGCGTCTGGCTGGCGCCCTCGATCCTGACCGTGACCGTCGCGGGTGCGGCGGCGCGTGCGAGCGACACGATCGTGAGCGACAGCAGACAGGCGAGAACGAGAACCTTCGATACCGGGCGATACGAGAGCATGAGCCAACCCCTTTCCACGAGGGTTTCAGTGGGCTTATGGTCGGAGGCAGGTCTCCTGGCTCCCGGGCCTACTCCCCCGCGCCTTCCCGATCGCCGGAGGCGGATCGGTGGCTTGCGTTTTTGCGCGTTGCGGTGAGCATCCCCGGTCACAGTGGCGGGTCCGCGCCGGATTCACACCGGCTTCCCTTCACCACCGACCGTTATGGACTTGGCAATCCTACTCCACCGGGCAAGGGTCGCGGAGCCAACGGAAGTCCGCGCTATTTTGGGTGGGCTAGTTCGAGGCGCTGAGGTCGGCGTCGAGATCGCCGAGCCGCGCTCGCGCCGACGCGTCGAGCGTGGACTTCTCGACGAGCAGTCGCCGCGCGTGATCGAGGTCGTCCGAGCGCCCGAACGTGAGCGCGGCGACGACGCGCGCGTCCTGGAGATACCAGTTGGTGAAGCTCCCGTCCTCGATCGAGCCGCGCACGATCTCCTCGTCCCACGAGAAAGCAGGCCCTACATACTCGAGCTCACCGAGGTTGGCCAGCACCGAGTAGAAGTACGGGACCTCCATGTGGGGCACGTCGCGACCGAGCATGTTCAAGGCGGCGGTCTTGCCGTGGTTGAAGGCGACGTCCCAGTGCTCAATGCGCAGCGGACCGCCGTGCAGGAGCGAGTCGTACTCGCATACGTCCCCGGCGGCGAACACGCCCGGCGCGGAGGTCTCCAGTCGCGAGGAGCAGGCGATCCCGCCACGCTCGCCGATCGCAAGGCCCGCGCGCTGGGCCAACTGCGTGTCCGGCGTGACGCCCGCGCCGATCACAACCGCTTCCGCGTCGAGCTCCAAGCCGCCGCGCGTGACCACCTTCCCGATGCGCTCCTCGCCCTCGAAGCGCTCCAGCTCGTCCTCGCCGTGCACGGTCACGCCGACGCCTTCCAGCAGACCTTGGATGTAGCGCCCGATGTGCTCGCCGAAGCCGCGTTCGAGGGTGGCACGCTCCTGCATTACGATCGTGCAGCGCTTGCCGATCGCGGTCAGCGAGGCGGCGACCTCACAGCCGATGTAGGAGCCGCCGATCAGCACGACGCGCTCGGCCTCGGCCACACCCTCGCGGATCGCGTCGGCGTTGCCGAGCGTGCGCAGGTAATGGATCTGCTCCAGCTCGCACCCGGGCACGTTCAGCCGTCTGACGTTCGCGCCAGTGGCGATCAGCGCCTTGTCGAAGGAGACCTCCTCCTTGGTCGAGAGCTTGGCGATGCGCGCGTCCAGGTCAAGCGCGGTCACGCTCGCGCGCGTCAGCAGCTCGATGTCCTGCTCGGCCCACCACGCGTTCGGGCGGAACAGCGGCTCCTCGCGGGTCTCCTCGCCACGCAGGTACCCCTTCGAGCACTCCGGACGGTTGTATGGCGGGTCGGGCTCGCGCCCCACCAGCAGCACCGTCCCCTCGGCGCCTTCCTCGCGCAGCCAGCGCGCGCAATTGGCGCTCGCCAGTCCCCCGCCGATCAGGAGGTAGTCGACGTTGCGGTTCGCCATCGAGCGAGAGTCTAGGCGAAGGCCGGAACCCGTAGAGTCAGCGAGGATGTTCCACCCGCACCGTCCGCGGGACGCGAGTCATCGGCTGCGTGAACGGACCCGCGATCATCGGGTTCGTCATCGTGATACAGAACCCACGCCTCGCGCAACCCTTCCACGAGCTCGTCCAGCGTAAACCCGGATGCAAACAAGCCCGGACAGCTGGGCACCTCGGCCCAGAAAGAACCATCCTCTTCGTGCACGAGTGCCTGTATCTCAATCTGTCGCTGTGTCATCTCATGCCCTCGTCGCGTATGCCTTCATGATAGGCCCGCCTCCTTCAGTATGGCCGCTGTCAGGCTCCGACCATAGTCATGGCCTCGATGTATCGGCAAAGTGATAGGTCGATGACCTGGCTTTTTCATCTTGACCGTATGCTTGGCTCCTTTTCTCTCGGTCCACCCATGTTCTTCCAGCAGCTTCTTGGCTGACTTCTGGCTGAGCGGCTTGCGTCGTCCGGACATTGTCTACAACCCCGGCGGATGGCGCACCGACCAGTGCGCCCAGGTGGGGATGTGGTCGAGGATGCGCCAGCGCGGACCGTCTTCGCCGCGGTTGGGGCCGACGTCGGTGCCGTTGTGGCTGGTGTCCAGGCGCAGTCCGGCGATGACGACGAACACGTGCGCCGTCGGCACGTCGGTCGCGTAGATCGTCACCCAGCGCCCGGGGCCGGGCGCGCCCCAGTGGACGTAGTCCTGCGCCAGGGGATTGTCACTGACAATTTCTGCGATCGGGCGCACGCCGGAGCGGTAGAGGACGTAGTTGAGCGTGCTCGAGCAGTCCTCGTCGATCGCCCCGCGCGGATCGGGATGGCCGTCGGGACCGTAGGGCAGTTCCTGCAGCTCGTTGCCCGCCACCACCATCCCCTGCACGACGGCCGGCACGCCCGCCGGCACGAGCGCGACGTGCCCGTCGCCCGGGGCGAGCAGCGCGCGTTCGCCCGCGATGAACCGCACCGGTGTGGCGGTTTCGCTCGCCAAGCGCGTGTCGGCGCCTTCGAGACCCTCCCCACCTTCGATGCTCTCACCGCCTCCGTCTCCTTCCCGCAAGGCCGGCGGAGCCGATGGGCCTCCTCGATACCGCGCGGCCCACTGCTGCACCTCCGCGACGTACCAGCCAGCATGGTTGTAGGCGTAGATCGCAAAGCGATAGTTCCCCGGCGCGCCCGATGCGTGCAGATAGTTGGCGGCGCCATAGATCGCATCCGCCGGGTCCCAGCGATCGCGCCGCTCGTCGCCATCGCCGTCCACCCCGTACGTCGCCCAGGTCGAGGCGAGGAACTGCATCGGCCCGCCGGCGCCCGCCGAGTTGACGGCGCCCTCGTGCGTGCACGAAGGGTCAGGGTCGCGCCCGTGGTCGCACTCGACCTTGCCGATCCCCGCCAGGATCGCCCAGTCCAAGCCATAGCGCGCGCCCGCCGCTTGATACAGCCGCAGATACTCGGGTGGGATTTCGCGCAGCGCGAGCGCCGAAGCGCCGTCGCCCGATCCGCCGCCCCTGGTAAGCGAGGTCGCGCCCTCCAGGCCGGCGATCGACATGGCCGCCATCAGAGCCATCAACGCCCCGCAACCCAGCACCAGCGCAACCCCGACACAGAGCACTCTCGCCATCGGCGGTCCCGCCGCGTTCCCCACTCGGCCGCGTGGGGGACGGCCGATGACGCTCCCCATGATGCGCGCGGCGTGGCCGCCCGCCGGTGTTGAGCCGTTCCGCGATGAAACCCCACGCCAGGCCCACACACCGGGGACGGCTTGACGCCGGATCGATCTCGCACTCACCCGCGATCCCCGCCGAGCTGGCGTTTGCGCCGTGCCGCCACCTCGCGCGCGTCGTCGAGCACGGGCGACCCTGTCCGTCGGGGGCGCTGGCGTGCGGCGGCCGCCGTAGCGCCCTCGCGTTTCCACTCCTCCAGCCGCGAGCCACCCAGCGGGGTCCCGGGCCGGCGGTGCCCACCCGAGCGCATCCGCTGACCCAGCGCATAATCGAGCTCCCGCCTGGCCCTGAGCTTGTCACGCCGTCCGAGTGGGCCCTCGCCGCCCGCCGCCACGTCCACCGCCGCGCCGCCCAACTCGCGGCGCATCGCCAGCTCGCGATCGATCTGCGCGCGCGCCCGGCGCCGCTGCTGTGGGTCGAGCCGTTCGTAGTCCCCACGCCCATGCCCCGCCAACCCGGCGAGAGCCGCGTAGTCCCGTCGCTCGCCGTTCGCGCCCGCACGCCCCCCAACCGGCAGAGCCGCCTGCGCGTCAAGGAGCCGGGCGCGCTCCTCGCGCTGCTCGCGAGTGTGCGTCTGCCCCGTCCGGCGCCGCGCGGTGTCGCCGTCAGCGACAGTCCGCCGCGCCCGCCCGAGCGTGTCCTCTTCGCGCGCGATCTCACCCGCGATGCGCCGCTCCCGCACGCCCAGCCTTGCCTCCCTGCGTGTGTCGCCCGCGGCCACCGCCTCCCCACGGGCGCCCTGCACGCGCGCGAGCTGTGCGCGCATCCCCGCCAGCCGCGCTTGCGTCTCGGGACCCATCTCCTCCAGCGCGCGTGCCTCCCGCTGCTCGCGCTCGAGGCTGCGCCCGACCTGGGCGTCGGCCAGCTCCGCGGCCCGCGCACCACCGGCCCGCGCCAGTGTGCGCCGGCGCTCGATACTCGGCGCGGGTCTCGACAGCCTGGCTTTCGTGCGCCGCGCGACTCCGATCGCGGCGCGCGGGGTGTCGAGCGCCTCGCGCACCCGCCGCGCGATCGAATGGTGTTGCGCGCCCCGTTCGCCGTGTGCGAAGTCCAGCACCTTGTGACGATGAATGAACGACATCCACCACAGCGATGAGATCAGCAGCCACTGCGTCAACCAGCCGAACAGGCGTACGCTGGAGAGCACCCGCTCTGCCATCAGCACCGCTCCCAGCAGGAACGAGAACACGAGCTTCGACGTCACCGCGCCCAGCAGCCGCGTCGCCCACACCCGGAATGCCGCGCGGCCGCCTTCGCCCAGCGCCGGTGCCAGCACCGCGGCGGGCGTCATCAGCAGGTACAGCAAGCTCATGATCGCCGCTCCGAGCAGGCGCAGCGCGATGAACCCGAGCGTCAGCAGCATCCCCAGCACTCCGAACGAGATGAACAGCAGCCCGATCGCTCGCGCTCCGGTTCCGCTCTGGGTGCGAAACTCCGCCTGACTGGCGGTCGGCCCGTGACAGGGTTCTTCGTTGCCGCCACACAGCACGTTGAACAGCGAGCCTTCGCTGTTGATCGAGTTCCGCGCCGTCTCGTTGGCGGGCAGCGCGAGGAACAGTTCTCCGTTCGTCCGCGCTCCGGCCAGCAGCGCCGGACTCTGCCCAGGGGCGTCTCCGCCCTCCCTCGCGAGCTTCAGCGCGGCAGTGCGCAGTCGCGAATCCAGGCGCGCGGGGTTGCTGCACCAGCTCACCTCGCCGAACTCCAGGTAGCACCAGGGACCGTCGATCGCGGCGCTGAACACGTTCTGAGCGCTGTCCGCAAGCGTCCGCTCGGGATGATCCGGCGTGCCCGCCATGACGGCGCCGAGCGTGCCCAGGCTGGCTTCGTTTGCCCACGCCCCGAGCGCCCCGACGGTGCCCGTCGGGTCGAGGATCACCCACATGCCACCGGCCATCATCGTCAGCATCAGCAGCGCCTCGCCGACCGTCTCGGCCACGCGTCGCCGTATCAGGCCGTGATACAGCGCGATCACGGACGCGATCGCGAGCACGATCTCAAGCCACGGCTGGGTGAACGTCGCCTGCGCCGCGCGCAGCCCACGCGCCAGACCGCTCATCGCCGGGCTGTTCAGCAGATCGATCGTGAAACACCAGTCGAGCATCACGATCACCCCGCGCACGACCGCGACCAGCATCGTCCACCCGAACTGGAGCAGGTTCTGGATCATCGCCGCCGCGTCGTTGCCCCACTTCGTCACGCCGGTGTTGATGTGCACGTCGAACGCGTAGTCACCGGTCGGGGCCTGCGCCGCCTCGAACCCCGACATCCGGCAGTTGCGCGCCGCCGCCGCCGACAGTCCGGCTTGCGCGGCATCGCGGCACAACGGACTGTTCAGACCGTTACCCGCCAGTGGGTCTCCGCCGCTGGGCGCCGCCGAGGAGGAGGCTTCTTCTTCGGCGCTCGCACGAGTCGTGCCCGGCCCGGCGCCCAGCACCGGAGCGCTCGGCGCCTTCTTCGCGCCCGTCACCGAGCGAGCATGTGACGACGGCGCGTCGGCAACCCTCGCCCCCGCCGCGGGTGAGGGAGCCGCGAGCGCGAGCGCGAACAGCGAAACGACTGCCGGCGCGCGCATCAAGGCCGCGGGGGCGTGGTCGAGAACGCCCGCAATAGCGCGGGCGCGACGACGTCGACCTGGATCGCCTCGATGCGTCCGTAGTGGTCGCGCAGCAGGCAACGGCCGGCCTCGAGCTCGAGCAGGCTCTGGCGCATGCGCCGATCCTCGGGGTCGAGGCCCAGCAATGACAGCGCCCGCGCGGCCTCGGCCTCGGAGCGCATGCCGAATACGAACGTCGCCCCGATCAGGTTCTCCAGCGACTCGCGCTCGCCGATCAGCGCATCGGTCACCAGTTGAGTACTGACGATCGGCACCGCCAGCTCCGAGCGACCCATCCGCTGCAGCGAGGCCAGCAGCGCGCGCCCCACCGGATCGCCGAGCAGCCGCCAACCCTCGTCAAATGACAATGTTATATTGCACACCGTGACTTCAGGCGGCCTGGAACTCGATGCCTACATCCGCGTCTCGAAGGTCCGCGGGCGAACAGGCGAGAGCTTCATCTCGCCGACGGTCCAGCGCGAGCGCATCGAATCGTGGGCGCAGGCGCACGGACACACGCTGACCTGGCACGAGCCCGAGCTGGACGTGAGCGGCGGCACGATGAGCCGGCCCGTGTTCGACCGGATCATGGAGCGTGTCCGCAGCGGCGAAACAGATGGCGTGATCGTCGCCAAGCTTGACCGCTTCGCACGGACGCTCGTGGGCGCGCTGAGCACGCTGGAGGAATTCGAGCGCCGCGGCGCGGTGCTCGTGAGCGTGGCCGACAACATCGACCTCTCGACGCCGATGGGCAAGGCGTTTTTGCGCATCCTGCTCGTGTTCGCGGAGCTGGAGCGCGACCGGATCAGCGAATCGTGGAAGACGGCCACCTCCAACGCTGTCGCGCGGGGCATCCATATCGCCAAGTTCACGCCGGTCGGCTATGGGCGAAGCGCCGACAAACGGCTCGTACCGAACGGCGAAGCGCCTGCGATTCATGAGGCTTTCCTGATGCGTGCGGCGCACAAGAGCCTTACGGAGATCGCGCGCAGGCTCGATCAGAGCGCACCGCGCCCAGGCAGGGGTCGCTGGACACGGCCGATGGTGGACCGGATCATAAAAAACCGCGTCTACAGGGGCGAGGCATATCGGGGCGAGAACGTAAACGCAGACGCCCACCCACCGATCGTGACCATCGCCGAGTGGCAGGCCGCCAACCTCGTGCCCGTGCGGGCAATCGCGCGCGGCAAGCGGCAGAGCCTGCTCGGGGGGTTCGTCCGCTGCGCGGGATGCCGCTACCTGCTCGCACCGCACCGAGTGGAGGAGAGCGAGAAGCCGGGAGGGCGGGCACCGGTCTACCGCTGTCGCGGCACCCATACCGCCGGTCCCTGCACCGCGCCCGCGAGCATCAATGGGCGCAAGCTCGATCGGTACGTCGAGAGCGTCTGGCGAGAGCAGATGGCCCAGGAGTCGCTGACGGTCCAGCATGACTCCGAGGCTCTGCAGAGCGCCACGGAGAAGCTCTCAGAGACGGAAGCGGAGCTGGCTGCGTTCGCGGCGGATCTGACACTGCGACGGGTGCTCGGCAGTGGCTATCATGCGGCCGCCGAAGCGCGCGCGGCCGCCGTCAACCAGGCGCAGACCGAACTGCAGCGAGCGCTCGCGCAGGTCTCGGACAGCGATGCCATCGAGAGCTATGACGATCTACCGATTGAGGATCGCAGGCGCATCCTCGGCAGCTCGATCGACGCGGTGATCGTCAGACGTGACGATGCAAGCGTGCCGGTCGAGGACCGTGTCACGATCTTGTGGCGTGGCGAAGGGCCTGACGATCTGCCTCGCCGGGGGCGGGACAACGGACCTGTGCGGGCCTACCGGCTCGGGAACAGGCAGGGAACTACGACATCTCTTGCTAGGCGTTGACGAGCTCGGGCGCGGGGACGTAATCCAGGGTGACGCCGAGCGGGAAGCCGAGCGTCTGGAGCGTGGCGACAGTCGGGTTGATCTGGCCCCGCTCGATGCGGCTGATGTCGGCTTGGGCGATGCCCGACGCCACGGCGAGCTGCTGCTGGCTCAGTCCTGCGGCCAGACGCTGCTGCTGAAGACGTGCGCCGATCTTGAAACGAGCACGCGCTGCGTCCAGCTCGCGGCGCTCCCGATCGGTGCTACCGGCTTCGACCTCGCGGACGAAGTCGTCAAACTTGGTCGTCATGCGTGTCTCCTTGCGGCCGGCCATCCATAGGTTATAGCCCATATTGGGCGGTTCGTCAATCGAGCTAGTCGTGGAGCGTCATCTGCGCCGCCGCACTGCGGCTCGACGGCGGCTCTGCTGCAACTTGAACGAGCGAAGTCGCTGACGCGCGGTCTCGATCTCGCGGTCCTGGCGCCGCTTGCTCGGCGTCGCGCCCTTGTCGTAGCCGCCGAGCAGCAGAACGATCTTCTGGCCGTGGGCGTGGCAGAAGATACGCAGCAGCACCTCACCGCGCTTGCCCGTGCCCGCTTCACCGGCCTTGCCGCGGATCACCGACTCGTCGTGGCGAATGCGGAACTCGAACAGCCCGGCCCCCAGCTGCTTGCCGTGCTCGGTCGCACACACGCCCAGGCCAAGGTCCGTCAGGAGCACCTCGATCGCTGCGATCGCGGCGGCGCGCTTGGCGCTGTCCAGCGATTGCAACCATGCGCGAGCCGGCTGACGGCCCCGGTCATCCTCGAAGAACTCGATCGTCCAGGCCATCGACGGAGCAGCCTACCTGCGCGCAGACGCGTGGCTTTCCAGACGGCGATGCCCACCTCGCCGACCCGCCCAAAGACACTCGCTCTGGGCGACTTCGCCGACGCCGATCCCAACGCGTGCGCTCAAGGAGCAGGCCGTAAGCGCTCGCGGGCGGGCGCTAGTACTCATGTTCCTCGCCCTCGTGGGCGAGGTATTTGCCTCAACCAGCTCGCCCACACCAGCGTCCCACGGTGAACTCCGACCCACACACCCCCCGAGTGAGGCTGTAAGCGTATGAGCCCGGAGCGGCTGCGCGCGCAGCGCGCCAGTCACGGAGAACACCGGCTGTCAACGCCAGCCCCTCCCATTGAACGCGACCAAGAGAGCAGCACCTTCACGCGGTCAGCGACAGCGTGCTGGCAGGCGCCGTCGCCGGCGTGTTGACACTGTTGCGGAGCTTGTCGATCCGCAGCTCCGTCGGGGGGTGGGTGTGCTCGGTGAGCCAGACGAACGGGACTGGATGGTCGTGCATGAGGGCGTGGACCTCCAGGAAGTCCGCGAGCTCCTCGGCCTGGCCGAGACCTGCCGCGAACCGGTCAGCGGTGTACTCGCGTTCGCGCCAGTGCACACCCCAGAACGGCGCTGTCACACGCAGCCCCAGACCGCCTTTGGCGAACACAACCAGCTTGCGCAAAACCCACAGCAGGGAGCCCAAGAACGTGACCGTGAGCAACGCTCGATCGTCTGAGAGGATCAGCGAACCCCGCTTGGCCGGTTCGCGCTCGGCGGGCTTCGGGGGCGCGTGTATGACCAGGCGGTTCAGCGCCGCGGTCAGCTTGCCGTCGGTGCTCACGAGGTGCCCCAGCTCGTGAGCGAGCACGGCCGGGAGATGGTCGCTTTCCAACAGGCCGCGGGAGAGCATCAGGGTGTTGCCGCACACCGCGGCGTCAGGCTGGGGGTTGTCGAGCACGAACCAGCCCGAGGGCTCACGCAGCGCCATCACCGTACGATCACGCAACAGATCGAGCGCATCGCGATAAGCGTCGCGCTCGCGTTCGGACGGTTCGCGTCCGCCGAGGTTCTGTCGCCACCACCAGCCACCCCCGAACGGCGTGATCAGCGCAACGATCGACCACGCCGTCGGGATCAGCGCCAGCGGCGCGAGACCACTCGCGCCGGCAAACGAATGGTGGAGCAGGAGCAGCACGAGCGCCGCGAGCGCGAGCGCCAGCAACCAGCGCGCGAAGATCACAGGCGCTTCGAGCAGCACGGTCGCGGCGTAGAGCGCGAGCACGGGGAGCGAGGACAACCAGGGAGCCACACGAGACTGCATGACGAATCTCCTTCTACTTGGGGTTCAGAACGGAAGGGACGTCCCCACCTCTCCCTCCGACGAACCACCCGAAACGGGACGATCTGCTCGCAAACCCTTTCGCCGGCGCCCTCGGCCAGTGAAACGGCCTCCGCGCTCTCGGGGTCATCTGGCCCGATCGGCGCCGGCAGCTCGCCACGAACGTCAGGGGCCCTGAGCACCTGGGCGCGCATCGCGCGGCCACGGCTGATGATGTACGCCGCGCCCGGGTCGAGAGCCCTGACCTTGTTCGGATCGACCTTGTACTGGTGCTGCACCCTGGCCGAGCCTTCGCCGGTGCTGCCCTCCTGAGTGTAATGAGTGGAGTACTCCATCCTCTGTCTTGTCCCGGCGAGCATGACGATCTCCTCGGGAGTGTTCACGCGGTGGCAGATCACCGTCTCCACGCTGCCCATGATCCTCGCGGCCTCATTCTCATCGCCCATGCCCTGCACGACCTGGGGCGCGAGCACCAGGCCAGTGTGAAAGCCACGGGCCTGCTCGATCCGCGCGGCCATCCCCGCGCCCCGCGCCAGCGCGGAGAACTCATCCACAATCAAGACACAGAACTTCTCACGGTCCTTGCGAGTCGTGAAGTAGTGCGCGAAATCCTCGAACAGGAACCTCGCCAACCCACTCGCCTCCTCGCGTAGCGCCAGACTGTCCAGCAGGAGATATGCGGCGGTCGTGTCCTCCCACGCCCATGCTCCGTCGAGTGCTCCGCGAGCCTGGCCGAAGAACGCCTCGTAGCGCAACCGGACCTGCTTCACGTGCTCAGCAGTCAGCGCCTCCAACGCGCTCGAACCGTCATAGGCTTGACGCAACGCTCCGATCTCCATGCGCGCCAGCACCGCCCGCGAGGACCTGGGCGGACCG